>Ga0265295_1000123_pt1 | contig 156707 bp, 141 predicted proteins | sample Munlansysbiofilm_FD_192503 | JGI IMG/M metagenome (GOLD analysis project Ga0265295, IMG submission 192503) | Leachate microbial communities from a municipal landfill in Southern Ontario, Canada - Methane capture system biofilm | ecosystem: Engineered > Solid waste > Landfill > Unclassified ... | reverse complement strand
AGTCGTAATCCCTTCGTAAATCAGGTCAATTCCAACTGTCACCTCCCTTTTCTTCTGTTTTTCGGCACGTTAGGCAGTCCTTTTCGCAGACCTTGGCCCCGTTTCGGAAAAATTCTTGCCAAGGACCGCTGTCAGACTTGTAACTTACCGAAAATATTGTTTGTTTATCCATTCGCCAACCTCATCTTTCCCGGTAACTTAAAGCAGAGGAAAATCAAGTACATATCAGGTTTTTCCCTGATATGCCCGACGCTCGCGAAACGGGTTTGTCAAACTACGAGCCAGGGGCTGTCTGTTCCTGCCGAGGCATCGTAGCCGATATTCAGCCATACTTCGCTGCAACGAGCGCAAAGAGGAAAATATTTGACGCCATCCTCGCTTGCATCGAGCTCCTTTTCGGTGCGGCGCCGCAATTCCGTAAAAGCCCGCTCGCTTATGCTTACCTCAAAAATGGATTTTTGTACACGCGTGCCGTAATCCAGCATAATTCTGGCAACCCGCTGCAAGCGCCGGGGGTTGGCAATGTCATAGGCGATGAGCAGATCCATCAAATCACCATGTAGTCCATCGATACCACTTTAAGCCCCTGCCCCGATACAGCCACCTGTTTTTGGCAGCGCGCGCACAGGCGGTAGATGCGAAAGGAGTCGGTTTCCGGGTCCACCAGCTGCCAGGCTGCCGAACGGATACGGGCCAGCCCCTCGTCGTCGATTTCGCATTCAAATACCGACCGCTGGGTGTTGAGGCCAAATTCCTTGAGAAACTTGTGCAGGCGGGCGCGCCTGCGGTTGCAAACGATGTCGTAGGAAATCACGGCCAGCATGAAGCCCCCTTATTTGAACAACAGCGGGTGGTATTCTCCGGCTTCCCCTTCCACCAGTCGGCGATATTGGCGGGCCTGAAAGACCAGCGCATCGGCATAGCTCATGCGCCGCTGCGCGCCGGGATGGAAAAACTCCGTCTGCATCTTTTTCTCGAAAGCGTTTATTACTTTTTTGAATGCCGCGGGTACCAGGCGCACCGCGCCTTTGCCTTTGCGACCCTCGATTTCGTCAATAGGGGGCTCCAGCTGCTGGTCCGGCATATCGAAAAGTTCTTCGTCGTCTTCGAGTTCGGTCCTTTGCCCGAGGGGGTCGTGCGCCACGGCATCGAGATCGGTCTCTGGCTGCTGCGGCAACAGCGGTTCGGGCGGCTGTAAAACGTAGAAATCCTCTTTTTTGAGGGCGCGCAGGTTAAACAGCGCCAGCGCTACGGTATCGGCGAGAGGGGCTCGGAATTCCTCCACCAGATCCAGCGGCAAAGCCTGGCGACCATAATCGAGGGCATGCAGCACGCCGGGGTAGGGGTCGAGTCCTGCCAGGCGCACGGCGGCGTACATACGGTTGATAAGGAACGTGTACAACAGGGACAGTACCGAATTGACGGGATCGGTCGGGGGGCGCCGCACCCGCTTGCGAAACCCGAAATCCTCGTCGAGCCCATGGCGCAACCCGGCAAAATAACAGGCACTGGCCTGTCCTTCCATGCCGCGCAGCACATCCAGCCCCTCGACCTCCGGCAGCCGCGCGAGAATTTTGCGCACCCCCTGCACCGCGGCTTCGGCGCCGCTGCTGGAGCGGGTGCGCTTGATGCGCTGCAACACCGTAACCATGTTGAGCAGTTTGCCCTGAACGATGCGGCCGGCTGTCCCCATGCAAAAGGCGATGTCGTCGACGAGTTGGAACTGCCGGCGTCGTAAAAAGACATTTTTCTGCTCATCCAGGGCCAGACGGCCTTTGTAGCGCCCATCGAGACGCAGGAATACCGTATCGACGTTTTCGCGCAGCAGCAGGTTCAGCGCCCCTGGTGTCAGGGTGACGTTGCCGCACAGCACCAGCTGTTCGAGCTTGTGGATGAACAGGGTGTGGTAGACGGTTTCCTCCTGCCGCACCAGCAGATGGCGGCCTTCGCGGACAACTTGTGAGCCCTGGGCGGTGACATAGACGATCATGGCGGCAACCTCGGATGGGTTTGGCATGAATACGTTTTAGTTCAGGACAGGTAATGGGCAAAAAAATCCTGCAGATAGTCGATCAGTTGCCGTTCGTTATCGACCAATCGTTGAATTCCGGCGTTGCGGGAGCGGCAGCCATGAACCAGTTCGTTACGCAAATAGGCGAATTGTCTGATAGCCGGGTCCTGCTGACCTGCTTCTTTGATAGCTTTATCCCGTTGTTCAAAATCGCAGATGTTGCCCGCTTTTTTTTCGACCAGGGCCGTTGCCAGCGCCTCGTAGCCGTAGGTAACGGCCCGGACATATTCCCGTTTTTCCAGATAGGTGCGGGCCAGTTGCTTCTCCTGTTCGGAGCGCGCCGATTTTCTGTACCAGTCGATGCGTGTTTCGATGTCCTCCGCGAACAGGCCGCCGATGGTTTTTTCCTTCAATTCCGGTAAATGGATCCCGGTCAGCTTTTGCCGCGCCTTTTCCGGGTTGAAAATACGCTCAAAAAAGGCGGCTTCGGCCAAGGTGTTGTTCAGTCCCTCCTGTTGCAGCAGCGGTGCAAAGACGCTGTAATCCGAGGTGTGGTCATAAATGGCCAGGGCACGCACCCAGTCGGCTACCCGCAACAGACCCTCCAGCCGCAGCACCGGTGTAAGTCGAACCCCGTCATCCTGCGTGTTGCCGAGTTCGAAGGCTCCGTAATAAATGCCTGCGACCACCGCTTTGCGCGCCTCGCGCAGATACAACGCACTGAGCAATCCCAGCATGGGCAGGTGGCGCAGGCCGTGAGTCAGATCCATGTGTACCTCATCCCCGGGGGCGACGTGTTCGGACATGGCACGCAATATCTTGATCTGCTGTTTCTGATCGCGGCCGAAGGGGATGAGCTGCAGCCGACAGGCAATGCCCATCGCCTGTTCAATACGGGGTGCCAGCCGGTCGAGCTGCGCCTGCGTAATGCCGTTTTGGGACACCTTCTCGATCAGCTCCATGGCTTCTGTTTCAGGCAGAGACTCCCCAAGCAGATGCTCGATCAGTACATCCCACATGCTGCCGACCGTACCGAGCACGACCAGCTGCCGGGGGCGCACCCGGCGGGCCAGGGCCAGTCCGAAAAATGACGTCCTTTCGACATCGCCGGGCGAAAATTCGTAACCGGTTTCCTGATAGGATTTGCCGCCCGGCTTTTTGCCCAAAAAACTGATCAGCACTTTTTTCATAACGGAATCATGCCTCTTTCAATCAACAGGAATTGTCAGGGTTCTCCCAGAATGCTTTTGATTTTTTTGACCTTTTCCAGCTGCTTTTTGGAGCACTCCTTCTTGCTCCAGCGCTTTTCGGTGATCCAGAGAGCCTTGAGCGCCTTGGCGGCGCGCTGCTGCAAGTTGCTCTCCAGGCTGTCGAGAGACGCAAACAGGTCGAAAATCTGCTGTTCGTTCAGTTCGCCCCGCTCCAGCAGGACAATGTTGCGCTCCTCTTCGGGGATGGCCGCCAGTTCCTCCTGGCGGCGTTGCTCCGCTGCCTGCTGCGCTCGCAGGGCCGCTTCCCGAAAAACAATCTGCTCTTGGTGGCGCGCCCGTTCTCTCAATACTTCGGCCCGCCCGCTCTCCTTGCGCCTCAAGGCAATAAGGTTGGCGGATTCACATAGATATAACCCTTTGAGGTATGCTTCCTCCGTGCAGGGCGTCAGGCAGATCCAGCCAAAGGGGTAGAGGCCATTGGCCAGGGTGCGTGTGGTTCCGGAAGGCAGCGGGGTGCCTTGTTGGCCTTTGCGGGTAAAAGGCTGATTGTTGTGCACCGTAACGAATTCCACCTGAGAGTAATGCCCGACCCTCAAAACCATCTGCCCCGGTGCCGGGTTCAGCAGCACCGTTTCGATTTCAGCCAGGTGCAGCCGTGCTGGCGCAAAGTGCGGCAGGTTATAGAATTTGTTCTTTTCCTCCAGATACCGCTCGCGATAGAAGGCGTTGGCCAACGTGGCCAGTTCGTTCCACTCCCAGCTCTGGCCGTTGGGCAGAGTGAAACGCTGGTCGTCCTTTTTGTGCGGCGAGCCCAGGGCGATGCGAGTGTGCATGAGGGCCTGCCGCCGGTCTCCCAGCAAACGGCTTGGCAGCACTTCACACTTGGTCTTCGGTGTCGCCTCTTTGCCGGCTTTGCGACGCAATTCCCGGGGCTCCACCAGCAGGGTGCTGTCCTGATAACCCATCACGTCGCCAATCTTGAGTTGCTTGAAAGCGTTGTCGGTAATGGGACCCAATACGCTTTCCAACCGCCGAATGTAGGCTCGGCCGTTGCGGTCCTCGGCGCGGGCCGCCTTGAGGTTTAGATGCTTTTCCCGGTCAAGCCAGTCGATGACGGCGGTGCGTAAGGCCCCTTTGATGGAAGACCCTGGCAGCACAGGTACCTGTTCGCGGCAACTAAGGTGCGGGCTGATCAGTAACTGATGGCTGCTGTGCTGATCGGCGAGCTTGGCCTGGTATTCATGGAAAATTTTTTCCTCGCTGACCATGACGGCCCGCAATCCATACAGTGCCGGATCGATATGGTTGGCCAGATAGCTGCGCATTGCCGGTATGTTGGTGCCGGAGAATGTTGCCGAAAGCTCATCGGGATCGGGATACTCGGCCGCCCAAGTCCGGGTATCAAGAACATGGCACAGGATTTGGTTCTCGTCCTGACGCATGAGATAGGCCATGGGGTCGATTTCCTCGCCCGTGCCGATGTAAACGGGCGAAAGGATTTCCAACTGGAAGAATTCAGTGCGCATGATGCCCCTCCAGGGTGACGGGGATGGTCAAAGGCCAGCCAATTTGAACCAGCCGCGAGTCGCTGTGAATCTGGCGCAACAGGTAGCCGGACTCGGGCATCTTCCGGAACAGACTACCCTCGGCGAAGGCAAAGAAAGGTTTTTTGAACGGGTTGCGCTCGCCAAAGCCGCTCCAGGCGCGACCATGTTTGACCATGGGTGTCCAGTAGCCATCGAAACCGGTCAAGTCGGAGGCGGCGCAGACGGAGAGACAGAGTCGATGGCTGCCCGGAGCATCGAAGGGCGCCGGGTCAAATCCTTTATCACGCTGGTATCGGAACTGGCCCTTGCCAGTAGACCGATCAGCGCCGAAGCCCACTGCCGCCAAGTGGGCGAACAGTTCTTCGAATTCTGCCTGGTCATCGGTGCGGACGTAGAGATCCAGATCAGTGCCGGGGCGGTACCAAGTCGCTCGGGAGAAAAACAGGCCGCCCCCGGTCAAGACGCTGCCGCTCTGGCGATCGATAACAACATGGGGCTGGTGTGCTACGGTTTGTATCGCCAGCGGCTCTTCTCGCGGCCGTTTTTCTTTCTCCTGCACTTCCTGGAGCCAATCGCTGAACAGCGCCGCCTGGCTGAGCTGACCGCCTAGCTTAACCCAGGTATCCAAGGACCAACTGCCCTGTTTACGAAAGGCCTTGAAACACTGAAGCTGCTTGAAAAGGTTACCGTCCCCGGCGAACTGTTTTTTGAAACAGGCTCGGGCAATGCCGGGCAGCGTCGGCCAAGGCAGTCTGCCGGCAGGCAGGGCGCTGGACAGCACAAACGGCGGAGCATTGCCAGCGAACGCCTCGATCATTTCCTGGACTCGCCCTTCCCCCTTGAGCATGGCTGCTGCCCATAGCAGATGCCCGTAGAGGGTATCGCTGCGCATGGGCGTGCCGAAAGCCGACTGAGGGGTGATCCGATAGCGGTATAGAACCATCCTCCCCTCCTAAAGGGTATATTGGGACAAATCCACGGACTCACCGTCGCAGCGCAGGTTATCGAACCGCACCTGGCCGCAGCCACGTGACGAGTTGCCGCCCAGCGCGTCCAGCTCGATAAGCCGCAAGCCCCGGAATACATCTTCGATCAAGTCGGCCGGGTCCCCATGGAATACCTTGAAGGACAGATGGAAGTCGAACTCCACTCCAGCCGGCACCCGTTCGAGGGGGCGGGGATGGTCGGCTACGCCGCGTACCCGGTCAATGGTGTTCTCGTACTTTATTTCCATTGTCAGTTCGTTCTCTTTGAACTTTTCCCGCCATTTGGTCGTCAAGGAGGCATCTCTGACTATCAGCCGTGTCGGGCCGAGTTCCGGACCTTTTTCTGCCGCCGAGGTACCAAAAATGGTGCATGCCGGGCAGCCGGGCTGGGCACATGCGCAAGGTTTGCCTTTGACGACATACTGGCGCGTTTCCGGTCGCAGGCTGGAGAACCGGGAAATTTCGAGTAACGAGCGCATCTTGCCTTTGATGGAGGACCCGGGGATGTATGGTTCGCTGGTTAGCGGATGCTTGATGACCGGCTGATCCAGACCGCCGATTTCCAGACTGTCCTTGCCTGCTCCGATATGAAGACCTGTTAGCACGGTGATAGTGCCGGTAATCTGCTTGATCATTTCAAGTTGCATGATGACCCTCCTGTGATCAATCTTTGGGATTGAGGCCGTAGCAAAAACCGACCACCGCCTCGAAATGCAGTACAAACGCCTCGAAATCACGAGCCGTCTCGATGGTCTGGACATGCTTCTGCAGCCAGGACACGAACGCCTCGGGGACCACTTTGCGCGCTCTGGCGTAGGCCACTTTAGCATTGGCCATCTTCACCAAGGGCTTGATGCTGCGGAAAACCTCCTCCCGCTCTCCCTGCCGCTGAGCCAATTGGCGCTCAAGGTTTTTGAACTCGTTGAAAAAGCGCCGAAGCTGGGAGTTCTTGATCGAATCCCTTTCGATGACCTTGTTTCCCTGCAATTGAACAAACTGTCGTGCAGCCTGTTGAGCCTCCTCGTTGAGCAGTTCGGGCCGGATGTACTTGCCGGTATCATCGTAATAACGCATCGTTTCCTCCTTTAAGAGTCCTTGCGTAGTCGATAGAGAGCCCAGGTAACGGGCAATCGGATATGTTCAAGCAGAAAATCGTCATGCTGGATGGCGTTGATTTTTTCCCGGGCCTGTGGATCCTGCACGGTTTTGGGGGTGATGTTGCGGGCGAAGTCGTATCGCATGTGAGATATGTAAATGCCCCTTTTTATCTCTCCAGCCAAAAAGGCTCCACGCTCCTGGCCGTAATAGAGCAGCCGGGCTCCTAGCCCGCGGGGCATGGTGCCATCCCGCAGCAGTGCATGCATCCAGTCACCCCGCTCCAACAGCCGGCTGAAATCCAGCCAGGACACCGTGGTTTGAAACAGGGTCACGGCATTTTTATCGGCGTGCTTTTTGGATAGGGCCAGCTGATCTTCCGCCTGCTTGGCCATGGCGTGCATGGGCAGGGCTGGCTTGACCACAGCGACTCCCGCCGAAAGGGTGATCGTTTCGCGCTCGGCCACATAGCGGCGGAACCGCTCGGCCAAGCCTTTTGCGAAGCGAACCACCTGCCGCCAGGGTCCGAGCAGAAAAAGGTCATCGCCACCGGCGAAGACCACATAGAGATCCGGGTGCTCGGTCTTGATCCAGCGCATCAGGTCGTCGCTGAAAAAATGGTTCAGCATCCGTGAAAGGCTGGCGAAGCGGCTGATGGAGAGGCGATCCTGCAGGCCGACGCTGAAAATCAGGCCGAGATTATCCACGTCGGCTTTGAAGGCGCCGAGGAAGCTGCGTCCAACTGGACTACCGTCTGTAGTCATTTCGCGGGCGGAAACCGCCAACAGTCGGAAGGTTTTCGGGTCCCCTTCGCGGACTGGCTCGTCACCCATCCAATAATCACCGTCGCCATGTTTATTTGCCTCGCCCCATCCGCGCCAAAGGGCAAGGTCACCTTCGGTGATCTGCGGCAGGTGGGTGGCGATGGGCTGGTAGGCGAAACGGCCACGCTGGTGCATGGCTACGATTTCAACTGCGGCGCGGTGTCGGGTCGGATCGATATCTTCTTTCAAATACAGGGTCAGCCCACCGAACAGAGCAACGCCGGCGGATCCGTTGCGCTCCATTACCAGGTATTGGCTACGGGGCAAGCGACTGCCGATGAGATCGATTTGTTCGGCGCATTCACAACAGAGATCCACTTCGACGCCGTAGGTGCCACGATGCCTGGCACTTGCTTCCTTATCCACGGGCCGGGTATGGCACACCGGGCAATCGCCATCGAGGTAAGCATCGTAATCGAGACCCAAAACCGGATCTGGGCCGGTTGCCAGAAAGCGGTCAAATTTACGCAGTTTGCGGTCTTCCAAACTATCGTTGAAGGTGTCGAGGTGCTGTTGGAAACGCTGCAGGTTAAAGGCTGTCTCTGTCAGTTCCTCATCCCAGCAGAGATTGAGGCACAATTCGCCTCGAAATCTTTCAAAGAAATAACGCTGCACCTCCATCTCGTATTCCGGTAACAGAGCGCGTACCCGCTCCGTAGCAGGCAGCAGCAGGATGAAGCGGCCGCCGGCATCCATGATGCGGGCGACGGGTGAAAGATCGAGGCGTTGTAAAAGTTCGGTTACGACAGAGCGGGTTAAAGCCTGCAGAAAAAAAGACCGGGCTCGAAAAAGCTTGGCGATGCCACTGCCATGGGACTTGTCGAGTTCGAAAATATAGCGCTGAATACCGGACAGATCACCGCCAACCATCAGAAACTTCGGAGTTTTGTCAGATCCCTGTCCGGGCATGCCTCCATGCTCCTGGTGAAAACAGGCCAAGGCCTGGGCGATGGCTGCCGTGGTGACCGCGTGATCGTATAGGGAAATATCGGCCATGGATCGGTAGGTGGAGGAAGGAATGCACCAGGTATATTCCTCCAGCAGTGAAATCAGGGAAGCTGTATAATGTGCTACTCCCATATCCAGAGGCAGTATTTTGAGGCCTTCCAGGAACTTTGTGTAAAGGTCGGGGTAGGAGGTAGATCGGGCTTGCTCCGGGGTGACGGGAAAGGGGTTTGCCGAGAGAGGCGCCAGGCAATGGCAACGCGCTTTTTGCAGTGCTTCCGGGGATCTCGGCCCATCGAAGCTGAGCTGTTCGAAAATAGAGAGTAGCCGCGCTGATTTGTAATCTCCTTCACTCTCTTCGCCACTTTTGCGATCGGTACCTGCCGAAAGACAGTCCGCCCGACTCAGAGTCTGCTCCAGAAGATCATCTGCCGCCGGTTTGTGATGGGCCGAGGCCAGGCGAGCGAGGCGCGAGCGCATGCGGTCATCATCCAGTTCTCTGGGCAGAGGCAGGTCCTGTTCAATGAAATGATCGGTGTAAAGCACATGGGTATGGGACGGATGGCCGTTGTCCATGCGGCAGTACTCGCCTACCATGCTCCGGCTTTTGGGGGCTCCGGCCCGCTGGGCAAACTTGCCGATGTCGTGCAGCAGCGCGGCAAGAATCAGAAGTTCATGTTTCGCTGGCTCCATGGCTCCTCCTTGATTTGTCATGTTTTACTCTCAGCTTTCTGCAATATGATTCGATAGGCAAGTTTGGCAACCTTGCCAAACATCACAGCACCACCTTGATCCGTCGCCGGTCCAGAAGGATGCCGTAACGGCTGTTGGGCCGCTCGCCAACGCGTTCGATGCTCAACTGGCGGCCTTCGTGATCGCCGAAACACAGCAAAATCGCGCGGTTGATCTTGGAGCGGTAGGACTGGAAATATTCCGTGTCCAGGCCGGTGATACCGCTGGCCACCGGTTCGCGGGTGCTCAGTCGCCGGTAGAGTCGGGTCAGCTCGTCTTGCCGCTCCAGAATCTGCTCCGGGGTCAGAAAACAGTCCCGACAGTTCTGGCAATCGGCGTGTGTGCAGCCGCTCTGCTGCTTGTGCAGGGCCAGCAGGGCGTAGAGGGCCAGGGGGGCGGCGCTGAGATCGCATTCGGTTTTTTTCCAGACCAGGTTTTTCTCGCGCAGATCCACCGTCAGTTCCGGCTTGTCCTCCCGCACCAGCGACAGCATCAGGGTGGCCGGGTTTTCCGGTTGCCGCAGCAGGCTTGGCGTGAGGTGCCCGCGCAGGGAGAAAAAGGGCATCGGCACCAGGGTCACTTCGGCTTGGGCGCTGTCCATAAAGCAGGGGCGTCCCTCCCGGTTGCGCACTTCGAGCAGGCGTGGCGGACGGGGGGGAAAGAAAAAGTCGCGGCAGCCTTCGAATTCGGTGGGCTGTACCAGTACATGGTAGACGCGATCCTGGGACCGGCCGTAGCACTGGGCGGCCAAAGCCAGGCAGGCGCCCATGGTCTTGCGGCCTCCGGCGATGGAAAACAGCACCCGCTGGTCAGCATGCCGGGTCAGTTCGAAGGCCTGCTCCATGCACGCTCGCAGAAAGCGCTCGCTGTCGTTTTCACTGGATATGTCGTCCATCTCGCGGCCCTGCGCGTCCGCGACGGCCAGCAGGCTGCGCGGGGAGAAATCCGGGGCGTTGGCGGCCAGGCCGTACTCATCGAGGTAGCGCCGCCAATGGCCATCGCCATCGCGAAACAGACTGGCGATGCAGGCGTCCTTGCCTGCGCGTGTGGTCAGTACCCGCACCGCGTCGATCCGCTGTCCCTGCTGGTGCAGCGCATAGAGTGTTTCGGTGATTATCTGGGGACTCAGGCCGCAGACGGCAAGCAGCACGGTTTTCATGCGCCGGGCCGCCATGCGTAGTCGATTTGGCCGAGGCCGAAACTGGTTTGCTTGCCGATGTGCACCTGTCGCGCAATTTCGAGCAGTGGTAGATAGGTCCCGATTTTCCCATGGTAGGTAATCTGTCCGAGCATGCCCCCCAGCAGCATTTTTTGTTCCTGACGGTTGGAATAACGTGTCCAGTCGTGCCAGTGCAGATCTTCGCTGGTTACCGCGACCGTTTCGGCCTGCCGGATGATGCCTCGGTAATCCAGCACCGGTTCGCCCTCGCCGAATGTTTCGAACAGGGTGCTGATGCGGCGCAGCATGGCACGCACCAGCAGATGAAAGGGCAACTCAGCCTGGTAGTGATTGGCATGCTTGAGTCGCAACGGGGTGATCAATCTCAAGGTGAGCGCGCCCGATGATGCGTGTTCCGGAAGCGTCAGGACCAGCGGTGTGTCGTGCGGGCCCGGCAGGAGCTGGCCGTTTTCCTGTCGGTAAACGACCCCCTCGCGGGCCTTTACCTCCTGCAGCCGGAAGCGTCCCCGGGCCTCTTGTTTGCGCCTGCCGATGCCCTGGTTGCCCATTTGCTCGACGGCAAAGACAAAATAGGGCAGATAATCGTTACTTTTTCCGAACAACAGAAGGTCAAACTCGAATTTTTCATGTTGCCGGAACTGGGTGCGGGGTGTGGAATCGGGCTCGATTACGTAGGGCAGGGGCGGGCTGCTTCGTGGCCGGTCGGTGCCGAGGGATGGTTGCCGAGGATTTTCAAAAGTCGTGGCGTACAGGCATTGCCGGGCCAACAGGCAGCCAACGCATTCTTTCTGTCGGGTCACGCACATGGTTTTGCGCAAGGCCTGGCCAAAGGACCCCCTGAAGGTCGATCCCTTGTAGGGGGGCAGCTCCGCTGTTTCCTGGAAAATGCCGGTGAAATGATAGCTGCCGAATCGCATGACGAAAAGCCTTTGGCCAAAGGGCGGATGGGAGTTGTGGGGCGCTGTCCGGCCTTGTGGCCATTTGGAATCCCTGCTTGCAATCTACCTTTTGCCGGTAAGCAAGCCAATCCTGGCAAGGTTGCCAAAAAAGTTTCATTCATTAGAAGCCTATTTGCACGCTGGATGAAATATCCCCCCAAATCGAAATGCGGGTCAATCTTTTTAATGTTTACTGATTGCCCGATGGAGGGCCGGAGCCGTCGGGTTGTTCCTTGATTTTTGTCACTGAAATATTGACAATGTCCGTGTTTTTCAATATTCCGGAAGCAGCCAGGACAGTGGTATTGGAGTGCGATGGTTGATAAGCGCTGGAGCACGGTGGCTTAACCCACCGGGAAGGATAACGGATGAACGGAGAGAAGCATCAGGATGTGGCGGTGGCCGAAGCGGTGGCGGTTGACGGGGCGTGCGGGCCCAAGGCGGCGCCGGGGTTTGTGCAGTCGGGGCTGTGGAAGGCTCTCGGCCCGGGGATCCTGATGTCCTGCGCCGCCGTCGGCGGCTCCCATCTGGTTTGGTCGACCCGTGCCGGCGCCGATTTCGGCTGGCGGCTGCTGGGGCTGATCCTGCTGGCGAATCTGCTGAAATTTCCCTTCTTTTTGTATGGACAGCGCTACACCGCGGCCACCGGGGAAAGTCTGCTGGCCGGCTATCGCCGCCATGGCACGGTGTTCGTCTGGATTTTTCTGCTGATCAACATTCTTACCGGCACCATCAATATCGCCGGGGTGGCGATGCTCAGCGGCGCCCTGTTTGCCGGTTACGGTTTTTTGGGCGCTTCCGTGCCCCATCTCACCGTCGCCCTGGTGGGGATCTGCATGCTGCTGTTGCTGCTGGGGCATTACAAACTGCTCGATTCCATGTCCAAGGGGATCATTCTGCTGCTGGCCGTGGGAACTCTGGTTGCGGTAGCCCTGGCGATGCCGGGCAGCCGCATGGTGACGGGTGAAATGGTCCCGCCCAGCCCCTGGAACTGGGCCTCCTTTGCCTTTCTGATCAGTCTGCTTGGCTGGATGCCGGCGCCGGTCGATCTTTCCGCCTGGTCGTCGCTGTGGATTTTCAGCCGCGAAGAGCAGACCGGCCACTTTGCCACGGTGCGGGAGACCAGCATCGATTTTTACATCGGCTACAGCGCGGCGGTGGTGCTGGCGGTGCTGTTTCTGGCCCTGGGGGCGCTGGTCATGTTCGGTTCGGGTGAATCTTTTTCGGACAGCGGCATCGCTTTTTCCAACCAGCTGGTCAATCTGTACGCCGCCACCATCGGTGACTGGTCCCGGCCCCTGATTCTGACGGCGGCGTTTTTCACCATGTTCAGCACCACCCTGACCACCATGGACGGTTATCCCCGCTCCCTGGCCGCGTGCTGTTCCCTTATCGGAGATCTGCCGGCCCGCCGCTTTCGCCAGATTCATCAGGCCTGGATTTTCGTGTCGGGGCTGGCGGCGTCGCTGGTGGTGCTGCTGTTTGTCAAAAACCTGATCCAGCTGCTTACCTTTGCTGCGGTGGTTTCCTTCGTCACCTCGCCGGTCCTCGCCATCATCAATTTCAAGGTGATGAACGGTCCGAATGTGCCGGAGCGTTATCGGCCGGGCAGGTTCCTGCGTGTGCTCAGTTGGGCGGGAATCAGCTTTTTTGTCCTGATGACAGGCGGTTATGTTTATGTGACCTGCTTTTTCGGCGGCTGATCCCGCAGCGTGTCGGGGCTTTTTGCTGGGGTGCCGGCGTTTTTGACATTTTTTTTACAAACCTTTTACCCGGCCGTGACGACTGGCGGCGGTCGCCGTGCTCTAATGGCTCCAGAAACGGAACTTACGGTTTTTTCTTTCTCTGAAAAACAGCCAAAGGAGCCTGCCATGAAATTTTTCCGCCTGCCGCTTGCCGTCGCCGGCCTGTTGCTGCTCGCCAATGCCGGTTTTGCCGCGCCGCTGGTGCGATGTTCCGCGCAGCTGGACAAGCCGGTACTGCCCGCCGGACCGGCGCAACGCGCCGTGATCAAGGTGTCTCTGACCGCGCCGATCCTGCCGCTGCCCAAGGAACGGCCGGCGGTCAATCTGGCGCTGGTGATGGACCGCTCCGGTTCCATGTCCGGCAGCAAGATCGAAAATGCCCGCGAAGCGGCTATCGAAGCGCTGCGTCGTCTCAACGGCCGCGACCTGTTTTCTCTTGTCGTTTACGATCACCAGGTCGAAACCCTGGTCTCCGCCGCGCCGGTCCGTCATACGGAAGCTATCGAGGCCCGTATCCGCGGCATCCGCCCGGGAGGCAATACCGCGTTGTTCGGAGCGGTCAGCCAGGGTGCCGCGGAGGTGCGCAAGCACGGTGACGGGGCTTTCGTGAACCGCGTGGTGCTGTTGTCCGACGGCCTGGCCAATGTCGGGCCCAGCCGGGCCGATGATCTGGCCCGACTCGGCGCCGCTCTGCTCAAGGAGGGGATTTCCGTCACCACCATCGGCGTCGGTACCGATTTCAACGAAGATCTGATGACGCAACTGGCCGAACGCAGTGACGGCAATCACTATTTTGTCGAATCGAGCCGGGATCTGCCGCGTATCTTCGCGGCGGAGCTGGGCGATGTGCTGAGCGTGGTGGCGCAGCAGGTGGTTATTCAGGTCGAATGCCCCGCCGGGGTGCGCCCGCTGCGCATTATCGGCCGCGAGGGTCGTATCCGCGGGCGTCATGTCGAGATCCGCATGAATCAGCTCTACGGCGGCCAGGAGAAATATGCCCTGGTCGAGGTGGAGGTTCCGGCCAGCCGCGCGGGCCAGACCCTAGATTTGGGCGAGGTGCGTTGTCGCTATGAAAATGCCCTGACCGCCCGTGGCGAACATTCCGCCACCCAGGCCCGGGCCACGGTCAGCGGCCGCATCGAAGAGGTGCGCAAGGCCGCCAGCAAGGAAGTGCGGCAGGCGGTGGTGGAAAACGAGATGGCGGTGGCGCGGGATGAAGCGCTGACCCTTTACAAGCAGGGGGACAAGGACGAGGCCGCCGCCAAACTGCGCCAGAGCAGCCAGGTCCTGCAGCAGCAGAGCGTGGAACTCGGATTCGAGGATCTCGCCGCAGAGGCCGCCCAACTGCAAGAGGAGGCGGTCGATTTCGAGTCGGAACGGCTCGACGAGACCCGCAAAAAAGAGATCCGCTCCGAAAGCTTCAAGACCCGCAGCCAGCAGAAAACCTACAAATAGACAGAATCCTCTGTCAGCGACGCCCTCCGGAATCCGCTACGTTCCGGAGGGCCCTTTCATGGACGGACCCGGGAGGCTGTTGAAGGCCACCTTGGCCCGCGCGGGAAACGGGCATGCTCCGAACACGTTTTATCGTTATCGCCTGGTTGCTGCTGCTGGTGCCGACCCTGCTCATCGGCGGCATGGCTCTGCGCCTGCTTGGCAACGAACAGCAGCGGGTCGCGGCCGAGAGTCGCGAGGCGGCGCGGCGGCGGGCGATGAGCGCGGCCGAGAGTTTCGATCTGGCCATCGCCGAGGTGCGCGACGGGCTGCTCGCCGGTTTGCGCAGCCTGCCCGAGGTGCAGCTGGCCGACCGCCTGGAGCAGTGGAAGGATTCCAACCCCCTGATCCGCAACGTGTTTATCGCCGGGCCGGACGGCTTGCTTCTGCCCGATCCGCAAGCACCTTCCAGCCGCGAAGAGTCCGAATTTATCGATCGTTACGATGCCCTGTTCCGGGGCCGCATCCCCTGGCGCGGGCCGGACCTGGACGTGCCGGGCCAAGTTGCCGCTGCTTCGCCTCGCAAGCAATTGCGCCGTCTGACGCAAGGCGCCGCCGGGGAAAACCCGAGGCAGGAAACTTCAGCGTCCGGCTGGATTCCCTGGTTCTGGGAGGATGGCCTCTATCTGCTTGGCTGGATCGAGCGGCCGGCCGGCTCCGGGCGCCATGTCGGTCTGGAGATGGAAATGATGGCCCTGCTGTCGCGGTTGATCGTCGCCATGCCGGCGCCTCGGTCCGGGGAGACCTGGGTGCTGGTCGACGGTCACGGCCGCGCGGTGCATCAGAGCGGATCCGGCGCGCTGGAGCCGGGGTCGGCGCCGTATGTCACCCAGTCGCTGGGCGCCGGGCTGCCGCACTGGGAGCTGCGCATCTACCGAAGCGCTGTCGCGCCGGGTGGCACAGGGGGGCTGCGGCTGCTGTCCGGCCTGCTGGTGGGCAGCTTCGTGGCGGCCATTCTGTTCGGCGGGTCCCTGCTGTTGTGGCAGGCCTGGCGGAACATGCGCGATGCGCGCCGCAAGACCACCTTTGTCTCCAATGTCTCCCATGAGCTGAAAACCCCCCTGACCACCATCCGCCTGTATGCCGAACTGCTGGCCGAGGGTCATGCGCTGCCGGAACAGCGACAGCGCCATTATCTGCGGGTGATTGTCGAGGAAAGCCAGCGGCTTACCCGGCTGGTCAACAATGTACTCGATTTCGGCCGCCTGGAGCAGGGGCGTAAAAAGTATCATGTGCGTGATTTTTCGCCGGCGGACTGCCTTGACGAAGTGCTCGACAGCCAGCAGCTGCGCCTGGAGCAGGCCGGCATGCGGCTGCTGCGATCCGGTTCCGCGCAAATCCCCGAGGTGCGGGCCGACCGGGACGCTGTCCGGCAGGCGCTGCTCAACCTTATCGACAATGCCCTGAAATACGCCGCCGGCGGCAAGGAACTGGCGGTGCGGCTCGATCAGATCGAGCAGCGCTGCCGGATCACCGTCATGGACCGTGGCCCCGGAGTCCCCGTGGCCCACCGGGATCGTATTTTCGAGCAATTCCACCGTGTCGACGATGCCCTGACCGCTGCATGTCCCGGCAGCGGCCTTGGCCTGAGCATCGCCCGCCGGCTGCTGCGGGACATGGGCGGAGACTTGCGCTATCAGCCCCGTCCCGACGGCGGTGCCTGTTTCGAGATGCTGGTGCCACTGGCGTCCGGCGCTTCTGAAGCCACCGCGGCAAACGCGCCTTCTTCGATGCGCCGCTAACCGATCCAAGGAGAAGTTTTATGTCCCCTGTGCGCATACTGGTTGCCGAGGACGAGCGTCACATCCGTGAGGGGCTTGTCGATCTGCTGGTCGCGGAAGGGTATCTCGTGGAAGACGCCGCCGATGGCGAGGCCGCCTTGCAGCGGCTGACCGACAGCTGTTTCGACCTGGTGCTGCTTGACATCATGATGCCGCGCCGCAGCGGCTTCGACGTCTGCCGGGAGATCCGCCGCCGCAATCTGCCGCTGGCGGTGATCATGCTGACCGCCAAGGGCGAGGAAGTCGACAAGGTGGTGGGTCTGGAACTGGGCGCGGACGACTATATCACCAAGCCCTTCGGCACCCATGAGCTGCGCGCCCGCATCGCTGCCGTGCTGCGCCGCACCTGCCGCCAGCCGCTGCCCTGTGACGATCCGCCGGCGCTGCCGTCCACCATCCATATCGGCACGGCGTGCATCGACCGCAAATGCTATCGCGGTCGGCTGGCCGGACGTCAATTCAGTCTCACCCCCCGGGAGATGGTGCTGCTGGAGACTTTTTTCACCCACCCCGACGAAGTGTTGAGCCGCGACATGCTGCTCGATGCCGCCTGGGGCATCCGCTACCAGGGCACCACCCGCACCCTCGATCAGCATATCGCCCAGCTGCGCAAAAAGATCGAACCCGATCCGGCCGCGCCCCGGGTCATCGTTACCGTGCATGGCATCGGCTATCGGTATGCCGTCACCTCGGGCTCCTGCTGAGCCCTTTGTCATTATTTACCGAGACCCACCACTCGCCTGTTATCGCGCCACAACCTCCTTTCGACCTGTCGGCTGCTGCTTCGCTGGCCGCATTTCACACGTCATTCCGATAACTTTTTCCCGTACATCCTGATTCGGGCACGACCCTTCGTCAGGCCGGTCGAAACTTCCGGTGCTGCTTGTCGCAAGGGCGTGTTGCCTCAAGGAAGCGAAGCGTCCGCAGGGCGATTCGCGACTGTCCCCGGCTGCCTGGGACCGCGGTCGAGTGCGGCCGTTTGCCGCTCGCTGCCTGGACCATGAAGGAAATAAAAAGTTTTCATTGACACGATAATGTCAACATGACACGATCATGTCAAATATGAAGGATCGAGGGGGGGGCGACCTGTCCCGGGTCTCTCTTCCTTGCACGGTTGTCATCCCCTCCATCAATGGCGATGTCTGCGGAAATACACAAATCACCATTCATTCAGCAGGAGAATCCGTAATGATTTCTGAAAAGGTCAACAGTTCCATTCTGTCGGAGACGATCGATCAAATCCGTTCGGTGCTTGGCGAGGAGATGGCGTCCATAACCGTGGAAAGGGTCGTCATAGGGTTGTTTTTCACGGGCGTCAAGCTTTCCAACGGGTCGGGCGGCATCTGTTTTACCCCTGTCAAGGAGATCCCCGAAGCGGTGTGTTGTCCCAGTTCGGCGCGCGCTATGCCGAATTCCGGCAAGCTGAAGGGCCAGCCGGTTTCCTCCTATCTGGATAAACTCGCCGAAAACAGGCCCTTGGAAAAAGCCATGAGCATTGCGGTGCTCAATGCCCTGTCGGCCACCTGCTGGCGCAAGCGGTTTCCCCAGGATTACACCTTCGAACTCGGGGCCGACCCCGTGGACAAGGTGGCCATTCCCGACGGTGCCCGGGCAGTGGTCATCGGGGCGCTGGTCCCCTATCTGAAGATGCTCAAGGAACGCAAACAGCCTTTTCATATTCTCGAAAAGGATCCACGCACCCTCAAGGCCGATGAACTGCCCTATTTCGTGCCGCCGGAAAAAGCGCACGAAGTCATTCCGCAGGCGGATCTGCTCATTATCACCGGCACCACCGTGCTCAACGATACGTTGGAAGGCATTCTGGCCCAGGTGAAGCCCGGCGCAGAGGTGATTCTGGTCGGACCCACCGCCAGCATGCTGCCGGATGCCTTTTTCCGACGCGGTGTCAAATCCATCGGCAGCATCACGGTGACGGATCCCGACAAGCTGCTCGATGTTCTGGCGGAAGCCGGCTCCGGATATCACTTTTACGGCAAGTCGGCGGAAAGGCTCGTGGTGCGTCGCGGTGAGGAAGATGCGGCCTTCGGGAGCCTGCCCTGCCACGGCTGAGTGGATGGAGCCCTGTGAAGATCGTGCGACGCCCAGAAGTTTTGGGATTGCGGGACCACCGGCGGCGGTAATTTTGTGAAGGACGGATATGAAAAACAGTCTATGGATGATCTTTCCGCTGGTTCTTATCCTGATCGGGGTGTGCGCTCCGATGCCGGGAGAGGCCGCCGGCAAAAACCCCGGCGGCGGTTCCTCAAGCGCAAGGACGGTGATCGACAGCGCTGGCCGGGCCGTCAAAATCCCCTCGGCCATTCGCCGCGTCATCGTCACCTGCTACGGTGGCGCGGCTCACGAGGTTTCAGTTCTGGGCGGGGCGGACAAGATCGTGGCACAACCGTCAGACCGAACTTTCCGGCAGTTTCATCGGATGTATCCCGCTCTCGACGGCGCCTGCGATGCCGGGTCTTTCGATAATATCAACCTCGAGAAAATTCTGTCCCTGAAGCCGGATATGGTCATCGCGGGGGTGGTTTCGCCCCAGGGCAACGAAAAAATCGAAAGCCTTGGCATCCCGGTTTTCATGGTCGCGGTAGGCCGTGCCGACATCCCGACGCTGCTGAGGGAGTTCCGCGCGATGGGTACGCTGCTCGGGGCCGAGGAAAAGGCTGCGGAGCTTGTCTCCTATTGGCGGCGGACGTTGAACCTGATTGAAGAGCGCGTGGCTACCGTGCCGGTGGCAAAGAGGAAAAGCGTGTTTTATACCTCGCACGGTGTCGCTTCGCCGCTCGTCACCGGCGGGCGCCATAGCTGGGGCCATCACTTCATCAGCGCCGGCGGAGGCATCAATGTGGCCGCCTCGCTGGGCTTTTCCCAGGAGCTTACGGTTGAACAGCTGTTGCTCTGGAATCCGGATGTCATTGTCGTTTCCAATACGCGAACTGGTCAGAGTCCGGTATCTGCCATCCTGGCCAACCAGAAACTCAAGAAGGTCAAGGCCGTCAAAAAAGGTGCCGTGTATCCGTGCCCGGTCGGTGCGTTCTGGTGGGATCGGCCGTCTCCGGAGGCCATTCTCGGAATTTTGTGGTTGAGCATGAAGCTGTATCCGGAGGTTATGGAGGATATTGATCTGAGCCGTGAAGTGCGTTGCTTTTATCGCAAGTTTCATGGGTATGAGCTGACCGATGCGGAGCTTCAAAGCTTTTTTTGAGAGCACTGTTGTGAAATTTTGGTGATGAGTTTGGATGCAGGATGTTTTTTTGTGGATGAATGCATGCGCGTGTATTGCCATTGGGCAAACAGGAGGGATCGTGAAATACCGCACAGTGAAAAAATGGAGACTAAAGGAGGTCTGTTTATCGTTTGTGTTGACAAGCCTTTTGATCAGCAGCGGAATTTGCGCCGGAGAAGAGATAACGCTTCCGGCCATAGAGGTGGAGGGGCAAAAAGAAGGGGAATTCGCCATTCAACCGGCCTGGTCGGCGATCGGCACAAAAGAACGGGTTGACCGTGCAACCATTGAAGTCCAGGGCGGCGCGGAACAGATCAGCCCCTACAAGGCCATATCTCTGCAACCGGGCGTCGATATTACCTCCAAGGATGCCTTCGGTATGGAGATATCCCACCGCATTCGGGGCAAGTCGAACCGCAATGTCGGCGAGCTTCTGGAGGGATTGCCGCTCAAGGGGATCGGTCCAGGCGTCGGCCTGAGCACCATGGTCGATCTGGAAAATATCGAGGCCATTTCCCTGACCAAGGGGGCCGTTTCGGCGGACAGCGGGTTTGGTTACGGCAACGAAAGCGGCGTGGTCGATATGCATGTCCGGCGGCCGCTGGATTATGCCCACGCCACCCTCAAGCAGGGTTTCGGCAGTGAAGATTTCATGCGCAGCTATGCGCGCCTGGATACAGGCATTCTGGGGGGCATTGCCCGCGGCTTTGTCTCCGCCTCTTATACGGATGCCGACAAATGGAAGGGCAAGGGCCAGTCACCGGATGCCCGCAAGAATTTCGCCTTTGGCCTGTCCGGCGCGGTACAAAAGTTCGAGGCGGAGGTGTACGGGATCTACAACGAAGACAATAAGCATGCTTATCGAGGGCTGTCCTACGAACAGACCAGAAATCTGTCCAGGTACAAGGATTTTGACTACAATACCAGGTTGACGGGCGACAGCTCGCAGGACATGTACTACTACGACTACAACAGGCAGAGCTTCGAAACCTATACGATTTTCGGAAAGCTGGGCATTCCTGTTACGCAAGACCTGAAGCTTACCGTCCGCCCCTATTATCTCAAGGACAAGGGACACAGCTATACCGGGAGCCAGAACAAGGTCATCGACTGGATCGTCGATCACGATACCTATGGGGCCATTTTCGAGCTGAGCCATGCCATCGACCAGGGCGTGATCAAGCTGGGCTACTGGTATCAGCAGGACGAACCGCCCGGACCGCCGACCTCCAGAAAGTATCTGTCGACCGACGGGGAGTTTCTGTCCTGGGAAAGGCTGGTCAAGGGCAGCAACCACAAGTTCAAGAGTCCCTACCTGGCCGCGGAAAAAACCATCGGAAACGCCACGCTTGGCGCCGGGTTGAAATACCTGTGGATGACGTCGCCCGACTTTACCAGCTACGACACCACGGATCTCGGGGATGTCAGTTATTCGGAAGCCTTGTCCAGGGTCGGCGAAGACGATGTTCTCGTCGATGTGAAAGGCAAGACCTATGAGCTGTTTCTTCCCAGTGTCGGGGCCAGCTATGACTTCACACCCAACCTGTCCGTGCGGGCCAGCTATGGCAAGAATTACGAAACCCCTCAGTACAGTCTGGGATCGGCGATTATCCAGTACTATAAAAAAGGCTTGACGGATGAGGAGCTCCAGGACGTCTGGCACAGCATCAAGCCGGAAGTCTCGCACAACTTCGATCTCGGCCTGAACTATACGCACGGATCATGGTTTGTCGCGCCGACCCTGTATTATTCCCTGGTCAAAAACGTCGCCCTGAACTGTTACGATCCCGAGCTGGCCTTCAGCTACTGGCAGAATGTCGGCGAGGCGCACGCCTGCGGTGCTGAAATGGCCGTGGGCTACACCTTCAACCGCTACTTCAACACCTCTGTCTCCCTCAGCTACAACAGATATGAATTTACCGAGGACGTTCAATCCTCCGGGGGGACGACGATTCATGCCAAGGGACACCAGCTTCCCAACGTGCCGAAGTTCATGGCCAACTGGACGGCAAACCTGGACATGAAGGGTTTCAGGTTCACCCCCACGGTTCGCTATCTGGGCAAACGCTACGCCGACGTGGAAAACGAATACAGCGTCAAATCCCATGTGGTGGTCGATCTGACCCTGAGCAGGCGCTTCAAACTTGCCGAAAGACGCGCAATTACGCTGGCCGCCTCCGTTACCAACCTGCTGGACGAGGACTATATTTCCATTATATCGGCCGGCGATACCTCCATCGGGCGGGATGCGCCAACCTACTATCCAGGCGCGCCACGCACCTTTTTCGCTTCGCTCCAGTTCGACTTCTGAGCCGGATCTTTAAAAGTCCTTCCATGGAGTCGGTTCGCCCGGGCATGCATGGCAGTGCCGGAAATAAACCAAACAATTCAGCAAAGGTAAAAGCATATGATCAAAAAAGTCAGAATTGAAGAGGCCGTTGGCATGGTGCTTGGGCACGAGGTTGTGCGGATCACGCCGGGTGAAGGCGGGGCGCTGCCGTTTCAACGTGGGTACGTGGTGCGGGAAGAGGACATCCCCCGGTTTCTCGAAATCGGCAAGGAGCATATCTATGTCGTCGAAGGGGATGAGCCGGATATTCATGAAAATGAAGCCGCCTTGCGTATCGCCCGGGCCACGGTGGGCGAGGGGTTGCGGGTCGATGGCGGGCGTGGCGGAGGCGCGCGGCTGAAGGCCGGTGCCACCGGCGTGCTGAAAATCAATGTTCCACTGCTGGACGAGATCAACGGGCTGGGCGATTTCGCCATCGGCACCCGCCACAACTGGACAGCCTGCAGAGAGGGGGAGTCTGTCGCCATGGTCAAGATCATGCCCCTGTATGTGCCCGAGGCCAAACTGTTAAGTGTGGAAAATCTGTGCCGCGACAAGGGCAGAATCCTGGATGTCCTGCCCTTCAGGATCCAAAAAGCCGGCGCGGTTATTACCGGCAGTGAGGTTTACAAGGGGCGGATCACGGACCGGTTCGCGGACGTTCTGGCGCGCAAGGTCGAGCCGTTCGGCGTGTCCCTGGCGCATGCCATCATCGTGCCCGACGATGTCGAGGCCATCGCTCGGGCCATATCGGAGCTGCACGCGGCAGGCTGCGAAGTCATCTTCGCCTGCAGCGGCATGTCCGTTGATCCCGATGATGTCACCATGGATGGCATCCGGGCGTCCGGAGCGGACGTCATCATGGAGGGGGTGCCGATGATGCCCAGCGCCATCCTCGGCCTGGCGATGTTGCGGAACGTGCCTGTGCTGGGTACGCCGGCAGGGGTGTTGCGCGGCGGCGTAACCGCTCTGGACGGGGTGCTGCCCATGATTTTTGCCGGAATGAAGCCGCAGGTGGCGGATATCATTGCGATGGGTCATGGCGGATTCTGTCTGGAAAAGTATGCATTCTGATCATGGCGCGGCACTGTTCCGGCCGACAGCGTGTTTAGTCGTAGGACCATAACGGGAAAGGTATTGCTGATCATGACACACCAATTGATGGATCTGCCGGTGGTCGGGGAATTGAAATTGCTGGATGATATCGCAGAGGGCTACAAAGCCTATCAGGTTCTGGCCCATGCCGTGGATCTGGGGCTGTTTGAATGGCTGGAGGGAAACCCTGATTCGACCAGGGAGGATATCGGCGCGGCCATGAATATCAACGGCATGTTTATGCGCAGCTATCTGCAGGCGCTGGTGGACATGGGACTGCTGTGCCATGGTGATGAGCGGTATCGCAACTCGGCTGCCGCGTCGGCCATGCTGGTCCGTTCAAGCCCTTCACGTCAAACCGAATGGTTCAGAAGCATTGCCGCGCCACGGTCCAGTTGGGCCCGGCTGGGCGACACCCTCAAGCGAGACCGGCCAGCGTCCGGCACATCCCGGTCCGGTCCGGACCGGGACTTCCTGCAGGCTCTCGCTCAACGCTCCCTGCGCGGGGAACTGCAGGCCGTCACGCGCGCGGTCCGGGGATGGGAGGGGTTCGACGGATCCCGGCGACTGCTCGATCTCGGCGGTGGCCACGGGCTTTACGCCATTGCGCTGTGTCAGGCCCAACCGCAATTGACCGCCACGGTGTTCGATCAGCCCCATGTTACGAATTTTACGCAGGAATATATTGAAGCCTACCAGCTGGCCGATCGGGTCGATGTCGCAAACGGGGATGTATCCGTCGATGATTTCGGCTCGGGGTATGACATCGTGCTGATTTCCCACTTGTTGTACAAGTTTCGCAAGGATCTGCCAGCGATTTTCCGGCGGGTTTGGCAAGCGCTCAATCCCGGCGGGCTGCTGGTGTCGAACCACTGGTTCTGCGCTCCCGGTTGCGGCATGCCCGCGGGCGGTCTCGTCGAATTGGATAAAAGCCTGCGGAGTTTCGGTCATCCGCTCTGTTATCCGGAAGCGTTTAATGCGGCGCTTGATGCCTGTGGCTTCGTCCTTAAGAACGAACTTGCGGTACCCGGCATGTCGGGTGAAACAACGCTTCACCTGGCGGCAAAGCGTTAGCTGGTATCCATCCGGGAACTCCGGATGGATGCCGCGTGGTTTTCATATAGGGAACGAGCAATTTTTCGTTGTAGCAAGGAAATCAAGGGATTGCGCGGAGGCGTACATCGGTACGCCACACAAGCAAGCCTGCAGATTGACGCCGCCACGGCGGAAAAGGGCCGTTTCCGGATGAAAACTAGCCGAGTTCGCCGGTCTGGTGGTTGTCGTAGCCGGGCAGGCCGGAAAGCTGTTTCTGGTAGGCGGGGGATTGGATGACTTCGACCATGGCTCGCAGCCGCGGATCGTCCATCAAAGTCTTGAGAAAGCACAGGTCATAGGGTTCCATGCGCACCGAAAGAAAGTCGATCCCTTCTTCTTCGCAGACCAGGCGCACCGAAACGCCAGCCTGAGCAAAACCGTTGCGGATGCTCTGGGCAACGGTGCGATGGTCGCGGGCAAGGTATTGGGGCACGAGCAGTCCATGGGACAATTCGTCGAGAACCTGGCGCGCCCCGGAGCCCTGCTCCCGGCCGATCCATCTGAGGTTGGCCTTCATGAGCGACTCGATATCCTGGCCGGCGAGGCCGGGGGCAAGTGCCAGGCCTTCCTCCCAGTTGGCCACCCGGATCAGGCAGAAATCCTCTCCCAGGATTTTAGCGGCAGTCTCGCGGTTTTCCTCGGGTGTGGCGGCGTTGGCCAGGTGAATGCCCGCCGCATGGACCAGGCCGGCGGCCAGCAGCTCCACGGCGGTACGACTGGAACGGGGCAGCACCAGCATGCGGAAGGGCGTCTGGCGCGCATATTCGCCTGCCAAAAGGCCTACCGCCGGATCACAGCAGGCAACTACCAGGGTGCGAACCGGATCCGCAAAGGGGTGGTCGTGAAATTCTCCATCGCGCCATACGCCATCATGGGGCAGAATCCCGAGAGGACTTGATTCCACCGGATAGATGAGTTGGCGTGACCCGATCATGGCCCGCCAGTAGCGGCAGGGATCCTGGGGCGGGGGCCAGGCCCATTGCGCGGACTCCTGGCCGCTGAGCACGAACAAATCCTCCACCCGGCAGTTGAACGCCGTGGCCAGTGCCAGCGCGGCGGCCGTGGACGGAATGAGGCGTCCGGCCTCGATAGCGCTGATGCCGGTGCGCGAGAGTCCGGCCCGGTCAGCCAGTTCCTGTTGCGACCAGCCCCGCTCTTCCCGGGTTTTGCGGATCGTGTTATGCAGTACCAAATTTTCTTTTGACATTATTATGTACCATATGACATTATCCTGCCATATCAAGGGTGGATGAGAAAAGTTCCCGTTCGGGCAACATAACTTAACCTCCCCGGTAAATCAACCTGGACCACTCTTTTCGCGCTTATTTCGTTCTCTGTCGGCGATGGACTCAGCGTAACCCGCATGACTTTATGCTCCGCGTATTGGCCATGCGCTCATTTCGTCCTCCGTTGCCAGCAGGTGCGATGAATTGGCGCATTTCCCCTCCGATACCGACGACTTGGCGTGGTCTTTCTTGTTCGGTGCGCATGCCGCCGGAATGTCCTGTGTCCGGTTCGGCGCGTTCTTACTGCGTTGGCCGCCGCGTTTTCCGATGGCGTGGCCGTAAAAACAGGACGCAAATGACATGATCGTGTCATTCGGATGCAACTGCAAACCTTTTTGATCCGGCAGCGGGGAGATATGGATATACGAAGCATCGACTGGAACGAAATCTGGAAGCAGCACAACCCTGAAGGTCGTGACGAGGAGCGAACCCGAATCTATTGGGACAACCGGGCGTCATCGTTTGCCACGGGCGTTGAAGACGATTTTTATGTCAACCAGTTTTTAACGTTGATTGATCCCTGTCCCGAGTGGAGGGTGCTGGATGTCGGCTGTGCTTCGGGGACCCTCGCCATTCCGTTGGCCGGGCGGGTGCGGCAGGTTACGGGAGTGGATATTTCCGGGGCGATGCTCGATGGTCTGCGGGCTGGTTGTGAGAAAGGTGGCATCGGCAATGTCAAAACGGTTCGCGCATCCTGGACGGACGACTGGCAGGCGCTGGCTATCGAGCCTCACGATCTGGTCATCGCCTCGCGTTCCCTGATTGTGGCCGACCTGCGCCAGGCGATTGCAAAGCTCGACCGGTTCGCGCTGCGCCGCGTTTGCATTTCAACCCCGGTCGGCGACGGACCGCAGGACCCCGCCATGCTCGGAGCCGTGGGGCGCCGCCGCCGTGGTGGCGCGGATTACATCTATGTTTACAATCTGCTTTACCAGATGGGGCTGCAGGCCAATCTGCAATTTCTGACCTCCCGGGGACAAAGGACCTATCCGGACAAGGAGACGCTGTTTTTGAGAATGCGGGACAAGGTCGGAGAAATGCTGCCCCAGGAAGAAAAAGCCTTGCGCGACTATATCGACCACTCCTTTGTTCTGCGGGAGGGGCGCTGGCAGCGTCGTGAGCCGCGCAGCATCCGCTGGGCCGTCATGTGGTGGGATAAGGATTGAGCCAACATGATTTGTTTAAATATGCTGTTTTTGCAGGAGGTCAGCGGACATGTTCATTTTTGCAGGAATGACTAAATCGAATTGCCCGGTGATCTGGTCTTTGGGCCTGGTGCTGCTGTTTTTCCCAATCCCCGAGTCGGTAGCGGTCGAAGTTGCCGCCAGTGGTGTGTTTGCGTTGGGCGAGATCGAGGTTGTTGCCCATGAAGAGCAAGGCGCCGCGAGTCTGCTGACCGAGCGGGTTTCCGAAGAGACCCTGCGCAACTTCAATCGCGACGATGTTGCCGAAGCTCTGGACATGTTGCCGGGGGTTCATTTGAGCAAAGTCGGGGGACGTAATGAAAGCACCGTATATGTCCGGGGATTCGACCTTCGGCACGTGCCTTTGTATCTGGACGGCATCCCCATCTATGTGCCCTATGACGGCTATCCTGATCTGCGCCGTTTCACCACTTTTGATCTGTCACAGATCGTGCTTTCCAAAGGTTTTGCCTCGGTGTTGTACGGTCCCAATACCATGGGCGGTGCCATCAACCTCGTATCCAAGCGGCCGGAAACGGCTTTCGAGGGGAATTGCGGGGCCGGGTATGCCTCCGGAGACAGCTACCAGGCCTATTTCAATCTTGGCACCAATCAGGATTGGTGGTACCTGCAGACCGGGGCGTCCTGGTACAACACTGACTACTTTCGCCTTTCAGATGATTTTCGGAAGACGGCCAACGAAGATGGAGGCCGGCGCGAGAACTCCTATGCAAGGGACCGCAAAATCAATATCAAGGTCGGACTGACGCCACGCGGCGATGACGAGTACGCTTTCAGCTACATCTATCAGCACGGCGTCAAGGGGACGCCTCCGTACGCCGGAAGCGCTTCTTCGGAGCGCATAAAGTACTGGCGATGGCCCTACTGGGAGAAGGAAAGTTATTATATCAATACCCGCACCGGCCTGGGCGAGGCATCCTATGTGAAGACGCGTCTTTACTATGATCGCTACATGAACTCCCTGTTCAGCTACGATAATGCTGAATATGACACCATCTCCCGGCCTTATGCTTTTCGCAGCAATTACGATGATCATACCTACGGCGGCTCCTTAGAGGTCGGCACAAAACTGCTGCCGCGCAACGAAATGAAGGTGGCGTTTCACTACAAGCGCGATGTGCACAGAGAGCACAACCGGCCCAATCCTTACCAGCGCTTCGCGGACGAGATCTATTCCGTCGGAGCCGAGGACACCATAACCCTGACGGATAACCTGAAGGTGGTTGCCGGTCTGAGTTACGACGCTACCAGGACCCTTGATGCCCAGGATTTTATCAGCGGCGAACTGGTCGATTTTCCCAAGGGTGAAAGCGACGCCTGGAATCCCCAGATCGGGCTGTTCTACGAGCTGACCGATACCGCGGTCCTGTATGCCACCGTCGCGCATAAAACCCGCCTCGCGACCATCAAGGACAAGTATTCCTACCGGCTGGGTACGGCCATTCCCAACCCCGACCTGAAACCGGAGAAGGCGATCAATTACCAGATCGGCTATCGGAATCGTTTGTGGGATCGGTTGTCCTTCAACGCGGCTCTCTTTTATAGCGACATCGAGGATTTCATTCTGCAGGCCACCATTCAGGATCCCGACGATCCGACCGCAACCATCGGCCAGAATCAGAATGTCGGCAAGGTGGAGCAGTATGGCCTGGAGCTGGGGATTGAGGGCAATCTGAGCGACAGCCTGGAAGCCGGCATAAACTACACCCTCATGGACAGGAACAACCGGGACAACGATGACAAGCTGACCGGCACGCCCAATCACAAGCTGTTCACCTATGTCCGGTATCGCCCCCGGACATGGCTCAGCCTGCAGGCGGATCTTATCTACCATTCCAATTCCTTCAGTTCTTCCGACGGTGTGCGGATCGCCGGCGAGTTTGCGGTGGCCAACGTCAAGGCTGTGTTCGAACCGCTTCCAGGAGTGACTTTCGACGCCGGCATCAACAACCTCTTCGATACCAATTATGCCTACGATGAGGGGTATCCGGAGCCCGGCATCAATTATTTCGGCAATGTTGCGTACCGATTTTAAAGCTGACACAGCAGTTGGAGCACTGCCGGAGGAGGCAAGGATATGGCAGGATACCTGACCAACAGTATGGGTCGCGCCCTGTGGTGCATGATGCTCGTCACCCTGATCGCGACAGGTGCCGGGGCACGGGAAATCGTGGACATGACGGGGCGCAGGATCGATGTGCCGGAGCCCCTGCAGCGGGTCTATGTCGCTTCGCCGCCGGAGAGTTACCTGGCCTGCGCCATCGATCCATCCCTGCTGGTCGGTCTGACCTTGCCGCTGCCCCAGCGCTATCGCCGTTACCTGCCAGAAGCGATGACAGGGTTGCCGGTGGTTGGCGGGTTTTTCGGGGTGGGGAATGCCCCCAACCTCGAGGCGCTCGTCAAAACCCGGCCACAGCTGGTGATCTGCTGGCAGAAGACGGCCGTCAGTGAGCGCTTTGACAAGTTCCTGCGGCAATTCGGGATTCCCGTTGCCCACATGACGTTGCAGCGCCTGCAGGACTACCCGCGCGATATCCGCGGCATGGGGCGGATACTGGGGCGTCCGCAAAGGGCTGAACAGCTTGCTGCCTATGCCGAAAAAACCCTGGGGGAGATTTTGCCGAGAGTGGCGTCCATGCCGGCCTCGGAGCGGGTGCGCGTCTACTATGCCGAAGGGGCCGACGGTCTCAGCACCGACGGCCGGGGCACCTGGCACGCCGAACTGATCGACCTGGCCGGTGGACTCAATGTTCATAAGGGGGAAAAAGACGACCTTTTCGGCATGGAGAAAATATCCCTTGAGCAGGTTCTTCTTTACCGGCCGGAAGTGATTCTGGTGCATGACCCCGTCTTTTTCAGGAAAATCTTTTTATCGCCCAGGTGGCGCAACGTGCCGGCTGTAAAAAACCGGCGGGTCTACCTGATCCCCCGGATTCCGTTCAACTGGTTTGACCGGCCCCCTTCCTTCATGCGTCTGCTGGGGCTCCAGTGGGTTGCGCAGGTTCTCTACCCGCGGCATTTCAATATCGATATGCCGCGGGAAATGCGGGAATTCTACCGGTTGTTTCTGCGGGTCCATCTCTCTGACGAGGATATCCGGCTCATTCTTGAAAGCAGGGAGGTTCCAGAGCATGGATAAAGCTGCCATAGCCGACCGACCGGTCTCACCGTCACTGAATCGTCTGTGGCTGCCAGGAGCGCTTTGCCTGCTGCTGCTGGGGTTGGTGACCGTTTCGCTGAGTCTCGGCAAATATCCGGTTTCGGTTTATGAAATTCTGCTTTTTTTCCGTCAGCAGGTGACGGGAGCAGCGGCCCTCGGCCCTGAGCGGTACGACCTGCTGCGCAATATTCTGTGGGAGATTCGCGCCCCCCGTATTGCGGCGGCGGTGCTCATCGGCGCCGCGCTTTCGACATCCGGCGCGGCTTTTCAGTCCATGTTCATCAATCCTCTGGTGTCTCCGGGCCTGCTCGGCGTGCTGCCCGGCGCCTCGTTCGGCGCGGCACTCGGCATGTTGCTGTCCAGAGGCTGGTTCGGGGTGCAATTCTGCTGTTTCGCCGGGGGATTGCTGGCCGTTGGCATCGCCATCGGCATCGCCCGTCTTTATCGGGGCGACCGACTTCTGATGCTGATTCTTGGAGGAATCATCAGCGGCTCCCTGTTTACCTCCCTGCTGTCGATCGTCAAGTACCTGGCCGATCCTTACGATACCCTGCCGGCCATCGTCTACTGGCTGATGGGCGGCCTGTCCATGACGGACAGTCACACCGTGCTGTGGATTTCCATCCCCGTCCTTTCCGGCATTGCCGGCCTGCTGCTAATGGCCCGCTACCTTAATGTGCTGAGCATGGGGGACGAAGAGGCGCGCAGTTTGGGGGTGAATGTAAGTCTGATCCGGTTCTGGCTGATTTTCTTCGCTACGGTGATAAGCGCCCTGACGGTGGTGGTCGGCGGCCTGATCGGCTGGGTAGGGCTGATCATTCCGCACATCGGCCGTATGCTCGTGGGGCCGGACAATCGCACTTTGCTGCCGGTCAGCGCTCTGCTCGGGGCCCTGTATCTGGTGCTGGTGGACGATGTTTCCCGTCTGCTGCTCGATATCGAAATACCGCTGGGCATCATCACGGCTCTGATCGGCATACCGTTTTTCATCCTGGTTCTGAAAAACGCACGAAAGGGGTGGGGCTAGCATGGCTTTGTTGGAAGTCAGAAACATATCCTTCGGCTATGGCGGCCACTCGGTGCTGGACAATGTCAGTTTCGATATTGAAAAAGGCAGTCTGGTGTCGCTGCTGGGACCCAACGGCTGCGGCAAGACCACTCTTCTGAAAATCCTGCTGGGGCTGTTGCCGGTGCCCGGCGGTGAAATCCTGTTCGAAGGCCGCCCGGTTGCTTCCTACGATCGGCGTGAAATGGCCCGGCGGGTGGCCTATGTGCCGCAGATACACAAGGCCGCTTTTGCCTATCGGGCGATTGACGTGGTGCTCATGGGGCGTCTTCCCCATAAAGGGTTCTGGTCGGCCTATCACCGCAGGGACGAACATCTGGCCCTGGAGGCACTCGACAAACTGGGAATCAGGCACCTGAGCCAGCGTCCCTACACCCAGATCAGCGGCGGGGAGCGGCAGATGGTGCTTATTGCCCGGGCCCTCTGCCAGGGCGCGCACACCTTCATCCTCGACGAGCCGGCCAACGGGCTCGATTACGGCAACCAGATCAGGCTGCTGGAGCAACTGGCCACCCTGTCCGGCGAAGGCTACACCTTTGTCATGTCGACCCATTTCCCCGATCATGTGCTGTGGGTGGCGAACCAGGTTGTCATGTTGTCTGATGGCAGCATCATTGCCGAGGGGGCTCCGGATACCGCCGTGACCCGGAAAAATCTCTGCCGTCTGTATCAGGCCGATGTCGAAGTCTGGCAGTTGCTGGAGAATTTCAGAATATGCGTGCCGCAGAGGCTTCGCAACAGGTTGTGCAGTTGTGACATGGAGGATGTGCCCCGCCCTGTTTTAATGGCAGGCCGCAGTTAAAGGAGGAGGAATGCTGAAAGTTGATGATGTACAGGCGACACTGAAAGATTGTGAAGCGTTTCACGGCCATCTCTGCATGGGACAGGTGATGGGCGTGCGTATGGCTAAAAAAGGTCTGGAACTGATAGCCGCGGAAGATATCAAGGATCTGATTGTCATAGTGGAGAACGATCGCTGCATCACGGATGCCATTATCATGGCCACCGGTGTGCGGCTCGGCCGGCGCAGTCTGAAATTTCACGATTACGGCAAAATGGCGGCCACTTTTGTCAATACGAAGACCGGCCAGGCCTGGCGGGTGGCCAGCCGCGGCGACAGCGACGACGGTTTGCCCCCGGATCAGGCCAGGGCCGCGGCTCTGGCAAAAACGGATGCGGAACTGCTGCGCTGGCAGCAGGTCCGGGTCGCATTTGGTCCCGGTGATTTGCCCGGTCCTCCGGAGCGTATCGTCCAATGCGGTCGCTGTGGAGAGACGGTGCTCGATTATCGCGATGTGCCCACCGGACAGGGGCAAGCCGATCCGCTGTGCCGTGCCTGCGCTTTCGGGACCTATTATCAGCCTTTTGCCGGATAAAGGGATGGATCAAGGAGTTTGGCGTGACAAAGAAGAAGCAGGATTCACTGGCATTTTACCGTTATGACGACAACCATCCCTTCGCTTCCATGTATCCATTGCTGGCCCGGCAGATCGTGGAGGATCTCGGCATAAGCCGCGGGCGATGCCTGGATATCGGCACCGGCGGCGCGCCTCTGCTTATCGAGTTGGGCAAGATCACCAACTGTGAACTCTCGGGGTTGGACGTCAACCCCGAGGCCCTGGCGCTGGCGGCGCAAAACGCCCGGTCTCATGGCTTGCCTGAAGGCCGCTGCACCTTTCTTGAGGGCGATGTGCATGCCATGCCGCTGCCGGACGATTATGCCCGGCTGGTGGTAAGTCGCGGATCGATACCCTTCTGGGATGATTACGTGGTGGCTTTCCGGGAAATATACCGGGTGCTGCAACCGGGAGGCCTGAGTTTTGTCGGGGGCGGATTCAGCCGGTTTCAGAGCCTCGAGGAGGCGAACCGAATGCGTCCGGACTGGGCGCGCAAGGACAATCCCGACAAACGGGCCCGCTGGTTGCGCCGGGAATTTCTGGTGGAGGCGCTTGCGCCGCTGTCGCAAGCGGATTGGCGGATCATCGAGGATGGCTATGGCACCTGGGTAGTGATGAGCAAACCGGCACTGACTTCCATCTCCGCGGGGGATTCGAAAGGAGTGCCGCATGCAATGCCTGAATTGTGAAAACCGCTGTATCGTTGCAGATGGCGGCCTCGGCGGGTGCGGCCAGTACCGCCGGATTGGCGAAACCATGGTCGAATGTTACCCCGATCGCTATCTGCTCGCCTGCCCGATAGTCATCGAAACCATGCCGATGCTGCATTTTCACCCAGGCAGCAAGTTTCTGCAGATCAGCACGGTGGGCTGCAATCTGAATTGTCCGGGTTGCATTTCGACCACCCTGGTTCGCGAGATGGACCCGGCCAGTTCGATTATGCAGCAAATGAGCGCGGACCAGGTGGTGGCCACGGCCGTTTCCCAGGAGTGCCGTGGCATCGCCTTTTTGATGAACGACCCTCTGGCCAGTCTCGATACCTTCACGAGAGTGGCACAAGCGGCACGTGCCGCCGGTCTGCTGGTCGGTTGTGCCACCAATGCCACCTTTACCGAGCGGTCCCTGTCCCGTTTGCTGCCATTTATCGATTTTATAAACATCGGCGTCAAGGGCCTTACCGCGCAGGCTTATCGAAGCTGCGGCGGACGGTCGCCCGACGCGGTGCTGCGCAACCTGCGCCTGTTGCACGAGGCTGGAGTGCATGTCGAGGTGGCCTGCATGCACCGCCGGGACAACCAGGACGAGCTGCGGGATCTGGCTCGCCGGGTGGCGAAGCTGTCGCCGGCCATACCTTTGCAGGTGATGCGTTATATCCCCCTGGAATCCGCCGATCCCGGCTGGGAACCGACCATCCTGGAGTCGGAGGCGCTGGTCCTCGATCTGCGCAAGATTCTGCGACATGTCTACCTGTTCAATTCCCCGGGCACCGATCAGCTCGACAGCCTGTGTCCGGAGTGCGGCGAGGTTCTGCTCAGACGCGACTTCTACGGTCCCATGGGGGCGCGGCTGCTGGCTGCGAAGCCTGGAAGCTGCCCCCACGGGGCAGCATTTCTGGATCTGCGGGGAGACGCCGTGGTCGGTGCCTTCCGGGAGGGGGACTTCCAGGGCGGTTATCCCTTCACCCGGGCGCTTGAGATCGTGCAATCCATGCTGATCGCCTTGGGCGTGAGGGATGCGGTCGAGGTTGTGCGGGTCTGGGAAAAGATTCTCAATCTGCAAAGTCTGAAGGAGCTGCATCTTTCCATTCAGCAGCCTTCCGCGTATCTGGCCACACTGGAATATTTCGGCGCCCTGACCGGGCGCCAGGCACGGGCCGCGTCACTGATCGCCTATCTCGGTGAACGCTTGGAGGCGGTGGCCCGAGGGCTGGCGGCGGTAACCCATCGTCCCCGGGTCTATTACGCCATGGGCAAACCGCTGTTCGCCATCAAGGGCCCGCGTTCCGAAAACCAGTTGGTCCAACTGGCCGGCGGGGACAGCGTCAACCGGCGCCTGGATCTGTCGGGACGGCCGGGGATGAGCATCGACCGCGAAGTTTTGAACGCATTGAATCCGGAGGTGATGGTCATATCCGCGTTTCTCTCCTGTCCGGTGCAGGATTTCCATGCTGAATGCCTGCGGTTGGGCGTGGATGTGGAGGCGGTGCGCAATCTGCGTATCTACACCCCACCGGTGCCGTCCAGTGATTTTGGCGGTCCGCGCTGGATTCTCGGTCTGCTGTTCCTCGCCAACATCCTGCATCCCGAGCGGTTTCATTTCGATATCGCCCGGGAGTCAAAGGATTTTTATGGCGAGTTTTACGACATGCCCTTTGTTCCCGATCATCTCAACCGATCCTTTGGAAAACCGAGCAATACCTGGTGCTGGACACGAACCTGATGGACAACCGGCAGGTGGAACCGATGAGAGAAAACCATGGGCCGCTGATCATTGTCAGCGGCCCGGCCCATTGCGGCAAGACCACCCTGGTGACCCTTCTGGTATCACATCTGCGCGATCAGGGGCGGCAACTGGCCGGCATTCTGGCCGAAGGGCAATGGCGCGACCAGCGGCGCAGCGGTTTTACCCTTGTCGATCTGGCCGACGGGCGGCGCACGCTCCTGGCGGAGCGTATCGCCGATTGCGGTCCGCATGCTTTCCCCTATGCGTTTCATGCCGAAGGGCTTGCCGCCGGTTATCTTGCCCTGGGCCCGCGGCGATGCGCCGGGGCGGATCTGGTGGTGGTCGATGAAGTCGGCTCCCTTGAACTGCGCGGTGCAGGATGGGCCCGGAATCTTGGTCTGTTGCTGCGGCAATGCCGCTCTTTACAGCTGTGGGTGGTTCAAGCGGCCCGAGTGGAAGCGGTCTGCAGGAAATGGCAGCTGTCGCCGGTGCGGGTTATCGACGCATCACAGCCCCAAGCTCTGGATAACTTGTTGATAACTGTCGAGGAATGGCTGCCGGGTGCTGATCCCCCGTCGCACTTTCGTTTTTGAAAAATATCTAAAAGAGGGACAAGCGCCCGGGTTCAATTCGCTCCGCGCTTGTGCCGTGGCTGGACGATGGTGCAAGGGTTCTTGCTCCATCGCTGTTATTGATGCGCCGGTCCCGCTGTTTCAAAAGCCGGGAGACGGCATTGAAGGATGTTTTCGCAGGGAGGGAACGAGAATGTGTCTGGGACGTATATTGTTGTTGACATTCTGGCTGGTCGCCGGTATTTCCGGCGGGGCGCTGGCAGGCTCCGCGGCGACGGAAACCGCGCGGGAAGAGAGTGGGTCCGCTCTGAGCCTGGAGGCCGTCGAGGTTCACGGCAAGGGCGGCCATGTGCTGTTCGATGCCAAGTCGGATAAGCCGTGCACCGCAACGAGCCTGACGGGGGAGGGAATCGAAAGTATTGGCGGCACCAGTCAGGGCAGCCCGTTGCAGGCGGTGCGCACCCTGCCGTCGGTGCAGACCAGTAGCGAGGAACCCTACGGTTTCGGCAATTTTTTTACCAGCGGCCTGAAAATTCGCGGACAGCGCATCAAGGCCCCTGGTTCCAACCTGCTCATCGAGGGCTTGCAGGTCACCGGCACGCCCGGTGGCGCCCAGTATCTGTTCGACATGGAAAATGTCGAAGGCATGACTCTTTACAAGGGCGGCATTCCAGTTCCCAACGGGCTGGCGTTTGCAGCCAACGCCGGTCTCATCGACTATCGCCTGCAGCGTCCCGCTGATGAGGCCGGGATATTTTTTTCCCAGTCCCTCGGCAGCTTCGACTACCAGCGCTCCTTTATAAGAGTCGACTCGGGGCGGCTGCCCGGCGGTACGCGGGCTTTTGCTTCCTATAGTTATACCGATGCCGATAAATGGCGCGGCCAGGGCGGCAGCCCCGACTGGCGGCACAACCTCGACTTCGGGATCGCGCACGATTTCGGCGATCGCGTCAAGCTGGAACTGTTCGGTAATTTCTTCAGCTTCAAGGCTCACGATTTCCGGTCCCTGACCTACGCACAGACCCAGGATTTGGACAGCTATCACAAATCCTCCTACAACCGGCACCTGGCCGGCAACCCTGGCGAAGATATCTATTACTACGACTACAACCGGCGCCGTTTTGACGGCTACACCCTGATGGCCGATGTGGATATCCGCCTGACGGATCACAGCCGGTTTTCCGTGCGTCCCTATTTCAGCAAGGATCAGGGCTACTGGATGCTCGGCGTGGTCGAGCAGAAAGTCAACCCCCTGGTGCGCAAGTGGGAGATCGGCCATCACCGTCTCGGCGTGGTCGCTCAATATGAGGTCGAATTGCCGCTGCTCAACCTGACCGCCGGCTACTGGTATCACGAGCAGGAGCGGCCCGGTCCGCCGACGGAATGGAAGAAATACACCCTGACGGGCGACGGACTGGATTTCAGCGGCTGGTCGGTCTTCTCCGAAAACGGCAAGCACATTACCCACAGCCCTTTTGTGCAGCTGAATCGCGGTTTTGGCAAATGGCATCTGAGCGGCGGGGTTCGTTATCATTACCAGGAATTTTCGGATATTGAATCCTACTATTTCCCCGGCGGCGTCAAAACCTACGATCCCTGGAGCAGCGTCGGGCGCAAATACACCGACAAGTTTCTGCCGTTTGCCGGCTGCTCCTTCGAACTGACCGATCACGCCAATCTTTATTTCACCTACGGGCGCAATGTCGGACGCACGGCGTTCCCTCTGTACCCATCCTACGCTACGCGGCGCGGCAAGTTCGTGGCTGCCGGCGTCAGCCTTGCCGATTTGTGGGACGATGTCGGGATGGAAGTCTCCGATCATTACGATCTGGGCGCACGGTTCGATTTTGGCCGCTGGTATTTAAATCCGGTGTTGTTCTATTCCCGGCATTTTGACAAGTCGGTCGATTATTACGATCCCACTTCCGGTTTGCTGGTCATGCAGAACGTCGCCTCCGCCCGCTCCTATGGGGCTGAAATCGAAGCCGGTGTGCATGTCCTGCCCAACCTGCTGCTGGCCGCCAACGGCTTCTACAACAAGTTCGAATTCGACAAGAACATTCGCACCAGCCTGGCCGGCGAACTGCGCGTGCGGGGTAATCAGATTGCCGACACCCCGCTGTTCGGAGCCAGTTTCATTGCCGATTACCGTCTCGGCGGCTTTTCCGTGACCCCCGTGGTACGCTATACGGGCCGACGTTACGGTGACATCCTCAACCAGGAGCCGCTCGACTCTTACTGGCTGGCCGACCTGAACATGGCCTATCGCATGGATAATTTTTCCTGTATCAAGGAGCCCAAACTGTCGCTGAAAATTCTCAACCTGTTCGATAAAAAGTATATTGGCGCCATGGATGCTGCCGATGACGCCCATCCGGGCAGCATGGCCTATTATCCCGGCGCACCCTTCACCATGGTATTTACGGTGTCCTGGAGGCTGTAAGGGGGACGCCATCAGTACTTTCCCGAAACGAGCCCCATAAAGACCTGGGGCTCACTTTTCCATCGCGATTTTCTGGCGACGGCCGACGAGGAAGTAGGCGAGGGGCAAAAGGATCGCGAGGCCGGTTGTCAGGGCATAGACTGTCGTTTTGCCCTGGGTTTCCGCAGGGATGACGTAAGTGCTGCCGATGCCAAGGATGGCCAGCAGCAGGGCTGTCAGGCTCACCATTATCCAGGCGATTTTATTGCCGGCCTCGAAAGTGCCGGTGGTGCTGTCCAGCAGCGCCAGCAGGGCAAGGATCACTCCCAGTCCGGCAGGGCCGGCGTTGAGCAAAGCAAGAATTGTCCACAAAACGAGGATGGCGACAAAAAGCAATATTTTTTTTACGGATTTATTCATTGGTGTCCTCTCTTGCGAAAAAATCCTGATTCGTTGTTCGAACCCCGGGATGTATCCATGCGGCATGTCCGCATTCTGGGTGCCGGTTCTCAACAGCTCGCTTGTCTGTTGATGCGCCGGGTGAGGTCCGCAGTGCCGCTGTTGTCGTATTTTGGGGATTGTGGACGGCCAAAAAGGAAAGGGCGGCCGATTGGCCGCCCTTTGTGATTATGATTACTTGCCCCAGGCTTTAAGTCGTTCTTTGGCGACCGCGGCCTCGTCGGACAAGGGGAAACCCTTGGTCAGTTTTTCCAGAATGGTACGGGCGCTCTGGCGATCTCCAAGCTGGTCGAAGGTCAACCCCTGTTTCAGGTAGGCAGAGGCCGCCTTGGGGTGATCTCCGTACTTGCGAATCACCTCCTCGAATTGCAGGATGGCTTTTTCATATTCTTTTTCTCCGAGGTACGACTCCCCTATCCAGTAGGCGGCGTTAGGTGCCAGGGAGTGCCCCGGACTTTTCTGCAGGAACTCTTCCAGCTGCTTGCGGCCCGCGGCGTATTGTTTCTGCTTGCGAATCGTATCGACGCCCTGCAGGTACAGAGATTCGGGCTGGTTGGCCGCTGGCGGACTCATGGTAACGGCGGAAGGTTGCCCGGCCGGAACGCTTCCCCGGTTTTCAAGGGCGCTGATGCGCAGGCCCAGATCGTCACGAACCAGGGCCAGTTCGTCCTTGAGTTCGTTGCGTTGCTGCTCGATGTCGCCGAAACGGCCATTCATACTCTGCAGCTCGAGGCGCAGGTTGTCCAGGTCGGCACGGGTTGTGGCCTGTTGCTGGGTCAAATCGTCGAGTCGCTGTCTGGTTTGTCCCACGCGGTCGGTCTGCTGGGCGGCAAGTTCGCGCTCGGTGGTGGCCAGGCGGCGCTTCATTTCTTCCAGGTCGCGGCTCATGGCCAGTTCGGTCTGGGAGGGAATACATCCGGCCAGAAGCGCAAGAAGGGCTGCATACAAAACGGCTGACGTGATGCTTTTCATGACGAAAGAGCCTCGTTTTGGCGGACGGCGGACCGGCAATCCCGGTCCGCCGTGATTGTTGGATCCCTGGCGTATTACTGTGCGATCTTGAATTCGGCGCGCCGGTTTTTGGCGTAGGCGGCTTCGTTCTGGGCCGGATCGAGCGGCATTTCCTCACCGTAGGAGATGACGCTCAGGCGGTCTGTGGCGACGCCCAGGGTTTCCAGGTACTTCTGGGCGGTGCGGGCGCGACGCTCGCCAAGGGCCAGGTTGTACTCATCCGAGCCGCGCTCGTCGCAGTAGCCTTCGATGCGTACTTTTTCCGCAGGGTTGGCTTTGAGATATTCCGCGTTGTTGACCAGAATGGCCTGGGCTTCGGCGCTCAGGTCGTAACGGTCAAAGTTGAAGTAGATGCGTTCCAGGGATGGAACGGCTTGAGGCATCGACATGGCGCTTCCTTCGCCAATCGTGCTTTCGCCAATACCCGTCTCGCCAGCGCCCATCTCTTCAACACCCTGTGCCGTCTGCTGTGTTCCTGCCTGGTCTGCTCCTGCGCCCGCGGCCGTGGTGGCGGCCGGTTTCTTGGCGCAGCCTGTCGCCAGCATGGCAGCAAAGACCATCATCAACAACACCTGCATGGAAATCCGAATACCTCCGCGTTTCATGGTTTTGCTCCTTTTACATGGTTGACTAAAAAAGGGGTTGAAGAAAAAACACACTTCGGGAACATCCCGAAGGTTTGAAAACCGGAATGATGAAAATCATGTCACGATCAGGAAACGTTGCCCATTATACATGAAGTAACCTGCAAAAAAATAGGGGGAATAAAAACACCTCAACGCTGCCGTGACCATGCCGGATGCTGACATTGGCCGCCACTGGATATGCGACGGATACCTGAGCCGTCAGCCCGCATGACGTAAATGCCTTTGCCGCCAGCCTGATCCGAAGAGTATACCAGAAAACGGCTATCGGGGCTCCAGCGCGGATGTTCCTTGTTGCCGGCGCCGAAGGTCAGCCGCCGCTCATCCGTGCCGTCGGGGCGGATGCTGTAGATATCGAAGTTGCCGCCTTCCAGTCGGGTAAAGGCGATGCGCTCTCCATCGGGGCTCCAGGCAGGGGTGGCGTTGTACTTGCCGCTGCCGGTAAGTCGCCGGATCTGGCCGCTGAGCACATCCATGATGAAGATGTGCGGATTCCCCTGGCGGTCGGAGACAAACGCGAGACGGTCTCCGGCAGGACTCCAGCTCGGATCCACATCGATTCCCCAGTGATTGGTGAGCCGCCGCCGCTGGCTGCCGTCGGTTCCGAGCAGGGTCAGTTCGGGGTTGCCGGATGCCGACTGGGTGAGGGCGAGTTCCCGCCCGTCCGGGCGGAAACGGGCGGAAACGTTCAGGCCGTTCCGGGAGGAAAGGGCCGCTTCCTGGCCGGTACTGAGAATTTTCCGGAAAAGGTCCGGGTTGCCGCGGCGATAGGAGGTGAAGACGATCTCTCTGCCGCTTGGGGAGAAGTCGGGGTTGAGGACGATGGAACGGTGGTCCGTCAGGCGCAGGACGTTGGCGCCGTCGGTGTCCATCAGATAAAGCTCCTTGTGGCCGGTGCGGTTGTCGATGTAGGCGATGCGCGAGCTGAAAGGGCCTTCCTTGCCCGTGACGTTGAGCAGGATCTGGTCGGCAAACTTGTGCGCCATCAGACGCAGATCGTTACGGGTGCCGACGTAGCTGCGGCCGGTGAGCAGGCGCCGGTGAACGACGTCGTAAAGCCGGAACTCGACCCGGATGTGGTCGCCCTGGGCGTGGTACCCGCCTTTGACCAGAATCTCGGCGCCCAGCAACGCCCACTGGCTGAAATCGACCTGGGTGCTGGTCAGGCCGGGCCGCCGGGCGTCATCGAGGAAGGCCGCCGGGTCAAGCTGCCGGAACAGGCCCGCCATGTCCAGGTCGACGGCCAGAACCTTGTGCAGCTCTTTGGCGATGCCGGGCTGCGCCGGTCCGGCAAGGGGCAGCAGTTCGGCGTTGGCCACGTTGATGGTTTGCTGGCCGGGAGCACGGATCTCCACCTGCGCCACGACGGTGGTCGCTGTCAGGCAGGCAAAAAGGAACAACAGGGTCACGAGACGGCACATAGTTTTAATCCATCAGGTCCTTGAGGTTGAAGACGACGTCGAGCTGTATCTGCCTCTGGGGTTGAAACGGCAGGGTTTTGGCTTTCAGTATGGCCCTTTTGACCGAATCGTCAAAGGTGGCGTCGCCGGAGGAGTCGATAAAATGATAACTGATCAGGCTGCCGTCGGCACTGAAAGCCAGTCGTACCGTGGCCGAAAGGTCGCGGCGGGTGATCTGATACTTGGACAGGCTCCAGTTGTCTTTCAGGTAGGCCTGCAGCCAGGTCTGCTGGTCCACACCGGCTTCGGTGCCGGTGCCGTCGGGCATGCCGAGGGGGGCGCCGGAACCGTAACCGGAACCGGAACCGCCGGTCGCCGACCCGGCACCGCCTCCGGAAAGGGCCGCGATTCTGTTCTTGAGTGCGGCCAGCTCCTGCTGGCGCTGTTGTCTTTCACGCATCGCGGCCAGCTTGTCCTGGACGCTGTTATAATCGCCTGTTGCCGGGGCGGCAGAGGCCGCCGGTCTGGTTGCCGGCGCTGCCGGCTTGGCGCCTGGCGATGAAACGGTGGCTTTGCTGGCGGCCTTGTCGGTGGAAGCAGCCGGTCGTGGTTCCGGAGACGATGGTTCCGACGGCGCGTCAGCAGCCTTGGGGGCGTCCGGTTGCGGGGGCGCGGGCGCCAGGGCGGAATCTCCCTTGGGCGCGGGGCCTCCATCCGGCCTCCCGGCTTGAGGGTTGAGAACCGGCATTTTTGTCAGGTCGACAAAATAGACCGGCCGCTGTTCGACGGGCGCCGGGCCGGATAAAAACCCGGAAAAAAGCAACAATGCCGCCGCATGCAGAACCAGTGAGCAGGTCAGGGACAGGGCCAGGGGGCGCAGCCCCGGTTCGTTGTGCGGCGCAAACGGTGGTATCGACACGGTATTATGAGCCTTTGCTGCGGGCAAATTGAAAAGAATGCAGTAACGTCATTTTTCGGGATCCGGTGGCATGGAGACCATGCCCAGCTTTTCGATGCCGGCCCCCTTGATGGCGGCCATGACCTGAACCACCTTGCCGTAGGGAACATCGCGGTCCGCCTGCAAAAAGACCTCCTTTTCCTGTCGGGACTGCAGAATCTCAAGCAGAACCGGCACCAGTTTTTCGGGGCCGGGGATGCTCTGCTTGCCGATGGAAATGGCGCCGTTTTGTTCGACGGTGACAATCAGGGGTTCCTTGCCCGCCTGCAGTCCGGGGGCATCGGACACTTCGGGCAGGTTGACCTCCACCCCCTGTTCAAGCATTGGCGCCGTGACCATGAAAATGATCAGCAGCACCAGCATGACGTCGACCAGGGGCGTGACGTTGATCGCCGACAAAGTGGATCGCGATGTTCCGTTGCGCTGGCCTACCTCCATGTCAGCTCCTCCGCGCCATGCGCCCGACGATATTGAGGAACTCCTGGCTGAAACTGTCCATATCGCCGGTAAGGACATTGACCTTGCTGATGAAGTGGTTGTAGGCGACCACCGCGGGGATGGCGGCCACCAGACCGATGGCGGTGGCGACCAGGGCTTCGGAGATCCCCGGCGCAACGACGGCCAGAGAGGCGCTGCCGGTCTTGCCGATTTCATGGAAGGAATCCATGATGCCCCACACGGTGCCGAACAGGCCGATAAATGGTGCGGTCGAACCGGTGGTGGCAAGGAACGGCAGGTAGCGTTCGAGCCGCTGGGTTTCCTGAGTGGTGGCGCGACGCAGGGCACGGGCAACGTTTTCCGCATGCCCCATGTCGGCGCTGAAGGCCGCCGGCTCTTCAGCCCCGGCGTCACGCTGGTTGCGCATCAGCTCCTGATAACCGTCGCGGAACAACGCCGCCGTTGGCGCATTGGGAAAATCTCCGAGGTTTTTGTTGATGGCGTCAAGCCGGCGTTTATTCCAGAAAAAATGCTGAAACTGCTGGGAATCGCTGATGGCGCGGTAGATTACCCGGAATTTTAAAAAGATGATCGCCCAGGAAAGCAGGGAAAAGCCGATGAGAATCAGCAGGACCAGTTTGACCACCAGTCCGGTTGCGGAAATCAGTTCCAAGGTACTACCTCCATACGTGGGTAAAGATACATCTCAAGGGTGTTTTTCTGGGGTTTTTGCACAAAGCGGTTAGATTATCATCGAACCGCCCATCCAAGTCAACGAGCATCACCGCAGGCTTCGGCGAGCCATGCCACGAAAAGATAACACCTCTGAATATATGAAGAAATACCAAGCAAGGAGAGTGCCATGCCCGCAATGGCGAGGATTGAAACGGGCCGTTGCGAAAATCTGTCGCTTCCCGGCAACGGCGGCTTGATGAACGTGCCCGGATTTACCCGAGCGGCTGCGGTGATGCCGGGATTCAGCCCTCTTCGCAGCGAGGCGGAAATTCGACCATGGCGTAGGCTGAATGATTGTGGATTGATTCGAAGTTTTCGCACTCCACCCGGAACCAGGTGATCTCCGGCGTCGCCTTGAGCCTGAGTGTCACGGCCCGCACGATATCCTCGACGAACATGGGGTTGTCATAGGCCTGCTCGGTGACGGCCTTCTCGTCTTCCCGCTTGAGCAACGCGTAGACCGGCGCGCTGCCGCATTCCTCGACCCAGCTGATGAGATCCTCGATCCAGATGAACTTGTTCATGCGCACCTCCACCCTGACGGAGCTGCGCTGATTGTGGGCGCCACGCGCGCTGATCTCCTTGGAGCAGGGGCACAGGGCAGTGAGGGGAACTTCCACCGCGAGTACGAAATCCTTGGTCTCGGCCAGGGTGCCGCGCAGGCAGCAGCGATATTCCATGAGGCTGAGGGCTTTGGATACTGGCGCCTGCTTCTCGATGAAATAGGGGAAATCCATTTCGATATGGGCGCAGGAGGCATTCAGCCGGTCTTTCATTGCTTGCAAAAACTCCCCCATGTTGCGCATGGTGATTTCGCCGCGATACCGGTTGAGGATCTCCACGAATCGGCTCATGTGCGTCCCCTTGAAGTGATGGGGCAAGTCGACGTACATGTTGATGCGTGCCACCGTGTGCTGCTGATCCCTGTTTTTGTCCATGACCACGATGGGGTAGTGGATGTCCTTGACCCCGACCTTGTCGATGGCGACGTTGCGCGTATCGCGCTCCATCTGCATGTCGCGCATACGGTTCATCGCCGCACCTCCCGAACATAGGCGGCCGGATCGGGGATGCCGGCTTCAGCAAACCCTTTGAGCCGCAACTGGCAGGAATCGCACAGGCCACAGGCCAGGCCTTCGGGGCTGGGGTCGTAACAGGAGTGGGTCAGGGCGTAATCGACACCCAGGTCGAGTCCGCGGCGGATGATCTGTGCCTTGGTCAGGTGCAGCAGCGGCGCATGGACGCGGTATTTCCCCTGGCCTTCGACACCTGCCCTGGTGGCGAGATTCGCCAGTTGTTCGAAAGCGCGGACGAATTCCGGCCGGCAATCAGGATAGCCGGAGTAGTCGAGGGCGTTGACGCCGATGAAAATATCAAAGGAACCGAGCACTTCGGCCCAGCCCAGGGCGAAGGAAAGGAAAATGGTATTACGCGCCGGCACGTAGGTTACCGGGATGGCGTCGTCGATGGCGCGCCCCTTGGGGACTTCCTGGTCAGAGGTCAGGGCGCTGCCGCCGATGCGGCGCAGGTCGAAATCGATCACCATATGGTCAACGGCGCCGACCCTGGGTGCGTAGAGCCGCGCTTTTTCCAGTTCCACGGTGTGGCGCTGGCCGTAGTGGAAGCTCAGGGCGTAGGGGGAGAACCCGGCGGCCCGCGCCTCGGCCAGGCAGGTGGTGGAGTCGAGACCGCCACTGTACAATACGACAGCTTTTTTATTCATCAAAAGTATCCCTTGTTTTGAAAAACAGACCGGGCTTCGTGGCCGGATGTCAGTTTATTTCGTAAAATTGGCCGGTGCCCAGACGGTGCACCTTCATCAGGTTGGTCGAGCCGAAGGCGGCTACCGGGCTGCCCATGGTGATAATGACAATGTCGCTTTTTTTAAGGGCGCCATCTTTTAAAACCGCTTCCTCCACCGAGTGGATCTGGGATTCCGTATCGCCGGTGAAGTCGACAAGGATCGAGCGGACCCCGGAATACAGGGACAGGCGCCGCCGCACTTCAGCCGAGGGGGTCACGGCGTAAATAGGGATCCGCGGGCGGAAGCGGGATACCGTGGCGGCCGTCGAGCCGCTCTGGGTGAAGGCCAGAATGGCGGCGGCCCCGACATGCAGGGCGGTGCGGCAGGCGGCTTCGCCGATGGCGTCAGAGAGCTTTCTCGGGCCCTCCTGGAGAGGGGGGAAATTGTTGAACAGCCGCTGCTGCGACAGGGGATCTCGCTCAACGCTGTTAGCCACCCGCACCATCATTTCCACGGCCTGGACGGGGTACCGGCCGGCGGCGGTTTCGCCCGACAGCATGACAGCGTCGGTGCCGTCCAGGATGGCGTTGGCCACATCGGAGGTTTCGGCCCGCGTTGGACGGGGATTATGAACCATGCTCTCAAGCATCTGGGTCGCGGTGATGACGGGTTTGCCGGCATCGTGACAGCGGCAGATGATGCGTTTCTGGATCAGGGGCACCTGCTCCGGACTGATTTCCACCCCCAGATCGCCTCGCGCCACCATGATGGCGTCGGCTTCCTGCAGGATCTCTTCGAAATCTTCGACCGCCTGGGGTTTCTCGATCTTGGCGACAACCGGCATCGCGCTGTTATGTTCCTGCAGCAGACTTTTGAGCTGACGCAGATCGGCGGCATTGCGCACGAAGGACAGAGCGAGAAAATCGAAACCCTGGTCCAGCGCGAACAGTATATCGTCACGATCCTTGTCGGTCAGGGCCGGCACCGACAGGCCGGCGCCGGGGATGTTGACGCCCTTGCGATCTTTCAGGATTCCGCCTGTCAGCACGCGACAGCGCACCTCGCCGGCGTTTGTTTCAAGCACTTGCAGTTCCAGCAGGCCGTCATCGAGCAGGATCCGGGCGCCTGGCATGACATCCTCGGCCAAATGAGAATAGAGGACCGGAATATGTTGCGCATCGCCCTCGATATCACGGGCAGTCAGCACGGTGGTGGCATTTTTTTCAAGGGTCACCGCTCCGTTCCGCATGCGCCCGGTGCGGATTTTCGGGCCTTGCAGGTCACCCAGAATCGCCACCGGTGTCTGGTGAAATTCGGCCAGCTCGCGAATAGACCGCACGATATGTGCTTTGTGCTCCTGCTCGCCGTGCGAGAAGTTAAGGCGGAAAACATCCGCCCCGGCAAGCATCAGCTGCTCGATGTCCGCGCGTGTGTCGCAGGAAGGTCCGATGGTGGCGATGATTTTGGTATGGCGGAACATGCGCCTGGTCCCCTGTTTCGTTCCAGTGTGGCAGGGTTGCGAAACGAAAGGACCCTGACCGGTGCAGCCAGGGTCCCGAAAAGCGCCTTTTTAGTGATGGTAGCGCCCGAGACGTTCCGTATGGGCCCGGCTGGGGCCTTTGTGGCAGCGGAAACAGGGCTCCCCCTCGACTTTCTGGATTTGTATGGGGGGTATGTCGGGGGGCAGTACCGAGGCTTCCTTCTGCCAGGGTTCGCGTCCCGATTCGCTTGCCAGGGTGACGGCAGTGGCTCTTACCTCCCAGTTGGCATTGATCGGAACACTGTGGCACTGATCGCAGCCACCGGGTGGCGGGATGGCTTTCCATGCGCCCAGCATGGCGCAACCACAGACAACAGCGGCGGGCAGCAGCATCCAGAGCCATTTATTCATGCAGGCAACCGTCCTCTCTCTCGGGGCTTTTGGCGTGCTGCAACTATAGCATAGGCATCGGGTAAGGCCAATCCGAAATAACTGCGAAGGTCGCCCTTCGCGGAGCATGCCGTTGCCGGTTGCCGTGCATTTTACGGTGGGAGGACCTGACAAAACGTAACAACATGCTATTATGTTGCTCATTGCCAAAGGACGATTTGCGTTAAAGATGGATGGAAATCCGTAGCCTTGAAGCTCCTGCGCCAAATAGTGGCAAAAAGATCCACAATAAACTTCGGTGGTACGTTTTTGAATGGGTGGCGCGGTTTTGAAACGGCTCCGCAGGCATGAAAAAGGTGTTTTGGGCCGCTTTGTTCGGTATCTGCCATGGCGCAAGGACATGGCATTGAAATTGCGTTATGCTAAAACGGTGGTTTATTGAAGATTTAAAGTCCTTCGAATTTTGGGTGTCTGATTTTACATGATGATTTAGTTATATGAAATTCCAGTTCTTATGTGAGGTCGTTGTCCTGAAAAACCGTTTCAAAAAGAATGCAACCTGATTTTATCTTGAGATGTCTGGATGTCGTCCGCGACCAGATCGGGGCCCGCAGGTTCTGATTCGCTGCGCTTTGGGCAGAAGCGTATGGCTGCCGCCGATATGTCCCGCTGCATCGGGAGGTTGGCAAGCCGGGAGAGCGAACAGTTCCGCGGGTGTTTCCCGCGTGGCGGTATGTACGGCGGAAAGCCGTCGTGCATCTATCGCTGTAAACGAATTTCCGCGGACATTTTCGCACGACCCGAGTAGGGAAACAATAACGAGGCTAGAAATTTTCAAGGAGGAGTAAAAAATGACACCTGCGCTTCTGGTAATGATCAGCATGATGTGGATTCCCTTGGGGATGCTTTTTCTGGGACAGGGCGATGCCAAATCAAGCGGCTTTACAACCGGCCTGGTTGGCATCCTGACAATTATTGGCGGCTTTTTTCAGGCGGCTCAGGGTGATCTGCTGACCGCGGCGGCGCTGCTCGTGTTCGGCCTTCTGTATCTGCAGGTTGCCCATGCCCTGCTTACCGGCGTAACCGACATGCGCACCGTCGGTTGGGGAGCCGTCACGGTCGGCATCGTTTGCCTGATTACGGCCCTCATTGTCGGCTCGGGCTATCTGTTCTTCATGTTCATTACCTTCGTCATACTCTGCCTGGCTGTTTTCCTCAACTGCTACGGCAAGCTTTCCGGCAAGATTGTCGGCTACATGCTGATCGTTCTGGCGCTGATTTGTTTGATTTATCCGGCCTATGCCCTGATGGGCCATTACAGCCTGCCCTTCTGATTTTCGTTTTTACCAAACACAAAGAGCCGGAAGCGTTTTGCTTCCGGCTCTTTGTGTTTGGTGCGATAAAAGGTGGGCTTTGCAGGTGGCCTTACAGCCGGATAATGCTCGATCCCCAGGTGAAGCCGGCGCCGAAGGTCACCAGGCCAACCAGGTCGCCCTGTTTGAGTTGTCCGTTGCGGCGGGCTTCATCCAGGGCGATGGGGATGGAGGCGGCCGAGGTGTTTCCGTAGCGGTCGACGTTGATGTAAGTCTGTGCCTCGGTCAGGTTGAGTCGTTTGCCGAGGGCTTCAATGATGCGCAGATTGGCCTGATGAGAGATGACCAGGTCCAGTTCCTCGATGCTGAGGCCGGCACGTTTCAGGGCCTTTTTCATGGTTCGGGTCATACACAGCACGGCATGCCGGAAGACTTCGCGGCCTTCCATGCGCATCGTATGAAGTTTCTCCTGCACATTTTCGATGGTGGGAGGATTCAGGGAGCCGCACCCCGGGTTGTAAAGCAGACCGCTGAAGTTGCCGTCGGCACCGATATCGGTGGCAAGAATGCCGCGTTGTTCCCGTGCCGGTCCCAGCACCACGGCGCCGGCACCGTCGCCGAACAGAACGCAGGTGTTGCGGTCTTCCCAGTTCACCATTGATGTGAGAACTTCCCCGCCAATCACCAGAATATGTTTGTGAACGCCGGACTGGATCAGGCTCTGGGCAAGTTGCAGGCCGTACACAAAACCGGAACAGGCAGCGCTGAGGTCAAAGGCAGCGGCGTTACCGGCACCGAGAAGGGTCTGCACAAAGCAGGCGGTGGCGGGAAATTTCATGTCACCGGTGACGGTGCCGAGGATGATGAGATCCACATCCTTGGCGGCAAGCCCGGCGTCCTCCAGGGCTTTTCTGCCGGCTTCCGCGGCCAGGCTTGAAAGGGGCGTGCCCGGTTCGACGATATGGCGGGTGCGGATGCCGGAGCGTTCGACAATCCAGGCATCGGTGGTATCGACCATTTTTTCGAGGTCGGCATTGGTCAGAATCTTTTCGGGGATGGCGCGGCCGGTACCGAGGATCATGGCGCGCTTGCTGTTGTCCATACGGGTCCCTCCTGATTGGATCGTTTCCGCCGGGAAACGGTTGCTTGCCTTGCCGGCCTCGATCTTCGGGGCTGACTGCTGCTGAGATTGATGCCGGCCAATGCTTTGAGGCTCAATCAACGCCTGGCATCGGCATGCGGCGGCCGGGCGTCATGTCGGGCCGCACCTCTGTCTTGTTTCGCAAAGAAAGTGCCATCGATAAACAATCCGGCACAAAATAGCATGTTTGCCAGTGCTGCTCAAGGTATACAAGAAGGTCGGCGGCCGGGGTCCGGCTGCCGGTTGCCAGGAATCATCCATCTTTTCCGGGTTGGCCGGACAAGTTCAAGGACCGCATAATCCCGGCATCCATCGAGCGCAGGTGCAAATCGTGCTGCGGGAAGGGGATTTCGACCCCTTCCTCTCGAAAGCGCCGGTCAATATACAGCAGAAGATCGTTCCTGATAGTCAGGCGGTCGTTGACGGAGGTGGCCCAAACGCGCAGTTCAAAGTCCAGGGAGCTGGCGCCGAAGGCCGTAAAGATGGCAGAGGGCGGAGGTGAATCAAGCACCTTGGGGTGAACCTGTGCCGCGTCGTAAAGAATGCCAAGCACTTTTTCGAGTGGACTGCCGTATGCGACTCCGACCGGCACCACGATGCGGCTCTGTTCGCTGGACAGGGTCCAGTTGGTGACCTTTTCCGAGACCAGAAGGGAGTTGGGTACGATGACTTCCGACAGGTCGAAGGTTTCAACGGTGGTGGAGCGCAGTCCGATTTTGCGTACCGTGCCCCATTCTCCGTCCAGAACGATCATGTCGCCAATCTTGATCGGCCGCTCGAACAAAAGAATCAGGCCGCTGATGAAATTGTTGACGATGTTCTGCAGACCGAAACCGATGCCGATGCCGAGTGCGCCGGCGAGCACCGCGAAGCTCTTCAGGTCGATCCCGGCGAGGCCCAGGGCCATGAAGATGCCGAAGGCGAGAATGGCATAGTTCAACAGTTTGTTGATGGAATCGCGCACGCCGCGATCCACCTGTCTGCGAGGGAACACCTCCTCTTCGAGAAGGCTGCGCAGCAGCCAGGAAATGAAGATGGCGACATACAGGGCACTCAGGCCGACCAGCAGCATTTTGACGGAAACCGTTTTGTCCCCCAGCACGACTCCTGCCGTTAGAATGGCATGCCAGGCTTCACCTACACTGTCGAAAAAATGCCAGGCGACCAGCAGGTACAAGGCGGTCTGGATGCCGACTACAAGAGGTGCCAGGTGCCAGAGCCGGTTCTGAAGTTCCTGCCCGTGGCGCCTGAAAAACCGCTGCCTTTTGAAAAAACGCAGCTTTCCGAGCAGTTGCAGGCCGTTTTTCAGCACGCGCAAAAGCAGAGCCGCAAGAAGGAGGGCGAAAACCGTTTTCAAACCGGCATGCAGCAGATGTTCGGCAAGATTGCCATAGCCTGCCGCCAGGATCAGAAATGTCGCTCCGAGAAAAGCCGCGCCAAGTTTTAGGAGAGTGCTGAAACGCTGCTGGCGACCGGGGCTGTCGCGACGGACCTGCGCTGCAAACCATCGCAGCGCGATGCCGCCGGACAGGCACACGCCCGCAATGAACAGACTGTAAAGGGGCGCAGGCAGCGAAAGGGTGCGCACCCCCAGAGACAAAAAGTAGGCCAGGGCCAGCAGCCGGACAACCTGCCGTTGCAGCGGGTTGTCCAGAATTTCCATGATCAGGGGTACGGCTGAAAACACGGCGATGCCCGCCAGGATCAGCATCCAGCCGGCTGGGGCATGCGCATAAAAGGGGCTGAACACAATGGTTGCCAGAAACAGCCCCGTCGAAAACGGGTGCCGCGAAACAAAGGGGGCCGCCGGACTTTGCGGATGGCGTTTGCGGTGAGTGCGCAGAAGGCAGGCGATAACCGTCGCCAGAATCAGGTGCAAGGCAATCTGGCTGCCCCGGCTTTGCCAGAATGCACGGTTGAAAAACTCAAGTTTCGTCAATCCGGTACCGATGCTGCTGAACAGGCCGGCATGAAGCTGCCGGTAAAAATCGGGATTCAGAAAGGAGGGATGACTACGCTCAAAAAGCTGGTTTTTCCGAACCGCCAGAAGCTCTTCGATGTGATCGATGCGGTCGGACACGGGGATTTGCAGTGCCGTGAGTTGCTGTTGCATGGCAAACAGTTGCGGTGCCGTCTGTTTAAGAACATTGAGTGCGGTTTCCACTGTCTGACGGGCTTCGGAAAATGCCTCGGCGGATGCCTGCATACCGGCGGCGGGCAGGGTATTCAGCCATTCATCCCAGAATTGCCGCTTATTGCTCCATTCATCCCGCAACACCTCGATTTCCGACAACCGCATGAAAAGATCGTCGAGTATCCGGGAGATTCGATCCCGGTCCGCGATCAGGGCAACGCGGGCCTGCTGCAGGTTGTCCAGCGACCATTCCCGCGGCGGACCGAGGATGGCCTCACGCTCCGCCCATTGCTGCGGCAGACTTTTCAGCCCGGCCAAGGCCTGAGTGACCGGATCGAGAGCGCCAAGTCGCTCCATCCGGCTTTCCAGCGCCGCTTTTTCTTCCTTGAGTTTTGCCAGGCGCGGATAGACTTCCGCCACTTTCGGCATCACGGTTGCCGCCGGTGCGGCGGTCGGTTGGGGGTCGGCTCCGGCCGGCGCGGCAAGCAGTATGCAGGCGCCCAGCAGACAGCAGAAGGTTGTAAATTTCATGCGGCACCTCGGGAAGAAACAGGTCCGGTTTTTTCGCCAGGCGCCATTCTAGCATGTGTCCAACGCTTTGCCAGTGTTTTGTGCCGCCGGTCGGATGGGAGGGCCGACCGGACCGGACGCCGGATAAAAATCTGGTAAAATGAACAGGCTGGTATCCTTCCGGAACCTGCGGATGGATACAGGCTATGCGGCATTTTGCGAAAGAGGCACTTACATGAAGGCACAGGCGGCACCACCAGGCACGGTTGTAGCTGTTCGAGGCGGGGTGATCGACGCGCGGTTCGAAAACGGTTTGCCGGCACTCAATGCGCTGCTGCGGGCGGGCGCCAGGGATGAGGTGGTGGTGGAAGTTGTGCTGCATCTCGACGATACCCATGTGCGTGGCAATGTGCTGACACCGATTCAGGGGCTGGCCTGCGGGGACGCCATCCGGGACAGCGGCGCCCCGCTGCAGGCACCGGTGGGCGAGGCGATTCTGGGGCGCATGTTCAACGTTTTCGGTGAGCCGATCGACCGCCGCAAAGCTCCCGAAAACTGCAGCTGGCGATCGGTGCTGGCCAAACCGGCCGAACTGGCGAAGCGATCCGCCGCCGCCGAGGTATTCGTCACCGGTATCAAGGCCATCGACGTGCTGGCGCCCCTGGAACGGGGCGGAAAGGCCGGGTTGTTCGGTGGTGCCGGCGTCGGCAAGACCGTACTGATTACCGAACTGATTCACAATATGGTTGGCCAGCATGAAGGGGTTTCGCTGTTCTGCGGCATCGGTGAACGGTGCCGTGAGGGCGAGGAACTCTACCGGGAGATGCGTGAAGCGGGGGTGCTCGACAATACGGTGATGGTCTTCGGCCAGATGAACGAGCCACCCGGTGCCCGCTTCCGCGTCGGATTGACCGCCCTGACCATGGCCGAATATTTTCGCGACGATCTGGGCCGGGACGTGCTGCTGCTTATCGACAATATTTTTCGTTTCATTCAGGCCGGCATGGAAATATCCGGCCTGCTGGGACTGATGCCATCGCGTCTCGGTTACCAGCCGACCATGGGTACCGAACTCGCCGAGTTGGAGGAGCGCATTTCCAGCACCCGCCAGGCGGCGATCACCTCGATTCAGGCGGTGTACGTGCCGGCCGACGACTTCACCGATCCCGCGGCCGTGCATACCTTTTCGCACCTCTCCGCGTCCATCGTGCTGTCGCGCCGGCGTGCCAGCGAGGGGCTCTACCCGGCTATCGATCCCCTTGCGTCCAATTCCAATATGCTCAATCCGCGCATTGTCGGCGAGCGGCATTACCGGCTGGCCCAGGAAATCCGCCGCACCCTGGCAACCTACGAAGAACTCAAGGACATCATCGCCATGCTCGGCCTGGAGGAATTGTCGCGGGAGGATCGCCACACCGTGTTTCGCGCGCGGCGTCTGGAACGGTTTTTAACCCAGCCGTTTTATACCACCGAGCAGTTCACCGGCATGCAGGGCCGTACCGTTTCTCTGGATGCCGCGCTGGACGGCTGCGAGGCGATTCTCGACGATGAGTTTTCCGACGCACCGGAAAAACTGCTTTACATGATCGGTGATATCGAGGAGGCCCGCAGCCGCCTGCGCGCGCGCGAAGTCGGCAGCCAGGGGGCTGAATCATGAGGCTTCAGGTACAGACGCCGGTGGGCAATGTCCTGGACTGTGTGGTGATCAAGGTGGTCAGCGAAGGATTGCGTGGCGCCTTCTGTTTGCGACCGCGGCATGTCGACTTGGTGACGCCGCTGGTTCCCGGCCTGCTTTATTACGAACTGGCGGAGCAGGATCGGGGCCGCTATCTGGCCGTGGACCGGGGGTTGCTCGTCAAGCGCGACGATCTGGTGTCGGTGGCGGTGCGCAATGCGGTTGCCGGTGAAAATCTGGAAGATCTGCTGGAGGTGGTGCAATCGCGGTTTCGTAATCTCGATGAACAGGAAAAACTGGTGCGCAGCGCCATGGCGCGCCTGGAATCGGATTTTTTACGGCGCTTCATGGAGTTGTCATGAACGATGTCAAGAACAGAACCTCCCGGCCAGGCCAGCAGTCGCGGGATGAGTTGCGCCGCCAGCTGGCCGCCAAACAGCAGCGCAAGCTGCGCGCCCAAAGGCAGCGGGAACGCAACGCCTGGTTCGGCCTGGGCATGTTCGGCCTGGTTGGCTGGTCGGTGGCCATTCCGGCGGTCGGTTTTACCGCCCTGGGAGTGTGGATCGATGCCCGGCATGGCGGCCCCTATTCCTGGACCCTGATGCTGCTGGTTATCGGCGTCGGTCTCGGCTGTCTCAATGCCTGGTTCTGGATCAGCCGCGAACGCAGGGAGATCGAAGCCGAGCACAACCGGCCGCAAGAGGAGGCTCCGGATGACTCCGACTGAGCCGGGCCGACTGTTTCTGGCACTGATTGCCGGACTGGTGCTGGGGGGTGCTTATTTTGGCGGCCTGTACCTGACCGTGCAGCGCCTGGCTCGGTCCTCCTCGCCAAAACTGCTGTTAACGGTCAGTTTCGGGGTCCGCCTGCTGACGGTGCTCCTGGCGTTCTACCTGCTTTCCGCCTGGGGTATCTGGGCCATGATGATTGCCATGGGGGGATTTATGCTGGCGCGCCTGCTCTGGTTGGGCATGCATTTTGTCGGGAAAAAACAAAAGTGACTCGGGGGCGGGTTGGAGTGCTGAGGACTGAGGACTGAGGACTGGGAGGTTGTTGGTAACGGAACGGGTCATAACGAATCTTCAGGATATATCTATATGGAAATAACACCTGACATCTTCATTTTTTGGCAAGGGTACGGCTTTAAGCTCAATGCCACTATCGTTGTTACCTGGCTGAACATGGCGCTGCTGACAGGTGGCTCATGGCTGATCACACGGCGGTTGCGCAGCGACGGGGGGGTGTCGCGCTGGCAGAATCTGCTGGAGGTGCTGGTCTCCGGCATGGAAAGCCAGATACATGACATGGGGCTGACGCCGCCGCGCGAGTTTCTGCCGTTTCTTGGCAGCCTGTTTGTGTTTGTGCTGTTTTCCAACCTGCTGTCGCTCATCCCGGGTTACATGGCCCCCACCGGTTCCCTGTCGACAACCGCCGCGCTGGCGATCTGCGTGTTTGTCGCAGTCCCTTTGTGGGGGATTCAGCGCCGCGGCCTGGCCGGATACCTGCGGTTGTACATCAAGCCTTCGGTGTTCATGCTGCCTTTCAATCTCATGGGCGAGGTGTCCCGCACCCTGGCTCTGGCCGTGCGTTTGTTCGGCAACGTCATGAGCGGCAGCATGATCGCTGGCATCCTGCTGTCTATCGCGCCTCTGTTCTTCCCGGTGCTGATGCAGCTGCTGGGCATGATAACCGGGGTCATCCAGGCCTATATCTTCGCTGTTCTGGCAGCCGTCTATATCGCCGCCGCGGCGCAGTTGGAGCAGCAGCGGGAGGAAAGGGCCAATACCTGAGGTTCAAGGTTGAAAGCCAAAGATGAAAGCTTAAAGGCCAAAGGGGAAAGGGGCAAACCTGGAAATTTCGGTGGTCCGGAGTCTGCGGAGATGACAACGGATATTATTAGCTGACTGCAACGGACAAGGAATGCCGGCGATTTCCTTGCACCTTGCACCTTGCACCTCGAACAACCCAACAAAAGGGGATGAAAGCATGGATTATCTTGCATGGGTGGCTGTAGCGTCCATTCTGTCTTCGGGGATCTGCATCGGTATCGGCGCCATCGGTCCCGCTCTCGGTGAGGGTCGAGCCCTGGCGCAGGCGCTGTCGGCGCTGGCGCAACAGCCGGATGAGGCCAACACCATCACCCGGACCCTGTTTGTGGGGCTGGCGATGGTTGAATCGACGGCTATTTACTGCTTCGTGGTTTCCATGATTCTGATCTTTGCCAATCCGTTCTGGCAGTTTTTCCTGGCAAGGGCCGGAGAAGGAGGCTGATCCGTGCTTATCGACTGGTTTACGGTGGCGGCCCAGGCAGTCAATTTCCTGATCCTGGTGGCTCTGCTCAAGCGGTTTTTATACGGACCGATCCTGCGCGCCATGGATCGCAGGGAGGAGCGGCTGTCAACCCGTTTTGAAGAAGCGGAAAGCAAGGAGAACGAAGCCCGGCAGCTCGAGGAGCAGTATCGCGGCCTGTTGCAGGAATTGGAAGAAGCGCGCGGGGTTCGGCTGCGGCAGCTGGAGGAAGAGGTCGAGGACCAGCGTCGCAAGCTGCTTGCCGATGCCAGAAAGGAGGCGGCCGAGGTGCGCGGCGGCTGGTTGCAGAGTATTCGCGAGGAGCGGGATGCTTTTTTCACCGAGCTCAGAATGCGGGTTGGAGGGGAAATGCTCAAGGTTGCCCGCAAGTCCCTGGGGGATCTGGCCAATGCCGAACTGGAACAATTGATGGTTGCCCGGTTCAGGGAGAGGCTGGCGACCCTTGACAGCACCGCGCGGGAGCAGGTCGCCAGGGCGGCGGGTGAAGGTGGGGTTTCGGTGCGCAGCCCCTTTACTCTGCCGGAGGCCTTGCGCGAGCAATTGTCCACCGGGGTTCGCGGTGTTTTCGGGCAACAGGTGTCCATGGATTTCAAAGACCGGGAGGAGATGCCCCTGGGGATTGAGCTGAGCGTGGGCGGACTGAAGCTGTCATGGGGCGTGGACAGCTATTTCGAGCAGTTGGAAAAGGAGGTTGCTGCCCTTTATGATGGCCAGTCCCTGCCGGCGGCGGAGGAACCGCCATGAAAAGTTCGCCGTCTTTGACCGCACTGCTGGGCAGCACCTTCGATGCTCTGGATCGGGCCCTTGAGGAGTTTTCTCCCGAGCTGGTGCTGCAGCATGTCGGCTGGGTAGAGTATGTCGGCAAGGGGATCGCCCTGGTTGGCGGGCTGACGGGCGTGCAGTGCGAGGAGCTGCTGGCGTTTCCCGGAAACCTGGTGGGGCTGGCGCTGGATGTCCAGGAGCAGCGGGTCGGCGTGGTGCTGCTGGGCGATTACGGTCACCTGCAGGCCGGGGACGAGGTGCGCCGCACCGGCAGGGTTTTTGATGTGCCGGTGGGGGAAGGTCTGATAGGACGGATAGTGGACCCGGTCGGGCGCAGTCTCGACGGTGTTAAGACGGTGGCTTTCCAGCGTCGTCTTGCGGTGGAACGTCCGGCTCCGCCGATCATGGACCGGTTGCCGGTGACCCGGCCCCTGATGACCGGCATCAAGGTAATCGATGCCCTGATTCCCATCGGGCGCGGTCAGCGCGAGTTGATCCTGGGCGACCGGCAGACCGGCAAAACCGCCATTGCCGTCGATACCATCATTAATCAGCGGGACAAGAACGTTCTGTGTGTTTATTGTGCCATCGGCCAGCGCGCTTCCAGTGTTGCCGGGGTTGTGGCCGAGTTGCGTAACAGCGGGGCCATGGCCTATACCGTTGTGGTGGTGGCCGAAGGGGATGCGCCGCCGGGTTTGCAGTATATCGCGCCCTATGCCGCCACCAGCATGGCCGAGCATTTCATGGAGCACGGCCGCGACGTGTTGATTGTCTATGATGATCTGACCCGTCATGCCCGGGCCTATCGCGAAATTTCGCTGTTGTTGCGGCGGCCGCCGGGGCGCGAGGCGTTTCCCGGCGATATCTTCTATGTTCATTCGCGGCTGCTGGAACGCGCCACCCATCTCGGTGAGCCGCGCGGCGGTGGAAGCCTGACCGCTCTGCCGATCATCGAAACCGAAGCACAGAATCTTTCGGCCTACATTCCGACCAACCTGATCTCCATCACCGATGGACAGATCTATCTGTCGCCCGAGCTGTTCCAGAAAGGGTTGCTGCCGCCGGTGGATGTCGGCAAATCGGTTTCCCGCGTTGGCGGCAAGACCCAGTTGGCCGCTTACCGGGCGGTTGCGGGTGATTTGCGCCTGACCTATGCGCAGTTCGAGGAACTGGAAGCCTTTGCCCGTTTCGGCACACGTCTCGATGAAGAGACCCGGCAGGTGCTGCATCGTGGCCGCCGCATACGCGCCATTCTCAAACAGCCGCAATACCGGCCCCGAACCGCGCCGCAGCAGGTCATGGTGCTGCATGCACTGAACCGCGGTGTATTCGATGCCGTGGCGGAGGAGCGCCTGGCCGAGGCGGAATCGGCGGTCTGCGATATCGTGACGGAACTGCCGGAAATCGGAAAACGCATCATGAGCAACGAGGCGCTTTCGGCAGAGGACCTGAATGCCATGCATGACGCCGCGCAAAGGGCGGCGCGGCCTTTCGCCATAACCGGGGAGGATCGGGATGCCGGCGCTGCAGCAGCTGCAACGTAAAATTCGAAGCGCCGCCGACCTGCACATGGTGGTGCGTACCATGAAAGCGCTGGCGGCGGTCAGCATCCGCCAGTACGAGGATGCGGTGCGCGCTCTGGATGGTTATTACGAAGCGGTGGAACTGGGGCTGCGGGCGGTGCTGCGGGATCATCCGCTGGCGGGTTGCGCGCCGCAGAGTGTTGCTACCGTGGCGCTGATTCTAGGTTCGGATCAGGGTATGGCCGGCCGTTTCAACGAAGCCATGCTTGACTTCGCCGTCGATTGGCTGCGACGCGACGGCAACCGCCAGGAAACGGCGGAATGCTGGGTGGCCGGCGAAAAGGCCGCCGGTGGCGCCGAGGAGAGGTTCGGAAAGGTCGACGCCTTGTTCGTCCTGCCGACCTCAGTGCAGGGCATTGCCGCCATTGTGCAGGAGGTTCTTTTGCGCTACGAAAAGCGCAGCACGCAGGGTCTCTGCCGGCTGCTGCTGTTTCACAACCGGCCCCTTGCCGCTGCCGCCTATGAACAGCAGTGCCGGCTGCTGATGCCGCCAGACGAAAACTGGTTGCGGCAGATGGCCGGGCAGAGATGGCCGGGGCGCTGCCTGCCCATGGTTCCGGCACCCTGGCAGGAGGCCTTCCCGGCGTTGATCAGCGAGTACCTGTTCGTGACGCTGTTTCGCGGCTTTGCTACCTCGCTGGCGGCGGAAAATGCGGCACGGCTTGCCGCCATGCAGCGGGCCGAAAAAAATATCGAGGAACTTCAGGCAAATCTGAAGGCCCGCTACCACACCTTGCGGCAGACGGTGATAACCGAGGAGCTGTTCGATATCATTTCCGGATTCGAGGCCCTGGGTGGTGCCCAGGGCCCCATGGCGAAAGCCAAAAAAACGACTACTTGATACCCATCTTTTCCATGATTTCCTCGACCTCTTCGAAACCTTCTTCGTAAAGCTCTTCCTCTTCGGGCGCCAGGTGTTTCAGCAGGCGCAAGAACTCGCCGGCGTGCACCCGCTCTTCATCCGCGATGTCCTTGAGTACCTCGATGGCCAGTTTGTCGTCTGTGGATTCGGCCAGCTGCATGTAAAGCTGCACGGCCTCGTACTCGGCGGCGATCATGTAGCGGATGGCGCGGATCAGTTCCTGCTTGGTCAATTTTTTTTCACGGGCGTTTCCGGCGAACGGGTTGGCGAATTCAGGCATGGCATGCTCCTTTCGTTGAAGGTTCAAGACTAAAAACAGGGCTGCGGCCTTGTGTGTTCGTTGCGATCGGCGGGCCGCCGCGGTGAACGAGTCGCAATGATCTTCTCTTTATGGTTGATAACCGATCGATCAGGGATGTCAAGCCGCTTTGCGCTGAAAAGCAAGGTTTCCGCAAGAGTGCCTTTGTCCGGTTGTCCGTGTTATCATGTTTGCGAGGTGGACATGAAAGAACCGTTGCAAGTATCTGAATCCGAAAAATGGCATTTCGAACAGGGTCCTGTCCGGCCTCCGAGCGAGGCCCGCAGCCTGCTGCTGCGTGTCAGCCGGCACTGTCCATGGAACCGCTGCACCTTCTGTCCTCTTTACAAGGGGAAAGCGTTTTCCCTGCGTTCCGTGGAGGACATCCGGCGGGACATCGATGTCGTCGCCCGGCATCTCGACACGCTGCGGGAGCGTCTGGCCGGGGACAGACTGGATGCTTTCGTGCTTGCGTTATGGCGGGATCAACTTCCCGCCGCGGAAAGGGCGCCTTTCTGGGCCGCGGCACTCTGGCTGAGCGGCGGTTTAGAGTCGGTATTCCTGCAGGATGCCGACGGTCTGATCGCCGGCCCGGTGCAGCTGCGGGCGATCCTCGATCATCTGCGCAAAACCTTCCCCTGGCCATTTCGCGTTACCGCTTACGCGCGCTCCAAAACGGTATTACGTTATCGCCCGGAAGACCTTTTAGCCCTGCGCCAGGCAGGCTTGTCGCGCCTGCACATCGGCCTGGAGTCGGGCTGTGACACCGTGCTGCGGCAGGTATGCAAAGGTGCCAGCCGTGCTGAGCATATCATGGCCGGCCGGCGGGTCCGGCAGGCTGGCATCGAGCTGTCCGCCTATGTCATGCCGGGTCTGGGAGGCAGAAACCTGTCGGAACGCCATGCCCGGGATTCCGCAAGCGCCCTGTGTGCCATCGATCCGGAATTTATCCGTCTGCGCACCCTGGCCATCCCCGGCGGCGTGCCCCTGGCGCAGGAATGGCTTAGCGGCCGCTTTGAACTGTGTGACAGCCGGGAGCTGGCTCGGGAATTGCTGTTGTTTCTGCAGTCGCTCGATGCGGCCCACGGCGAACTGGTCAGCGACCATGCGCTGAACCTGTTCGAAGATCTGTCGGGCCGGTTGCCCAAGGATCTGCCACGGCTGCGGAGCATGGTTGAGGCGTTTCTTGTCCTGCCCGACGAGCGGCGTTGCCTGTATCTTGTCGGCCGCCGCGGCGGCGTGCTGCGTGGCCTGGCGGATCTGCAGGATCCCGGCAGGCAGGCGGCGGCCGCGGCGATCTGCCGGAAACTGGGCGCCACGCCGGACAATGTCGAGGAGATCTGCAGGCTGTTGATGCAGCGTTTGATCTGAATCGTCGCCTGGCCAGGAAGCAGCCGGCGAACTTGTCGTCAAGGAAAGGGTGTCGACTTATGACTCATACCTGTACCATCGATACGCCGTTGGGACCCATGCTGGCGGCTGCCAAAGGCGGCAAGCTAGCGGTGCTGAATTTTCTCGGCCAGAAACACTTTGCAGCCGGCATGAATGATTGGTTGAAGCAGCCCGATGATCCCGTGCTGGTTGCTCTGCGGGCATGGCTCCAGGGCTATTTTTCCGGAGCGGCAACTGTCCCCGATGTTCCCCTCGATCCCGGAGGAACGCCCTTTCAGAAGACGGTATGGAGCATTTTGTTGCGAATACCCCGAGGAGCTACCACCAGTTACGGCGAAATCGCACGGGAAGTTGCCGAAAAAACCGGGATAGCCGCAATGTCGGCACAGGCAGTGGGTGGCGCGGTGGGACGCAATCCGATAGCTATCCTGATTCCCTGTCACCGGGTACTCGGCGCCGACGGCAGCCTCACCGGCTATGCGGGAGGGCTGGACAAAAAGCGGGCACTGCTGGCATTGGAAGGAATCACCGTGCCTTGAAACCCACCCTGAAGAACAGGCTGTAGAGCACCGGCACCACGCCGAGGGTCAGTGCGGTGGCGAACAGCAGGCCGAAAATAATGGCGATCGCCATCGGTTCCCACAAAGGGCCGCCGCCGAGCCACAAAGGCAGCAGGCCGCCGATGGTGGTGGCGGTGGTCAGCAAAATGGGCCGCAGCCGGCGCATGGCCGCTTCGATTACCGCGCGCTCTGGCGGCAGGCCGTTCTGCTCGATTTCAATGTCGATGCGATCGATAAGCACGATGGCGTTGTTGATAACGATGCCTGCCAGTGACACCACTCCCAGCAGGGTCATGAAGCCGAAATAGCTCCCCGTGAGCAGCAGGCCGGCGGTCACGCCGATCATGCCCAGGGGGATGGTCAACAGGATGATCAGCGGGCGGCGCAGGGAGTTGAACTGTCCTACCAGTAAAAGCACCACCAGCAGACCGGTGATGGGCAGATTGACATTGATCGATTCGTTGGCCTTGCCCGAGGTTTCCAGTTCACCACCCATTTCGTATTTGTAGCCGAAGGGCCAGCCGCGCTGTTCCTTTTTCAGCCAGTGGTCCAGTTGCCGGGCGATGGCGATGGCGTTGCCGTTCGTGTCAAGGCCGGCTTCAACGGTAACGGTACGGCGCCGGTCGCGGCGCAGGATCTTGGCCGGTTGCCAGGCGATTTCGATATCAGCCACCTGTTTCAGGGGCACGGACTGCCCGGTGCGCTGCACGTAGATGTTGTGGGTTTCGAGCTTGCCGAAATCCTGGCGGTCGGCGGCCGTGGAGCGCAGGGTGACCGGAATGACTTCATCTGCTTCGCGGTACTCGGTGGTGGTGATGCCGCTGAGAATGGTCTGCAGCGATACCGCCACATCGCGGCTGGTCAGACCGGCGCGCAGGGCGCGGGGCTGGTTGACGCGCACCACCAGTTTTTTGGTGCGGGCTCCCCAGTCGTCCGTGATGTTGAGGATGCCCGGCATGCCCGCGAGATGCGCCTTGACTTTGTCGGCGATGCTAAACAGTTCTTCGCTGTTTTTGCCGGACAGGCGGATTTCCACCGGGTTGTCCACCGGCGGACCGAGGTTCAGAGGCCGGATGCGCGGATTGAGGTCGGGAAAGCGGGTGCGACAGAAGGCTTCCAGACGCGGCATGGCGCTGTCGAGGAGGTGGCGGCGGGAGGTGCCGTTGACAAGTACATAGGCATATTCCGGGCTGGGCGGTTCCGGCTTGTAGGGGAGCATGAAGCGTGGCGCCCCTTCGCCGATAAAGGCGACCCAGTCGGTGATCCCTTCGCCTCCGTTTCCGGACGCCAGTTCGGCGCCCATGAAATCCTCGATCTGTTGCACCACCGCTTCAGTTCGTTTAAGCGGCGTGCCCATGGGCAGGCGCAGTTCGGCACAGAAGATGGCCTTGTCGCTGGGCGGGAAAAAAGTCTTGGGGACCAGCCGCATGCCGAGCATGGCAGTCATGAACAGCACAACAATGCCGGCCACGCTCAGCCACCGGTGGCGCAGCAATGCCAGCAGTACGCCGTGATACCCGCGATAGAAACGGGACTGGAAATCAACGGCGCCGGCCTTGCTGTCGGGATGCAGGAAATGGCTGCACAGCAGCGGGGTCATGGTCAGCGACAGAAGCCATGAGCAGAGCAGGGTGATGGTGACCACTTTGAACAGGGGCGCCGTGTATTCGCCGGTGGAGGATTTGGCCAGAAAAATCGGCAGGAAGGCGGCCGCGGTGGTCAGCGACGAGGTCAGCAGGGGGATCTTGAGTTCCTGGGCCGAATCGATGGCGGCCTGCCGCGCCGGTTTGCCCTCCGCCATCTGCACCATGATCGATTCGCTCATGACGATGGCGTTGTCGACCAGCATGCCCAGGGCGATGATCAGGGATGCCAGTGACATCTGGTCGATGCCGATGTTGAAAAAACCCATCACCATCAGCGACATGATCATGGCCATGGGAATCAGGCTCGATACCACCAGCCCGGTGCGCAGGCCGAGAAACACCAGCATCACCGTCAGCACGATGGCCATGGCCTGCAGCAGGTTGCCGGTAAATTCCGAGACCTTGCGTTCGACGTGTTTTGGCTGGAAGGCCACCACATCGAAGCTGACGCCGATGGGGTAGGCCTCGTGAAAACGGTCGATGGCCTGCCGGACCTCCTCCCCGAGCTTGAGGATATCTCCTCCCTCGCGCAGGTGAAGGGCCAGGGTCAGTGCCGGCTGTCCTCTGTAGCGGACCTTGGCCTTCGGCGGGTCGATGTAGCCGCGGTGTATGCTGACGAGATCCTCCAGGTAGACCACGTCCCGGCTGCCCGGCACGTTGATGACAGTACGCCGCAGGTCTTCGACGGAATCGAAATTGCCCGTCGGTTCCAGCACGATCTGTTCCTTGTCGGTGAAGATTTCACCGCCGGGGATGATGATGTTGCGGGCTTCGAGGATGTTTTTCAGCAGCAGCGGCGACAGCCCCAGTTCGGCCAGCCGGGCATTGTTGTACTCCACGAAAATGCGTTCCTGCTGGATTCCCTGGATGTCGACCTTGGCGATTTCGTCACTGAGCAGCAGTTCGTTTCGGCAGTCTTCGGCGATCTGTTTCAGCTGCGCATAGCTGAAATCCTGGCCGGTGATGGTGATAATGGTACCGAAAATATCGCCGAATTCGTCATTGACGAAAGGCCCCACCACTTCGTCGGGCAGATCCCCGGTGGCGCGCTGCACCTTCCGACGCAGATTGTCCCATATGGGACGCATGTTCTTGTAGCGTTCCAGGATGTTGACGAAGATGACCGAGACGCCTGGTTTCGATTCGCTGTCAATGTAGTCGATCTCGGGGATTTCCTGGATGACCTTCTCCAGCTTGTCGGTAACCAGCTGCTCCACCCGCTCGGGGCTGGCGCCGGGGAAATAGGTCAGCACCTGCGCGGTGCGCACCACGAACCCGGGATCCTCGTCCCGGGGCAGGGATTTGAAGGAGAACAACCCGGCCAGGGCCACCACCACCAGGGCGACGTAGGTGATGCGGGTTTTGTCGAGTGCCGCGCGCGTGATATTCATGGCGCGGGCTCCGGCTCCGTGAGCAGTTTGACCTGTTGGCCATCCTGAATCAGGGCGACGCCGGCGGTGACGATGCGGTTGCCGTCCTTCAGACCGGAGACGATCTCGAGCCCTTCCGCGGACAGTTCCCCGACCCTTACCGGTTGTCTGCGGACCCGGCCCAGATTTGCCCCCTCGACTTCAAGGATGAACACGAAGCGCCCGGCGCGATCCTCGCCAACCGCCTCGGGAGGGACGAGAAAACGGGTGCCGCCTTCGGTCCTCTGGCCGAAGCTGAAAGCGACTTCCGCTGCCATGCCCGGCCGAATGGCCGGGTCGGCGCCGCTCAGGCGCACCGTGACGGGATAGGTGGTGGCGTAACTGGTGGCCGCCACGCCGACCTCGGTCACCTGCCCCTCGAAGACACGCTGCGGCAGGGCATCGAAGCGGATGGCTACCGCGTCGCCGCGCTCGATGCCGGCGATCAGGCTCTCCGGGATGGCGACACCGACCTCCGGTATGGCCCCGGCGGTGAGCAGCGCCACGATCTGGCCTGCCGCAACATTCTCACCGGCCTCGATCGGAACACTGGCGATGGCCCCGTTGACCGGCGCGGTGAGACGGGTATAGCGCAGCTGCGAGCGGGCCAGTTCCAGACGGGTCTCGCTTGCGCGTACCGCCGCGGTGGCCGATTCGCTGGCGGCACGGGCCGCATCGAGGTCGTTGCGGGAAGCATTGCGGTTTTCGTACAGGGCCCGCACCCGGGCATAGTTGGCTTCGGCGTTGCGTGCCTGGGCCAGGGTTCTGGCGAGAGCCGCCTGTGCCTCCTGTTTCTGCAGCTCGTAGTCGGTGGCGTCGAGGCGGGCGATGAGTTGTCCGGCCTGCACCCGGTCTCCGACTTTGACAAACAGGCCCTCGATGGCGCCGGGCACCCGGAAGGAAAGCCTGGACTCCTGGCCCGCTTTGGAAATGCCGGAAAACGAGCGCTGAATCTGTCCGCTGAAAGCCCTTACCGTCGCGCTGCGGACCGGACGCAGCGGGGGTGGCTGAGGCGGACCGTTGTCGTTGCAGGCCATGAGGCTGAGGATGATCGACAGAAAGGCAAGGTATCGGACGGGCATGGCGTCACTCCGGCAAGGTGGCCTGTTGCAGAAATTGTTCGAGGTGCCTGAACCAGTTTTCCCGGTCGTCGGCCCCGAGAAAAAAATCGAACTGGCCGATGGCGCGCTGTACGGCCATCAAATCGAGAAGAAAATCGTAAACGGCATTGGCGGCGGCCTGCTCGGCGACCAGGTCGGCATTCTGGGCGTCAAGCAGTTCAAGGATGGAGACCACCCCGCGCGAGTAGGCATCGGTCACCAGTTCCAGGTTTCGGGCCGCCGCTTCGGACCCCTCGCGGGACAGCCGGATACCGGTGTAGGAGGCCCGGCTGTTGTGCAGGGCGCTACGGATACGTTGCTCCATGCGGGCGGCGAGCGCCTTGCGTTCCAGTTCCAGCCCCTCGACCTGGCGTTCAGCCTGCACCAGGTCGGCAAAGCGGGTGCCGCCGGAAAACAGGGGCAGCGACAGGCGAATGCCGACGTTCCAGGAGGTGTCATCGGCTTCCGGGATGTTAACGGGAAGCAAACCCTTGAGGCGACTGAAGGGCGATTCAACGCCTTCGCCGGTTTCATCAAGCATGTGCGTGATTCCGGCCTGCAGGGACAGGTCCGGAACCCAGAACGATCGCCGGGCCGCAAGGCGGGCTCGTCTGCGGGCCGCTATGGCCGCATCCAGGCGTTGCAGCTCCGGGGAGGCTTTCAGGCCTTGCGCCACCATAAAATCGCGAAATCTGGCGAATGCCGCCGGAGTGGCAAGCTGGGCGAACAGGCGCGGGTCGCTGACCAACAGCACCGGATCGTCCAGGCCCTGTTCGGATGTCGTGAAATTTTCTTCCAGGGGGCGCTGCAGGATGCGGTTGAGGGCGATTTTCGCTCGGGTACGCGCCACGTCGGCGTCGATGAGAGCCCTGCGGTCCCGTGCCAGCTGGCTTTCCCAGCGATAGACTTCGGCGGGACTGGAAAATCCGATTTCCCGTCGGGTACGGGCCAGTTCCAGGTTGGAGCGCGTCACGCGCAGATTGTTTCTCTGTACCGTCTGCAGGGTTTTGGCCCGCAGTACATCGAGGTATGCGGAGGCCGCCTCCTGGATGACATCGAGGCGCAACTGGCGCCGTTCTTCCTGCCGCGCCTGCTGCTGCTGTTTCTGGATATCGAGATTGGCCCAGGTGGATTCGGAGTAAAGATTCTGCCGCAGTTCCAGGGAAGCGCTCAGACTCTGCTCGGCCTGGGTGCCGAAGCTGGCGGCGGCGCGGTCCTGATCGATAAGGCTCCCGGTCGCCGATAGTTCCAGGTGCGGCAACAGTCCGGCGCGAGCCTTGCGGATGTCTTCACGGCCGGCGGCGACCTTGCGGTCGGCGGCGGCCAGGTCGAGGTTCACCGCTTCCGCTTCTTTTACCACCGTGTCCAGGGACCAGCGCCGCGTCGCTGTCAGCGGCTCGGCGAATAACTGTTCGGCTTCATTAAGTATGTTCCAGGCGGGGGAGAAGCCGATGGCGCGGGCCGTGGCCATATTGATGGCGAGGCGGTCCTCCAGGGAGGTGGTGGCCGGCAGGCTGGCAGCGTTCTCACCCAGCAAAATGCGCTGCATGTTCAGCGCGGTGCGGCGTGCCAGTCGCGCAAAATCGGTGGCCGGAGCCGCTCCCGCCAGTACCCCTTTGCAGACTTCTTCGTAACCCAGGTAGGAAAAGCTGGGCAGTCCGCGGGCGGAAAGCCCGGCGATCAGTTGGCGGAAGGATTCCTCCGCAAGCAGCAGAGGGGTGATGTAGACGGCCTCCGTTTCTTCAGGAAGGGCTGCCAGGGCAGCTTCCACCGCGCCGTTTACCGGGATGACGCTCAGGGAGACGCTGGTTTCGGCCAGTTGCCGTTTGAGGTTGCGGGTGATCTCGGGAATAGCTTCATGGTAGGGACGATGAACAAGGATGGCCAGGTGCTGGAACGGCACCAGTTCGCGAAACAGGCGCAGGTCGCGTAACAGGGGGCTTGTGGTGGCGATGTAGTTGAAGTTGAAAACGCCGCTGCTGCCGTTGCTGGCCGGCAGTTGCTGGGCAGCGCGATCGACGGTCAGCGGCGCAAGGCAGGGTTTGGGCAACGGTCCGCGACGCGCCAGGTCCTGTCCCGCCAGAAGCCCGAGGGCGAGGATCATGTCGATGCTGTCGTCGGCCAGCAGTCGGTCGATGTTACGGTGCACGCCCTGCTGGCTCCAGTCGGCGGTCAACAGGGCGGTTTGCGGAAACCGGGTATGAAATTCGGCGCCGAGCAGATCGTTGATTTCGGCCTGAAACATTTCCAGAATGGCCTGGTTGCCTTGCCAGGGGCCATCCATGACCACCCCGATGTTCACGGGCCGGGCGGCGCTGGTCACCGGTGAGGCCAGCAGGCATGTCAGAAGCAGCAGCAGGCCGGCAAGCCGGCGGCGAAGGTGCGGAAGCAGCGGCAAAAGATGGCGGCACATCATAAAGAGGCATCCTCGAAACAAAGCATCCGGTTCTGATCGGCCATGCTCAATGCAAAGCTTTTTCCATCAATAATACGAGTTGATCGAGTTCCGTTTCCGTCAGGGCTCTGGCCATGCCCCGGATGTATTCGCGGCAGGCTTCCTCATAGGCATTGGCCACCTGTTCTCCGGTGCGGGTAAGCTGGATGAAATAGACGCGGCGGTCGCTGGCGGACCGGGTCTTGGTGACGTAGCCCTGTTCGATGAGTTTGTTGACGATGCCGGTTACCGCCGGTTTGCTCAGACCCAGCGTTTTGGCCAGGCCGCTGCATGTCAGATCGTCGCTGTGGTTGATGGCATTGATATACTGGAACTGGGTCAGGTTGATTTCCCGCGCGCCGATTTTGCGCAGTTTCTGCACCTTGGCATTGACCAGCGCCCGGGAGACGACTTCGAAAATTTCCATGATGCGGTTCTGATGGTTCATGCGGGTATGTCATCCGGCCTGATGGTTAGTTCGGTTAACAAAATATATGGTCTGCAACATTTCTGTCAATTTCGTATACGCGAAAAAAGGGTCAGGCGGCGAAGCTTGTGGTCGCGAAGGTGGGAATGCGTCCGATCAGGGCGGGCAGCAGGCGCAGGTGGACCGGAACAGGGTCGTGCTCAGGTAACGGTCACCGCGATCGGGCAGCAGGGTCACGATGGTGCCGCCGTGCATGGCCCGGGCGATCTCCAGCGCGCCGGCAACCGCCGCACCGCTGGACATGCCCGCGAAGATGCCTTCAAGGATAGCCAGCCGGCGGGCGGTTTCAAAGGCCGTATCGTCATCGATGGTGAGCTTGGCATCAAGTTGTTGCGGATTGTAGATGGCCGGCACAATGGCTTCCTGCATGTTTTTCAGTCCCTGCACCTTGTGCCCCATGACCGGCTCGATGCCGATGATGGAAACGGACGGTTTCTGCTGCTTGAGGTAGGCGCCGGTGCCCATGAGGGTGCCGGAGGTTCCCATGCCGGCCACAAAGACATCGATCTGCCCATCCGTCTGGGCGAAAATTTCCGGGCCGGTAGTGTGATAGTGGGCCAGGGGGTTGTTGGGGTTGGCGTACTGGTTGGGCATGTAATAGGTTTCCGGATCCTGTTCCAGAACGCGATGCGCCATGCGGATGGCGCCGTCGGTGGCTTCAGTGGGGGGCGACAGGATCACCTCGGCGCCGTAGGCTTCCAGCACCGCGCGGCGCTCCAGGCTGACGCAGCCGGGCATCACCAGCTTGACCCGGTAACCGCGTGCGGCGCCAATCATGGCCAAAGCAATGCCGGTGTTGCCGGAGGTCGGTTCCAGAATCGTTTTTCCCCTGGTCAGTTCCCCCGATTCCTCGGCTTTGCGGATCATATGCCAGGCCGGCCGATCCTTGACGGAGCCGCCGGGGTTGTTGCCTTCGAGTTTGGCGAATATGCGCACCCGCGGGTTGGGATTGAGTTTGGTCAGTTCCACCAGGGGGGTGTTGCCAATGGTGCTGCACAGATCGATAGGGCGGTCGATTTTCATGAAGTTGTCAGCCTTGTCGGGTCGATTTTTTAGAAACACAAAGCCTTGCGGGCAGGGCGTTGCGTCACAGCGGTTACTCAAGTGTCATGCATCTTACAAAAGACTGCTCCCCGAAGACAACGCCGTTTTTTATCGATGGCGTTTACAGGATGCCGTGCAACGGTCTGCCGCAGGCCGCCAGGTCCTCGATGCGCCGCAGGGTGGCCGGATCTTCCTGCAGCGGTTCAGGGTAATGCGGCTTGAGGCGGGCGTCGAGGACCAGGGGGCCTGCACAGCCCCAATGTTTAAGCTGCGTCTTTGCCTCGATGCCGTACAGGTCGATGGCCGGATCGGAACGGGTGAAGGCGGTCCAGAGGAAATTTTCCAGGCTCCGGGCGCAAAAATCGCTGTTGTCGACCAGTACGATCCAGGGAAAACGCAGGATCGGATGCCCGGCATCGAAGCTTGCACAAAAAGCTTCGATGCGCGCATCCGCCTCGCCACGGGGCGAGGCTGCCGGCGGTGCCTGGATGGCCAGCAGCCCCGGGAGAATCAGGCGCGGGGCGGTATAGCCGGATGGCAGCGGCATGTCGGACGGCAACGCGGTGGGCAGGGTTCGGATCGGGGGCCCGCAGGCGGCGATCACGACCTTCGATCCCTGGTGCAGGGCCGGGCCACTGTAGTCGAGGGTGTCGATGCTGGTGCGGGTCTGAAAATGCAGATCCCGCCGCCAGTCGACGCGTTCCAGAAGGTGGCGCAGAAAGCCTGCCACGTTACCGACATCCAGGTCATTGGCATCCTCGGCGGCGGCGATCAACAGAAATTTGGCCAGAGAGAGCTGGCCGGTGCCAAGCAGGGCCTGGGCCTGCGTAAGGAGTTCCCGCGGCTGGCGGCGTGGCTCGTAGGGGGTGTAGCGTTCGCTGCCGATAGCCAGCAGCAGGGGGTGTACGCCGGCGGCGTCCACGGCATTCACGGCCCGCACCCCGTTGACCAGCCGGGGGATCAGCGGCGCGGTCAACTGGTGGATGAAGGCACCGAAAATACTGTCTTCCTGCGGGGGACGGCCAACGCTGGTGAAGGGCCAGATGGCGTCAGGACGGTGATAGACGGCCTTTACCTCCAGTACCGGAAAATCATGCTGAAGGCTGTAATAGCCGAGGTGATCCCCGAAGGGACCCTCCGGCAGCGTTTTGCCCGGAAGGACAGTGCCGCAGATGCAGAAGTCGGCCTGGGCGGCAATGGCGGGCCGGCCGGTCTGCGGCCGCATCTCCATACGGCGGCCGCCAAGCAGACCGGCGAAGCATATCTCGGGCATATCCTCCGGTAAAGGCATGATGGCGGCCAGGGTCAGGGCCGGCGGCCCGCCGACAAAGATGTTGACGGGCAAGGGCTGCCGTTGCCGCAGGGCTTGGGCATGGTGTACGCCCAGTCCGCGGTGCAGCTGATAGTGCAGTCCGACTTCGCGATTGACACGGTAGCGGTTGCCGGCCAGTTGTACGCGGTACATGCCGAGATTGGCATGCCGGAATCCGGGAGCGTCAGGACTTTCCGAGTAAACCAGCGGCAGGGTGATGAACGGGCCGCCGTCCTTGGGCCAGCAGACCAGTTGCGGGAGCTGATCGATGCTGGTGCGGCATGCCAGCACCGGTGCCTTGCGAACGGTTCGGGGCGGCAAGTGGCCCGCGCTGAGCAACACGCCTGGCCACAGTCGAGGGTTTTTCAGCAGCGCGACAGGGTCGCTGCCGAATCGCAGCAGGCGCTCTACGGTCTCCAGGGTGTCGCGGAACAGAAAACGTGTTCGTTGCAGGGTGCCGAACAGGTTGGCCAGCATCGGGAACCGGCACCCCCTGACACGGGTGAACAACAAAGCCGGCCCTTTGGCCTGGCACACCCGGCGCTGGATGGCGGCTACCTCGAGGCGGGAGTCGACTTCAGCCTCGATGCGCACCAGTTGCCCGGTGCGTTCAAGATCGCGGACACATGCGGACAGGTTGCGATAGCCCATGGTTGGCGTTTCCCTGTATAGGTCAAAAGGAAAGGGGGCTTTCGCCCCCCTTCTCACGTCTTGTCGCGGTTACCCTGATTTAAAAACGGTCGAGAATCTCCTGCTTTTTGGTACGGAATTCTGCGTCGTCGATCAGGCCCTTGTTTTTCAGTTGCTGTAAAAATTGCAGGCGCTGCTCGATGTTATCCAGTTCCATCGGCCCGGCGGCGGTGGCAGGCGCGCCGCTTGCCGGCGTCTGTTTTATCTGCTCGATGGACTGCTCGATCTCCTCGATTTTCTGATGCATTTTTTGCTGTTCTGACTGGTATTGAGCACTTTCTTCCCACATTTTGGTCGCTTCACGAAAGGTATCCGGGGTGGGGTTGAGGATCAGCCAGTCAGGCCGTGTGACAACATCGCTGGCAATGGCGCCGCCGGTTTTGTGTTGCATGCCTATTTTGCCCATGATCGCCCAGCCGGCGTTGGTTTTGCCCTGGTCGGGCGCGGTGTATTTGCGGCTGCCCGGCGCAAACAGCGGTCCGCTTGGGTCCGCGCTTTCCGGATAGGGTTCGTGCAAGGCCCCGATGATCAGGTTGAGCCTGTCATTTTCGACAAACAGCCGTCCGGTGGAGATCACCCGGGAACCGCTTCGCGGGTGGACACCGGCGATGGCAAAGGTGACATCTTCCCTGGGACCAGCCTGGGCCAGGCCGCGGCTGACGGCAGCACCGAGGATTTCCAGTTCTTCGGGGCTGAACATCGCCACCGGCTTTGCTTCGCCCTCGAACTGAACCTCAAGGGAGTCGAGCATCTTGCGGATCAGGTTGGCGGAAAAATTGGCGGGATGGTCGTTGGCCGGCACCAGTATGCTGTCGCGGTCCTGACTTTCGATGCGCACGAACTGGTGCTGATGCTGCCAGATGGCCGGCCGGGCATGGGTTTCTGCGTTTTCCTTGTTGTTAAGCAGGTTGCTGCCACAGCCGGCAAGGCTCAACGCCAGACTCGCCGCGAGGATCACGCGCCGGTTCAGCGTCACCATTCTGCCGAAAACAGTCATGCGCTCCATTGAAATCTCCTTGAATCGAATTGGAAACAATCTGTTCGGTAATGTGGCGATGATAGGATTGAATCCATAAGAGGTCAAACAGTTTTTGACGCTCTGCGTCGTTGGCGTGGCGGCGGCATGCAAGGAGCGGCAGTTCTGGCGGATTTTATGCTGCACAAATAAAAAAGGGGAAGGAGCTCTTGCCCCTTCCCCGATGGTGCGCCAATATTTACGACAGCTTACAGGCTGTCGAGGATTTCCTGTCGCTTGGCCTGGTATTCGGCTTCAGAGATGAGATTTTCGTTACGCAGATCCTGCAGCTGGCGCAGGCGGTTTTTGATGGAATCCGTCGGCTCGGCCTGATGCGGCTGGCTCACTACGGGAACGGCTGCCGGAGTCTGCCTGATGGTATGCAATTCCTGTTTGAGGGCTTCCATCTCGGCGCGCAGGCGCTCCTGTTCGGCGCTCATCTGGGCGCTCTCCTGGCGGACCTGGCTGGCTTCCTGCAGGGCGGCCTTGGCGGCTTCGCCGGCTTCCGTCTTGCGGGCGATGGCCGCTTTCCAGAGTTGCGGATCGGGGGTCATGACCAGCCAGTCCTGACGATCGGCGCCGGCTACCTGCATGGTCTCCAGTCCGGGTATCGACACCACCTGCCATGGCTTGCTCAATACCGGCAGGGGGCGGCTTTTGGCGCGGCTGCCGGGCAGCCAGGGATCGACACGGCGATCTTTTTCCTCATCATACTCTTCGTGCAGCCTGCCGATGATCAGGTTGAGTTTGCCATCCTGTACGAACAGCCGGCCCGTGAGTATCGAACGGTCGTGGGTGAAGGAGACCAGCCCCCGATGAATGCCGAGGATGGCGAAGGTTACGTCCTCCCGGGGGGTTGCCTGTGCCAGGCCCTGGCTGATGGCCGGCGTCAGTATCTCGAGTTCTTTGAAGGTGAAAACCGGCACGGGTTTTTCCTGGTCCTCGAAATGAACCTCGAGTGCGCCCAGTATGTTCGTCAACTGGTCTGCCGGAATGTTGGCCGGATGGTTGTTGGGCGGCGTGGGTTTAACACCGCGGTCCTGGGATTCGACCTGGACATACTGGTCGCGATGTTTCCAGATGACGGAGGATATTTCGGGTGTTCCGCCGCCGAGCAGGGTGGTCCCGCAACCGCCAAGGGTAAGTGTTAGAAGCGTCGCCACAAGCAGACTGCCGCACAGCGTTGCATATTTATCGAGAACACCCTTGCGCACCATTTGCGATCTCCTTTGATTGAATCGAAAAAAACAGGTTTTGCTGTATCGAGTGGATGATAGGGTTGAATCGGTTGAAGGTCAAACAAAATTTGATTTCGCATGCAGGCAGAAAAAGCGGGTCAGCGAAGCCGACCCGCTTTCATGGGAAGAGACGAGAGCCAGCAAAAAGCTAGCGGTTTGTCTCGTAAGCTTCCAATCCTTCATGTACCGTCATTTGCGCGCCGCAGGCGCTGCATTTGATGAGCGTTTTTTCGCTGATTTTGGGTTTTGAAGAACTGCAACCCACGGTTGCCGCGGTCATGAGTATCAGTGCGGTGAATATCGACTTGCGCATTTTGCTATCCTTTCGGTTCCGACCGGAGAATGTTTCCCGGAAAAAATCCGGAAGCTGTTTCTGGCCTCCGACTATAGCACGTTGCGCCGATGCACTGAATAGCCTATCTGATCCGCGGCCCCCGTTTTGCGCGGTGCGCCTTTTGGCCAGTGCTTACCAGAGGAAGAAGGCGCCGACGTTGAATTGCTCGACTTTCCATTCCTCGCCGTTGAACCACTCCAGTTCGATGTGGCTGATCTCGGTCACCAGCTTGAGGTGCGCATTGATGTCGTGGGTCCACATGGCGGTCAGCTGGTACTGGGATTCGATTTCGCCCGTGCCGGTGGCATCACGAACATCTTTTTCGTAGGAGGTTTCCTCGAACTCGTTGCCGCCGTAGCTGATGCCGAGCTTGTTCTGGCCGAAGGTGTAGATGCCCTGCACGATCCAGCCCCAGGTTTCGCGTTCTTCGCCGGTGGCGTCGAGGGCTTCGGTGTCGAGCATGATGCTGCGGCCGAGGGCTTCGCCGGTGAAACCGGAGGCACTCAGCTCAAAAGGTCCCATGCCGACGATGGCGCCGCCGCCGACACCCCAGGCGGTAACGTCTTTGCCATCATCCTTGTTTTTGGCTTCCTGCCACAGGTTATTCATGTACAGTTTGAGGGTGTTGCCGTCGCCGAAGGTGCCGGCATAGGAGATTTCGCTCTCGAAACGGGGCAGCTTGGTCTCTTCGGCCGTATAGTCGCCGCCACCAAGCACGCCGGAAGCGATGACGCTGGGGTCATACACGCCGACCGCCACCTTGAAGCCGTTCATGTCGGGCGTGGTGTAGCGCACCTGGGCGTTGAACTGGGGATAGACATAGCCGAAGCCGATGCGGCCGAGGGTCGGGCCGACGTTGGCGTTGAGGTTGCCGGCCATGCGGCCGGCGCCCAGCAGGGTCTGCTCCGCCAGCAGGTTGGTGCCGAGGAACAGGCTCAGGCCTTTACCTACCATAACCTGGCCGAAGTTGCCGTCGACGGTGAAGAAGACTTCACGCAGGTCGATCTGGGCGTCGAAGGTGTTCTTGAGGTTGGCGTTGGCCGGTTCCGGGTAGAAGCCGATGCGAGCCGCCATGTCGAGGCCGCCGATGGTCGGGGCCTTGATGTTGAAGGCGAAGCAGGCGGGCAGAAAGCCGCTTTTGAGGCGGAAGCCTTCGTCGTCGGTGTAGCCGAGGAAGGGATTGACGACGTTATCCGGAGTGCTGTCGCCGGTCTGATAGACGCCGAACAGGTTGACCTGGCCATCGGTGCTGAAGGACCAGCCGTCGGCGCCGCCGATAACCACGGCGGCCTGGGCGCTGGAGGCCAGGAAGAACAGGGCGGCCACGACGGCCAGAATGTTGAATCTGCGAGATTTCATGCGGTCTTACCTCCTGAATTCAAGAATGAAAAAAGTTTTTTCCCCACACGCAAGCGGGCACTTGCGGACGGGTCGGGCGCCGGACGCCCCGGTGTGCAGGTAACCGCGGTTTTCCGATATTGCGGGGTGCCGGCCCCGGCCGGATTCGGGCAGTTCCGGAGCGGGAAGGCCTGCATGCCTGTCCTGCCGGCGTTGATCGGAAGTCCTTGGTTGGTAATCCTCCCATAGAAATAGCTTGCTGCGTCGAGCGCGGGCTTGGCGTTCTGCGTTTTCACCTCCCTTCAGTGTCCCGCCTCAAGAAAATAAACAGCTGTTTTACTGTGCGCAATTTCGGTGCCAGAATACCCGCTGGCAACCGAGTTTTAAAAACAGGCACAAAAACGCCAGGTTAGGTAGGCACGTAATAATGTAAACGGCTGGCTATTGTGCTGAAACGATACATCGTGATCCAAAAAATAACGCTCTGTTACATCTCGGACATGGTTTGTGCCGTTACGGATGCATCGGAAGGGTCCTGCTGCCGTCCTGGATAGCCGTCAATGCCCAGCAACGGCACAAAACGGATCGAAGGTACTTATAGCGGATCTGCTACGATTTGCAACCCTTTGTGGCGCATTGTCGTGGTTGAGGCAGCGATCCAGACGGATAGAGGCTGGTCGGCCCCCAAATAGAGGCTTACGGCATCGACCAAAAAATGTTTGATTTATCAAGTGGATGCTTTGCTCGAAAGGAAGATTTTTCGGGGAGGTCTGCTATGCTTTTTGTGAGCGATGGTTTGGGCGAAGGCTTTTGCGCGGCGAGACGGGCGTCTGCAGCCGCTGTCCGGGAACAGCCCCGGGGAAAGGACAGGGTTATGACCTACGGCAAGGAACGCGTTTACAAAAAGGTGGAAGTGATCGGCGTATCCCCGAACAGCATCGATGAGGCTATCAAGGTGGCTCTGCACCGGGCCCACCACAGCCTCGAGCGGATTTCCTGGTTCGAGGTCGAGGAAGTGCGCGGTCATGTCAACGAAGCCGGAGAAGTCGGAGAATATCAGGTGGTTCTCAAGGTGGCCTTCAACCTCAAATAAGGAGTCAAAGGAACTGCTTTATCCGAGCGGCAGCACGATGGCGAACAGCACCCTTGCAAGGGGCACGAGCTTTTTCATCCCGGCGTGTCCCTTTTTTAATGGCCCGCGGCGTCCCGCCGCCATCACGGCCGTTCGCCCAGCAGGGTACGGATGACTTCGCCGGCCATGGTCAGGCCGAACATCGGAGGAATATAGGATGTGCTTCCGAGGGTGACGCGCTGGCGGGTCGCATTGGCCCCGGTTGTGGAGGGCGTGGCGCTATCGAAGTCGTGACAATCCTCGGCAAGAGGACGGAATTCCTCCAGCGAATAGACCACTTTGACGCCGCTGCGGATGCCGCGCCGCCCCAGTTCCCTGCGGATGATGCGCGCCATGCGGCATTTCTGGGTATGCGCCAGGTCTCCGACCCGGATCAGGGTCAGATCGAGCTTGTTGGCGGCGCCCATGGCGGATATGACGGGGATGCTTCGTTGCCTGCAGCTCTGGATCAGGTGCAGCTTGGCGCTGATGCTGTCAATGCAGTCCAGCAGGTAGTCATAACCCTCGCCAAGCAACTCCTGGTCGGTATCCGCGCTATAGAAGGCGTTGCGGGAGCGCACCGCAATTTCGGGGTTGATGGCCAGGCAGCGCTCCGCCATGACCGCTACCTTGGCTTTTCCCACGGTGTACTCCAGGGCGTGAATCTGGCGGTTGATGTTGCTCGCGGCGATATTGTCGAAGTCGATCAGGGTCAAATGCCCCACGCCGGAACGGGCCAGCGCCTCGGCGGCGTAGCTGCCGACGCCGCCGATGCCGACCACGGCGACGGACCTGCCGGCCAGATTCTGAAGCGCGTCGCGGCCGATCAGCTGTTCCAGCCGGGAGAAACGGTGTTCGTGCATAACGGCGAGGATTCCTTTCCGGGCGCTGGGCGGTCAGGCAGCCCTGATTCGCAGCAGGCGCAGAGCATTGCCGGTAGTGATGCAAGCGGTTGTGTCCAGCGACCATTGTCGCAGTGCGGCCATCCGCTCGGCGACCAGGCGCAGGTGGCAGGGGCGGTTGCTTTCTCCCCGGTGGGGGGCGGGCGGCAGATCCGGCGCGTCGCTTTCCAGTACGATCCAGGCCTGCGGCAAAGCTTGCAGCACCTGTGGTCCCCGCCGTGCGCCGGGCCAGGTCAGGGGACCGCCGAAGGCCAGGCCGAACCCCAGATCGATGGCGGCGCGGGCGGTTTCCGAGCTGCCGGAAAAACCGTGCCAGATTCCGCCGACGCGGGATGCCGCTTCATCGTGCAGGATCTGAAGCAGGCGGCCGGTGGCCCGGCGGCAATGCAGCACCAGCGGCAGCCCGGCGCTGACGGCGATGCGAATCTGCTGCCGCAGAGCCTGTTCCTGCACCTCTGCCGGAGGCATGCCGGAAGTGCCGTCCAGGCCGATTTCGCCGAGCGCCACCACCTTCCGTCGGGTCAGCAGGGTTTCCAGGCGCCGCGCCGCGTCACGGTCCCATTGGCGGGCGGCAACCGGGTGTGTTCCCAAAGCCGCCAGGGCGCCCGGCACGCTGTTCGCCACCTCCAGCAGCTGGTGCCAGTCACGCGGCTGCACGCCCGGTATCAAAAAGCGGTCGATGCCCGCCCGGTTGGCCCGTGCCACCTCCTGCACGGGATCCAGCTGACTGGGCAGGAGGTCGAGATGTACATGCGTGTCGAACAGCGTCGTGCAGGTTTCCATAGCGGGATATGCTAGCACAGGCGCCCGCAGCGCGGAAGTCCGGGATTTCATGAGGCGTAAAGACCCGATTTTGCCCTTGATTTCCCCTGGCCTGGCGGATAGACTCCCGAAATCCCGAAAAATACAGGGTTTGATTTTTGAATGGAGCGGTGTAAGGCGGGGGCGGCAGACCCGGCAGCGTCCCATGCCGCGGGAACTACTCGCGGTGCTGCGCGAAAGCGTGTGGGCGCTGCTGCTGCCCCTGCTGATTTTCGGCGGTAATTACTCAGGCGTTTTTACCGCCAACGAGGCGGTAGTGGCGGCCTTTTCCTATGTCTTTATCGTCGAGATTTCCATCCACGGGGACATGCAGAAGATTGTTGTTTCCTTGGCCACCATCTAGGCGAAACTGCTGGTGCTGGGCCGCCGCACCGCCGGGGAAGTGCGCGATGTGCTGTTCGGCAGCGTGACCAATCATGCGCTGCACCGGGTACGTTGCCCCGTGCTGCTGTTCTGAGCCTGCGCGCCGCATGGCGGCATGCTTGCTGGCCGTCTGCCGTTGCTGCGGACGGCCTTCGTGTCTGAACCCCGGCCACTCGCGTTCCGGGTTGCCCTGTAGGAGAGACTGCGCATGGAGACATTGAGTCAGGTCGCCGGACTGGTGATCAGCCAGAAAAAGGAATGGGGTGAGATTCTTACCGGATTCGAAACCCGAAATCGCTACAAAATTTTCGATGCCGAAGGGCGGGAGCTGTTTCTGGCCAGGGAGGAGCCGGGCAATATTCTTTTGCGCTGGTTTCTGAAGGCCATGCGTCCTTTCCGACTGAAAATCGTGACCGCTGACGGGGCATGCAAGCTTGCCGTTCGGCGTCCTTTCCGTTTCTACTTTCACGAAGCGGCAGTGACCGATGCCGAGGGCCGGGATCTGGGGACCATCCGTCGGCGTTTTGCACTGCTGCGGCGCATTTACACGGTGACGGACTGCCAGCAACAGGAGCTCTGTCAATTGTACGGACCGTTGCTGCATCCCTGGACCTTCGAGATCCGCAAGGGTGGCATGCCGCAGGGCAAAATATGCAAAAAATGGAGCGGCCTGCTGAAGGAAGGATTTACCGACGCGGATAATTTTGGCGTGACCTTCCCTCCCGGCTGGTGCGATGCGCACAAAAGCCTGCTGCTTGCCGCGGTGTTCCTGATTGATTTCGTCCATTTCGAAAAACGCTGACATCCAGGATGACCTTTGGGATGGAGGGGCACGGTGAAAAGCTGGCATGTACTGGTCATGGCGGGATGGTTGGGATTGTGCTGTTGCGCCGCTCCGGCATCACCCCGGGGTTGTCCCGGCGAAGGGCAGCCTGCGGGATACCGTGCCGCGCGTGGGGTTGGGCGGATTTGCGCCGCCGACCTGCATGAAATTTCAGGGTTGGCCGCTTCCCGCAGGATGGACGGAGTATTGTGGGCCGTGAATGACAGCGGCAACGCCCCGCATTTGTTCGCCCTGGGGCTGCAGGGTCAGGCTCTCGGCGAACTGCGTATCAAAGGTGTGGAAAATATCGATTGGGAGGATCTGGCCAGCTTCACCTGGCGCAATCAGCCTTATCTGCTGATCGCGGATGTTGGCGATAACCGGGGGCTGCGCCCGGAAGTGCTGCTGCATGCCGTGCCTGAGCCGGTACCCGGCGCGGATGGCCGCTTCACCGGCGAGGTGTCACCGGCCTGGAGTATACGTCTGCGGTATGAGGACGGTCCGCGGGATTGCGAGGGGGTGGCGGTCGATTCGCAGGTCGGTCTGGTGTTGCTGCTGAGCAAGCGGACCGATCCGCCGGTTTTTTACCAGGTGCCCTTGCTGCCATCAGAACCTGGCCGGTTGCAGGTTGCCCGCCGCCTTGTGGAAATGGGCAGCCTGCGTCTGACTGGCGACGCAGGCCGGCAAACGTCTTTTATCCCTCGCCCCTGGCCCACGGCGCTTGATATCCGGGCAGACGGCGGAGCCATGGTGATTCTGACCTACAGGGAGGCCCTGCTTTATCGGAAAGACAGCCGCCAATCCTGGGCTGACGCCATGGCCCGCGCGCCACAGGTTCTCGCGCTGCCATCGCTCGATCTTCTGCCTCAGCCCGAAGCTATCGCCTTCGACAGGGATAACGCCCTGTATCTGACTTCGGAGGGCCGGGGCTCCACCCTGTTCAGGATGGATGCTGAAAAGCCCTGCCAGAGGGCGCCGGCAGCCGTCGGAGAAAAGGCGTCAGGACTTCCGTGATGCTGCGCAACGCAGCCATCATTTCCGGCCGCTCCGTCCAAGCTGCCAGCGCCGCCAGACACTGATGCCCACCGACGAAACCAGGTAGGCCAGGCCGGTGAGCAGCACGGTGGTGGCGCCGGAGGGCAGATCGTACTGGTAGGATACCGCTAGCCCGCCGGTGATGAACAGCCCCCCCAGCAGGGTGGCGATAAGCATCATGCGGCTCAGGGACTGGACATAATGGCCGGCGATGGCGGCCGGCAGGGCCAGCAGGGCGATGACCAGGATAAGTCCGACCACCTGGATCAGGATGACGACGGTCAGAGCTACCAGGCAAAGCAGCAGCAACGAAAAAATATTGACCGAAACCTGCCGCAGTTCGGCGAATTCCTCATCGAAGGATACCGCCAGCAGCTGTTTGAAAAACAATATGACCAGCAGCACGATCCCCATATCCAGCCAGAAAATCAGCCAAAGATGCTCCCGTGATATCATCAGGATGTTGCCGAACAGATAACTCATCAGATCCACGTTGTAACCGGGGCTGCGGGCGATGAGCAGCACCCCCAGCGCCATGCCGACCGCCCACAGGGCGCTGATGGTGGTGTCTTCCTGTTTTTTCCAGCGGATGCTGACCAGCCCGATAATCAGAGCGGCCACCAGGGCGGCGCAGATGGCGCCGCCTACCGGACTGCGGCCCAGGAAGTAGGCCAGTCCCATGCCGCCGAGAACCGCGTGGGCGATACCCCCGGCGATATAACCGATACGTCGCACCACGACGTAGGAACCGGCCACGCCGCAGGCGATGCTGGCCAGCAGTCCGCCGATCAGAGCGTGCTGCATGAACGGCTGGGAGATCAGGGCTTCGAGAAATGTAGACAGCATATCGCGACCTTCAGTGGGTGTGCAGCAGGGTGTCGTGATGCACCGCCCGTAGCGGACCGCCATACAGTTGCTCGATCATGCTGCCGGTAAGTTCCGACGTGGCATGGCAAACCAGTGTGCGGTTGAGGCAGGCAACGCGGGTAATGTAACGGGTGATGAAGCCGATGTCATGGGATACGACCAGGACCGTGAGGCGTTGGTTGAGGCGTTTCAGCAAATCGAAAACCCCTTCTTCGATCTTGGGGTCGATATGCGCCGTCGGCTCATCCAGGATCAGGACTTCCGGCTGACAGGCCAGGGCTCGCGCGATGAGAACCCGCTGCAGCTGGCCTCCGGACAGGGCGGTGAGGGGGCGTTTGCCAAGGTCGCCAAGCTCCACTTCCTCCAAAGCCTGCCGCGCGATGCGGTGATCTTCGCGCCGGTAGCCGCCGACCAGGCGGGTTTTCCCGAGTCGTCCCTGCAGGACGGTTTCCTGAACGTTGATCGGAAAGTTACGATCGAAGGTAATGAATTGGGGCACATAGCCGACCCGCAGCCGCGCTTCGACGGGAGGTACGCCGAAAATGCGGACTTGTCCTTTCTGCGGTGTCAGCAACCCGAGCATGATTTTGAGCAGGGTGCTTTTGCCGCTGCCGTTGGGGCCGACGATGCCGAGAAACTCTTGAGCGTGGACCGTCAGGTTGATATCCAGCAGTACGGCATGTTCTTCGTAGCGGAAAGAAACGTCTTCCAGGGTAATGACAGGTTCATTCATGACGATCGTCCAGGGCGAGAAAGAAGGCATCGGCCGCTCTGCGCAGATTTTCAATATAATTTTCCGCCAGCGGATCGACGACCACAACCTTGCCGCCGATGGCGCGGGCGACGGTGTTGGCGGTGGTTCGGCTGAACTGCTGCTGCACAAAAATGATCCGGATATTTTCCTGCCGGGCCAGGGCGATGACCCTTGCCAGGGCGCGCGGACCCGGCTCCTTGCCGGCGTTCTCGATGGCGATCTGCTCCAGCCCGTAGGCATCGGCGAAATAACCCCAGGAGGGGTGGAACACCAGAAACTTGCGGTTTTTGATGGCGGCCAGACGGTTGCGCAGCCGGCTGTCGAGGTTTTTCAGGTCCGCGGCCAGGGTCTCGTACCCGGACTGGTAGTCCGGGGCATGGCGCGGATCCCGTGCCGAGAGTGCCTCGCAAATATGCCGGGCCATGTCGGATGCCAGCGTGGGGCTGGTCCAGACGTGCGGATCGAGGGCGCTTTCCTGGTGGGGCTCCCGATGAGCTCCGCCGTCATCTTCATGATGGTGGTCTTCAAGGCGGCGCAACGGCAGGTCGTCGCGCAGGTCGATAATGCTCATGTTGCGGTTGAGATCGGCCAGACGCCGTATCCAGACGCGCTCAAAAGGAACGCCGACCCTGAAGTAAAGGTCCGTTTTCCCCAGGCGGCTCATCTGCCGGGGAGTCGGTTCGTAAGTGGCCGGACTCTGCCCCGGCCCGACCATCACGTCGGTATCCACATGGGTACCGCCTACCCGGTCGACCAGGTATTTCAGCGGCAGAACGCTGACAAATACGCGGAGCGGGGGCGGTTCGGCGGCCAGGGACCAGGACGGCACGATCAGCAGGCCGATTAACGGCAGGATCCATCGATGCATGATATTGGGCTCCCAAAAAGAAACGAGATCCTAAAGAAACGTCCGCAACAAATACCGTGCGCCAATTATAACATGGTAGCCCGGAATCGGATGGTGGAGGGTGGTTCAGGCCGCATGCTGCAGTATCTCCCGGAGAAACCCCGTCAGCCCCTGCATGATCAGGGCGACAGCCTTGGCCGCGAGGAATATATACAGCAGCCGCGGGATGATCATGGCCGCATAACCGCCGATCAGCCGCATAAGGCAGTGGGAGCTGATGCCGATGAGGTAGACCATAAGGCAACTGGCGATGGATACCAGCAGCATGTGCAGCGGCCCGCTGTTCTGCGCCAGAATGATGGTGACGGCCAGGGTCCCCGGGCCGACGATGATGGGAAAAGCCAGAGGGAAAATGGCGCGGGTACGGAAATCCTCGGACAGCAGGTTTTCCGCCAGGGACCCGCGCATGACGCCCCGCACCGCCACGATAAACAGAAGAATGCCGCCGGCAACGCGAAACTCGTCGAGCGTTACCTCGAACAGATATTGGAGGCTCCAGTCGCCGACAAGGGCAAAACCGAGGATCATGATCCAGGCGGTTCCGACTCCCAGGCGGAGAATGGTGCGGCGCCTGGCGGTGTCCATGCCGCTGGTGAGGTCGCGATACACCGGGATGTTGCCCAGAGGATTGATTACCGCCAGCAGCAGCAGAACGTCGTGCAGGATGTTGGTGGACGAAATGAAATTTGACATGCCGCAGACCTGTTGTGAAAAGGCGGTGCAACAGCACCCTGCCGGATGGACACAGCGTGGTTTTCATCCGGGAAACGGGCAATCTTTCAGTGTGACAAGCAAGCCTGCGGATTGATACCGCCAAGGCGGTAAAAAAACGTTTCCCGATGCAAACGAGTCTAGCATAGGGTGATTTTCATGACAGCAACTTATTTGCCCATGTTTCACAGCGTGTCTTCCCGTAAAGGCGTATCGGGACAAGGCGCTTGACATGCGCCAGGTAAAAGACTAGAAAAAAGTGTCCGGGCGCAGCTGTTTTCCCCGGCGACAAGCGGGACCGCTGCAAAGCATGATGATCCGGGGGCCGGTCTGAGAGACCTGGCCCTCTGTTGTTTTCGCAGAGACAGGAGAGCAGGGTGAAGACCGATATTCCCCGGCAAATGAATGAGCGTTTCTGGCTGCAGATCCCTGTGACGCGCCATATGGGGCTGCGCATTACGGCATGGGACGGCAGGACCCTGCGCATGGACGCGCCTCTGGCGCCCAATCTCAACGACAAGGGGACCGGATTTGCCGGTTCGCTGGCGACCCTGGTGACCTTTGCCGGGTGGGCTCTGGCGACGCTGCTGGCTGAAGATGCCGCATCATGTCCTTGCGAGGTGGCGGTGTTCGAAAGCGACATGCAATATATCGCACCGGTCACCGGCGACTTTTACGCTCTGGTACCGGTCCCTGATGAGGATGGCCGCTGTTCGTTCGAAAGGTCCCTGCTGCAGAGGGGGCGGGCCCGAATCGCTTTGACGGCGTCCATTTTTCAGGAAGGGGAGGAAAAAGTCCGCTATCGCGGAAAATACGCCGTGCGCCGCAAGGGCGCTGGATGATATATGTTCATGACGGGCGTCATGGCAGAAGGCTACGAAAAGGTTTTTTTATGTCCTGCAGCGGTTAAGCCGCCGGGCGGAACGTTCAACCATCGGTCGCAAGGGATGCCATGTTTCTGAATGTTTACCTCAAACTGTTTGTAATCCTGACACCGTTTTTCGTCATCTCTGCCTTTCTGTCCCTGACCCGCGGTTTTTCCTCCGCCGAGCGGCAGAAGGCGGCGGGCAAGGTGACGGTGGCCATCGTGCTGGCGGTGTTTGTGCTTTATCTGTTCGGCCGGCATATCTTCGCCCTGTTCGGCATTACCCTCGATGCCTTCCGCATCGGTGCCGGCGCGGTATTGTTCCTTTCGGCGGTCAACATGGTGCGCGGCCCGACCGCCGTGACGCCGCCCGCGCCCGGCGAGGACGTGGCGGTCGTGCCCCTGGCGATTCCCATCGCTGTGGGGCCGGGGACCATCGGTGCCCTGCTGGTCATGGCGGCGGAGCCCAAAAACCTCGCGGCGCGTCTGGTGACGGCCGGCGCCATGCTGGCCGCCATCGCGACCGTCGGCCTGTTGCTGATCATGTCCGGAAGGCTGGAGCGACTGGTGGGGCAGCAGGGCTTGACGATTCTGACCAAGCTGACCGGCCTGTTCGTATCGGCCATTGCCGCGCAGATCTTTTTCACCGGCCTGAAAAATTTTCTTGCCTGAACCCCGTTCAAGGACAGCGAACATGATGATGCAGCAACAACGCGAAGCCATCGTCCGCTACGGATGCAAGATGCTCACCTCGCAGCTCACCACCGGGTCGGGCGGGAATCTGAGTATCTGCGACCGCGCCGCGGGGCGGGTCGCCATCAGCCCCAGCGGTATCGAATATTCCGATCTGCAGGCGCGGGATGTGGTGATCACCGATTTCGACGGACAGTTTGTCGAAGGCCGTTGCAAACCGTCCAGCGAACTGGGATTCCATCTTGCCCTCTATCGCAAACGTCCGGATGTCCAGGCCGTGCTGCACACCCACTCGGTGTATGCCACCACCATGGCCTGTCTCGGCTGGGAGATCCCGGCCGTGCATTACCTGGTGGGGTTTTCCGGGCATAAGGTGCCGCTGGCGCCCTACGCTACCTTCGGTACCGCCGAGCTGGCCCGCAATGTAGCCGAGGGGATCGGCGCCTGCAATGCCGTGCTGCTCGCCAACCATGGGCTGGTCGCCGTCGGCGCCGACCTGGGACGGGCTTTCAATACCGCCGAGGAGATCGAACTGGTGGCGCGCATCTATTATCAGGCGCGATCGGTCGGCAACCCGGTGATCCTGCCGGAGGAGGAGATGAACCGCGTGCTGGAGCGGTTTGCGACCTATGGGCAACCCGCCAGGGAAGATGACGATGTTTGACTTCGACCGCATTATCGATCGGCGCGGCACCGGTTCCCTCAAGTGGGATCGCTATGCCGACCGCGATGTGTTGCCGCTGTGGGTGGCGGACATGGACTTCACCGCGCCGCCGGCGGTGCTGGAGGCCCTGGGGAAACGTGCCGCTCACGGCATCTTCGGCTATACCCATGCGCCTCCGGAACTGGTGGAGGGGATTTTGATCCGGATGTGGGAGCGTTACCGCTGGCGGGTGGCGGCGGAAGACCTGGTCTGGCTGCCCGGCCTGGTGGTCGGCCTGAACGTCGCCTGCCGGGCGGTGGGCGACGGCGGCAGCGAAGTGCTGACCATGACCCCCATTTATCCACCATTTTTGTCCGCGCCGGCCCTGTCGGGCCGCAAACTGGCGACGGTGCCCATGGTGCGGGAACGGCAAGGCTGGCGGATCGATTTCGAAGCACTGGAAGCGGCCGTCACTCCGGCGACGCGGCTGCTGTTGCTGTGCAGTCCGCAGAATCCCACCGGCAGGGTTTTCACCCCCGGTGAACTGGGGCGGCTGGCAGAACTCTGCCAGCGTCACGATCTGGTGCTGTGTTCCGACGAGATTCACTGCGACCTGGTGCTGGAGCCGGGCTGCGCGCATCTTCCCGCGGCAAGCCTGGGCGGCGATATCGCGGCCCGCACCATAACCCTCATGGCCCCGAGCAAAACCTTCAATCTGCCGGGGTTGAACTGCGCTTTCGCGCTGATCACCGATGCCGGCCTGCGGCAACGCTTCCAGCGTGCCATGGCCGGCATCGTGCCCTACGTCAACCTGTTCGGTTACATCGGCGCCCTGGCCGCCTACCGGGACAGCGGCGCCTGGCATGCCGCGCTTCTGGACTATCTGCGCGGCAACCGCGCCCTGGTTGCCGGGGCGGTGGAGGCCATGCCGGGACTGGTCTGCATTCCGGGGGAAGCGACCTATCTGGCCTGGATCGATGCGCGCGATAGCGGGATCGACGACCCGGCGGGTTTTTTCGAGCAGGCCGGCGTGGGGCTGTCCGACGGTCGTGAATTCGGCGCGCCGGGATTCGTGCGTCTCAATTTCGGCTGTCCGCGGTCTTTGCTTGAGCAGGGCCTGGAGCGGATGCGCAAAGCCTTGACATGCCGATAGACACAGGTCGGCTCGCTAGGTCCCGGCACGAAATTACAAGTATTGGGTACAGGGACGCTTCGGAATCTGTACAGAGAGAAAATATGACATGCCTTTATACCGAGAAGCCATCAGCGATCTGACCGTTCATCTGCCGCGCCGCGATTTGCGTGCCATGATCCTTGCCGTGCGCACCCTGTATCGCCTCGGCCGCCTGCCCGCCTACCGCAAGGCGGTCCTGCCGCGGCTGCCGGAAGTGGCCCGCTTCGACCCGGGCCACGATGCGGTGATGATGGGCTACGATTTTCACCTGACCGAAGACGGACCGCGTCTCATCGAGGTCAATACCAATGCCGGTGGCGCTCTGCTGTCTTTACTGGCGCAACATGCGGACGAGGCATCGGCGCTTGCCGGGCTCAACAACAAGTTCAAAGCTGCTTTTCTCGGGCCTTTCGCGGAAGAGATACGGGCATTTTCCGGCGGGCGACGGACACGCCCGCAGCGCATTGCCATCCTTGACGAAAATCCTTCGCAGCAATTTCTTTACCGGGAGATGCAGGTCTTTGCGGATCTGTTCCGCGCCTGGGGTGTGGATGCCGACGTCGTGGATCCATGTCGGCTGCAGGCCGGGGCTGACGGCGTGTGGCTGGACAACCGACCGGTAGACATGATCTATAATCGCCATTGCGATTTTTATCTTGAGGAGGATGCCATGACCGGCATCCGTGCTGCTTACCTGGCCGGCAGTGTCTGTGTGTCGCCCAACCCTTTTGCTTACGGCCTGCTGGGGGATAAAAGGCGCATGGTGCTCTGGTCCGATCCGCAGGCGCTTGGCGCGTTGGGTGTGGCGGAAGAAGATGCCGCTTTGCTGCTGCGCCTGGTGCCGAAGAGCCGCCTGCTGGCCACCGAAAAGGCCGACGTCCTTTGGCAAGAGCGTCGCGCACTGGTGTTCAAGCCGGTTGACCGGTTTGGCAGCCGCGGGGTGCTGGTCGGTGAAAAAATTTCCCGCAAACGTTTCGAGCAACTCGACCCCGCCACTACCCTGGCGCAACAGCTGGTGCCTCCATCGCTGACCCATGGTGCGGACGATGACCCGCCGATGAAAACCGATCTGCGGCTGTTTGTCTACCGGGACCGCATTCTTGGCATCGGTGCCCGCCTGTATCGTGGACAGGTGACCAATCTGCGCACCGAAAAAGGGGGCTTTGCCCGGGTGCGTGTCGTCTGAGCTGCCGCGGTAACGGTACGGATGTAAAAAAGGCTGCCTGGAGAGGCAGCCTTTTTTACATCCGCATGGCGGTTGAAGGTTTACGGCTGGGCCATGACCTGGTCCCACTTGCCGGTGAAATTGTCCTTGATCCAGTGACCGTCCAGCCATTCGCGGGGGTTGATCTCCAGGCCGCTCAGAACGATGCCGAAATGCAGGTGGTCGCCGCCGGCCATGCCGGTGGCGCCGGTGCGGCCGATAACCTGCCCCTTGCTGATCTGGTCGCCAACGGCAACGTCGATGCTGCTCAGATGTGAGTAGAGGCTCTGCAGTCCCAGCCCGTGATCGATGATGATGCATTGGCCGTAGATGCCGAAATCCTCGGCAAGCACCACGGTACCGCTGTTGCTGGCCGGAATCGGTGACGCCGCCAGGGACGCGAGGTCGATGCCGAGATGGGTCTGGCTGTCGACTTTCTGGCCGTTGAACAGATAATCCCGCCTGTCGTTGAAGTCCGCCCGGGGGGCGGCATTGGGCAGGCGCAGAAACGCGCCTTCCCACAGGGGGCGGTCGGCGGTTTTGGCGGCGAGTTCGTTGAGTCGGGCCACGTTTTTGGCGCGCAGTTCGCGATTTATGCGCAAAAACAGTTGCAGCGGATCGGTGGTGTCCGGAAAATAATGCTGGAAATCCGGCATCTTGCTGTCAAGAAAGGCCTGGCTGATGTTGATCCGGTCGGCATGGGGAGGCCGGGCAATGGGGTTGTAGTAGATTCCTGCGGTACGCTGATTGCCCGCCGGATCCTCGACCACCACCCGCGGCGTAAAGGCGCCGCGCTGCACGTTGTGAGGCCAGGCGAACAGACAGGCGTAAACGCCGTTGTCCTGGCGATAGGCGGGAAAGAAGCGTTCAGCCACTTTTACGCCAGCGTATTTGACGTCTTCGTTGACGCGGAACATGGTGAGACCGGCGCCGCCCTCATAGACGTTATGGGCGGTGGTCAGCACCGAAATGACGGGGGGCTTGGTGTCGATGGCAAGCTCGAAACTCCGCTCGGCCCGATTGGCCAGGGTGGCGCTGTCGCTGACCTGGACGGTCAGGCGCAGCGGTCCGTTTTTAAGGGGAAGTTTATCCAGGGGCAGAGGGATTTCTTCCACGGAAACGCCGCCTTGCCAGGTTTTGCTGATCAATTCGGCGGTCTTGCCGTCCTGGGAAACGCTGACCTTCAGCGATTTGAGACCGGCGCCGTCGTCCTGGATCTTGAGCACCGGCGGTTTTTTGGCCGAAACGGCGCCGCTTTCCGGGGTCAGGGTCAGGTCGGGAGCCTGGCTGTCACGCAGCATGAAGTAGCCTGCGGCGGTGCCGACAACAAGCAGCAGAATGATCATGATGGCATGGTTTTTCAATGTCGTGTACCTCGCGAATTTTCCGGATTTTTAAAAAACAGCGAACAAAGCCGCTTTGTGGTGAATAAAGGTCCCGGCAGGCCGCGCTCAGCGGCTTGCGGCGCGGTGCCACAGGGCCGCGCTAACCCCCCAGACAGCATAAATCAAGAGAATCAGAGCGGGAGTCAGCGCGCCATAGCCGAGGCCGAGCAGGCCCTTGCCGGCCCGGGGCATCAGATGCAACAGTACATAGGCCGATGGCGCCAGGCTCCAGAGCAGGCCGCGGCTGGCCGGGCGGCCCGGCAGCAGGGGCAGTATCAGCAGCAGCCCCCACAAACCGCCGACGATCAGTCGGGGGTAGAGCCACGCCAGGCTAAGAGCGGGGCGCAGGGCAATGCCCAACCAGGACAGAACGCCGTCCCGGCCCAGTTCCCAGAACAGCAGGCTGGAAAGCAGCCCGCCGATAACGCCGCCGGTAAACGCGGCACTCAGATTTCGCAGCATGAATCCTCCCGGGGGTGTCCCGTGTTATTCCCAGCGTCCGTGACGTTGACGCAGGGAGATGACCTCGACACGACCGCGCTCGTTGATCAACGAGGTCGACAGCCAGCTGACGCTGCTGATGATAAGCGAGCCGAGCACCGCCCACCAGAAACCGGCCACCTGCAGGCCGCCGATGATTCCCGATGCCATCATCAGCATCAGGGCGTTGATGACGAAAGTGAAAAGGCCGAGGGTCAGGATGTTGAGCGGCAGGGTGAGCAGCAGCAGGATGGGCCGGAACAGCGCATTGAGAATGCCCAGGGCCGCGGCGGCGAAAAATGCCGACACCGGGCCTCCCACCGTGATGCCGGGCAACAGCCAGGCGGCCAGCAATATGGCAACGGTCAACATAATCCAGCGGATCAGCAGGCCTCGCATGGTTACCTCCGGAGATGGGTGAAGTTGCGGCCGGGGGGCCGCCGGGATCATAAAACGTCCTAAGGATAGCCTAAATCCCATCCGGATAAAAGGGGGTAGCTCGGCTTCGCTGCCGGCATGTCACGGCGGCAGCTACTGTCCCGCCAGGGAAACAGCGTGAAGTCATATTGTGCGGCCTGGTTACGTGTCAGTCGCCAAGCATTGACTTGATGTTGGCGAATGCGGTCCGGGCCAGCTGATCTTTTTCTTCCTCGGTGGATGTACTCGGGGCGTCGCCGATCGATCTGCGCAGGACCTCGCCGGGGATCTCTTCAAGAAACCGGCTCGCAGCACGTGTTTGCATGACGCCGTATTTCTTGCGCCGGGAAGTGCCGAGCAGGGACAGCTTCTGTTGCGCGCGGGTGATGCCGACGTAGCACAGCCGGCGTTCTTCCTCGATATCGAAGCTTTCCTCCACCGATTTTTTATGGGGCAGCAGGTCTTCTTCCATGCCGACCAGAAACACACAGGGGAATTCGAGACCCTTGCTGGCATGCAGGCTCATGAGCACCACCGCATCGCGTTGCAGCTTGGCGTCCTTGTCCTGGCGCGGTGGCTCGTCGCGGTCGAGCAGCGACACCTTTTCCAGAAAACCTTCCAGGGTCGGCTGGGCTTCACGCTGCTCGTAGGAGGCCATGGCATTGACGACCTCGGCGACGTTGGCCATGCGCCGCCGCGCCCGCTCCGGATCCTGGGCGGTGCGCAGCAGATCGTCTTCGAAACGCAGTTCTTCGAGCAGTTCGCGGCCTGTTTCGCTGAGCCGGCCGACCCGGAACCGTCGCCGGTAGCTGTCCATCAGCTGCACGAACCGCCCGATCGCTTCGAGGGTTTTTTCGCCGAGTCCGTCGACCTGCGCGGCGTCCTGCAGCACCTGCCACATAGGGAGTTCATGCTCGGCGGAAAAGCGGATCAGACGGTCGGCGCTGGTGTCGCCGATGCCCCGCCTGGGCGTGTTGAGGATGCGCAGCAGGTTGACCTCGTCACGGGGGTTGAGCAGCACCCGGAAATAGGCCAGCACATCCTTGACTTCCTTGCGGTCGAAAAACTGCTGACCGCCGATCAGCACGTAGGGTACGTTCTGGTAGCGCAGCTGTTCCTCGAAGGCCCGTGACTGGACGTTGGTACGGAACAGGATGGCAAAATCCCGGTAGTTCAGGCTGGCCCGGAACTTCTCGGCCATGATGCGTTCCACCACTGTTCGGGCTTCGTCTTCGTCATCATCGCACAGCAGATAGTCGATCATGTCTCCCGGGCCGCCGGCGGTCCACAGGGCTTTGGCCTTGCGCTTGCGATTGTTGCGGATAACGGCATTGGCGGCGGCGAGGATATTACCTGTGGACCGGTAGTTCTGTTCCAGCCGGATAACCATGGTGCCGGGGAAATCCTTTTCGAAATCGAGGATGTTGCCCAGATCCGCGCCCCGCCAGCCGTAGATGGACTGATCGTCGTCGCCGACCACACACAGGTTGTTGTGCCCCCTGGCCAGCAGCCGCAACAGCCGGTATTGCGCGGCATTGGTGTCCTGGTATTCATCCACCATCAGATACCGGAAACGCTGTTGATATTTTTCCAGAACGGCGGGCTTGTCCTGCAGCAGGCGCACCGTCAACATGATCAGATCGTCGAAATCGACCGCATTGAAAGCTTTGAGGGCACGTTGGTAGCGTGGGTAGATAGCGGCCACCACCCCGCTGTATTCATCGCCGTGGCGAGGCTGAAAGGTGTCGGGTGCAATCAGGCGGTTCTTGGCGTCGGAGATCAGGTACAGTACGCGGTCGGCATCGTATTTGCGCAGGCCGGTATTGATTTCCTGCAGCAGGTCGCGGATCAGCCGCAACTGATCGGCGCCGCCGTAAATGGAAAAGTTCTTTTTGTAGCCGAGCTGTTCGATATCCTCCTTGAGGATGCGCACGCACAGGGCGTGAAACGTACTGATGACCATGCCCTTGGCCTGCCTGCGGTCGACCATGCTTTCGACCCGCTCACGCATCTCGCGCGCCGCCTTGTTGGTGAAAGTGACGGCAAGGATCGCTTCCGAGGTCACCCCCCTGTTTTTCAGCAGGTAGGCGATGCGGCTGGTGATGACGCGGGTTTTCCCCGAGCCGGCCCCTGCCAGCAGCAGCAGCGGACCTTCCGTGTGGCGGACGGCGGCGCGTTGTTGATCGTTGAGAGAGGACAGGTTCATAAATACTTCACGACGGCGGAGGGTATGCAAGGCGCAGGCGGCAGGCACAGACATCGGGCGCCCAGGAAGATACCACAGCACCGGGCGCCCGGCAAGGGGGGCTTGTAAGCGTGACAGCGTATGGCCATGGTTTACCGTTGTGCAAAAACGATGGTGGAAAAACGCGAAAGCGTCTTGCATTTCCTGCGCATTTCAGCTATGTTGCGCCGCAGTTTACGTCAGTTGCTTTTTATCTTTCGTTATTAGGGTGCTCCCATGTTTAAAACCGTTGTTGTCCTTTTCAGTCTTGTCTGGGCTTCCCTGATTCTTGTTTCCTGGAGTGGCGGCGAGCAGATTGACCGGCCGTCGCGGCCGGTTGTTGCGGAAAAAGCCGGTTTTTAAGCTGTTTCAGCGTCTCATGTGTTTTTGATCCGGCAACTTTCCGGTGGCTGTCCCGGCGATGGCCCGCAACGCTGGCGCCGTCTCTTTTTTCAGCTTTCCCCGTCCCGGTACCCCTGGCATGTTCCGCGCCGCAACAATTCCTGTTCGATAGCGTTGAGTACTTCCCATTTGTTCAGCGACCAGAGCGGTGCCAGCAGCGTCTCGCGCGGACCGTCTCCCGTCAGCCGGTGGATCAGGGTTGACGCCGGCAGACGTTCGATCACATCCGCCACCAGCGAAACATATTCCTCCTGTTCCAGCACGGCGATACCGCCCTGCTGGTAAAGATTCCCCAATGGCGTACCGCGCAGGATATGCAGCAGGTGCAGTTTGATACCGTCAATGCGCAGGCGGGCCATGGCATCGGCGGTGGCCAGCATATCGTCGCGGCTTTCTCCCGGCAATCCCAGAATGATATGTACGCAGACCCTCAGGCCTCTGGCTCTGGCGGCTGCATAGGCTTTTGTGAAGCAGGCATAATCGTGCCCGCGGCGTAAAAAATCGAGGGTACGGTCATGCCTGCTCTGCAGGCCGAGTTCCAGCCAGAAGTAGGTGCGCCGGTGGTATTCCCCCAAAAGATCCAGAACTTCTTCCGGTACACAGTCCGGCCGCGTGCCAACCGCCAGCCCCACCACGCCTTCAACGCCGAGGGCCTGGTCGTACAGGGCGCGCAGGCGCGCCACCGGAGCGTAGGTATTGGAGAACGGCTGGAAGTAGGCCAGAAACTGCCCGGCCTTGTATTTGCGGGTCATGATTTCCTTGCCGCGCTCGATCTGCTCGGCCACCGGAAAACCGCGGTCGATGCCGACGGCACCGGAGCCTTGCGGATCGCAGAACAGGCATCCCGGCCGGTCGCGGGTAGCGCCACGGTTGGGACAGGAGAAGCCTGCATCGACGGATATTTTATGGACGCGGCCGCCGAAGCGTTGTTTCAGATGTGCGGAAAAGCTGCGGTATGGTTTCTCTTGCATGGCGCGACTATGCCACCGGTAGCCCCTGAGAGCAAGGGGTTTGGAAGAAGCCGCCGGATTTTCCGGGCGCGATTGAAATAGCCCCCCTGCCTGATATAATCCACTCGGCTTTCATGACGAGCCGCCATGCCCGCATTCTCGGCGGACTTGGCATCGGGTCCGGATAATCATCAAGGGAGGGGCTTTGTGACGCGTTTGCTGGTGGTTGATGACGAACAGGACATCCGCTACCTGTTCCAATGTGAACTGGAGGAAGAGGGGTATCAGGTCGACGCGGTCGGTTCCGCGGTTGAAGCCGATGCCGCTTTGCGGAAGCACGTCTATGATCTGGTGGTGCTCGATATCCAGGTCGGTGGGGACAGCGGTCTTGCCATGCTGCAGGATATTATCGGCCGCCGGAAGGACCTGCCGGTGATTCTCTGTACCGCCTTCAGTTGCTACAAAGAGGATTTTTCCTCCTGGCTGGCGGACGGTTACGTGGTGAAAAGTTCGGATCTCACTGAACTTAAAAACGAGATCCGACGCGTGTTGATCAAACGGGGCAAGCTGCTCCAGGGCGAGGGGGCGAACCGATGAAAGCTGTGATCATGGCAGGCGGGTTCGGAACCCGCATGCAGCCTTTGACCATCAATCAGCCCAAACCGATGGTGCCTCTGGTCAACCAGCCAATCATGAGTCATATCATTGCGCTTTTGAAACAGCATGGTATCTCGGATGTCATCATGCTGTTGTTTCACCAGCCCGAGATCATCAAGAACTATTTCGGCGACGGCAGCGAACTGGGGGTTCGCATCACCTATGTCACGCCCCTGGAGGATTTTGGAACTGCCGGCGCGGTCAGGGCCGCGGCGCCTTATCTGGACGAACGTTTTCTGGTAATCAGCGGTGACCTGCTGACCGATTTCGATCTGGGCGAGGTTTTGAAGTTTCACGAGGAAAAGCAGGCCCTGGCCACGATCACCCTGACATCCGTGGAGGATCCTCTGCAGTTCGGGGTGGTGATTACCGATCAGCAGGGCGCCATCACCAAGTTTCTTGAAAAACCGGGCTGGGGCGAGGTGTTCTCCGATACCATCAACACCGGCATCTATGTCTTCGAGCCCGCGGTACTCGATATGATCCCGGAAAAGACCAACCGGGACTGGTCCAAGGATATCTTCCCGCGTATGCTGGCCGAGGGGCGCCCGCTGTACGGATGCCGGCAGCGCGGCTACTGGGCAGATATCGGCAATACCGACGCCTACCTGGAAACCTGCCGGGACCTGTTTCGCGACAGAGTGGCGGTATCGCTGCCCGAACCGGTCCTGTGTGAGGCAGGCCGCAGGATTTATCTCGGCACCGATACCCAGGTGGCGGAGGCCGACCTGTCGCGCCTTGAAGGGATGGTGGTGATCGGCGACAACAGTCAGGTGCAGGGAGGATCGCGGCTGAAGAATTGCGTCATCGGCCGCAACTGCGTGATCGAGGACGATGTTGAACTGGAGGATGTCATCCTCTGGGACAATGTGTTTGTCAAGCGCGGATGCCGTCTGTTCGGCACCGTGGCCGGACATCGCACCCGCCTCGGGCGCGGCGTGGTGTCGGAGGAAGGCGTGGTCATCGGCGACGAGACCGATGTCGGCGACGAGGCCTATCTGCGCAAGGACGTTAAAATCTGGCCGCGCAAATCGATAGAGAGCGGCTCCATTGTCAGCACCAATCTGATCTGGGGCGACAAGTGGCGCAAGAGTCTGTTCGAAGGCGCCTCGGTTCGCGGCTTGAGCAATGTGGAACTGTCGCCCGAGTTCTGCGCCAAGCTTGGCGCCGCTTACGGATCGGTGTTGCCGCGCGACAGTTATGTGATCACCAGCCGCGACGGCCAGCGTTCGTCGCGCATGCTCAAGCGCGCGTTTCTCGGGGGGGTGCTGTCCACCGGCGTGAATGTGCGCGATATCAAGCAGATGCCGCTGCCGGTTATGAGTTACAAGCTCGGCACCTTCGGCGAGGTCGGCGGGGTTCATTTCCGGCAATTCGGCGAGGATTCCGCGGCCACTGAGATCCTGTTTTACGATGCGGAAGGGTTTGAAATCCCCTCCGGCACCGCCAAGGCCGTCGAACGGATCTTCTTCAAGGAAAATTTTCGCCGCGTGCATTACGCCGAGCCGGGGGAGATCAGGGAACTGCCGCAATTGACCGCTTTTTACAGGGAAGGCTTTTTGCGCGCCCTCGATGGCGGCCTGTTGCGGTCGTTTGCGCCGAAAGTGGTCATCGACCTCAATCATTCCCCTGCCGGCGAGCTGCTTCCCGGCCTGTTGACGGATCTCGGTTGCGAGGTTGTCGAACTCAACTCCCGCTTTGAAGAAGGGCGCAGTGCAACGGCCCCGGATCAGACTGCCCGCGCCATGCAGCAGCTGTCCCGTATCGTCGTATCCCTCGAAGCTGCCGCTGGCTTCTGGCTCGATCCGTCGGGGGAGCGGGTGCGGATCATCGACGAAAGCGGCAGTCTGCTGACGGAAATCGAAGCCCTTGGCGTGGTGGTTTCCCTGGTGAGTCGCTGCGGAATGGCCGGGATCCTGGCGCTGCCGGTGTCAGCGCCGATGGCGCTTGAGAAGGTCGCCCAGGAGAGCGGCCTGACCTGCCGTATCGTCAAAAACGATGCGCGCGCCCTGCTGGAGGCGGTGTCCGAGCGTGGCGGCCTGCTGGCCGCCACGTTGGACGGCCGTTTCGCCGTGCCGGGTTTTCAGGGGCATTTTGACGGCATGTTCGCGGTGGCCAAGATTCTCGAAATGCTCGGTCACGCGGGCATGAGTCTCGGCAGTCTGCGTCGCAGTCTTCCCGACCGCGCTTACCGGCAGGCGCAAATCCCCTGCAGTCGGCAATTCAAGGGCGGCGTGATGCGCAAGATGAGCGAGCATACCGTGAATCTCGATGCTTCCTTCGTCGACGGCGTCAAGATCCGCTTCGAAGACGACTGGGTACTGGTATTGCCTGATCAGTATCGGCCGCTGATGCATATCGTGGCGGATTCCCCCGATATCCGGCGCGCCGAAAGCCTGCTGGAGAATTACCGGAACAAGGTTGAAACCTGGAAAAAGGAACTTCTCAACCCCTGAACGGGGCACTGGGTTGCGTATCGCGAAATCGATGAAACCTCTGGATGTTGTCCTGATCTGGCATATGCATCAACCCGATTACCGGGATCCGCTGCAGGACGAAGTGCTGCTGCCTTGGGTGTTTTTGCATGCGGTCAAGGATTACGGCGATATGTTGCAAACGGCCGTTGATCATGGTATCCGGGTGACCTTCAATCTGGTGCCGACCCTGTTGGAGCAGCTCCGGGAATACGCCTCCAAAAGCCTCAGGGACCGCTGGCTCGAACTGGCGCGTCGTGATCCGCAGGCCATGTCCGACGGCGAGCGTGCCAGTCTGGTGCAGTGTTTTTTTTCGGTTCACGCTGAACGGCATATCCGGCCCCATGCCCGCTACCGCGAACTGGCGGAGCAGCGCGCCTTGTGGAAATCTTCGGCCTGGCAGCGGTTCTCGGAAGCGGATCTGCGGGATCTGCAGGTATGGTTTCTGCTGTCATGGTCCGGATATTACCTGCGTCGGGAGCCGGGCGTCGTGGCCGACCTGCTGGCCAAGGGGCGGAACTTCGATGAGCAGGACAAGCACCGGCTGTTACAGGCTTACCAGGAGGTTGTGGAGGGCATCCTGGCGCGGTTCCGGCAGGCCGAGGACGAGGGTGCCGTAGAACTGTCGGTAACGCCCTATGCCCATCCCATACTGCCGCTGCTGTGCGATAGCGGTGAAGCCGCCCGCGCCCGCGAGGGAGTTTTGTTGCCAAAAACGCCCTTCCGTTTTCCGGAGGATGCCCGTCGGCAGGTTCGCCTGGGACTGGCGAGCGCGGGGGATTTTTTCGGAGTCCGTTCGCGCGGCATCTGGCCGTCCGAAGGCGGACTGAGCGAATCCGTGGTGCGCATCATGGCCGATGAAGGTGCCGTCTGGACTGCCGGCGATGAAGCCCTGCTGGAAAAATCCCTGCCCGGAGGGCTCGGCGACCGCACGTCACTTTATCGCCCGTACAGTTATCTGGGATTGCCGCTGCTGTTTCGGGACCGGGAGCTGTCGGACCGCATTGGTTTTGTGTATGCGACCTGGCCTTCGCAGACGGCGGCGGCGGATCTTCTTGACCGCCTGCGGGCACTGGCTCAGCAAGTGCCGGGAGGGGTGGTGACCCTGATTCTGGATGGGGAAAATTGCTGGGAAGGTTATGAAGAAAACGGCTTTGCTTTTTTGCAGGCTGTTTATCGGGGGCTGGCCGATTCGCCGGTTCTGCGGGCGGTCACCTTCAGCGAAGCCTTGGCCAGCCGCAAGCCTGAGCCGTTGAAGGTTTTGGCACCGGGATCCTGGATCAATGGGGATTTCGATATCTGGATCGGGCACCCCGAGGAAAATTGCGCCTGGGAATGGCTGGGCGAAGCGCGCCGCGCACTGCAGTCCGCAGATGCGGACTGCCAGGGTGAAGGCTGGCCGCATCTGCTGCGTGCGGAAGGCAGCGATTGGTTCTGGTGGTTTGGCGAGCACCATCGCAGCGAGCAGGCGGAAACTTTCGATCAGCTTTTCCGGCATCATCTGCAGGCTTTCTACCGCGCCATCAGAAAGCCGGTGCCGCCCTGCCTGCACTATCCGTTGAGGGGGGCGCGCCGCAGCAGTCGCGTTTATCCTCCCACCGAATCGGTAAGCCCCGTCATCGATGGACGGCTGACCGATTATTTTGAATGGCACGGCGCCGGCACCGTGGAACTGGGCGGCGGCGGTGCCATGCATAATGCCAGCTTTGATCTTCTGGGTTTTTTTTATGGCTACGATGAAAATTTTTTCTATCTGCGGTTCGATTTTCGCCAGCCCGTGGAACAAATAGCCGGGCCGGACGGAGAACTGCTGGTGCGCTTGCAGGCCGAGGGTGTCTGGGAAGCCCGCCTGGCGGCCAGGGCCAACCGCGTGCTGGTGCAAAGTGTCGATGGGGCCGGCGGCGGGGAGGGACCAGGGGCTGCGGGAACCATCGCGGAAATGGGCTTGCCGCTGAAGCTGCTGGACCTTAAGCCGGGCGGTGCACTGAACGTGTCCTTGACGGTGCTCGATTCCGGAAGGGAGTTGGCCCGTTGGCCCGCCGGGGGGGAGCTGGCCCTGATTTACCCGGGGCCCGATGCGGAAGCCCCGCAGTGGCCCCTTTGAACTCGCGGGCCGTAATGACGGCAGTGATGCCGGAAAGGAGTGTTGCGTTTGTCCGAATTGCGTTGGGACCCCTTTATTGATAGCTGGGTGGCGATTATCGAAGCGCGGGGGCGCCGCCCCGTCGATTTTATCACCGAGCGCAAGCGCATCGAAACCAGCGTCTGTCCGTTCTGCTACGGGCAGGAAGACAAAACGCCGGCGGAAGTCTATGCCCTGCGGCCGGATGCCGGTCTTCCCAACCAGCCCGGATGGAAAGTGCGTGTCATTCCGAACAAGTTTCCCATTCTGCGCATCGAAGGGCAACTCGAAGCAAGAGGGGAAGGGGTATACGATGTCAAAAACGGTATCGGCGCCCATGAGGTGATTATCGAAACCCCGGAACACGAGCGCCAACCTGCCGACCTGCGGGCGGCGGAGCTGGCCGATGTGTTTCGCGCGTTTCGCTCGCGGCTGGTCGACCTGCGGCGCGACAAACGCTTCCGGCATATTGTTATTTACAAAAATCACGGGCTGGAAGCCGGCGCCACGATCCCCCATACCCATTCGCAGCTGCTGGCCCTGCCCGTCATTCCGCCTCATCTGCGGATCGCATTGCGGGCCAGTCGCGACTATTTCCGCCGCAAGGAACGCTGCCTGATGTGCGACATGCTCGCCCAGGAACTGTCCGACGGACGGCGTCTGGTGCGAGTCGATGGGGAATTCGCGGTTTTTGCACCGTTTGCTTCGCGCCATCCCTTTACTCTGCGTATCGTGCCGCGCAGTCATCTTCACGATTTTGCCCAATTGACCGACCATATGCTGCTCGCGCTGGGGGAAGCCCTGCATGATGTGTTACGGCGCCTGCGTGCGGTGCTGCGCGATCCCCCCTTCAATCTGGTACTGCACAATGCGCCACTGGCCGTGCCGCGGCCGGGGCGTCCGGAGTTCTGGCATTCGCTGCCTGCCGATTATCACTGGTATTTTGAGCTTACCCCCAGAATCATGGATCCGGCAGGATTCGAAGGGGGGACCGGATTTTTCATCAACCCGACTTCACCTGAAGATGCGGCACGCTATCTGGTTGAAGCGGTGCAATGACACCGTTCCAGTCAGGTTTGCCATCACCTGTTTTGCAAGCGTTTTCCAGAAAGGTTGCTCAGCCCATTGCCATGACTGCTCCCCTTGATCCCCTGTCGGCATCGGTTCCCGGTTTTGAACCCTATTTTTCCCTGTCTTTTCAGATCAGTGCCGGGGCGCGGCGTCAATTGGCCGAGCTGCCGGCTCCGGCCGGTGTTTCGCGGATATACCGGCTGCGCCAGGTGACGGATCACCTGGGGGAACGTTACGCGAATCCCGCCTGCAGCGCCGGAAGGCTGGAACTGCTGGCGATGCTCAGCAACGCACTGCGCTGGACGGCGTACCGGTATCTGCAGACACGCAATTGCATGGTCGGCAGGGATGACGTGGTAATCGCGGGCCGGGCCGTGGCCCTTGCCGGCCTGCAACGCAGCCTGGCGTCCTTTGTCGCGCTTTATCCTCCGGATGTGGTTTGGAAAGGTATGACGCCGCATCGGTTTTTGATGGGTCCCGACGGCGATCCAGGCCGTGGCGCGGCGCTGCTTGAATTGCTGGTGCTGTCGGTGCAGAGCGCCAACCCGGCAGCCGCGGCCTTTCGTCCTCTGTTCGATGACGATGAACTGTCCCGCATGATCCCCTACCGGGTCACCTTGCAGGCGCTGGACAAGCTGCTGTGTCGCCCCGACGGGGGCGGGCTTTTTAGTGACGTACCTTTGCTGCAGCTGCTGCAGGCACCGGTACAGGCCTCTCCCGACAGTCTCGAGGGGCAACTGGCCTTTGTGCGCGAGCACTGGAAGGGGATCCTGCCGGAGCATGTGTTGCTGGCTATCGATGCCGGATTTGCGCTGCGGACCGAGGAGACGCGCATGCGGGGTTTCGGTCCCGGCCCTCAGGCCGTGCCGGATTATGGCAGGCTGCCGGTCGTGGAGGAAGAACGGTTTTCGCCGGACCGAGACTGGATGTCCGATCTGGTGTTGCTGGCCAAGTCGGTGCATGTCTGGTTTTATCAGCTGTCCCGCCATTACGGGCGTGCCGTGAACCGCCTGCGGGACATCCCCGACGCCGAGCTGGATCAGCTGGCGGCGCGCGGGTTTTCAGGATTGTGGCTGATCGGCATCTGGGAGCGTTCTCCGGCATCCCGACAGATCAAGCGGCTGCGCGGCAATCCCGAAGCCGAGGCTTCGGCCTATGCCCTCTACGATTACCGGGTTGCCGATGAACTTGGCGGGCAGGCGGACCTGGACGATCTCGACCGGCGCTGTCGGCAGCGCGGCATCCGGCTGGCCTGCGACGTGGTGCCGAACCATACCGGCATCGATTCGCGCTGGATGCGGGAGCATCCCGACTGGTTCGTGCAGACATCCCATCCGCCTTACCCGGGCTACCGCTTTACGGGCCCCGACCTGTCGACCAACAACGGCATGAGCCTTTATCTGGAAGACGGCTACTGGGACCACAGCGATGCCGCCGTGGTTTTCAAGCGGGTCGATCATTACAGTGGCGAAGAGCGTTACATCTATCATGGCAATGACGGCACCCACTTGCCCTGGAATGACACCGCCCAGCTGAATTTTCTGCTGCCGCAGGTGCGCGAAGCGATGATCCGCACCATCCTCGAGGTTGCACGCACCTTTCGCGTGATCCGCTTCGACGCGGCCATGACTCTGGCCAAAAAACATTATCAGCGGCTGTGGTTTCCGCTGCCCGGCGGCGGTGCGGGTGTGCCGTCGCGTTCGGAATTCAGCCTCGCCAGCGCTCAATTCGAGGAACTGTTCCCGATGGAATTCTGGCGCGAGGTGGTCGACCGGGTGGCTGCCGAGGCTCCCGATACACTGCTGCTGGCGGAAGCCTTCTGGCTGATGGAGAGTTATTTTGTCCGCACCCTCGGCATGCATCGGGTGTACAACAGCGCCTTCATGCACATGATGAAGCAGGAAGACAACGCCAGGTACCGTCAGCTGCTCAAAAACACGCTGGCTTTCAATCCCCAAATCCTCAAGCGCTTCGTCAATTTCATGAGCAATCCGGACGAAGCCACCGCCGTCGAGCAGTTCGGCAAGGGTGACAAATATTTCGGGGTGGCTGTGCTGTTGGCAACCCTGCCGGGGCTGCCCATGTTCGGCCATGGCCAGGTGGAGGGGTTCCGGGAAAAATACGGCATGGAATACCGGCGCGCCTATCTGCACGAGGAGGTCGACGAAGGGTTCGTGGCGCATCATGAAAAGGTGATCTTTCCGCTGCTGCACCGTCGCTCCCTGTTCAGTGGCGCCGAACATTTCGCGTTGTACGATTGTGTCAGCGACGGCGCGGTGCTGGAGGATGTTCTGGCTTACAGCAATCGCCGGGGTGAACAGCGGGCCCTGGTGGTGTTTCATAACCGATCGTTGCAGGTTGGCGGGTGGATCCGCAATGCCTGTCCCCGCGCCGGAGAATCCGGAACCGGGTTTGGGCCGACCCTGGCCGATGCACTGGCCTTACGGTCAGAGCCGGAGATTCTTTACCGGTTTCGCGATCATTGCACCGGGTTGCAGTATCTGCGTTTTTCGCAGGAACTGGCGCAGCAGGGGTTGTTTGTCTCCCCAGGCCCCTATCAATGCCATGTGTTCCTCGATTTTGTCGAAGTGAGCGACGCCGACGGCCATTGGCGGCATTTGTGGCAGGCTCTGGAAGGGCGGCCGGTAGCTGATCTCGATCGGGAATATCGGCGGATTGTACATGGGGAGCTGCTGCGGTCTCTGCGGCAGGTGCTGGAAAGCTGTGACGCTGTCCTTTTTGACAACGGTGCCGACCAGGGTCCGGTTCTGGAAGGCTACGCCGCCTTTCTGGACGCACTGCAGCGCGATCTGCGCCTGGAGGTCAACCGGAGTCCCCTGCTGGAGCGGTTGCACGGACAGTTGCGGCGGGTAGTCGAGCTGGACGCTATTGCGGCGCGGCAGGCGGTTCGCGATGTGCTTGGCCCCTGGCTGATTGTGCATCCCCTGACGCTGCTTTCGGAGTCCCTTGCCGAACCTGCCGCCTTCATCCGGTGGCTGGAGCACCAGTTGCTGACCGATGTTGTCACGGCGAGCTGGCCCGAGGATGCGGCAGCGGAAAATCTGCAGCTGCTGCAGCTGCTGCTTCGCTGGCGCGGCTGCGGCTGCCTGCAGGAGGAGCACTGGCTTGGACCTTTGCTCGACGATGTCGCCGTGCGGGAGTTTCTGCTGGTGCATCGCTACCAGGATTGCGACTGGTTCAATCGTGAACGTTTCGAAAGGTTACTGGCCGGCCTGATCCTGACCGCGGCTCTGGAAGACACTTCTGATGACGAGGAATCCGCCGCAGGCTTGCCGCAGCAACTGGCGCTGATGCTGCACCGGGCCGAGCTGGCCGGATATCGTCTGGATAAATTCCGCGCCCTCGTATAAGCCGGGCCGCTGCAGTTTTTCTCAGATTGCCCGTAAACATGGCGGCAAGCCGCAGGAGTTTTGCAATGAACATAGTGTTGATGGCTTCCGAAGTGGCCCCTTTTGCCAAAACCGGCGGGTTGGCCGATGTGGCCGGTTCGCTGCCCGGCGAACTGCACCGCCTGGGACATGATGTCCGCATTTTCATGCCGTTGTATCGCAGCGTCAAACAGGGCGACTTCCAGCTGTCCCCTCTGGCGCCGTTGCCGTCCATCGAAATCGCCGGCACGGCCGTTGCCGGGCGGTTGTGGCAAGGGAGCCTTGGAGAGGTGCCGGTTTATTTTCTGGAACAGGACCGGTTTTATGATCGCGACGGCCTTTACGGCACATCGCGCGGCGACCACGCCGACAATGCCTTGCGTTTCGGCTATTTTGCCCGGGCCCTGCTGGCGGCCTTGCCACAGATCGGTTTCAGACCGGACGTGCTGCATCTCAACGACTGGCAGACCGGGCTGGTGCCGGCGCTTTTACGCACCGATTGGCGCGACAGCGCGTTTTATACCGGCACGGCAACCGTCGCCACCATACACAATCTCGGTTACCAGGGTTTGTTTCCGGCGGAGGTGGTCGCTGCCCTGAACCTGGATCCCGCGCTGTTCGCCATGGAAGGATTCGAGTATTACGGCCAGGTATCGTTTTTGAAAAGCGCTCTGGTTTACGCCGATCTGCTTACCACCGTTTCCGAAACCTACTGTACTGAAATCCAGACCCCGGAAATGGGGCATGGTTTTGACGGCATCCTGCGTTCAAGGGCCGATCGCCTGTTCGGAGTATTGAACGGCATCGACGACCAGCTCTGGGATCCCAGCCACGATGCGGCGTTGGCGGCTGTTTACCATGTCGACGATGTCGACGGGAAGCACGCCAACAAGCGCCGCCTGCAAAGCCGTCTCGGCCTGGCATGCGAGGCTGAAACGCCGCTGCTGGCGATGGTGACGCGGCTGGCGTCCCAGAAGGGTCTCGATCTGGTCGAACAGGCCTGGCCGGCATTGCTGGAGCGGGGGGTGCAGATTGCGATTCTGGGATCGGGGGATCAGGATTACATGGACCGTTTTGCGCGCCTGGGTGCCCAAAGCAAGGGACAAGCGGCGGTGCGTCTGGGATTTGACGATCGTCTCGCCCGTTTGATTTACGCCGGCAGCGACATGTTTCTGATGCCAAGCCGTTACGAACCCTGCGGGCTGGGGCAGCTTATCGCCTTGCGTTACGGCAGCGTGCCGGTGGTGCGCAGTACCGGCGGGCTTGCCGATACGGTTTTTGACCCGCGGGACGGCGTGGCGCAGGCCAACGGTTTTACCTTCGAGGAAATTTCGTCGCCCGCCATGCTGCGCGCGATGGATCGCGCCCTTGCACTTTATCGGCAGCCCGGCGATTGGCTGCGTTTGATGCGCAACGGCATGGCGGGGGATTTTTCCTGGCGGCGGTCGGCGCTGCGCTACCTCGATTTGTACCGCAAGGCCGGGCAGTTGCACCATGCGTGATGGGCAGGGCCATGCTGTGGAGGATGACGCCGGTTCCGGCATCATCCCTGCCTGAGTTTTTCCAGATAAGCTTCCCATTCGACCGGCAACAGGTGCTGTTTCTGACTGTTGCATTCCTTGCAGGCCGGCACGCAATTGCCTTTGCTGCTGCGCCCGCCCCGAACCAGGGGCACGATATGGTCGAGGGTCAGATCCCGCGGTGCGACTTTTTTCCCGCAGTAGTGGCAGATACCGCTGGCGATACGGTTTTTCCACCACTGGCTGTTACGCAGTTCCCGGGCTTTCTGCCGTTCCCGACGCATCTGTTCTTCTGAAGCTTCCATCCAATCCATGTGGGCCCTGTTCGAAAAAATGCCTGGCGATTCGTGGCTGGGATTGGCGTTTTTCCAATCACCGATCATTGCTTTTAAAGGACCATGAAGCCGATCTGACGGCCAGTTATCCCCTTATCGCGGCGATAGGAGAAGAACATTTCGCGGTGACAACAGGTGCATTCCTCCACCACGCCGATGCTTGCTGCGGGGATGCCGACCTCCTGCAGTTGCAGCAGGCAGCTGCGCTGCAGATCCAGCTGCCACTTGCCGAGGGAGGTTTCCTGGGCGATCTGCTGCCAGTGCCCGCTGCCCTGGCGAAAAGCGTCCCGCACCGCGCGATCGACCTCGTATTCATGGGCCGCGATGCCCGGTCCTATGGCGGCCAGCAGGTTCTCGGGCCGGCAGCCGAAGTTGGTCTGCATCGCCTCCACGGTTTTTCCCAGCAGGCCGCTGGCGGCGCCGCGCCAGCCGGCATGAACGGCGGCTCCGACCCGTTTGGCCGGATCGTGAAGCAGGATGGGGAAGCAGTCCGCCACCAGCACCCCGAACATGAACCCGGGTTGATTGGTAATGATGGCGTCGCTGGCCACCGTCAGAAAATGTGAAAGATCGTGATTCGGCTGGTCGATGACCAAAATGTCGGTGCCGTGCACCTGCTTCACCGTCAGCAGCTGATGGGGGTGCAAATCAAAGGCCCGGGTCAGGGTCGAGCGGTTGCCCTCGACATTGTGTCGTGCGTCCTCGGTATTATAGGCGAGGTTGAGGGAGTTGTAAGGCGGGCGGCTGACGCCGCCGTTGCGGGTGGTAAATCCGGCCTGGACCGCCGTTTCGGCGGCCCAGTCGGGTTGCATATAGCTGATCTTGCCTTTACGTACCAGTTTCATAAACCGTGGGTTCTCCTGTTGAACGCACCGCCTTAAAGGGGGTGCGGAAAAGTTGTCGAGGCAACGCGGCTGTCAGGCTGGCGGCCCTGTCTTGTATTTTTCGTTGAGATAATCGATGACCGCCCGCAGATCCGGCGGCAGCGGGCTGTCGAACTCCAGGTAATCCCCGGTTTCCGGATGCCTGAATCCGAGCAGGCGGGCATGCAGGGCCTGCCGGTCAAGGGCCCTGACAAGGGCGAGAAGCCGCGGGTCGGCGATGGTTTTCATGCGACTTTTGCCGCCGTAGGTGGCATCGCCCACCAGGGGATGGCGCGACTCCGATAAATGTACCCGGATCTGGTGGGTGCGTCCCGTTTCGAGGGCCAATTCGACTAGGGTCATGCGGTCGGCGTCAAAACGCTGCAGGACGCGCCAGTGGGTTACCGCGCGGCGACCGCCGCGGCAGGCACTGCTCATCTTTTTGCGCTGGGTAGGGTGGCGCCCTATGGGGCGATCGATGCTGCCGGCATCGCCGGTCAGCAGACCGTGAACCAGAGCGACATAACGCCGGGTGATGGAATGCTCCTTGAACTGGGCGGCGAGGTGCTGATGGGCCGCGTCGGTTTTGGTGGCCACCATCACCCCCGAAGTGTCCTTGTCGAGGCGGTGGACGATGCCGGGTCGCAAGGTGCCGCCGATGCCGGAAAGGTCCTGGCAGCAATGCAGCAAGGCGTTGACCAGCGTTCCCTGTTGATGCCCAGGCGCCGGATGTACCACCATGCCGGGCGGCTTGTCGACGACGATCAGGCAACGGTCCTCGTAGAGAACCGTCAGCGGGATATCCTCGGAAACAGCTTCGGCGGGGCCGGGATCCGGCAAGGTGACGGTCAGGGCTTCGCCGCCCTTGAGTTTGCTGGCAGCCTTGGCGGGTGCACCGTTGAGCAGTACCAGTCCGTCATCGATGAGCTTTTTCAGCTGGGACCGGCTCAACTCCGGCAACTGTTCGGCCAGGAAGCGGTCCAGTCTTTCCGGCGGCTGTCCCCGGTCAAAACAAAATGCACGCTGCCGAAACATTTACCAGATAGAGCTCTTGATGCGGCCAGCCTGCTTGATCATGACATCGACGACCGCACGATCGAACATGTGCTCGCGATCGGGGATGTCTTCCGAAATCCGTGCCAGGAAGTGCTCGCGACCTTCCTGAAGCTCATCGTTGAGCACGTCGAAGAGGGTGTCCTTTTCAATGCCTTCCTGCACTTTGTTCTGGTTGTACAGAGCGATATCCGAAACGATGGCGCGAGCCAGCCGGAAGGCGAGCTTGGGGTTGTCGACAATCCTTGCCATGGGTTCCTCCCATTACGAAAAGGGTATGCGGGCGGTGCGGTCCGCCGGCAGGGCCGCGGAAGTCAGGGCGCCCCGGCCATAAAACGGATGATGATCGCGGCGGGACATTTTTTCTCCGCGCTTGAGCGGAAAAGCCAGGTACAAGGTGGCGTTCCCCCGCTTGATCAGCAGCCGTATGATTTTGCCCTTGCGGGCTTCCTTCAGGGCTTTGTCCCAGGATTTCAGATTGGTCAGCCGGGTTTTGTTGAGGGCCAGAATGATGTCCTGGGGCAGAATCCCCGCCGCGGCGCCGTCGCCTTCCGGATCGACCTGGCGCACCATGATGCCCTGCCCCTGGGGTATGTTGGTCAGAACCAGCCCAAGACTGTGGCGCTCATCCGCACTCTGTGCCGCAACGGTCTGGCCGCGGGGGTGAATGGTGACCTGCAGAGTCATCTCCTGACCGTCGCGCAGAATTTTGAGCGGCACGGTGGTGCCGGCCGGCATGCTTGCGATGCGAAGCTGCAGGTCGCTGGCGTTGCGGATGGCATGGCCGTTTACCTCCAGCAGAATATCGCCGCGACGCAGTCCGGCCTGCTGGGCCGGGGATTCCGGCAGCACCTGATTGATCAGGGCGCCTCTGCTGCGGTCCAGGCCGAAGGTCTCCGCCAGTTCGGGGGACAGGTCCTGGATGCCGACGCCCAGCCAGCCGCGAATCACCTGCCCGGTCGTCATGAGCTGCTCGGCGATGGCCCGCGCCATGTTAACGGGGATGGCAAAGCCGATGCCCTGGCCGCTGGCGACGATTGCGGTGTTGATGCCGATCACTTCGCCGTAGATGTTGAGTAGCGGGCCGCCGGAATTGCCGGGATTGATGGAGGCGTCGGTCTGGATAAAATCCTCGAAATCCTCGATGCCGATGTTGGTGCGACCGGTGGCCGACACGACTCCTACCGTCAAGGTGCGATCCAGGCCGAAAGGATTTCCGATCGCCAGCGCCCACTGCCCGACTTTCAGGGCGTCGGAATCGCCGAGTACCGCCGATGGCAGTGCTTCGTCCGTTTCGATTTTGAGCACGGCGATATCGGTTCGGGGATCGGAGCCGACCAGTTTGCCTTCGTAAATCCGGTCATCCGACAGCTTGATTTTGATTTCCTCGGCGCCCCGGATGACGTGTTCATTGGTCAGGATGTAGCCGTCACCGCTGATGATTACCCCGGATCCGAGGCTGCGGGATTTCTGTTCCGGGATGGTGCGGCCCTTGAACATCTCGTTGAAGAATTCTTCGAACAGAGGTCCCAGGTCCGGTCCGCGGCTCACGGTGGCGGCCTGGATGTTGACGACCGAAGGCGTAACTTTTTCGGAGACCTCGATAAACGCGGATTGGGCGACAAGCAGTTCCTGGGCCGGCCGGGGCACCGGCGGCGCTTTGGTCGCCTGTTCCGAAAACGGGCTTGAAGGCGTTTGTTTGTCGTCCTGACAGCCCGACACGGCTGCCAGGAGTATTCCGCTGATGATGCATGTCAGAAAAACGCGTCGGAAATGACTCATTTTAATGGTTCCTTTGCCAGGGGATAAATCACCGGCAGCGTAGCGGAAAATGCAGAAACTGTCAATCGTTGCGGCGTTTTTGCAGGCTCTTGATAAATTGCAGGAGCACGTCATGACCGCCTCTCCAGGTGGCCTGTGCGGCCCGCTGATCATGATCGATCAGGCAGGTGTCGACGAGAAAGGTAGGAATACCGGCCCGGCTGGCCGGCAAATCGTAGGCGGTATCGTTGCCGACCATGAGGACCTGGGCGGCGGGCAGACTCAGGCGGTGGAGGACGTCGCGGAAAAATTCCGGATGCGGTTTGCAGCAATGGCTGTTTTCGTAACTGCTGATATGATGGTAGGCAAAGTCGTCCAGCCCGGCGGCGCGCAGCCGGGCCTTGATGGCGGGCCGCGGAAAAACCGGATTGGTGGCGAGGGCGACCTTCAACCCGCGATCAAAGCAGCTTTGCACGATGGCGCGGGATTCCGGGAACGGTTTTACCAGATGAGACAGGGCGGCGAGCCCCTCCCGGTAAAAACGCTGCAGGCGTTTGCGCAACTGGGGGATGCCGATGCCGAGCTGCCGGGCTATCATGGACAAAAAAAGCTGTTCGTTGGTCATTTGGTCGCTGCGCGCGTTCAGCAGCGCATAGGCCGAACTTATCAGGACTTCCGCAAAGACCATGGGGTCCGTCAGGTCTTCGAAACAGCGCGCCAGGCCCTCGATATAGCCATCTATATAGGCTTTCATTTCAATATCCAGCAACGTGCCGTCGAGATCGAACAGGATGCCGTGTATGTTTTCGGGAGGATAAAAGTCCATAGTGTTCCTGCAGGGCTTTCAAAAGTCTTACGGGCTTTTGGGGGTCGCTTGTCTCATCCATGGAGCTCTTTCTGTCAAGCATAACACGGCAGCAGCCGTTTTTGGACATCCCCGATCCTTCATGCCGGCGACAAAGCCCTTGACTTGGTTGCCTGTCCAATGTAGAAAATTTAACAAAAACAGCGAGGTAACCAAAATCCATGTCGGATATACGCGAAGAAGTCAAGGATCTGCAGATCGGCCTCAAGATACGCCGCCTGCGACAGGAACGGCGCATGACCCTGCAGAACCTTTCGGAAGCCACGGGGCTTTCCAAGCCGTTGTTGTCCCAGGTGGAGAACGAACAGGTGATTCCGCCGCTGGCGACGCTGCTGCGCATCGCCAAGGCGCTCAAGGTAGGGCTGCATACCTTTTTCCAGGAGGAAGGCAGCGTTGAAAAGTGTATTCTGGTAAGGGCTGGCGAAGGTGGCCGGCAGGATGCGCACAGCAGTCGCAGCCGCAGGCGCACGCCCTACGAATACCAGTCTCTGGGTTACGGAAAGAAACAGCGCAGCCTTGAACCGTTCCTGATAGAATTCGACGTACAGCCCTGGCGGGACGAATTGCTGGTAAGCCACGAAGGCGAGGAATTCCTGTATATTCTCGAAGGGCGGCTGGAATTTCATTACGGCACTGAGATCATGACCGTCGGGCCGGGCGATTCACTTTATTACGACTCCAACGAACCCCACGGCTATGTCGCTGTCGGCACCGGTCCCGCGCGGGCGGTGGCGGTCATTTATTCCATGGAGTAGCACCAGGGGGTTGACAAGCGCGGCAGGGTTTTTATGTTGGACAGATGATCCCGGTTATCGGAACGCAACCCGGCGAGGACAGGAGGTGACGACATGAAACGAATAGGCGTGATGCTTTCCGGCAGCGGCGTGTATGACGGCAGCGAGATTCACGAAGCGGTACTTGCCCTGCTGGCTATCGAACGTGGTGGCGCAGAGGCCGTCTGCATGGCCCCCGACATGCAGCAGATGCATGTCATCAACCATTTTACCGGCCAGGTCGAGGCGGGACAGGCACGAGCGGTGCTGGCCGAATCGGCGCGCATTGCACGGGGCAAGGTCGTGGATGCCGCCACCGTTAGCGTGGAGGATATCGATGCACTGGTGATCCCCGGCGGTTATGGCGCAGCCAAGAACCTGTGCGATTTTGCCGTTAAGGGCGCCGACTGCACGGTGCATCCCGAGGTGCGGCGCCTGGTGCGGGCCCTGGTTGACAGGGGCAAACCGGTGGCGGGCATCTGCATCGCGCCGGCGGTTCTGGCCAAGGCGCTTGACGGGTATGCACCGCAACTGACCATAGGCAACGATGCGGACACCGCCGCCGCTCTCGAAGCCATGGGGGCGCGGCATGTGGCCTGTCCGGTCGATGATATCGTCGTGGACGAGAAAAACCGGCTTGTTACCACCCCGGCCTACATGCTGGCGGAGAATATCGCCGAAGCCGCGGCGGGGATCGAAAAGGCGGTCAAACAACTGCTGGCCATGTGCTGAACGGTTACGGTGTGCTGAATCTCAAAGGCGAGCACTTCAGAGCCGATGACCTGTGCAAACAAAAGAGCCTCTCTTGAACAAGAGAGGCTCTTTTGTTTGCACAGGTCCGCTAAGTAAACAAAGTAAACACCTTGCCTGAAGTGTTGTAGGGCTTTATTGATCGGGTATGCTTGTTAGAAGATCGTGTGCGGGAAAAAAGACTCATGAATTATCCGGACCCATTTGTTGAGGAGCCTATCCTATGAAAGTAGCCGGTCTTCCGGGCCTTCTGGACAGCAACGACGAACGGGATGCCTGCGCCATTATCGGGTTTTTCAAAAAGCACGGGCACCCGACCCACGGCAATCTGCAGCGGACCATCGATGCGCTGATCAAAATGGGGCATCGCGCCGGTGGCGTCGGCGGGGAAGGGGACGGTTGCGGTGTCCTCACCGATATCCCCCGGCTTCTGTGGCGTGAAGTTCTGGCCGGCGCCGATTATGTCCCGGAATTGGCCGATGCGCCCGGTTTCGCCGTCGGGCATCTGCTGCTCCCCGCCGCTCTTTCAAAAGTTGATCGGGAGGATCTGCAGAAGCGGATCATCGACATGTTTACCGCACGCGGTTGCCGGATGTTGTTGCACCGCCCGTTGCCGGTGCGCAGCGAGATCCTGTCGGCCAGCGCCCGGGCCAGCGAGCCGGTGCTCTGGCAGTTGGCATTGACGGTTCCCGATGCGACGGACGGGCCGCCCCTGCTGTACCGGTTGCATGTGGAGCTTGAGGACGCGTTGCCGGTGCAGGTAGCCTCTCTGTCTCAGCGCACCGCGGTTTACAAAATGCTCGGCGCTCCGGAATTGCTGGCGCGTTACTATCCCGATCTCAAGCGGCGCGATTTTCTGTCAGCCGTGACCATCGGCCATAGCCGGTTTTCCACCAACACCCTTCCCACCGTTTTGCGGGCCCAGCCGTTTAGCCTGCTCGGACACAATGGCGAGATCAATACCATCGAACGGTTGCGGGAAGAGGCCCGTTTGCTCGGCATCGCCCTGCCTGCCGGGGGCAGCGACTCTCAGGACCTCAACCGGCTTCTGGAAGGGTTAATGCAGGGTCAGGGCCTGACCCTGTTCGAAGCCATGGAAATGGTGCTCCCGCCTATTTTCAGTGAAATGCAGCGACTGCCGCAGGATCAGCGGGCGCTTTACGGGTTTTTCCGGAGGTTTTTCCCCGCCAGTGCTCAGGGTCCGGCGGCGGTCATTGCCCGATCCGGTGATCAGGTGGTCTGCAGTGTTGACGCCATGGGGTTGCGGCCCCTCTGGTTCGGCGAGACCGAGCGGGAATACTTTGCTTCCTCGGAAGTCGGCGTGGTTCCCCAGGAAGAGATTCTGTCCGATCCCAAACCCCTCGCGCCGGGAGAAAAGGTCGGCCTGGCCATCCCCCTGCTCCAGGCGGTTGAAGTATTCAATCATCAGCGGCTGCGCCAGCGGGTTTTGAGTACCTATAAAAAGCGCACCCCCCTGTCTTCTCAGGCGCGTATGGTGACGCCGGGGCGCGCGCTGCCGGATCGCAACGTCGCCGTGGCTGCGGTGTTTACGCGCAGTCGTAAACTGTTGCGCGACAACCTGTTGTCGGCCTGCGCCTGGAAATCGAGCGATCTGCGCAATCTCGGGGAGATGGCCGCTACCGGCCGGGATCCCATCGCCTCTCTCGGTTATGACGGCCCGCTGGCGGCCCTGGCGACCTCCCGGCAGAATCTGGCCGATTATCTCAAGGAACAGGTCGCGGTGGTCACCAACCCCGCTATCGACCGGGAACGGGAGGCGGAACATTTTTCCACCCGGGTGTTTATCGGAGGCTGTCCGACCCTGCATGGGCGCAGGCGCAAGGCCGTCGAACTGATGATGCCGCTGCTCCCCGGCGGACGGCGCCTTGGGCCCGCCAACGTCGATGACGAGGTCGCGGTTGCCCACGGAAGCACTACCCTGGAGCGACTGCTCGGTCATTTCAGTGGAGGCAAGCATCGTTTCCGCCGCCTTTCCTGTGCTCTGCAACGCCGGGAAACGGTTCCCGATGCGCTGGCAAGGCTCGCGGAAGAAGCGGCCTCGGCCGTTGCGGGCGGCGCGGTTCTGTTATTGCTCGACGACAGCCAGTGTTTCAGTCCCGGTTCCGGTTTTCTCGATCCGTTGCTGGTTCTGGCATGGTTGCAGGACCACCTTATAGCACGGCTCGACGAACATGGGGAATGCCTGCGCCGCAGCTGTTCGCTGGTATTGCGGTCGGGAGCCCTGCGCAATCTGCACGACCTCATCTGTGCGCTCGGCGCCGGGGCGGACGCCCTCTGCCCTTACCTCATGTGGGAGTTGGCCGACCAACAGCAGGACGGCATGGGGCATCTGCTCGACGTGCTGGGCAAGGGTCTGGAAAAGGTTATGTCGACCATGGGCATCCATGAAATCGGCGGCTACGGACGGCATTTTGCGGCCATCGGGCTGGCGCCGGAGATCGCCGATATCCTTGGTGTGGCCAGTTTCTGCGGCAGCGATCGGGGCGGGCTTACCCTCGCGGCGATGGGTGGCGACGGGCAGCAGCGCAGCGCTGTGGCCCGTAGCCGTCAACAGCAGCCGGTGGTGGAACTGTTCCGCCTCTACCCCCGGATCTGGAAGACCGTGGCCGCGGTGGCCAAAATGGAAGAGAACTACGATGAACTGTCGCGACTGATCCGTAAATTCAAGGAAGAGCACCCCCTGGCCATCCGTCATCTTCTCGATTTCGATATTACGGGGGACCTGAGCGTCGATCCCAGGGAAGTCGATGCATCGATTGACGGGCACGATCTGCCCATCATCTTTTCGGCGATGAGCTTCGGTTCCCAGGGCGAGACGGCCTTTCGCATTTATGCCGAAGCGGCCAAACGTCTCAATATCGTCTGTATGAACGGCGAGGGGGGCGAGATCCCCGACATGCTCGGAAAATATCGGCACAACCGCGGGCAGCAGCTGGCTTCGGGACGCTTTGGTGTGCATATGAACCTGCTCAATTCCGCCGATATTCTTGAAATAAAGGTCGGCCAGGGCGCCAAACCCGGCGAGGGCGGCCACCTTCCCGGGTTCAAGGTGACGGACAAGATTGCCGCGGCGCGCAATGCCGCTCCCGGCGTGACACTTATCTCGCCGTCCAACAACCACGATATCTATTCTATTGAGGATCTGGCCCAGATCATCGAGGAACTGCGCACCGCCAATCCTCGCGCCCGCATTTCGGTCAAGGTGCCGGCGGTCGCCGGCATCGGCACCATTGCCATGGGCATCGCCAAGGCCGGTGCCGATATCATCACCATCAGTGGCTATGATGGTGGTACCGGAGCGGCGCGCCAGCATGCCATCAAGTTTGTCGGCATGCCTGCCGAAATCGGGGTGCGCGAGGCCCACCGCGCCCTCGCCGAATCGGGGCTGCGCCACAAGGTAGAGATCTGGGCGGACGGCGGCATGCACAGCGGCCGCGATGTTGTAAAAATGATCCTGCTGGGAGCCAACCGGGTTGGCTTCGGCACGTTGCCCATGGTGGTGATAGGCTGCACCGCATGCCGCAGTTGCCATCTTGGAACCTGCCACGTCGGCATCGCTACTCAGATCGAAAGCATCGAAGAGGCGGAGGCCAAAGGTCTCAAGCGTTTCGTGCCCCGGGTTCTGGAAAACGGCATCATATACGAAACCACCTTTTTTCGCGCTCTTGGCGAGGAGATCCGCAACCTGACGGCGCGCCTCGGCTTTCACCGCACCCAGGACATGGTCGGCAAGGCCGAACTGCTGCAGCAGCAGCGCGGTCACGAGCGTCTCGATCTGACCGATCTGCTCGCGCCTGTGCCGTTGGGCAGCATGCCACGCTCCTCGGCCGATGTGCGCATTATTCGCAAACCGCTGAACTATTTGACTTCGCTGATTTCAAGCCTGGTCACGGAGGCATTTGATGGTCCCGAGAGCCGGATCCGATACGAGGACCACGGCGCTTCGAGCAGTGACCGTGCCATCGGTACCTATCTGGCTGGTGCCATGAACCGCGATCGGTCGGAAAAGGGCGCCGCCGCGGAAAAGCAGGTGCTGCTGCACTTCCGGCGCAATGCCATCCCCGGTAACGGCCTGGCCGCCTTCAACATCCCGCGCATCAACCTGCGCATTGAAGGCAGCGCCCAGGACGGCGTTGGCAAGGGCGCCTGCGGCGGCAAGATCGTCATCCTCAAGGGCGAAAACCGGCATGGCCAGAGGGTCGGCGGCGCGGTTGGCAAGGGCTTGGCCTATGGCGCTCAGGGGGGGCTGTTCCTGATCCAGGGGGATGCCGACAGCCGTGCCTGCGTGCGCCTGTCCGGCGCGGAGGTGGTCATCGGCGGCCGGCTGCGCGCCCCTCTTGACGACAGCGGCGGCAATCTGGCCGGGCAGGCCAACATCAAGGGCTTTGCCTTTGAATACATGACGGCCGGGCGTGCGGTGGTCCTCGGCGACCCCGGTCCATGGATGTGTTCCGGCATGACCGGCGGGGTTGTTTACTGTCACCTCGACGAGGCCATGGGCATGACGCGGGAGTCTCTCAAGTGGCGGTTGGCCCGTGGGGCGCAGGTTGATCTTTACGATCTGGCGGCGGATGACGTGGAAGCGTTGCGTCGCATGCTTGGTGCCTACCATCGCGAACTGTTGTATTCCCATCAGGTCGAAGAGGCCGAATGGGTGGCGGAACTCGCGGAACATTGCAGCCAGCGGTTCGTTCGGATCGCGCCGGCCGGGGCGGTCGCCGTGCCTCCGGTGTCGACGGAGTAAAAGTCCATAATCGCAATTGGCGGCTTGAGATGCTGTCCTGTTATCGGGCCAGACGTCCAGGGCGCCAGTACGTCTTGATGGTTTTGCCGCTGGAAAGGAGAGAAGCGATGCCCGTGCGTGACAAGATTCATGATCAGATCATCATCGGTTCCGGGCCCGCCGGTTACACGGCGGCGATCTATACGGCCCGCAGCAACTGTTGCCCGCTGCTGATTTGCGGCATGGAGCCGGGCGGCCAGTTGACCGGCACCACGCTGGTGGAAAATTTCCCCGGCTTTCCCGACGGCGTCGACGGTCCGGAACTGATGGAGGCCATGCGCCGGCAGGCCGAGAAGTTTGGTACGGTGTTCGTCAACGGCGAAGTGACTCGCGTCGAGCTCTCCAGCCATCCCTACAGCCTGTGGCTGGGGGAGGAGCACTACCGTTGCCGTTCCCTGATCATCTGTACCGGCGCGTCGCCGCGCCTGCTCGGTTTGCCCAACGAAAAGGAGCTCTATGGCCGCGGCGTTTCGGTGTGTGCTACCTGTGACGGATTTTTCTATCGGGGCAAGGAAGTGGTAGTGGTCGGCGGCGGCGATACCGCCATGGAGGATGCGCTGTTTCTGGCGCGTTTCGCAAAAAAGGTGACAGTGGTGCACAGGCGCAATGCCCTGCGTGCCAGCCCGCCCATGCAACAGCGTGCCCTGGAAAACGCCAGGATTCAGTTTGTCTGGGATACGGTGGTAAACGGCATTCTCGGCGATCGGGACAAAGGCGTGCATGGCGCGCGTCTGCAGCATCTGCCCACCGGCAAGGAAGAAGACTTTCCCTGCGACGGCATCTTTATCGCCATCGGCCATGTGCCCAACACAGCGCTGGTCAAAGGGCAGCTCGATCTCGATGACTGGGGGTATATCCTGACCCGCAACGGTACCGAGACCAATCTCCCCGGTGTGTTTGCCGCGGGCGATGTGCAGGATCCCTTTTTCCGGCAGGCCATCAGCGCTGCCGGCAGCGGGTGTATGGCCGCCATGCAATCGCAGCGTTTCCTCGAATGCCTTGAAGACGCCGATTGCAGGAAATGCCAGGCATTGCAGAAGCGGCAGCTGATGGCAAAGGGCGGGGATTAGGTCTGTACATTTATCCGCCGGGCATTTAAGCTGGCAGTTGTGGCGGAGCGGAAATTCGCGAGAGATGTGAATCGCTGTATGATTTTTTAATCGGGAGGGATACCATGGATATCACCAAAACCATCGCGCAATTGAAACAGGAGCCGGGGTTCAGGGAAAATGTCGGCATGTTGCTGGTGCACAACGGCGTGGTGCGCGGCTGGTCGCGGGGCGACGGCAAAACCGTGACGGCCGTGGAAGTGAAGGTCGATAAGGAGCGCGTTGAAGCACTGCGGCAGGAATATGAAGGCAAGCCAGGCATTTTCCGGGTTCTGATCGAGGCCTGCGAGGGTCGCCTGGAACCCGGCGACGATTTGCTGTTCATCATTGTGGCCGGCGCCCTGCGCGAAGATGTCAAGCCGGTGCTGGCGGAACTGCTCGACCGCGTCAAGGCCGAGGCGGTGAGCAAGTCCGAAGCCAAGGTCGGGTAAGTTTTTTTAGTGCTGAGTGCCGAGGGAGAGCATAAAATGCACTCGGTGGCCATCGCATCAAACCTTCCGTAGGGGCGGCACCCGCCGCCCCTACTCGAGTAATAAATCTTCCGGTTCCTCGATCGATTCCACCACCCGTTTCAAAAAACTCACAGCTTCCCGTCCGTCGATCAAACGGTGGTCGTAGCTAAGGGCCAGATACATCATCGGCCGGGCGACGATCTGGCCGTTGCGCACCACCGCCCGTTGCTGAATGCTATGCATGCCGAGGATGGCGCTTTGGGGAGGGTTCGGAAGGGGGGTGCCGAGCAGCGAACCATACACCCCGCCGTTGCTGATGGAAAAGGTGCCGCCCTGCAGATCGGCCAGTTCCAGACGGTGCTCTCGAGCTTTGTCCGCCAGTTCGGCAATCCGCCTTTCAGTATCGGCAAAGGTCATGGCGTCGGCGTCCCGCAGTACCGGCACCACCAGGCCCTGTTCGGTGGCCACGGCGATGCCGATATCGTAAAACTCCTGGTAAACGATGGCCTGTTCCTCCATGCGGGCGTTGATGACCGGGTATTCCCGCAGGGCATCTATACAGGCCTTGACAAAGAACGCCATCAGGCCGAGTTTGACACCATGCCGCCGGGCAAAGCGTTCTCCCCGGTGACTGCGCAGTTCCATGACCCGCGACATATCGGCTTCGTTGAAGGTTGTGACGATGGCACTGTTCTGGCGTGCCTGCAGCAGCCGCCTGGCAATGGTCAAACGCAAAGGCGAGAGGGGCTCGTGACGGCTCAGGCGTTCCCTGGCCGTCAACGGGGCGAGCTCTTCCCCCTCGGCAAAGGGGGCACCGGGATGAGGGGGTACCAGCTCCTCCGGATGGTTGGCGGCGTCGGTTTCCTTCAGGGTGGCGATCACCGTTCCGATGGGAAGAGTTTCTCCTTCCCCGGCAAGGATGCGGATCACACCGTCCTGTTCAGCGCATATATCCAGCGTGATTTTATCCGTTTCCAGTTCGCACAGCAGGTCGTCCTTGGCGATTGTAGCGCCGTCCCGGCAATGCCACTTGGCCAGTCTGGCCTCGATGATCGATTCGCCGACTTCGGGGATGCGGATTTCCATGGGGGCGTCCTCACTCAAGAATTCAGTCTGCCGATCCGGCAGTCGCGTCGGATGGCAGCGCGGCTGCGATGATGCGCCGCTGTTCGGTCAGGAATTGCCGGTGGGAGCCGCCGTCCGGCGCCGCGGCATCGGGGCGGCCGCAATAGTCCGGCCATCGACCGGCGATGGTTGCCAGTCGGGGTGCGATGAAGGACCAGGCACCCATATTGCGCGCCTCTTCCTGCACCCAGAGCAGGTGCCGCGTTTCGCGTAAGGGCTGCAATATGCCGGCGAGCAGGTCCTCGCGCAAGGGATAGAGTTGCTCGATGCGGATGATGGCGACATCAAAGCGCCGCTGCCGTAGACGTTCTGCCTGCAATTCGTGATAAATTTTGCCGCTGCACAAAAGCACCCTTGCGGGTTTGCCGATGTTTTGCGTGTCGGGAAGGATTTCATGGAACTGGTTGTCTGCCAGATCCTTCAGCGGGCTGCGGCAGCAGGGGTGCCGCAGCAGGCTCTTGGGCGTGAAAACGATCAGTGGCCGGCGGAAGGGGAGTTTGAGCTGCCGCCGCAGCAGGTGAAAATACTGGCCTGGCGTGGTTGGTTGCGCCACCAGCAGGTTGTTCTCGGCACAGCTCTGCAAAAAACGTTCAATGCGGGCACTGGAGTGCTCGGGACCCTGGCCTTCATAGCCGTGGGGCAGCAGCATGACCAGGCCGCTGACCCGGTCCCATTTGCGCTGGCCGCTGCTGATGAACTGGTCGATGATGACCTGCGCGCCGTTGGCGAAATCCCCGAATTGGGCTTCCCACAGGACCAGACCGTCAGGGCGTTCCAGAGAATATCCGTATTCGAAACCGAGCACGGAGGCTTCGGACAGACTGCTGTCAAAGGCGCGGAAACTTGCCGCGCCGTTCAGAGTTGCCATCGGCATATGGCTCTGTCCGGTGTGGATATCGAACTGTATCAGGTGGCGCTGGCTGAATGTGCCGCGGCGGCAGTCCTGGCCCGACAGGCGCACACTGTGGCCTTCTTCGACCAGGCTGGCAAAGGCGAGGGTTTCAGCCGTGGCCCAGTCCAGTTCGCCATCAGGCTGCAGGACTGCGTCCCTGCGTTTTTCGAGCAGAGCGCGGATGCGTGAGTCGGGGGTGAATCCGGCGGGCCATTGTGCCAGCCGGTCCGCCAGGGAGCGCAGTCGATCCGGCTCTGCTCCGGTGTCCGGGCTGATCGGTGCATAGTTGGGCTCGATATGCTGCCACCTGCCGTGAAAGCCGCGGTCAACGGGGTGCCGTTGGCGCTGCAGCGCTGCCTCCAGTTCCTCCTCCAGTTCCGTTGCCTGCTGTTTCATGCGGGATGGATCCAGCCCTTGTTCGATAAGCCGGTCCCGGTAAATATGGTGTGCCGGCGGGCGCTTCTTGATGGCCTGATACATGAGCGGCTGGGTGAAATAGGGCTCGTCTCCTTCGTTGTGTCCATGGCGTCGATAGCAGATGATTTCCAGCAGCACATCCCGACCGAAATTCTGACGGTATTCAACAGCCAGTTCCACGGCCCGGATGGCGGCTTCCGGGTTTTCGCCGTGCACATGGAAAATCGGGATCATGAGCATTTTGGCGACATCGGTGGCATAGCGGCTGGAGCGCGCGTCGGCAGGTATCGTGGTAAAACCGATCTGGTTGTTGAGCACGATATGCAGGGTGCCGCCGGTGCCGAAGCCTTCGAGCCCGGCCAGATTGAGGGTTTCGGCCACCACACCCTGGCCGGCAAATGCGGCGTCGCCATGAATCAGGATCGGCAGCACCCGTTTGGCGCCGTTGGCGCCGAAGGCATCCTGGCGAGCGCGGGCCTTGCCTTCCACCACCGGATTGACCGCTTCGAGATGGCTAGGGTTGGAGGCCATGGTCATATGTACGAGGCGATCGTCGGGGAGAGTCAGATCCGTTGAGAATCCTTTGTGGTACTTGACATCACCCTCGCCGACGAAATGGAATTCGGCATTGTCGGCGAACTCCGCGAAAATGTTTTCCAGCGGCTTGCCAAAAATGTTGGCCAACACGTTGAGCCGGCCCCGGTGCGGCATGCCAAGCACCATGTCCCGCATCCCCAGTGTCGCGGCGCGACGCACGGCCCGTTCCAATACCGGAACGAGCACCTCGCCGCCCTCAAGGGAAAAGCGTTTCTGGCCGACAAACTTGCGGTGCAGAAAGCGCTCAAAAAGGGCGGCTTGCTGCAGTTTGCGCAGGATGGTGTAGCGCTCCTCGTCCGATAGTGCCGGCCGGTCGTTTTGGCTTTCCAGTCGCTGCTGCAGCCAGAAACGTTCCGCCGGTTCAATGATGTGCATGTATTCCACGCCGGTGGCCTGGCAATAGGTCTGGCGCAGCCTGGCAAGGAGGTCGCGCAGGGACTTGGTTTCGGTATCGAAGCCGGCGACATGAAAGATACGGTCCAGATCATCGTCGTCGAGACCGAAGACTTTGATGTCAAGCAGTGGATGTGCGGTTTTGCAGGGCGACAAAGGATCGGTACAGGCCAGCAGGTGACCAAGTTCGCGATAGCGGTTGACAAGGGTGTCGACAGCGGATTGCTTGAGGACGAAATCCGATGCCGGGCCAGCCGCAGAGGGCAGGCCCGCCGATTGCCGACCGGTATCGAAGCCCTCGAAAAACGCCTGCCAATCGGCGCTCAGTTGCCCTGGCGTGCGTTGCCATTTGCGGTACAGCGCTTCGACCCATGCCGGACTGACGTTGGCCAGAAAAGGCATCGATTCCTCCATGTCATCATGCCTGGCTGCAAGCCATATGGTGAGCCGCGGCGACACGACATCCCTGGCCCGGTTATTATAACAACGCCAGCGGGTTGAGCAACGGCCGGTCGAGTCGGGCAAATCAATCGCCGATGGGCCTGCCGGAAGCCGCATTACGACAGGCGCAGTGGAAGAGTTTCCCATGGGTGCCCGATCTGGTATAATGTGAGCGTCATGTTCGGGCGCAATATCCTTTGCGTTTCACGGGAAGATTTACAGTCCCGGCCATTTTGTACAAATCTTGTCAACAGAGTCGACATGAACTTTTACGAATACAGTCTGAAGTTTGATGACAGTGGAGAAAACGGGGACCTGGGTTGTGGACAGAAAGACAGCGTTTCCTGTTTTTCCGTCGACGAATGGCTTTCCCTTCTTGGTCACGAACTGCGTACCCCACTGGCCGGAACCCTGGGCATGCTGGAGCTCGTGCTGACCGGCGAGTTGGCCGCCGAGCAGCGTAATGCCCTGGAATTGGCCAATGCTTCGGCCCGGACCATGTTGCGCCTTGTGGAGGATTTGCACGATCTGGCCCGTCTGGAAACAGGGCGCGCACAGTTGCAGCAGGACCCTTTCGAGGTGCGTTCCTGGGTGCAAAATCTGACGGCTGAACTGAATGTTACAGAAGGTGTGCGGGTTCTTTTCATGGTCGACGCGCGCGTTCCGGAACTTCTGGTCGGCGACAGTGGCCGCATGTCCCATGTCCTTCTGAACCTCATCGAGATATATCTGAAACGTGGCGGGGTGGCTTGTCTGAAAGTGGGCCTTGCAATGGATACGCTGGACGGAGCCCATTTTCTGCGCATCGACGTGGGCGACGTTTGTGGCGAGGAGATGCGCGTTGCTTTGCTCCGGGCCTGCGGCAACCTGTCGCGGGTTCCCTTGGCGGCCCTTCGTCAGGTTGGGGTCAAGCAGGCCGTGGTCCGCAATCTGACCGCCTTTCTGGGTGGTGCTTTATGGCCTGCCGGGCAACAGGCCGACGCAGAGATTCGGTCTTTGGTTCTGCCAGTGGCCCTGCCGACGGAGTACGCCGTTACCTCTATCGAACCGCAAGTGGCCGAAAAAATACCGAAAATGGAAGGAGGGCGATCCGCCGTATCGATCCTGCTGGTGGAGGACGACGATGCCATCCGCAAGCTGGTCGAGCTGCTGTTGCAGCAGCGCAGTTGGCAGGTAACGGCGGTGGCGGATGGCGTTCAGGCGTTGGAATCGCTTCAGTCCCGGCAGTTTGATCTGGCGTTGATGGATATCCGCATGCCGCGTCTCGACGGGCTTGAAACCACCCGCCGGATTCGTCGGCGAGAACGGATCCTCGGCCTGCCACCCCTGCCGATTGTCGGTATGACGGCCCATGCGGCCCAGCAGGATCGCGCCATGTGCCTTGAAGCGGGGATGAACGATCATGTCAGCAAGCCCATTGCTTCGGCTCACCTTTACGCCATCATCGAAAAGTGTCTCGCCTGTTAGGACGCCGGAACAGGGGTTTTGCCATGGCGCGGGCCGGGTGGCGGAGCTCGGGAGCAGGATTCCGGCGGGCTGTTTTTCCGCTGTTTTTTCTGCTTGACAAGATTTATTCAGGCATGTATAAACACAACTCACTTCGGCTTGATTTTTTATTTTAATGGTCGAGGTTGCATTCCCTGGTAGCTCAGTAGGTAGAGCAGGTGGCTGTTAACCACCCTGTCGCTGGTTCGAGTCCGGCCCGGGGAGCCAAAATTGATCCGTCGCTGGTGACGGTTTTTAATTCACGACAAGGCCCCGCGAAAAAACTTCGCGGGGCCTTGTCGTTTTTGTCGTGCGGGCTTTATACTGAGAGCGTTGTCTTGTGGCGCCATGGTGCGCCCCGGATCCGGTGTAACGTTTTTGCTCGGAGGTATGCATATGTCCACTCAGGCCGCTGGGAAGAAGGTCGGAATCATCATCTGTGCCCGTTATCGGGATTGTGGTGGAGGCAAATGTTTTCGGGCGCTGCGCGAGCGGTGCGGCGGTTTTGCCCGCTACGGTGCCGATGAGCCCGTTGAGATCGTCGGTTATGCCAGTTGTGGCGGTTGCCCCGGTGGAAATGTGGAATACGTGCCCGCTGAATTTCTGAAAAACGGCTGCAATGTCGTGCATCTGGCCACCGGACTGGTGGTGGGATATCCGCCCTGCCCCCGCATCCGGCAATTCAAGGAATTCATCGAAACGCATCATGGCCTGCCGGTGGTGGTGGGGACCCATCCCATTCCTCTTAAGTATCTGACGTCTCATGGGCGCCTGTCTTTCTGGGCGCAGAGCGACATGCGGAGTCTTGCCGGAGAGCTTCTGACGGAAGCGCGCGCCACCATGGAGGCGTACGATTGAAAGTACCGGGAGTTGGTCTATCTGGCGGGATGAGCGATGCCGATTAGGGCGGACGTCCATCCCGCCAATTCGGTTTTCCCGGGCAAACCGCGATGGGAGGATGCCATGACCAGGGGACAAGGTCCGGAACCTCGATATTTCGAGGCGTGCAAAAGTGCCTTCTGGCAGGAGGTGTTTCGATACGAGCTTGAATATCTTGTCCAGCACCTCCAGGGATGCCGGGAAGTGCTGAGTGTGGGGTGCGGCCCCGCTACAATAGAGGCCGAGCTGGTCAGACACGGTTTTCGGGTAACGGGGCTGGACGTTTCAAGCGAGGCTTTGAGCCGAGCTCCGGACACCGTTCGAACGGTATTGGCAAGGGCCGAGGAAATGCCCTTTCCGCCGGATACCTTTGATGCCGTGATTTATGTGGCTTCCCTGCAGTTTGTTGCGGATTATGCCCGTGCTTTGGAAAAAACGGTTCCCGTGCTGCGGCCCGGCGGGCGGCTCATTCTGATGCTGCTCAATCCGGCGTCGAAGTTCTTTCAAAAAAAACAGGGTGAACCCGGCTCTTATGTTGCGGGCATCAGGCATACGGATCTCAAAGCCATGAAAAACGCGGCCGCCAGGTATTTTTCAGTACGCAGCGAATATTTTCTTGGCATCGAGGGCGACGCAATATCCCGGGAGGCGGATCGGGAGCATGCGGCTTTGTATGTGATTCTGGGTACCCGGTAGGCATTGCGTTGACCTCTGGTCGTCGTGGATGTAAAATGCATCGATTTTTGCTTGATTGATGGATGTGTTTTGCATCAACAAAAGTGGAATCTGGCGTGGATGCAGCCTGGTGCCGGATTCGGGGATGATATGGAGGTACGCATGCCACTCGCGGAAGTAAAAATAACGATTCTGGTCGATAACCATGCCGAGGCCGGCCTTCTGGAGGAACATGGCCTGTCTTTCTGGATTGAGGCGGGGGGCAAGCGTATTCTTTTTGATACGGGTCAGGGTAAGGTGCTGGCGCAGAATGCCCGGACCCTCGGCGTCGATCTTGGCACGACCGATACTTTGGTGCTGAGCCATGGGCATTACGATCATACCGGGGGCATCCCGCATGTGCTGCGGCTCGCCAGGAATCCCGAGGTATATTGCCATCCCGGGGTCGTGCAGCCGCGATATGCGATTCGTGACGGTCGCTCGAGGTCGATACAGATGCCGTCGGAGGCCATGACCGCCATTGACGGATTGCCGCCTCGCTGTCTGCACTGGGCTTGTGATCCCGTGCTGCTGGCGGAGGATATCGGCATTACCGGCCAGATCCCCCGCAAGTATGATTGTCGGGAGAGCGAGGAGCCTTTCTTTCTTGATCCGGAGGGGAAAAGATCCGACCCTGTCGCGGATGACCTGGCTCTCTGGATGCGGAAGGATGACGGGCTTGTCGTGGTGGTGGGGTGTGCCCACGCGGGCTTGGTGAATACCCTGGACTACGTTCGTCAGCTGCATGACGGTATGAAGATTCGGGCTGTTATCGGCGGGTTTCATCTTGGGGGTGCCGATCGTGACCGCATCACCCGGACCCTTGACGGCTTGCGCCCGCTGCTGCCGGAAATGCTGGTTCCCTGCCATTGCACCGGTGACCAGGCGGTTGCCATGCTGCAGGAAGCTTATGGAGATCGGGTTGCCCCCGGCGCGGCCGGCATGACCCTGTTGTTTTGAAGCCGCACCGATGGAGAAAGGCGGGTCGAAAATGCCGATAAACGGCCCGGTATGGTTGGAGAAATATAATTCAGACTGCATAAAAAACCGAAAAATTGGGATTGCTTTTTTCTGAACCAATATGATAAAAAAAGCCAACTTAAGTAAGTTTGTGTAGATTTGCTTGTCGAGCAGATTGATCGTCAGTCGATTATGAGCCGCACAAACCTCTTGGGATGTGGGGCTTTTTACTTAAGGACAGCGCAAATACTGCACAACCAAAACGCCCCCTGCGGGGTAAAGAGGAAGAAAAATGGCAGAAGGTACTGTTAAGTGGTTCAATGACGCAAAAGGTTTCGGTTTCATCGAGCAGGACAACGGCCCCGACGTGTTCGTGCACTTCTCGGCTATCCAGTCTGACGGTTTCAAGTCCCTGGCCGAGGGCGACCGGGTCAGCTTCGATGTTGTCCAGGGTCAGAAAGGTCCCCAGTCGGCCAACGTGCGGAAGATCTGAGACCGCCCGGGCCTTCAGGAAAAACACCATTGCCTGTCAGTGAGTGAGTCCACCTCGCGACAGTAATTATGAAAAGGGTTCGCAATCTCCTGGTTGCGAACCCTTTTTTAATAGGTCGTATTTTCGGGCGTTTCAAGTCGGCCGGTTCATTTCTGGCGCTCCTGCGCCTTGGTTCTGACGTTCTTCTTTCTTTTTGTTATGCTTTTGTTTTGCGCTGTTGATTGTCCGATGGCACGGAAAGCGGTCCGCGCTTGCCTTTGCCGCTCCCGCCGTTTTACTGGAAAGCGTCAGAACGATGCAGGCATACATGCAAATGGCAGGCTGGGAAGGATTGGCTGTTTTTGGTGTCGCGTTGTTTCTGTTTATCGTCGTGGGGATGGCGATGCTGGGGCACCGGGAGCCTTGTCGCGGTGAGTCACACAATGATTACTTTCGGCTTATGGTTGATGCTGCAGGCGAGGGGATCTGGCTTCTGGACGATTCCGCGAACATTCTTTATGCAAATCACCGGGCTGCCGAGATGTTCGAAATCGCGACGGACGAAATGGTCGGCAAGACGCTGTTCCATTTTGTGGATGGACAGGAGCGCGGTCTGGCGGAGTCCCGCTTCAAGAGTTCCCGGTTGGGGCGCGATGAGCATTTTGAGTTGCGTCTGCGAAAGCGGGACGGGGAGTCCCTGTGGGTTCTGGTGGCCAGTCGGATGCTGGTTGGGGAGGGGGGTAAAACCCTTGGTACCTTATGGGTGCTGGCGGATATTTCGGATCGCAAGGAGCGGGAGCGGTTTTCCGGTCATCTGACGCAGCGCGACCCCCTGACGGATCTGCCGAACCGGGCTCTGCTCTTCGATCGCATGGTGCAGGATATCGGCAGGGCGCATCGATACGACAGGCACGTTGCCGTATTGTTTCTCGACCTGGACCGTTTCAAGCAAGTGAACGACCGCTTTGGTCATGCGGCGGGGGATCGTGTGTTGCTGGAGGCGGCCCGGAGGCTTGCCTCGCGAGTGCGCCGCGTGGACACGGTGGCTCGCTTCGGAGGGGACGAATTCGTTGTCGTGCTGTCTGATCTTGCAAGCCCCGGTGAGGCGGATACGGTAGCCCGGGCGCTTGTCGACCTGCTGGCCGAACCCTTTGCCGGAGAGGGTGGAGAGTGCCCCGTTGGCGTCAGTATCGGTATTGCAGTGTTTCCGAAAGACGGAAGCTCCCCTTCGGAGTTGCTGGAGAAGGCCGATGCGGCCATGTATCTTGCCAAGCAGGCCGGAGGCGGCTGTTATCGCGGCTGGCCCGGTTCATGAGGGCATTGCGGGGCGGCTCTCGTGTTTGTGCTCCGAGGGTCACGCAGGGTAATAAAAATGCTTTACATCGCCGGGAAAGTTGTTGTATTCTGCGCAACCTGCGGAGAGGTGACCGAGAGGCCGAAGGTGCACGACTGGAAATCGTGTGTACCGCAAGGTACCGAGGGTTCGAATCCCTCCCTCTCCGCCATTTAGAATCAAGCAGAAAAGAATCCCCTGGGGATTCGAAGCGGAACGAGCGCAGGGTGAGTCCACGTGATGTGGGCGACATGGTTTGAGGATCCCTCGCTCTCCGATATTGGTTTTATTCTTCGATCGGGTTTTTGCCGATAGAAGTGACAGCCGGGTCCCGCGCAACGGACGGCCGCCAACCCCGTCAGGCCCGGGAGGGAGCAGCGGTAACGGCCTCAGCCGTGTGCCGCGGGGAAGCCTGGCTGTCACTTGTGTCGGCAATCCTTTTTTTGCCCCCGCCGGCTGTATTTCCATGTATACGGAGATCTTTGCACTGCATGTCTTACCTGGTACTGGCTCGTAAGTATCGGCCCCAGAGTTTTGAGGACCTGGTCGGGCAGGAACACGTCAGCCAAACCCTGGGAAACGCCATTAAAAGCGGACGCGTCCATCACGCTTTCCTTTTTACGGGGGCGCGTGGCGTAGGTAAAACCTCGGCTGCGCGCATCTTCGCCAAGGCGCTGAATTGCGAACGGGGATTGTCCGCCCAGCCCTGCAACGTCTGCCAGTCCTGTCTGGAAATTTCCGCCGGTCAGGGGCTCGACGTGTTCGAGATAGACGGCGCATCCAATACCGGGGTTGACGATGTGCGCGAACTGCGGGAGAACATCCGTTATCTGCCTTCCCGGTCCCGCTTCAAGATATTTATCATCGACGAAGTTCATATGCTCTCCATCAACGCCTTCAACGCCCTGTTGAAAACGCTGGAAGAGCCCCCCGATCACGCCAAGTTTATATTTGCAACCACCGAGCCGCATAAAATCCCCATAACCATCCTGTCGCGTTGCCAGCGGTTCGATTTTCGCAAGATTCCCCTGCCTTTGATATCAGCCCGCCTGAAGCAGATTGCCGAAGCCGAAAATATACGGATTTCCGATCGGGCTATGGGATTGGTGGCGCGGCGTGGTGAAGGCAGCATGCGCGATGCCTTGTCCACTTTCGATCAGGTTATCGCGTTTTGCGGCGAAACGGTCGAAGATGCCGATGTGCAGGGATTGCTTGGCATGGTTGACAGGCGTCTGCTGCTTGAGACCCTGACGGGCATGCTCAATCACGACGGCCGGCAGGTTCTGCACGGCGTGCAACGGGTTGATGATCTCGGGTATTCCTTTCGCCAATTCTGCCGGGAACTGGTTGATGCGCTGCGCTCTCTGGTCGTTCTGAAAGTGGTGCCGCAGCCGGCCTCGCTGCTTGACTGCGCCCCCGATGAGCTGGAGGAACTGGAGCGTCTGGCGGCGGGCACGGCGCTGGAAGATCTGGACCGCGCGGTTACGGTGCTGATGCGTAGCGAGGCGGAGCTTGCCGGTTCATCTTTTCCCCGGCTGGTGCTCGAAATGGCGCTGGTGCGTCTGGCCCACTTGCCTGCAGGCCGCGATGTGGCAACGTTGATGCGACAGATGGAAGATCTGCAGCGGCGACTGGAGGCCGGCATTCCGGCAGCCGGGCGCGCGGTGCCGGCGAATGGCGGGCGGCCTTCCCCGGCCGCTGCGCGGTTACCCGCCGCGGGCCGTGCCGATGGCGCGCAAGCCCCTGTTGCAAAACCGGCTGCCGCGCAGAGCCCTGATTGCGGGCATTCGGCGAGCAAAGAGGCCGGTTGCCATGACTGGCAGGCTTTGGTTCAGCGAATCCGTCAGGAGCGCCCCCGCATTGGCGGGATCCTGGAACACGGGCGGGTCATGAAGCTGGCGCTGCCTGTGGTTGAGTTGGGATTTGCAGAAGGCTCGTTTCATCTGTTGCAGATGCAGGACGCCGAATTGCAAGGCGTTTTTACGGCCATAGCCGAGGATTTTTTCGGGCAGTCCATTTCCCTGCGCGTTGTGCCGCTGCGCAATCAGGACTCTTCCGTGGCGCCCCCTTCCCTGGCGGAGGAGCGGCAGGTGCGGGAAAGCACCGCGCGAAATCGCGTCAGGGATGAAGCATTGGGGCATCCCGCGGTGCAGGCCGCCCAAAAAATTCTTGGTGCTGAAGTGGTTGAAGTCAAGCCGCTGCAGGGCGGCGGCGATCATGATAAAGACGATCGCCATTGAGACAAACATTGCAAAAATAACCGATTGCTCCCTTGGTCGGGCTGAAACGATTAACGTGCCATCAGGCTTTGGAGGTAGATATGGCGAAGGGTTTGGGAAATATCATGAAACAGGCGCAGCTTATGCAGCAGAAAATGGAGCGACTGCAGCAGGAGCTGGCGACCCGTCAGGTCGAAGCATCCGCCGGCGGCGGCATGGTTACCGCGGTGGTCAATGGGCAGCACCAGGTGGTAAGCCTCAGAATCGAAGCGAGCGTGGTTGATCCGGAGGATGTTGAAATGCTTCAGGATCTGGTTTTGGCCGCGGTTAACGAAGCGCTGAAGAAAAGCCAGGACATGGCTCAGCAGGAAATGAACAAGTTGACGGGAGGATTCAATATTCCCGGATTAATGTAGGTGTGAAGCTGTTTGTTTCGGGTAAAAAAATTTTTTTATCCCGAAAAAACAATAGAACGTTATTTCAAAACCCGTTGCCATAACCTTAATCGACATGGTAAAATTTACCCCATCGTTTAACAGACTCGTCGTCGAGCTTTCCAAATTGCCCGGTATCGGCAGAAAAACCGCTGCCAGATTGGCGCTTTACATTTTGCGGCGGCCTTTGGGCGATGCTTGCGCGCTGGCTGATGCCATTCGGGAGTTGAAGGAAAGAACCCGGTTTTGCTCGCGTTGTTTTCATTTTACTGAAGAAGATCCCTGTCCATTGTGTACCGATATGGGCCGAGATGATCATCTGCTCTGCGTGGTCGAAGAGCCTCAGGACGTTATGGCCATCGAACGCAGTCGTTCCTACCGGGGTCGATACCATGTTTTGCATGGTTCTCTTTCCCCTCTGGATGGCATTGGTCCGGATGATTTAAAGATTGACGCATTGCTGGACAGGTTGCAGCAAGGCACCGTCAAGGAGGTGCTGCTGGCAACCAATTTCGATGTAGAGGGCGAGGCTACCGCGCTTTATCTGGCAAATCTGATAAGGCCGCTGGGCATCCGCGTAACCCGTCTGGCCCATGGCATCCCCCTCGGCAGCGATCTGGAATATGTGGATGAGGCGACCGTAAACCATGCTGTGGAAGGTCGTCGGGAACTCTGACCGCGCGGAACAGGCAAATGTTTTGCATGGGAAAGGGCGAACGAGGGTTCTCTACCTCTGTTCTGGCAAGTAAAACGTACCCCGCTGTGCCGTTGGTTCAGGCGGGAATTGAAGAATACAAGATGTGCCCGGAAAAGCATATTCAGAGAAGATAGAGAGACAGCATTAAAAGATCGAGATGATCCACAAGGAGGAAACAATGTCACGAAAAATGGTGACGATCGATGGCAATACGGCGGCGGCGCATGTCGCGCATGCCACCAACGAAGTTATTGCTATTTACCCGATTACGCCCTCGTCCAATATGGGAGAGATCTCCGACGCCAAGAGCGCTCTGCATGAAACCAACATCTGGGGCACCATTCCCGATGTGGTGGAGCTGCAATCCGAAGGTGGTGCGTCGGGCGCCGTGCATGGCGCCTTGCAGGCTGGTGCCCTGACCACGACCTTTACCGCGTCCCAGGGCCTTCTGCTGATGATCCCCAATATGTTCAAGATTGCCGGGGAGCTGACGCCGACGGTTTTTCATGTTTCGGCTCGTGCCATTGCCTGCCAGGCGCTGTCGATTTTCGGAGATCACTCCGACGTCATGTCCACCCGCTCCACCGGATGGGCGCTGCTTGCCGCCAACAACGTGCAGGAGGTCATGGATTTTGCCCTGATCGCCCAGGCCGCAACGCTGGAAGCGCGGGTGCCGTTTTTGCACTTCTTCGATGGATTCCGCACCTCTCACGAGGTGCAGAAGGTTGAAGAACTGACCATGGACGACATGCGCTTCATGATCGACGATAAGCTGGTGCACGCCCATCGCGATCGCGCCCTGTCGCCCGACCGCCCGAAAATACGCGGAACGTCCCAGAACCCGGATGTTTATTTCCAGGGTCGGGAAACCGTCAACGCCTACTATGACAAGGTGCCGGGCATTCTTCAGGCCCAGATGGACAAGTTTGCCAGGCACGTGGGGCGCCAGTATTCGCTGGTCGACTATGTCGGCGCTCCTGATGCCGAGCGCGTGGTGGTGGTGATGGGCTCCGGTGCCGATACCGTTCACGAACTGGTTGAATATCTGAATGCCAGGGGAGAAAAGATCGGCGTTTTGAAGGTACGCCTTTTCCTGCCGTTCCCTACGGAGGCATTTGCCCGGGCCCTTCCTGCGACCGTCCGGAAAATCGCCGTGCTCGATCGTACCAAGGAACCCGGTTCTCTCGGCGAGCCGCTTTATCAGGCTGTGCGTACCGCCGTTGGAGAGGCCATGAGCGATGGGCTGGCAGCGTTTTCGCATTATCCGGTGATCGTCGGCGGACGTTACGGCCTCGGCTCCAAGGAGTTTTCCCCCGCCCTGGCCAAGGCGGTATTCGACAATCTGTCCCAGGACCGGCCGAAAAATCATTTCACTGTGGGTATTGTCGATGACGTCACCGGCACCAGCCTGACTGTCGATCCGGGTTTCAAGCTGTCCCATGACGGTCTTTATTCGGCGGTGTTCTATGGCCTCGGATCGGACGGCACGGTCGGCGCCAACAAGAACTCCATTAAAATTATCGGCGAAACCACCGACAACAAGGTGCAGGCCTATTTTGTCTACGATTCCAAGAAGGCCGGCAGTATCACCACCAGTCACCTGCGTTTCGGGAAAGAGACCATCCGGGCGCCGTACCTTATCGACAGCGCCGATTTCGTGGCTTGCCATAATTTCTCCTTCCTGGAGAAATATGACATGCTCGGCAAGGCCAAACCCGGTGCCACCTTCCTGCTCAACAGCCCTTATGGCAAGGATGAAATCTGGCAGCACCTGCCCAGCGAAGTGCAGCAGGCAATCATCGATAAAAAGCTGAAATTCTATGTTATCGATGGGGTTCGTCTGGGCAATGAAATCGGTCTCGGACCTCGCATCAACGTGATCATGCAGACCGCTTTTTTCGCCATATCCAACATCATCCCCCTGGAGACGGCCGTTGCGCAGATCAAGGATGCCATCGTCAAGAGTTATGGCAAGCGCGGGGAAAAAGTCGTCAACATGAACTATCAGGCGGTCGATGTCGCTCTGGCCAATCTGGCCGAGGTTACGGTGCCGTCCCGCGCCGACAGCGGCCTGGCGATGAAGCCCCCCGTCGGTCCCCACGCGCCGGCTTTCGTTCAGGCTGTAACCGCGGAAATCATCGCAGGCAAGGGCGATGAGTTGCCGGTTTCCGCCATGCCGGCCGACGGTACCTTCCCCGTGGCGACTTCCCAATATGAAAAACGCAACATCGCCATCAATATCCCCGTATGGCAGCCGGAGCTCTGCGTGCAGTGTGGCATCTGCTCTTTTGTCTGCCCCCACGCGACCATTCGCATGAAAGTGTATGCTCCCGAGCTGCTGGATGGTGCGCCGGAGACCTTCAAATCCTGCGAGGCCAAGGGCAAGGGCATGGAAGGTCTCAGATTCTCCCTGCAGGTGGCGCCCGAGGATTGTACCGGTTGTGGTGCCTGTGTGCACAACTGCCCGGCCCGAAGCAAGGACGATCCTTCCGTGAAGGCTATCAACATGGCTTTCCAGCCGCCGCTGCGTGAGCAGGAAGCCGTCAACTGGGACTTCTTCCTCGATCTGCCCGATACCGATCCTTCCTTGATCAACCGGGCCACGGTCAAGGGCAGCCAGCTGCTGCCGCCCATGTTTGAATTCTCGGGGGCCTGCGCCGGTTGCGGGGAGACTCCTTTCGTGAAGCTTCTTTCACAGTTGTTCGGTGATCGCCTGTTGGCGGCCAACGCTACGGGCTGCTCTTCCATCTACGGTGGCAACCTGCCGACCACTCCCTGGACGGTGCGCAAGGACGGTCTCGGTCCGAGCTGGAACAATTCCCTGTTTGAAGATTGCGCCGAGTTCGGATACGGCATGCGGCTGGCTGTGGACAAGTTCAAGGCCTACGCCCTGGAGCTGCTGGACAGGATCATGGACTGTGCCAGTGAAAGCTGCGCTGCCGCCAAGGCCCTGATGGCTGAAATCAAGGCGGCTGACCAGTCGACCCAGGAGGGAATCGAGGAGCAGCGCAAGCGTGTTGCTCAATTGAAGGAGATCCTCAAGGGTTGCGACAGGGAAGAGGCCGTGCAGTTGCACTCGATCGCCGATTATCTGGTCGAGAAATCCGTATGGTTGATCGGCGGTGATGGCTGGGCATACGATATCGGCTATGGCGGTCTCGATCATGTCCTGGCTTCCGGTCGCAATGTCAATGCTCTGGTTCTCGACACGGAAGTTTATTCCAATACCGGTGGGCAGGCCAGCAAGGCTACCCCCCTGGGGGCCGTGGCCCAGTTTGCCGCCGGCGGCAAGCGTATGCCCAAGAAGGACCTCGGCATGATATCGATGACCTACGGCAATATTTATGTCGCCCAGGTCTCCCTGGCCAATCCAGCCCAGGTCGTCAAGGCTTTTCTGGAGGCCGAAGCCTATGACGGTCCGTCACTGATTATCGCTTACAGCCACTGCATCGCCCATGGCATCAAGATGGCCGAGGCTGTCGATGCCTGTAAAAAAGCAGTGACTTCAGGGCACTGGCCTCTGTATCGCTTTGATCCGACGCTGATTGAAAAAGGCAGAAACCCCCTTCAGCTCGACAGCAAGGAGCCAACGATCTCCTTCGAGGAATATGCCTACAGCGAGAACCGTTATCGGGTGCTGAAAAAACTCCAGCCCGAAGCGGCAGCCAAACTTATGACGCAGGCCAATCAGGATACAGCGAGACGCTTCGACCTGTACCGGAAGTTGTCCGAAATGCCCGCGGATTGCGGCGGCAAGTAAGTCAGGCCCCTCCCGTCAAAGCTCCCGGCGAGTCCGCCGGGAGCTTTTTTTTCGACCAGGATTACAAACACGTTTTTGTTGGGCAGATTATTGCAGGAGATCATGCACCTGCGGTCGAGAACAACAACGCCCTTGATGCATTTTGTGGGTGCCGGTGTGATTTGCCGTATCATGGGAAAATTCAAAATTCTTGATCGTTGTCGGCAGAGATGCTATAAAAACGCTTGGTTCAGACATTTAGCCGGGGAGCAGAGGCATGCTAGGTTTCCAGTCCTCCTTAGTCATGTACGATGAGGAATATCAGAAGATCATTGAAATCGCGGGAAAACTGTTGCGCGAATCCAATGCCAAGGCGGTTTTTCTGGTTGATCGCAATGGACAACTGATTGCTGCTACAGGTGAGACGGAACATCTGGACACAACGAGCCTGGCATCGCTGACAGCCGGCAATATCGCCGCGACCGGAGGGTTGGCCAAACTCATCGGAGAGAAGGAATTTTCCATTCTGTTCCATGAAGGGGAGAAGGACAATATCCATATCTCCATCGTCGGCGGACGGGTCATTCTTGTCGTTATTTTCGACCAGCGCAGTTCCCTGGGCCTGGTGCGCTTGCGCGTCAGGAAAGCCAGCGACGAGTTTGATCACACGCTTGCGGAGCTTGATCGCAAATCAGAGGAGGAAGCCGGGGGCGGTGGACCCCAGAACCCCTTTGCGGAAATTACCGATGACGATATCGACAATCTCTTTCGGTAACAGGAAGACAGCGGATGGCTTTTATAAATTACGCTTCACGTGAAATTAACTGCAAGATCGTCTATTATGGACCCGGTCTGTGTGGCAAGACTACCAATCTGCAGACGATATATCAGCGGACCTCTCCCGATGCCCGGGGCAAGATGATCTCCCTTGCCACCGAGACCGAGCGGACCCTGTTTTTTGATTTTCTGCCGCTTGCGCTTGGAGATATCCGTGGATTCAAGACCCGGTTCCATCTTTACACGGTGCCTGGCCAGGTTTTTTACGATGCGTCTCGCAAACTTATTCTCAAGGGGGTTGACGGCGTGGTGTTTGTCGCCGATTCTCAGGAGGAACGCCTCGATGCCAATATCGAGAGCATGGAAAATCTGAAGGACAACCTTGAAGAACAGGGCTATCAGCTGGAAAAGCTGCCTTTCGTTATTCAATACAACAAGCGCGACCTTCCGAATCAGACCCCCCTGGAAGAGCTCAAGGATTTGCTCAATCCCGATAATGTGCCGGACTTTGAAGCCTGTGCCCTTACGGGAGAGGGGGTTTTTGAAACGCTCAAGGCGGTGGCGAAACAGATTCTGGTGGAGCTTAAAAAAGGACGTCGGTGAGCTTCCGTGGTGAGCGGTCGCTTCTCTCTCAGTTTTTTACTTCAGCTTGTCGATAACATCGGCAAGCTTTTTTTTTGGGTGTGCCCGGCACGGCGCGTAGCGCCATGCCGGGCGCCTCGTTTCTGGTGGTGAGGTCAGAGGGATAGCCGCCGGCGGCCAGCAAACAGCGGTATTACCAGCAGCGCACGCGGCCGGTGTCGAGATGAATGAAATTGGATTGCGGATAATAGCCGACGCCGCCCTGTTTCATGGAGATAGCGGCCTTGCGGAGTTTGCCGAGGGGGTATCCGGGCAGGCGGATATCAATAGCCTGTCCGACCATGTGCAGGCTGTTTTTGGCCACGCCCCGGGAGTGGGACTGCAGTTTGTGGTTGGTGGCGGGAGAACGATAGCCGGAAATGATTTCAAACGGTGCGTCACCCGCGGTTTTGCTCTGCAGTCCGTTGAGAATGTCAAACAGCCTCGGGTCAATGGTTTTGACTTCGCCGGTTCGATGGTCCCGCAACAGGTGATTGATCTGCTGCAACTGTTCCGGCAGGTATGCTCCATTCTCCCAATAGACGATTTTACGAAGGTGTTCACCGGTATGGGTGTTGTAGAGAGACAGGCTGCGACGGGGCGTGCCGGCAAGGCTGGCCAGTGCCGGCCAGGGCAAAAGCATGCTGCCGGTGACGGCCAGGCTTGTTTTTAGAAATTGTCTTCGATTCATTTTGGTTTTCTGGGCGTGGTAAAGGATTTAAAGATTGGGCTGCTGGTTAAAATGATGTCCCGATGCAGAAGGCGTGCCGCAGGCTTCGCCGCTGCCCGCTGCAAAAGGCGTCTCAGCATAACAAAGGAAAGAAACCATTGCCAGAGGGTTTTTGCTTAAAAAACAATTAGGTAACAGGCCTTTAAATCCTTTCATGATGTCCGCGATGCGGCTCCATGTTTTTTAAAAGGGTGACAAGAAATGTCTGGCCGGCAGGCTAAATAACGAAAAGCCCGGATTTTTCTTGAAGAGATGACTAAAAGTGCATAATATTCCATCAACTCTGCTGTTTAATGAGGAATCGCAGGGCTTTATGTGATCGCATGCCGTTGGGGCCTCCCGGGTCGACATATTGACAGGGGGGGTGGATCTGCAGGGGGGCACATTGAAATTCTTTTTCGGAAATTCGACGTCGGCGAGCGGTTTGACGGGGATTTCCCGGGAAGTCGGTGGCGTGGGACTGGTGCATGTCACGGGAGCGATTGACAGCCCGCATCTGGCCTGTTGTGCTTTCGTGGAGGGTGAGGATAGTCGTTGCGATGCCTTTCTTCAGGAGGAGGTCAAGCGCAGGGGCCTGGCGAAAAGCCGCGGCGTCGGCGTGCTTTCTTTCAACACCTACGGCCTGTTTCAGGTAGCCCCTCCCGCCGTTCCGGATTCCGAACTGCGGGATGCGGTTCGCTGGCAGATCAAGGATCTCATCGAATTTCCACTTGATGAAGCGGTTGTCGATGTTTTCCGGGTGGGTCTCGACGCGCGCCGTGAGGGCACTAAAAACGCATATGTGGTCGCTGCCAGGCAGGCAGTGGTGCGGCAAATGGCCCTGATGATGCGCCAGGCACGCCTGAAAATCGAAGCCATCGACATTCCCGAATTGTCGCTGCGAAACCTCGCCACCTTGCTTCCGGAGGATGAAAGGGGCGTGTCTCTGCTCTTTCTCGGGGTCCACAGCGGCGTGGTGATCGTGTGTCGCGCCGGTCGCCTGCAGCTGGCCCGGGACATTCCTTTCGGGACCGACGCACTGTCCGCTCAAGACGCCGATTTTCAGGAGCGTCTGGGGTTGCTGGCACTGGACATCCAGCGATCTCTCGATTTCTATGAAAGCAGCTTTCGGCAAACCCCTGTCGCGGCGCTGTATCTTCTCCCCACCGTGGAACCAGTCAAGGGACTTCTGCAGGAACTGCAGTCCCGACTCGGCACCCCTGTAAAACCCTTCGTTCTTGCAGACTTGCTTAGCGGCGACAGCCTCGATCTGGCTGCTGCCGACCGCTGTCTGCTGGCTGTCGGTGCCGCATTGCGCAGGGATCGGGAGGGCGCATGAGGCAGCAGGTCAATCTTTACCAGCTTTCGCTGCTCGAAAAACGTATCCCATTTAGCGCCCGGGTCATGGCCATGACACTGGCTGCCCTGTTTGTCTGCGGGCTTCTGGCGGGTGTTCTCGCGGGCTGGCGGACGGTGCGGTTCCAGGGCGAGGTGACGCGGCTGCGGCAGAGACAGGTTGAAGCTCTGCAACGTATCGATGCGAACCGGCGCCAATATCCGCAACCTGTACCCGATCCCGTTCTGGCCGGCAAGGTAGAGGCCATGCTGGCGGAACGTCAGGCGCTTCTGGCGCTGCTGGAGTTGTTGACCGTGGAGCAGCCCGGCAATCGCCAGGGTTTTTCCCGGCATATGGAAGGGTTGGCACGGGAGGACCTGCCGACCGTATGGTTGCGCCGCATCCGCTTTGACGATGGCGGCCAGGAATTGCTGCTGGAGGGGAGCGCCACCCGGCCGGCCGATGTGCCTCTTTATCTGCAGCGGCTTACCCGTCAGCAGGATTATGCGGGGCGGGAGTTCGAGCGGCTGCGGTTGCAGCGGTCCGAGCAGGATCCGGGGACCGTCGACTTTTTGCTGCAGTCCGCCAAACAGGAGAAGCCATGAAGGCGTACGCAGAGAAACTCCGACAGTGGGCCGCCTGGCTCGATAGCTGCAGTCTCCGGGAGCGAATCCTGCTGGCCATCGTGGTTCTTGTTGTGGCGGGGTTCGCTGCCGACAGCCTGTTTTTTCACCCCAGGGCGGTTCGGAATCGCCAGCTGCAGGAGGAGATCGCCGGCCTCCAGACTGCCCTCGCCGAACTGGATCGCCAGGCCGCGGCGATCGAAGCCCGGGCCAAGGAAGATCCGAACCGGGAGAAGCGAGCCCAACAGCAGCAGTTGCAGCAGGAGTTGACGGAACTCGACGGGCGTCTCAAGGCTATGACCGTCGACCTGGTTCCGCCGCGTGACATGGCGGAGATGCTGAGGCAGATTCTGGTGCGGCAGCAGGGATTGACGCTGGTCAGCCTGGAAAACCTGCCGCCGGAGGATCTGCTGTCGGTATCGGAAAAAAAACCGGCCGGCCAGCAGCGCTCGCCCATTACGCTGTACCGCCATCCGGTGCGAATCGTCGTATCCGGATCCTATCTGCAGGCAATGAATTACCTGAAGGATCTTGAGCGGATGCCCGGAAAGTTGTTCTGGGACAGTATTGAAATTACGGTGGGGGCCTATCCGGCAACCGAAATAATGGTGACGGTCCATACCCTGAGTCGTGAAAAGAGGTGGATAGGTGTTTAGCCGCATGTCGTGGATAGCGGCGCTGGGCGTGGCGTTTTGTCTGGTCTGTCCGGGGTTTTTCCCTTCGGTCCGGGCGGCGGCAGAGTTGCCGGATCCGACCCGCCCGCCGCTGTCTTCCAGCGCTGTGGTACACCGCAAAGGTCCGCCGCGCACATGGCAGCTGACTTCCCTGCTGATTTCTCCCGAACGCAAGGTGGCGGTGATCAATGGACAGGTGGTGCGGGTTGGCGACAGTATCAACGGTGCGCGGCTGGTGTCCATTGAACCCGGACGCGCCCTGCTGCAGCATGCGGGACAGAATATTCGATTAGAGCTGATCGCCGGTTCCGTCAGGCAGCCATTGGATCCGGCCCCTTGAAATGTGCATAGATGGGATAAACGATGACGATCAGGACAGACTATTTCATCCCCTGGATTTTTTCCGGCTTCGCCGTCGCGTGCTTGTTCGGCGGTTGCGCTCCCATGCCGCGGGGCGAATTTCCTCTGGAGCAGTTTGACCGCCAGTTGGCGGAACAACGTCAATCCCCTCCGGCGTTGCCGGAAGAGGGGCCCGCAGCGCTTCTTCAGCCGGTGCCGGGTGGTGCTCCGGACCAAAATGGCTTTGCCGAGGAACCGCGTTTCGATGTGGCCGCCAAGGATACGCCGGCACGGGAATTTTTCATGGGGCTGGTGGAGGGAACGCCCTACAACATGGTGGTGCATCCATCGGTTTCGGGCAGTATATCCCTTGACATGAAAGGCGTAACCATCCCGGAAGTGATGGATGTGCTGCGCGATGTCCACGGTTTTCAGTATCAGGCGAACCGCACCGGTTTTCAGGTCATGCCCGATACGCTGCAGACCCGAATCCATCATGTCGATTATCTCAACCTGGTGCGCAAGGGGCTGTCCCAGACCAGGGTCAGTTCCGGCCAGGTCAGCGAAACGGCCGGCAGCGACGAAGGCAGCAGCGGCAGCGATTCGCGGCGAAGAGGGCGCGAGGATGGCGCCGCCATGGTCTCGGGCAGCCGCATCGATACCGAATCGAGCGCCGATTTCTGGAGTGAACTGGGACTCGCCCTGCGTACCATGATCGGCCAGGACGAGGGGCGGCGGGTGGTTGTACAGCCCCAGGCCGGCGTGGTAGTGGTTCGCGCGCTGCCAGAGGAATTGCGTACCATCGAACGCTATCTTTCCGCCATCCAGGGCAATCTGCGGCGTCAGGTTATTCTCGAAGCCAAAATTCTCGAAGTTGAACTGGGCGATGGCTATCAGGCCGGCATTAACTGGACGGCCATGAGCGGTGACGTGACGGTGGGGCAGACGCGGGGTGATATTTTCGCCGATAACGGCATGGCCGAGGTCGTTGGCAGTGATGGTGCAGCCATTGCCTCCGGCCTGGCTTCTGGCGCCTTCGGCGGGGTGTTCAGCGCTGCTCTGAATTTCAAGAACTTCCAGGCTTTTATTGAACTGCTGGAGACGCAGGGGGATGTGCAGGTTCTGTCCAGCCCGCGGATCGCCACCGTCAACAACCAGAAAGCCATGATCAAGGTCGGGTCCGACGAATTCTTCGTCACCGATGTTTCCAGCGACACGGTTACCGGCACCACTACCACCACTTCACCCGACATCACGCTGACGCCGTTTTTTTCCGGCATTGCGCTGGATGTTACGCCCCAGATCGATGCGGATGGCCGGGTTACGCTGCATATCCATCCCACGGTCAGCGAAGTCACGGACCAGACCAAGAACATTACCGTCGCCGGCCAGACGCAGAGTCTGCCGTTGGCATTCAGCACGGTGCGGGAGTCCGACAGCATCGTTTCGGCCGACAGCGGCCAGGTGGTGGTGATTGGCGGGTTGATGAAGGACCAGGTGCAAAAGCGTGACGCGGGCGTGCCGCTGCTCGGCCGGTTGCCGGGCATCGGCAGTCTGTTTCGTCAGACCCAGTCGGTGTCGCGTAAAAGTGAACTGGTGATTCTGCTGCGGCCGATGGTCGTCGAACCCGGCACCTGGGAACAGTCGCTTGACGCGTCCCGGCAGCGTTTTAAAAGCCTCGGCCGGGATTTCGACATGCAATGGCGCGGCGGCCGCTTTGCGCGGCCTGTCCAGTGACAGGCGCCCTTTAAGTTGGAGGGCGCGGCTGGTAGCGGCAAGACCCTGAGCTGCCGGCATTTGCTGGATGGGGCTTGGCATCGCTCTTGAAGGATTCTGTTCAAAAAGGCAGGCCTGTCAAGCTTATGACCGGGCCCTCGCTCGGGGCGGTTTGCCCGACGGCGTGCGAGCCTGCGTCCGCCAGCGGTTGCAGGCTCTGGCGTAGAGGCCCTGCGGCGACACTGCCGCCGCAACGGGTACGGATGGGGATAGAACGTGACGGTACGCAAAAAAATACGCATCGGCGAGCTTCTGGTCCAGCACGGCATCATCAGCGAGGAACAGCTGCATCTGGCGCTGGCCGAGCAGAAGCGCACCGGCAGCAAGCTCGGCCACACGCTGGTCGAGCTGGGTTATCTGAGCCTGACCGGCTTTCTGAAGTTTCTCGGCCAGCAGTTGCAGATTCCCTTCATCGATCTGCGTCACTATCAGTACAAGTCGGAGACGGTGCGCCTGCTGCCGGAAATCTATGCCCGGCGGTTCCGCGCCCTGGTGCTGGCGGAGGAGCGTGACGGCCTGCTGGTGGGCATGGCCGATCCGACGGATATTTTCGCTTTCGACGAGCTGCGGCGCATTCTCAAGCGGCCCGTGAAGCTGGCCGTGGTCGGCGAGGATGAACTGCTCGATATCGTCGACCGCATCTACCGTCGTACCGACGAAATCATCCACATCGCCGGCGAACTCAGCGAGGAACTCGGCGAAGGCGGCATCGACCTGGAGTCGCTGCTGTCGGGCAGTGATGTCGAGGACGCGCCGGTGGTGCGACTGCTGCATACCCTGTTCGAGGATGCCGTGCAGGTCGGAGCTTCCGACATCCATATCGAACCGGATGAAACGGTGCTGCGCATCCGGCAGCGCATCGACGGCCTGCTGCATGAGCAGGTCATGAAGGAAAAACGCATCGGCGCGGCGCTGGTGTCGCGGTTGAAGCTGATGAGCGGCCTCGATATCTCCGAACGGCGCCTGCCGCAGGACGGGCGTTTCAATATCCGCGTGCGCGGCCGCAGCATCGACATCCGCCTCTCGACCATGCCGCTGCAATACGGCGAGTCGGTGGTCATGCGTCTGCTCGATCAGTCCGGCGGCCTGTTGAGCCTGGAACAGATCGGCATGCCGGACACCATGCTGCAGCGGTTTCGCACCCTTGTTCAGCGGCCCCACGGTCTGGTACTGGTTACCGGCCCGACCGGCAGCGGCAAGACCACCACGCTGTACGGTGCTCTGAATACCCTCAACGACGCCGGCAAGAAGATCATCACCGTCGAGGATCCCGTCGAATACCGCCTGCCGCGCATCAATCAGGTGCAGGTGCAACACCGCATCGATCTGTCCTTCGCCCGCATACTGCGGGCCGCTTTGCGGCAGGACCCCGACATCGTCATGGTCGGCGAAATGCGCGACCAGGAAACCGCCCAGATCGGCCTGCGCGCCGCCATGACCGGCCATCTGGTGCTCTCCACCCTGCACACCAACGATGCCATCAGCACCGCTCTGCGGCTTCTGGACATGGGCGCCGAAGGATTTGTGGTCGGCAGCTCCCTGCTGGCCATTTTGGCCCAGCGTCTGGTGCGGCGCATCTGTGAAAGCTGCGTCGAAGACGATCCTCTCGATGCCGGACAGCGCAGCTGGCTGGCCGCCATGGTCGGGCCACAGTCTCTGGGACAGCGGTTCAGACGCGGTGCCGGCTGTCCCCGCTGTCACAATACCGGCTATCACGGCCGCATCGGTGTTTTTGAGCTGCTGCGGATCGACACGCCGCTGGCCGATGCGCTGCGGCGCAGCGACAGCGCCGGCTTTGCGCGGCTGGCTCGCTGCCAACCGGGATTTGTGGGGTTGTCCATGGCCGCTTACGACTATGCCTGCCAGGGGATCACCAGCATGGAAGAAGTGCTGCGTGTCTCCGGGCAGCTCGAAGACCTGGATCCTGTTGCCGGCGATCCGGCCGGTTATGTACTGAATGAGGATGGTGAGCATGCCCCGGTTCCGATACCAGGCACGTAGCGCCGCTGGCGCACTGCTCGAAGGGACCATGGAGGCGGTAAACGCCGCACTGGTTGCCGACCAGTTGCTGGCGAACGGATCGACGCCGGTGCGCATTGCGGAAGAATCCGGCAACACCCCTTCGCCTTCGGTTTTGACCTGGCAATTCGGCGGGCGGCGCATCGACTCCGCAGACCTGATCCTGTTCTGTCGTCAGATGTACAGCCTCACCAGGGCCGGGGTGCCGCTGCTGCGGGCCCTGCGCGGCATGACCGAATCGGCCTGCAAGCCGATCATGGTGGAGACCCTGCAAGCGGTACTGGAGGATCTCGAAGGCGGCCGCGACCTGTCCGGGGCGATGCGGCGGCACCCCGGGGTTTTTCCGCCCCTGGTGGTCAACATGATTCAGGTCGGCGAAAGCAGCGGGCGGCTCGATACATCGTTCAGCGAGGTCGCGACCTATCTGACCCGCGAGAAGCAGACCGCCGACCAGATTCGGGCGGCGCTGCGCTATCCGACGTTTGTGCTGGTGGCCATCTCCGTGGCCATCGCCATCATTACCCTGTTCGTCATACCGGCTTTCGAAAAACTGTTCAGAGGACACGGCGCCCAATTGCCTTTGCCGACCCGCGCCATTCTTGGCATCTCCAACTTTGCCGTGTCCTGGTGGTGGGCCATCCTTATCGCCCTGGTCGCCGGCTTTTTCAGCTGGCGCGCCTGGGTTCGCACCGAACGGGGCGCAATGGTCCGGGACCGGTTCAAGCTGCGCCTGCCGGTGGTTGGCAGCATCATCCATCGGGCTGTTCTGGTGCGCTTCGCACGGGGTTTCGCCATGGGCTACGGCGCCGGGATGCCGCTTATCCAGTCCCTGACCCTGACCGCCCAGGCGGTGGGCAACAGTTACGTGCAGCAGCGCCTCGGCAAGCTGCGGCGCGGCGTCGAGCACGGCGATACCCTGACGCGCAGCGCCGCCGCCAGCGAGATGTTTACCCCGCTGGTGCTGCAGATGCTGGCGGTCGGCGAGGAGACCGGCTCCGTCGATACCATGCTGCTGGAGATCAGCGACTTCTATGAACGTGAGATTGAATACGACATCAGCCGCCTGTCCAGCGCCATCGAGCCGATCCTGATCGTCATCATCGGCGCCATGGTGCTGGTGCTGGCTCTGGGCGTGTTCTTGCCCATGTGGAACATGGCCAGCGTCATGCGCGGGGGCTGAGGCGCATGGCGAAGCCCAAAAGTTCCCGGTATCAGCGCCGCTGGACCCTGCGGCTGTTCGAATGGGGTGTGCTGGCCTGTGTTCTTCTGATTCTGACAGGGGTGTTTCTGCGCAAGGTTCGTCATCTGCAATGCGAAGCCGAGCGGCTCACTGTGCAGGCCACCATCGACAATCTGCGCACTGCTGTGCTGCTGGCTTCCGTATTTCACAAAGAAAATGAACGGGTCTGCCGCAATGCCCGGCCGGGCGGCAATCCGGCGGCACTGCTGACGGCAGAAACGGGCCTGGCGCCGGAAGGCTACCGGGGAGCAGCGGACGACGTGGATCCGGCCGCAGTCGCTCCGGGCGCCTGGTATTTCGACCGGGCAACAAAGACGCTGATCTATCGGGTGCGCTGTGCCGAAGGCTTTCAAAGCCCCCTGTCCGGACCGGCGCGGATTCGTCTATGTCTTCGCAGGGCCCACCTATCCGCCACAAACGCCATGCCCCTGGTCGTTGAACCGTGCGAGAGCTACGCGTGGGGGGACTCAGATTAACCGAAGGCATTTTTATCAGGATTTAGAAAAAGACGGCATGTTTTTGGCACTTTTTATGAAAATTATATGATCCTATGTCCATACATGTCAAAAATATGGCTTATATGAGAGCCTTTTCGGAGGGCTGTTGCTGTCCTTCAGGCGAGGGCAGAAACCAGCCTTTTTATTTTTAACCATGTTTTTGAACACATCAAAGGAGAGAAACGTGAGAAGTCAGAGTGGTTTTACCCTGATCGAGCTGGTGGTGGTGATTGTAATTCTGGGGATCCTGGGGGCGGTCGCCGTACCAAAGTTCATCAGCATGGAAGCAGAGGCGGCGCGCGCATCAGCAAAAGGCATTGCCGGTGCGTTGACTTCCGCGTCAGCCATCAACTATGCACTTTACAAGGCAAATCCGGACTCGGCCGATGTCGTTGCGGTAAATAGCTGCGAGGACGTAAAGGTGTGCGTCGAAGGCGATGATCTGGATAGTAATTTTGAGATCGTTGCAGATACGGCAATTGCAGCAGACACAAATGTCGGGGATTGCTCAGTCAAGTATGTGAATGATGAATCGATTACGGCCTCTTTCAAGATTTACCGCACGGCGGCCAATCCCTGATATGTTATGCGCCCCCTCCCGCTGTTCGGCGAGCGGCTGGGAGGGGGACGAAAGCAGCCGGTCTATCCATATTGTGCCTGTCCGGGCATGTACGTTGCGATCGCTTCACGGTTTGTCAAGCGATACTTCCCTGAAAAACCGCACCAGCACATCTTTGATTTCATCCCTTGCTTTCCGGTAGGCTTCCCTGATCTCATCATCGCTTCCCAGTGACCGCGACGGGTCCAAAATACCTGTGAAGTAAACTCTTTTGCCGCCATGGCTGGTCTGTTGCAGGTGGGGGCAGACGGCATTGCAGCGCCCGCAGTAACTGGTGGCGCCGTGGAGCAGGCACTTTTCCCCGGCGTCGCCCAGCAGCGTGATTACATAGTCGAAGGTTTCTTCGGCGAAGTCCTCCTCCGCTTTTGTCATGCAGTCGGTAACGGCGATGCCGATTTCGGACAGGACCGCTATCAGGCGTGGATCGACGGGTGCGGCATCGGCCGCGGCGGCCGAGGCGTGGACCCGATCCCGCAGAAAATGGTTGGTCAGCCACGCGGCCATTTGCGCGCGGCAAAAGCCGTGGGTATCCAGAAACAGTACGCGTATCATGGCCTTCTCCGTTTTGGTATGCTCCGGGGGAGTGTTTCCCGGCAGTCAGTGCCGCGTTGCCTGGCCCTTTCTTTTGCAAATTACGGACCCGGGCCCGTCAAGAGCGGCGGGTTGACGCGACAGCCCCCGCGGAGCATGGTAAGCTTGTGACAGACTGGAGGGCGGTCCCCTGCGCAGCAGGCGAGCCGCACAGGCCTGTTATTTCATGACTTACGGAGGGAGACCATGAATATTACCTTTCACGGAGCGGCGGGCACAGTGACCGGTTCCCAGCATCTGGTCGAGGTCAATGGCCGAAAAATCATGCTGGACTGCGGGCTGTTTCAGGGCAAGCGAAAAGAAGCTTTCGAGCGCAACCGGCATGAATGCTGTCCGGCCGGGGAAATCGACTGCCTGGTTCTGTCCCATGCCCACATCGATCATTCGGGTCGCATCCCCTGCCTGGTGAAAAACGGTTTCGACGGCAATATTTTCTGTACCTCCGCAACCCGCGATCTGTGCGAAGTGATGCTCATGGACAGCGCCTTTATCCAGGAAAAGGATGTGGAGTTCGTGAATCGCCGTCGCCATAAAAAAGGGCAGCGGCTTTTCGAACCGCTTTACACCCGGGGGGACGTGACCCGTGCCATGGAGCAGTTTATCGGGATTGGCTACAGCCGGCGGCATCAAATCCTGCCCGGCATACACCTTACCCTGGTCGATGCGGGGCACATGCTGGGCAGCGCTCATGTTATTCTCGATGTTGACGACAATCACACCGGACGCCAGCGGCGGCTCGTGTTCAGCGGCGATATCGGCAGACCGGGCATCCCCATCATCCGCGATCCTGTTCCCCTTGCCGATGGCGCCGATATCCTGATCATGGAAAGTACCTACGGCAACCGTCTGCATCCTCCCTATCCCGAGTCGGAGCGGGAAATGGAGCGCATCGTCAATGATACCGTCAAGCGGGGCGGGTCGCTGCTGATCCCCGCATTTGCCGTCGGTCGAACCCAGCAACTGGTGTATACTCTGCACAAGTTGCACAGCGATGGGCGGATTCCCGATCTGCCGATTTTTGTCGACAGCCCCCTGGCCACGCGAACCACCGATATTTTTCGCCTGCATCTGGAGCTTTACGATGCCGACGTGCGTGAATTTCTGCTGACGGACGATGACAACGACCCCTTCGGATTCGGCCGTCTGCAGTACACCATGGCGGTTGCCCAGTCCAAGGCGCTCAACAGCCTCAAGGTGCCGGCCATCATCATCAGCGCCAGCGGCATGCTGGAAGGGGGCCGCATTCTCCACCATCTTCGAAACCGCATCAGCGACTCCCGCAACACGATTCTGATCACCGGCTGGCAGGCGCCCAATACCCTTGGGCGGCGCCTGGTGGAAGGGGAACAAACGGTGCGCATATACGGCGAGGAGTATCCGTTGCGGGCGCGGGTGGAAACTCTGACCGGTTTTTCCGGGCACGCCGACCGGGAAGGTCTGCTGGCGTTTGTCCGCAATATGAACAACAGGCCGCGGCATACATTTGTGGTTCATGGCGAGGAGGAATCCTCTGCAAGTCTGGCGCAAGCCTTGCGGGACGAGTTGAATCTGGACAATGTAATTGTTCCGGAGCCTTTGCAGTCGTTTCAGTTGTAACCCAAGGCTCGAACTGTCCCGTTGCCAACGCCAGGACCTTTCTGCCGTCATGACGGATGGACACCCCTGGCGGTTGCGTTCAGTTGATATGAAACAGGGATTTTAGAGCTTGTAAGTATCCTGCAGCTTTGCACGGGCCGGGTCGGTGCCGGCCTTTAACCTAAGGGAGGCAAGATATGAGCTGGATCATGGCATTGATTATTGGCGGAATCGTCGGCTGGCTGGCGAGCATCCTTATGAAGACCAATGCACAGATGGGAATGCTTGCCAATGTGCTTGTGGGCGTGGCGGGTTCGATGCTGGGTTTCTGGATTGCCGGAGTGCTTGGCATGTCGGCTTCCGGCGGCATTATGCGCTTCATTGTCGCCATTGCGGGAGCATCGCTGCTGATCTTTATCCTGCGCAAGCTGGGTTTATTCGGCAAAGCGTGACATCCGGGCGAAAACAGGGCGCCGGCCCGGCCGGTTGCCGTTGCCGGCGCCTTTGTTGTTACCTGTAGCGGTGCTTCTCCGGGCGGGGTAATGGGACCCTGTCCTGCAAGGGAAAGACGTGGCATCATGACCATTTTATTATGGTTATTGGCCGGCTTGCTGATTCTGTCGGGGTTGGCAGGGATGATTCTGCCGGCGCTTCCCGGACCTCCGCTGCTGTTCGCGGGCTTGTTCTGCGCCGCCTGGGCGGAAGATTTTGTCTATGTCGGCTGGCGGACCCTGATTGTTATGGGCGGTTTGGCTTTGCTGGCGCTTGCTGCCGATTTCATTGCCGGAGCCTTGGGCGCAAAGCGTTTCGGGTCCTCTTCCAGAGCCATGGTCGGGGCTGCCGTCGGGGCTCTGGTCGGTCTTTTTTTCGGGCCACCGGGCCTGATTTTGGGGCCTTTTTTCGGCGCCATGGCCGGAGAACTCACCGCGCGGACCGATCTGCGGACCGCAAGCCGGGCCGGCGTCGGCGCGGTGGTTGGCCTGATCGTGGGCACCGCGGCAAAAATGGCTCTCGCCATCGCCATGATTGGTTTGTTTCTCGCGGTGCGTCTGTTCTGACAGGCCATCGGTTCTCCAATAAACCCGAAGCGATGTCGATTTTAGGCTGGATTTTATGCCTGAATTCTGCTATGTTGCGCGGATTAAAGCGGCAGTGGTCGTTTAATCGCTTCCAGCTATTGTTGCGAAGGGCCTGGCCTTGAACGGTCAGGCCCTTTATGTTTGCCTCCATGACCTGTTCAGGAGGAAACATCCATTGGGAAAAGTGCCATCTTCCGGGGGAAAAGGGAGCGATGGCATTTCGGGCGGCCAGCAGGGTCGCCAGGTCATCGACCGTACCTTTGTTTTTTGCCCCTTGCTCCTTCCATCCGGGCTTTTTCCAGACAGGCTTGCTCATGAGTGAAGAAATCCTTACCAGTTTTGCAGATTTATCCCTGGCTCCCGAAATCAACCGGGTCATTGCCGAGATCGGCTATGAGACGCCCTCGCCGATTCAGGCGCGCAGCATTCCGCCCCTGCTTGATGGGCGCGATCTTCTCGGACAGGCTCAGACCGGTACCGGCAAGACGGCTGCTTTTGCGCTGCCGTTGCTGAGCCGCCTCGATCTTTCGCTGAAAAGTCCCCAGATCCTGGTGTTGGCTCCGACCCGGGAGCTGGCCCTGCAGGTGGCCGAGGCCATGCAGACCTATGCCCGGCACCTGAAAGGATTTCAAGTGCTCCCCGTTTATGGCGGTCAGAACATGGGACAGCAATTGCGCCAGCTGGAGCGTGGCACCCATGTGGTGGTCGGGACGCCCGGACGTATCCAGGATCACCTGCGACGCGGCACCCTGAAGCTGGACCGGCTGTCCAGTGTGGTCATCGATGAGGCCGACGAGATGCTTAAAATGGGCTTTATCGACGATGTCGAGCAGATCCTCCAGCATACCCCCGCGGATCGTCAGACGGCCCTGTTTTCCGCTACCATGCCCACCGAAGTGTTTAAAATCGCCCGTCGTCATCTGCGCAACCCCATCGAGGTGCGCATTCAGGCCAAAACCTCGACCGTCGATACCATCAGCCAGCGATTCTGGCAGGTCAAAGGGCTGCACAAGCTCGATGCCCTGACCAGGATTCTGGAAGCGGAAGATATCGATGCCATGATCGTCTTTGTCCGCACCAAGGTCGCCACTGTGGAACTGGCCGAAAAGCTCGAAGCGCGCGGTTTTTCCAGTGCTCCCCTCAACGGCGACATGACCCAGGCGTTGCGGGAAAAAACCATCGAACGTCTTAAGGGAGGCAGTCTCGATATTGTTGTCGCCACGGATGTGGCGGCGCGCGGCCTTGACGTTCAGCGCATCAGCCACGTGGTCAACTACGATATCCCCTACGACACCGAATCCTACGTGCATCGCATCGGCCGCACCGGCCGTGCCGGCCGCGAAGGGACCGCGATTCTCTTTGTCGCGCCGCGTGAACGCCGCATGCTGTCGGCCATCGAGCAGGCAACACGGCAGAAAATCACTCCCATGAAGCTGCCGAGCCGGCAGGATATTACGGATCGGCGCGTCGGCCTTTTCAAGGAACAGATCCTCAACGTCATGCAATCCCAGGATCTCGATTTTTTCGAAGATTTGATCGACAATATGCAGGCAGAATACGATGCCGATGCACGCAAGATAGCCGCTTCGCTGGCGTATCTGCTGCAGAAGGATCGCCCTCTGATGCCCGAAGACGCCGGAGAGGAGTTGTGTCCGGAAGCCGGCACCATGCCCCGCGAAGCGACCTCTCGCTGGTCCGATGAGGGCTTGCAGCGCTATCGTATCGAGGTCGGACGCATTCATGGTGTGGAGCCCGGCCATATCGTTGGCGCTATTGCCAACGAAGCCGGGATCAGCAGCCGGGATATCGGACAGATAAAAATTCAGCACGATTTCAGCCTCGTCGACCTGCCCGCGAAACTGCCCGAATCTGTTTTCCGGCAGCTGCAGACGGTGTGGGTTTGCGGCCAGCAGCTGCGGCTGGTTGCCGATACGTATTCGAGAACAAAGCAGGAACGTCCACCCAAGCGCCGTTCCGTCGGTCGCTCTTTTGAAAAGCCCAAGGGCAAACCGGTGCGAAAGAATTTCTCCGGCGCTAAGCGTCAGGCAAAGAAACCCTTGTAGCATTCTCCTTTTTTCTCAAGAACGAGCTGGTTTTCATCCGGAAACGGCCCTTTTCCGCCATGGCGGCGTCAATCCGCAGGCTTGCTTGTGCGGCGTACCGATGTACGCCTCCGCGCAACCTCTTGATTGCCTGGCCACAGCGAAAAATTGCTCGTTTCCCATATGAAAACTACGCTGTATCCATCCGGAGTTTCCGGATGGATACGAGCCAGCAATATTTACCATGCGTTTTTTCAAGAATGCCCGGCCTGACATTGGCCGGGCATTTTTTTGGGCTTGCCTGTCCCTGCGGTCTTGCCTCGCGCCGTCGGTTGCAGAGGATTGCTCAGAGAGGTCCGGCGGGCTGCGGTCTTCAGGGGCGTATTCGAAAAACCGGACTCCTGTTTGTAGAACATTGGTTGCCATGTCTGGAAGGAACCCGTTCTTTGCGGGTTTGCCGGTGCCCGATGTTTTCCCGCGATCCGTTTATGAAATCTTTCGGCCGCTTTTACATTCACGCTTTATGCGACGCATCCACCAGGCGGAGTTTGCTTTTGGAACAGGTGTCAAAATGGATCACCCTGAAAACAATATAATGTTTCCTGGCGCTTGACATTCGTCAGCGACGTTGCTGGTTCGACTTTTTGAAATCATAAAGCATTCTTCAAATTATCAATGGTTTAGACGGCGTATACTGGTCTGCAGGCACTGTCCGGAAAATTTTTTTATTCACGAAAAAACGTCTGGTACAGGGGCTTTTCAAAGTAATACATCTGTCTCACTTCGACTTATCCGTCTCAAAAGTATCTCTCCTGTCGCCTTGCTTTCAGCCCCCCCACCGCCTGCCGCCGGTGTATCCTATTTTTAGAATATTTATGTAATTGCAGGTAAAACAACAGTTTGAAAACATCGTTTACGAAAATTTTTCATAGAGGATGATTTGGTACAACCATTGCGGAACAGGTTGCACAGTAAAGCTGTTTTACAAACGTGTTTCAGTCAGGGTGCATTCGGCATGCACCGTGACGGCGGTAAGGTCTGACCGGTTGGCCAGAAGTTGATTTTCCCGTTCGGGTGTATTCCACGAAAGGAGGCTATGGGGGGTGTCTCGGATTATGACTGTATGGAGGAGGTTTATGCGGTTGGAGAAAACAAGGGACAGTTCATTATTGGAATGTGTGTTCTGATTCGCGCAAGTCTGGAGCCTGGCGGTTGAGCGTTCTGACGCTCAATCACTCGTGTAAACGTCTAGCAAAAGGAAGCTTTACATGGAACCTTATAGTCTTAATACCCTTTTGATAGTTTTTGGTGGCGGCATTATCGGTACGGCATTGGGTGGCCTCTGGGCGATCATCCTTTGCGCCCTTTTCGGGCTGATCGGTTGTGGCATTCTGCTTTCGGGCGGATCCGATTTCGTGCTGGCGCAGATCGCATTCGGCCCCATTTTCGGCCCGCACACCGGTGGCTTCGGCGCAGCACTGATGGCCGGTTGCTACGCTGTGATGAAAAAGAATCACCCCGGTGGTTCCGCCAAGGATATCCTGAGTCCGTTGCTGCATACCTCAGGCGACGTGCTGCTGATGGGTGGCGCTCTCTCGGTTGTTGCCCATCTGGTTCTGCAGGTGGTGGTCAAGATCCCCATTGTCAATCAGTCCGACGGCGTCGCCGTGACCCTGGTGCTCATGACGTTCCTGACCCGTGCGATATTCCTCAAGGAAGGTCCCCTGGGGCAGGCTTCCTCGATCAAGGAGCATGGCCTTTTCGGCACCAACAATTACGCGATTTCCTGGGCTGGCTGGCAGTCTCCCATGAGTAAAAACATTCCCATGTCTTTCGGGATGGGCCTGTTGTCGGCAGGTCTTGCCTGGGGCTTCAAGATGCAGCTCGACCCCCTCGTCGAAGCCGGGACGGTATCGGGCCTGGGCGGATTCCTCGCACCGCTGGTCATCGGCTGGATACTCTGTATCCTGATTCTCCTGCCGCTGCAGGTATCGACTGGCACGATCCAGCAGGTGCCGATCATGCACTGCATGGCGATCATCGGCGCCTGGGCGTTCATGCACACCGGCTCCATTTTGCTGGGCGGCATCGTTGCCGTGATTGCCGGCATGGTGCAGGAAGCCTGCGCACGTCTGTTCTACAACCATGGCAGCTCGCATATCGACCCGCCTGCCGTGGGGATTATGATCTGTACCCTGCTCATCAATCTGGCGATGAAGCCGGAATTCCTGAATCTGGCAGCCCTGTTCAAATAGGGGATTTCTACTAAACAAAGCGCCTAGGCGCTACTTAACTCGGAAAGGATCAAAGAAATGGCTCAAACGATGAAAGCAGCCGTATGGCACGCCAAAAAAGACATCCGCGTAGAAGAAGTTCCCGTGCCTGCAGCTCCCGGGCCCGATGAAGTACAGGTTGAGGTAGAGGTTTGTGGCATCTGCGGTTCCGACCTCCACGAATATCTGGCCGGTCCGATCTTCATTCCTACCGCACCTCATCCTCTGACCGGCCACTTTGGCAAGACCATCCTTGGTCACGAGTTTTCCGGCAAAGTCGTTGCCGTCGGCTCCAATGTCACCAACGTGCGGGTCGGCGATCTGGTCGCTCCCGACGCCTGCCAGCATTGCGGTACCTGCGTTACTTGCCGTGAAGGCCGCTACAATGTTTGTGAAAAGCTGGCCTTTACCGGTCTGATGGCCGAGGGCGCGTTCGCCAAGTATGTCAACATTCCTGCCAACATCTGCTACGTCGTACCTCCCGGCACCGACCTGGACGCCGCGGCCCTGATCGAGCCGATCGCCACCGGTTTCAAAGCCGTGCGCCTGGCTGGCTCCATTCTCGGTAAAACCGCTGTAATCCTTGGGGCCGGCACCATCGGCCTCGGTACCCTGCAGTGCGCCAAGGCTGCCGGCGCCGGTCTGTGCATCGTGATCGAGATGTCCGCCCGCCGTAAGGAGCTGGCCAAGAAGTGCGGCGCCGACGTGGTTCTCGATCCCAGAGAGTGCGACGTGGTCGCCGAAGTCAAGAAACTGACCAACGGCTCCGGTGCTGACGTCTCCTTCGAGTGTATCGGCAACGTCAAGACCGGTCCTCTTGCCATCGATCTCATTCGCAACAACGGTACTGCGATGATCGTCGGTATCTTCGAGGGTCCGAGCGAATTCAACTTCTTCAGCCTCAGCGCCACCGACAAGAGGGTCATCGGTACCCTGGCCTACACCGTGGACGATTTCCAGGGTGTCTGCGCTTTGCTGAACAACGGCGCGATCACTGCCGAGCCGATGATCACTGGTAAAATCGAGCTGGACGATATCGTTGAAAAGGGTTTCGAAGAGTTGGTCAACAACAAGGATGCCCATATCAAGATCCTTGTGAAGCCCTGAAAAGTGTGATGGAAAGCTCCGCCGGGGAAACCTCCGGCGGAGCTTAATCTCTGACCAGAGATCTGCAATACGGACTTTGGAAACGGGTTGGCAAGAGGACACAAAATGAACAGCCGAATAAACGACGACATACTGGAACGTCTCGTTGCCTACGAAAAGTATGTAGGGAAACTCTTTGCCAGGGCTGCGCGCAAGCGGTGGCTGGAGATTAACAGCGAGGCTGTGGAGGATTACGAGAGGCTCAAGGCCCTGAAGGCTGAAATAGCATCCATCGTCGATCTTGCCTTTATCCGATATGGGGTTGAACAGGGCCTGATGAGGGATGACAGGAACGCGCCCATGTCCGGTCTGGATGAAGACCTCGAAGCCCTGGCTGCCCAGCTGTCAAGTTCACAATGGGTGGTTTCCTGTCGCAGCGCGGACAGGCTGGCTTTGGTCAGATGAGGGTTATCCGGGGGAGTGCGGTCGTTCTGTCCAAACGGTTCCTCTAAATCAAAGAAAGGCTCTGTTATGGCTCTTAAAGCTGCATTCATTTTTATCGGTCCGAGTGCCGATCCGGACAAGCACCGCAGTGTCGTCAGTACGCCCGGCGTGGAGCTGACGGCGGTCGGGGTCAGCGACTACGCCGCCGCGGAAAAGGTGGCCATCGCCCTGGTGGACGAAGGGGTTGTAGCCATTGAACTCTGTGGTGGTTTCGGTCATGCCGGTACAGCTCGCATTGCCAGGGCGGTGGAGGGAAAAGCCGCTGTCGGCGTGGTGCGATTCGACAGCCACCCTGGCCTGGGGGGCAAGAGCGGCGACGAGATCTTTTAGGCGCATGTCCGGATTCTGGTTTTTTCCTGGTCTGTTTCTTCCCGATGACAAGCGCGGCATCTGCTTTTAAAGGAGCGTTAAATGAAGCCTCTGTATAACAAAGTGCTGCAAGTGGCGATGGTCGTCAAGGACTGCGATGAAGCGGTGAAAATCTGGGCCGACAAATATGGCATCGGCCCCTGGAATATCTATGAATTCAATCCCGATACCGTCAACGACATGATCATCCGGGGCGAGAAGGTTGATTATGCCATGCGTCTGGCGCTGTGCGATATCGGCGGCGTTCAGTGGGAACTGATCGAGCCGCAAGACGATAAAAGCATTTACGCGGAGTTCCTCAAGGAAAAGGGCGAAGGTCTGCATCATGTTGCCTTCGGCACCGACAACTATCAGCAAGCCGTCAAGTTTTACAAGGATCAGGGGCTTCCCGTTCTGCAGGGTGGCGAGTGGTCCGGGTTGACCTATACCTATCTCGATTCGCAGAAAGATCTCAATCTGATTGCCGAAATTTACGACCTGGTGCCGGATTTCAGCTGGCCCGAGCCTCAGGCCGTTTATCCCCCGGAGCAATAGCCTGGCAGGGACTATAGCAGGCCAGACTGGGTATATTTTGCTTGTTTTCCTTTTGATAGGGGTATTTTGCCCGGGTTTTCCAACCAGAAAAAAGGAGCACGGACATGAGCGAAAAGAAACTTGCAGGTAAGGTTGCAATTGTAACGGGATCGGGCCGTGGCATCGGCAGGGCCATCGCCATGCGGCTGGCGGCCGATGGGGCTGCCGTGGTGGTAAGCGATGTCATGGCGGACAACATGAACAAGGTTGCGGCCG
>Ga0265295_1000122_pt1 | contig 157234 bp, 132 predicted proteins | sample Munlansysbiofilm_FD_192503 | JGI IMG/M metagenome (GOLD analysis project Ga0265295, IMG submission 192503) | Leachate microbial communities from a municipal landfill in Southern Ontario, Canada - Methane capture system biofilm | ecosystem: Engineered > Solid waste > Landfill > Unclassified ... | reverse complement strand
GTTCAGCTAACGGTTCCCGTCATCAGGGTCCGTAGAGGACTTTCACCTCCAAGTCAACGATTGACCACCACGATCAATCATCTGGTGCTTACGCACCACGCGCCATGCCTGGCGCACCAAACAAAAAGGGAGAACCAGATATTCTGGTTCTCCCTTTTTGTTGAGTTTGCTGTAACGACCACTTTTAAATATGGCCGTTTTGCGTCTTATTCCTTGCGGGATCTTTTCCGCCCGACAAAAGCCAGCCCGAGCAAGCCGCCACCCAAAAGAAGAAGAGTGGAAGGCTCAGGAACAACCGTCATCTCGCCCGAACCGTTCTGATTCGAATACGCGATATAAAGAGCATTATCATAAGGCACATTCGTTGGGGTGTCGATATTCATGTCGGTAGTCATAAAATACCAGTCGACCGGGGCAATATCCAGCAAGTCGACACCGAGAGCGTTCAGCCAGAAATCGTCCAGCAAGTAGGAAAACTGCAACGAAAGCTCCACCGATCCCTGGTTGGCCAGATCGCTGCCGGTAAAATCGAGGAAGGTATGCCCCAAACCCTGGAGCACGGACAGGGTAGCGATCAAGGTGCCGTTAGCAAAACCGGTGCCCCCAGCCCCGGCGGGAGGGGCGGAGCCGGCCGGATTGGCAAATTCCGAGTCCAAAGCCGCATCGAGGTAAAAATTAATCGTGCCGCCGTCGTAAATAAGATCGAGCCTTGTATTGGTGGGATCGGCATTATCGAGCCCCGCGACATACCCAGTCAGATCGGACCATTGGGCCGTCACCTCATAGCCATCGAGTTGATTCAGACCTTCTTTGTCGATGATCCCAGAGGCAAGTAAATCGTTTACGCGCAAATCGCCGGCATCGCCAAACCGGTCACCGACATTCAGAATCCCGTTACCATTGGTGTCATACTGAATGGTGCTGGTCTGCGAAGCAAAGGCGATCTGGTCAAAAACACCGGTCAGAGTATCCGCGTCCCCGTAAGCCGGAGCACTGGCAGCACCTACATCCCAAATCAGAGGCATCGCGTACCCAGTCCCGGCCGTAATGGCCACCAAACCCAACCCAACAACCAAACCTAGAATTTTTTTCATTTTGTTCCTCCCTTTTTCATGTTTACGTCTTTGAATCTCCAGATTCCGGAACAAACTCCAAGCTTCCGGCCCCAATAATCTCTTGTTGCGAACCCGAGAATCTTTCCTTTAGCAAGAGATTTTGCAAGGCATATGCCAATAGATAACATACTGTTTCTATGTAGGTTCGATGCGAATTGACATTTTTCACCCAGAGAAATCTGTAAAAAAATCCGACAGGCCTTCCATGGTTTCTTACACTCTCGCCCAGAGACGAGCTAAGAAACACCCGCCGGCTTCCGTGCCAGCATCAACATGGCCGGCAGGACCAAAAGATCGCTCAACAGCGCGGTCAGCATGATCATCGCACACAAGAAACCGAACTGAATAGTCGGCACGAAGCTCGACAGCACCAGCACTCCGAACCCGATGACCAGGATGAGCGAGGTGGAGACCATGGCGCCGCCCTTCTTTTCCAAGGCGACCAACGCCGCCGCAGATCGCTCCATCCCGCCGCGCCGCTCTTCCTGATACTGGTGAACGTAATGAATGGTGTCATCCACGGCGATGCCGATAGCGATGGCGGAAATGATCGCAGTCGCGGTATTGAGGGGGATGCCCAGCCAGCCCATGAGTCCCAGATTGAAAATGATCGGCAAAACGTTGGGGATCACCGCCAGCACCCCCAAGGCGGTCGAGCGGAAAACGACAAAGAGAATGGCGAAGATGAGCCCGCAGGCCAGGGCCAGACTCTGAACCTGACTGTCGACGATGTTCCCCACCAGTTTGTTCACCAGCGACGTTTTCCCGGTGACGACGATCTCCATCCCCGAGTCGGCAAAGCGCTCCCGTAAAAAGGCTTGCAAATCCTCGATCCGCTCCTTCAACACACTGGAACGGTGTTCGCTGATCTGGGCGGACAGGCGCGCCCAGCGGTAGTCGGTATCAATAAAGTTGGCCAACTCGTCGCCGTCGTACAAAAGCAGGTACTGCGCGGCCATTTCCCGGGATTCTGGAAGGACATAGGCCTCCTTCCGATCCCCATGAAAGGCCTGATTCATCTGTTTCAAAAAGTCGGCGACGGTGGTCGTGCGACTGATATCGGGCTGCGTTTCCAGATAGGCGGCGACTTCTTCAAGCATTTGCAGGTTGGCCGGGTCCTTGAACGCTTCCGCCTCGGATGCGAAAAAGGAAATTTCCAGGGTATTCACTCCGCCCAGATACGTATCGACAAAATGCGTATCCCGATAAACCTCGCTGCTTTTTTTGAAATACTCGATGAGGTTGGTTTCAACCTGAAGACGCGTGATACCGATCACGGAAAGAATGACCAGGGCCACCGTTCCCAACAAAACCGCCAGCGTATGACGTGTAACCATGCGGTTGAGAAGGGCTCCTCCGAAAAATCCCCCTTTGCGCGCGGGAGGGCCCTTTTCCCGCAGCCCGGGCCGACGCCGGAAAAGCCAGACCCCCAGGGGCAAAACCGTTACCGACAGGCCATATTCGGCGACCATGCCGCCGGCGGCGGCCAATCCGAAATGGCGGATCGGCGGGATGTCGCTGACGACCAGGGAGGCAAAACCGATGGCCGTAGTGAGGCTGGTCAGGAAGCAAGGCACCGCCTGTCGCTCCATGGTCCGCCCCATCACCGTCACGACATCCTCTGCGGTTCGATCCTGTTTCAGAAAGTCCAAAAAGATATGTACGCAGTCCGATAACGCCAAGGCCATCATCAGGGGGGAAAGGATCGAGGTCATGGGACTCATGGCCCCGCCGACCAGATAGAGCAAAGCCAGAGTCCAGACCAGGCAGGTCGTAATGACGATGACGGAAATGAAAACCGCGTAGCCGTTGCGCAAAAAGAACCAGAGCAGCACAATCAGCAACAGATAGGTGAGCGGCATGAATACCGCCATATCGTGGTTCATGTAGCCGGCCATGTTCACATCTGTGACCAGCCATCCGGCCAAGTGCCACTCCAGGCCCGGGGGCGCGCCGGGATCTTGCGCGAAGTGGGTTTGCACCTGCTTGATCAAACGGGCATCGTAGGTTTCGTCCCCCGGGTGGGGGACGGTACGGATCAGATAGAGCGCGGCTTGGCCGTCATTGGCAACCAGCCCTCCCCGGATAAGAGGATTGTCGAGGGCCCGCTGGCGAATCCGCGTGAAGCCCTCGGCCGAAGTCGGCATTTCTTCCACCAAGGGGCGGATGATAAAATCGTAATCACTGCCGACAATGTCTTCGACATTGGTCAGGCTGACCACCTCGCGGACCTCGGGGATGCCTTCGAGGACTTCGGTCCGGTCGCTTATCCACTGCAACGTTTCGGCGGAAAAGATTTCCGGTCCGGAAAAAGCCACCACAAGGAACTCATCCTCGCCGAACTGGTCTTTAAATTTTTCATAAAAAAGCAGATCAGGATCGTTCTCGATAATGAGCGACTCGACCGAGGTTTCAATCGGCAAACGCGAGTATCCGATGCCGCCCAGAACCGTTATCAGCCCAATAACACTTAAAAAAACTTTGGGATAACCGACCAGAAGCCGATACGCCCGCCGGATCAATGTTGTAACCATCGTCGCCCCCTAAACAATCAAAGAAAATATTTGACCCGAAAAAACACCTGATCATTGTGATCATAGAGGCCAAAAAGGGAGCGATCGCCCCCCTCAAAAAAGCTCGCACCTAATGTCAATTCGGTATTCTTTAAGGATTTCAGTTCGATTTCCGGCTGTAGATAAAGACTGCCGTTGCCGACATTGTAGTTTGCTTTGACACCCGCTTTGAACCGACCCCGCCAAAAGGTGCGGCTGAGTTCGGCCAGAACGGCCATATCGTGCTGATCGAAATAGAGAATATCGGCATCCGACCCCACGATCAGCTGATGCGACCATTGCAGGTTGGCATACCAGTCGGACGGACTCGAATAATCCCCCCCCAGCACATAATGAAAAACCGGCCGCCGTATCGAGGTCAGATCGGTGGCCAAAAAGGAAACCCGGTCGAAATAAGCGGCCTCGCCCCGCAATCCAAACAGCCCGGCCGTGGTTTCAAATTCGGCGCCGATAACGCGCTGACGGCGGTGTTCCGCACGGATCGGCTCATCGGCCAAAACCGCCTCGGAAAGTGCATTGAGCAGGTTTTCACTGGAATAGCCGCCGTCGAGGGAAAAGTTTTTGATGGGAAAGCTGCGGAAATACGGAGCATCTTCCCACCCATAGAAATAACTCACCCCGACATCAATGCCGGAGAGGGTCGCGGTCACCCGACCGCCGAATTCCGAATTGCGTAAAGTCTTGGTCGGCTCGCGGGTTTCAACGTGGCGAGCGAGCAGATATTCCCGCAGCGCCGGCGGCAGCGGCCCTTCCCTGACGTCTTCGCGCACCTGGCGATAGACCGCCCAGTCGGATTCGAAATAATCGAAGAGGGCCGGCTCAAACCAAGGCAGGTAAACCCCCTCGAAGGTCAGGTTGTCGGAAAAGACGCGTCCCCTGGCCATCCAACTGGGCAGCTTGCGGTCCTCCAGCTCATACAGGATAAACTGCCTGCCGTCTTGAGGGTTCAGGTTGTCGACGGGACTCACCTGATCGGTCTTCCCCCAGCGGACAATCTGCTTCCCGAGCTTTATTTCGTAGCGTTTGGAGGCCCACAGGTAGGAGGTTTCGTGAAAGTCTATGCGTACATCGTCGTTCACATGCTCCGGTCCCATCCACAAATAATCGCCCTGAAGAGAGACCAGCGCCTGCCAACGAGCGTCCGAGGCGGTGACCGTGGACGACGAACCATGACGGACGGAATCGAGTACCGCCTGGAGCCGTATCGTATTTCTAAAATCGTAGGGATGTTCGTTGGGCTCGTCGTCTTTAAGGTCGGCCCCGGCAGTCATATCCAAAAGACCGCGCCAAGACAAGCGATCAAGCAGCCCTTTTTCCTGAACGACTGCCGGGGACGGGGAAAGCGCTCCTCCATCATCGAAGGAAAATGAATAAGCCCCCCCGTGCTCCGCAAACCCGACCGTTTCGGGAGTATCCAGCGCCAAAGCAAGACTTCCGAAGACGCCCCCCACTGCCAAGCCGCCACAGAGTGCAATAATCCACCTGAACATAGGCCCCTACCATCTTTCCAAGCTGCGTTCGGTAAACAAGTCATCATTCAGGCCTGAGTTGTAAGCAACGTCCCCATTACTCATCAGGGTACGATGCCCGCTGAGCAAATCGGCCATGCTGACTTGCATTTCGGTCCAAACTCCTTGAATATTCTTCAGGTTCGTCACTCGATACTCCTTGAACAAACGCTTCTTTTTATCGTAATAGTCCACCTTTATCGGAACATTGATATCTTTTATGACCCAAGATTTTATCAAGGAATATTCCGTATTGGTCTTTTCTTTGGGAACACTTTCAAGAACAAAGCATTCGGCCTGGCCGATTTTCTCAACGGCAAGGATCTTGTGTTCCCAAAGATCGACATCGCGACGTTCCATATCTTCATAAGTAAAATCCGTATTCACAAAACTGGTCGCTTTTTGCGATGAAACAATGCGACGGGTTCGTTTTAGTGAGGGAAGGAACAGCAATTGTTCTGTTTCCTTTGTATTCAGTTCCGTAGACAAAAAAGCGGTTCCAGCGATGTCGGCAGGCGATAAAAAACGTAAAACCTGCTTGGACAGGTCGCCCTGATCTTTTCGATAGAGAACAAAAGTACGTTCACGCCGATTACTGTTTTTATCGATCAGCTCCATCGTTCCCTGAGCCGTAAAGTCATCTCCATTCTCACGGTCACGAACCTTTAACGCCAACTCACGGCCATCGATGCCGAAATCGTTGGATCCCATTGCGGAGGCGATGAGCATCAAGAAGAAAAAAACAGTCGACAAAATCACCAAAAAATACTTCAATCGTGTCTTCATGTACAAAATCCAATCCTTTCCGGCTTGCTAAGCCCTGTCAGTGGCAACCGCTTCAACAGGGAAAACTATAGCATTTTTGCTGCTCGCCAATCAAAATTACACCTGGCAAAAGCAGCTTTTGTTGGTAAGGTCTTTTTATTGAGGAAGAAGACAACCCTACAGACGGGGCAAAACATGAAAAATCTGATCGATAACGAATTTTCCCGCAACATCGGTCTGCTGACCGAAGAGGAACAGGCCCGCCTGCTTAATGCGAAGGTCGCGGTGGCCGGAGCCGGCGGGGTCGGCGGCGTTCACCTGCTGACCCTCGCCCGTCTCGGTGTCGGGAAATTTAACATTGCCGATCTCGACGTTTTCGAGCCGGTCAACATCAGTCGCCAGTTCGGCGCTTTTCACAGCACCTTCGGTCGCCACAAGGCCGAAGTGCTTGCCGAGATGATCCGCGACATCAACCCCCAGGTAGAGGTCACCCTCTTCCCCCAAGGGGTCTCGGCCGACAACGTCGACGCCTTTCTGGAGGGGGTCGAGGTCTTTATCGACGGCATCGAATTTTTTGAAATCGACATCCGCCGCCTGGTTTTCCACCAGGCTCGCAGCAAGAACATCTATGCCCTGACCGCCGCCCCTTTGGGATTCGGCGCGACCTTGCAGGTCTTCGCGCCGCAGGGAATGAGTTTCGACGACTACTTCGGCATCAACGATCAAATGGATGAACTGGAAAAGCTGGCGGCTTTTGCCGCGGGGCTGGCCCCCCGCCCCTATCATCTGCGTTATCTGGACAGGCGGAAGGTGAATGTGAAGGAGCGCAAGGGACCGGCGGTGGCGCCGGCCTGCACTCTGGCCGCGTCGCTGGTGGCGACGGAGGTGGTGAAAATCCTGACCGGAAAGGGGACCAGCAAACCGGTTCCCCATTATCTTCAGATCGATATGCTGCGGGGAAAGATGCACCAAGGGTACGTCTGGGGGGGCGGTAAAAATCCGCTGCAGCGCCTTGTTCGGCACTTCGTCCTCAAGGCCATGCGCCAGACCTCGTCATGAGTCGTCAGGCCACGGCCTCCAGCGGCGTTTCAGGCCGGCAGGTATAGAAGATCACCGGATTGCGGTTGACGATATCCCGCACCGCGCCCAAGTAGGGAGCGCGCAGGCCGTGATACTCCCGCTCCGGACCGATCTGGGAAAAAAGCACCTTGCGCCGGGCCAGCAGAATCGGCAACCCCCGCGCCATAACCGCGTAGAGATGGGAAATCCCCCGCTCCAGGCTTTCCTCGGCCAGACAGCGCAAGAGTCCGTTGACCACCTCGCCCGCCTCCGAGTCGGAGCGCAGGCGCGCCTGCTGCAATTCACGGCAATAGCATTTGGAAAGTGCCAAGCGGGAAACCTCACCCAACTGGCACGGCTGCAGGTGGGAAAGATCCTTTTCGAAAGAAAAGGCCCTTTCGATTGGAAAGCTGCGTTCAGAATGGAGAATGAGCCGGACCGTTCCCACCACCTTGCAGGTGTTTTTCAACAAGGCGGCGAAATGGACGGCAGAGTCGTCGTATTCGTCCCGCTCCAGTCCGTCGGGGTGGTCCTCGGGGTTTTCAAATCCGCGCTCTTCGCAATAAACCTTGTAGCGCAGGGCAAGTACATCGTGAAACAACGGGTCGTCTTGTTCAATTTTTTGGAAATCAAAGAGGCTCAAAGGCTTTCCTTCGGTCGCGGTTGAGTGTCAAGAGCACCCCCTCCCGTTGGCGGTTCATAACAGCGAAAAACCGGTGATGGCTGAATCTTACACACCTGCAAATCCCGCTCCAACTAAATAAATCGAACCATTACAACAAATTGTAAAAAACTTCGCGCCGCTGTGCATCAGAAGCCGGGAAAACCGTCGGCCATAACCGACAAAAGTCCCGACAAAACCCATGATTTTACGTAAAGTCAACAACTTAGCTTGTCGCCAAAAAGCAACGACAGGGTGGTTAATCCACCAGAGCCGCCTCTAGAGCTTCCACCACCCGGGGATCGTACAGGGAACCCGCTCCCGCCTCCAGCTCGCGTAGCGCCTCTACCGAACCGAGCGCGGCGCGATAAGGCCGGTCCTCGGTCATGGCGCAGTAGGCGTCGACCACCGCCAAGGCGCGCGCCATGAGCGGGATTTCGTCTCCGGCGAGTCCGTCGGGGTAACCCCGACCGTCGTAGCGCTCATGGTGATGGAGGACCGCCTTGGCAACCACCTGGGAAAATTCGATGGATTCAAGGATATCCAGCGTGGCTTGGGGATGATTGCGCACCACCAAAGCTTCGACCGGAGTCAGGGGACGCTTGCGCGTTACTAGGCGTTCGTCCTGGCTGATCAGCCCGAGATCGTAAACCAGGGCGACATACGGAGCCAAAGTCTTCTCCCGAGGGGAGGCCCCGATTTGTTCCAGAACCCTGACCAGCAAATCCGCGTAACGGGAATTTTTTTTTCGATAACGCTGTTCGGCAGTGAGCAGGGCATCAAGACCGGCGACCAGATCCCGCAGCTGCCCCTCATGATCGCAACTGTAGGCGGTTTTTTCAAGCAGTTGTGTAAGCCGCTCGCAGATCGGCGCGGCCAGAGCGAGATCCTGCTCGGAAAAGGGTTCACCGTTCTTCTTGTTGTTCAGGTTGAGCACGCCGACCGCTTGCCCTTGATGAAGCAGGGGGAGGGAAAGCAGGGAATGGGAGCGGTATTGCCCTTGCAGGTTCTTGCGGGCGAAACGGGAATCGGTCTCGATGTCCTTGACCAGCACCGGACGCCCCTCCTGCGCCACCCAGCCAGCGATGCGATCACCTGGGCGGATGCGGGTTTGCCGCACGATCCAGTCGTCAAGACCGAGGGCGCTGCGAATGGTCAGCTCGCCGGTCAGCTCATCACTGAGCATGAGCGAGCAGGTATCGACGCCAAGGACTTCCGCGACGAAACCGAGGGCCCGGTCCATGACCATAGCCAAGGCCGTATCGCGCCGTATGGCCTGGGCGCGGGGGATATGCAGGCTGATCCGGAAACCCTCCTCGCTGTTGCCGATACCGAGACGCCAGCCGTGGTTCTCGGCCACCTTCATGGCCAAGTAAAACTTGACCGATTCCTCGGGACGATCGGAGCGGTAGATGTTCTTCACGGCCAGCAAGCCGTCCTGAACCGATTCGGGAACCTCCTCTGAAGCCTGCAACAGAACGGCGACCGCCTCCTGTTCGCGAACGGAAATGCGCAGCCGCGCGGACGGGGAGAGGTAAGCGGACAGGCCGTCGAGCAGATGCACAAACATCTGGCCCACGAGAATCTTGTCGCCCACGACCTCTTCGAGATTGCGCGGGATATCGAGTTCGACCGCCAACTGCCGGTAGCGGGCGGCCTTCTGCTCGGGAGTCACCCGCAGCGCTTCGCGCAGAATGCCGTCGAGAGACAGAAAGGTCTTGCGCAGCATGCGGCTCTCATCTTCAATCCGCAAAAAGTCAAGCTGCCGGTTGACCATGCCGAGCAACCGCTCCGTCTCCGTAGCGACAATATCGAGAAACTCTTCGCGACGGGCCACATCATCGACACGCTCGTCACGGAGCAGATGAAGGCTCCCTTGGATCGCGTTCAAGGGCGTACGCAATTCATGGGAAAGACGGGTGAGAAACTCGGTCTTGGCCAGATCCTGGGCGCTCAGGCGACGGTTCGCCTCTTCGATATCGGCGGCGCGCTCCTGAAAGTTCCGCGCCAAGATCAGCTTTTCCATAGCCAGCGCAGCCAGAGAGGCAATGGCTCCCACCAGGTCGAGATCGTCGGAATCGAAGGGGGGCGTCAACCGATCATAAAAGTTCAGCACCCCCAGAACGCGGTTTTTGCCGATGATCGGCGCAGAAATGAAGGAACGAACGGAAAGCGGCTCGCGGCACCCTTCGGAAAAACGCTTGTCGGCAAGAACATCGGCACAGAGCAAAGACGTACTCTGCGCGGCGACCCTTCCCGCCACCCCTTGGGCGATACGCCCACGCCAGGCGCGGGCGCTTTCCCGGTCGAGCCCCACCGAAGCGACGATGAAAAGCTCCTGGTGGTCGTCCAGAAGCATCAGGGATCCCCGTGGCGCTTCCAGAAAATCCGCGGTCAGCTCGACAAGCAGGCGCGTTACCGTCGCCGATTCGTCGCCGGCTCCGACGGCTTCGGCCACACGCCCAACAAGAGCCAGTTTTTCACGGCACTTCCGTTCGCCCATGGAAAACCTCAAACCCCTCCCAAGATGGCAACGCGACGTCGAACCCCTGAAATATTAACGATTTTCAATTCCCGTGCCATATAAAATTCATATATATTACAGCCACTTGGATTCTGAGCAAAATCCAGTGGCAGCACTAGCTGTAAAGAATTCCGACACACCTGTCGAAATGCGTCACAACCCCAAGGAAAACCTTGGACGTTTTCGACAAATCCATCCTGTTGACGTATAAAGAACGTATGATGACAACCGGGTGAAAAAGGAGATAGAGACATGCGTTCGGAAGGTTGGATTCGGATTCTGCCGTTCGCCCTGTTCATGGGCTTCATCGGCGTGGAGGAGGGCCTGCGTTTTCTGGCGCAGCGTGAAATGCTGCCCGGGAATGAAGGGGAATGGCTCTATCTTTATCCCGCCAAAGCCGCCCTGGTGGGACTCTGCTTGGTCCTATTGTGCCGCCGCTATAAGGAAATCCGTGCGGCGGATCTGGCAGACTGGCGTCATACGACCCTGAGCTTGCTCGCGGGGATGTTGATCTTTATCCTCTGGATCCACATGGACTGGGGCTTTGCTACCCTTGGCGAGCCCCAGGGTTTCGATCCCGGACGGATTCCCGAAGGCACGGCCCGCTCAACGATGATCGCCGCCCGCCTGGCGGGGGCAGTGCTGGTCGTGCCGGTGATGGAAGAGCTTTTCTGGCGCTCCTTCCTCTTGCGCTACCTCATCGAACCGGACTTCATCAAGGTCGCGATTGGTCGTTTCACCTGGTTTTCCTTCCTGGCGACGACTGTCCTCTTCGGCTTGGAGCATAACCACTATCTGGCCGGGATGATGGCCGGCGCCTTTTTCAATCTTCTTTTATACCGCACGGGCAGCATCGCCCAGTGCATCCTCGCCCACGCCGTGGCCAACCTCGCTCTGGGGATCTATGTTCTGCAGACCGGGAACTGGCGGTTCTGGTAATGCAGAAGTGCTGAGTAAAGGCTGCCCGGCGGGTGGTTCTTTCTCCCTGTTTCTGCCCGATTTTTATGAAGCCGGGCGATTTACGAATCGCCCGGCTTCTCTTCATTTTTGCCCGCTCCGAATTTGCGCAGGGCTTCGGCCATTTGCCGCAGGCGCTGATCGACCCGGGCATTCACCGAACCTTCCGGCCAGGTCCCATCCGCCTGGCGCTCGCCGGCAGGCACCCCAGTGAGGATCTCGATCCCCTCGTCAATGGTGGTTACCGCCCAGATGTGAAAACGTCCCGCGCGCACGGCCTCAACCACCTCGGGCTTGAGCATGAGGTTTTTCACGTTCTGCACGGGAATCATCACCCCCTGTTCGCCATTGAGGCCGAAAGCCTTGCACACCGCATAGAAACCCTCAATCTTCTCGTTGACCCCGCCGATGGGTTGAATCTGGCCGCGTTGGTTGACGGAACCGGTCACGGCGACCCCCTGACGGATCGGCAGTCCGGAGAGCGAGGAGAGCAATCCGTAGAGTTCGGTGGAGGAAGCGCTGTCGCCGTCCACCCCACTGTAGGACTGCTCGAAGCAGATGGAGGCGGCCACTGCCAGGGGTTTGTCTTGAGCAAAGCGTTCGCCGAAGAAACCGCTGAGGATCAGTACCCCCTTGTCATGGCTCGGCCCGGAAAGTTTCACCTCCCGCTCGATGTTGATCATCCCCCCCTTGCCCAGAAAGGTGCGTACCGTTACCCTTGAGGGTTTGCCGAACGCATAATCCCCAAGCATGTAGACGGAGAGGCCGTTTACCTGACCGACCACCGCGCCTTGGGTATCGACCAGCAGAGTGCCGTCCTCAATAAACTCCTGAATCCGCTCCTCGACCTTGTTGGAACGATAGATGCGCGCCTCGATGGCGAGATTCACCTGTTCGGCACCGACCCGTTCGCGCCCGTGACGTTCGGCATAATGAGACGCCTCGCGGATCAGATCGGCAATGTCGAGAAAACGGGAAGAAAGCCGCCCCTGATCCTCGATCAGACGCGCCGAATATTCCACCAGCCGGGCGACGCCGTCGGGCTCGAAGTGACGCAGATTCTCCTCCCGGCACTTGGAGCCGACAAAGAGAGCGTACTGCTGAACGTTCTCCCAGGTATTCTTCATCATCCGGTCAAAATCAGCCTTGACCTTAAAATACTTACGGAAATCCTGGTCGTAGTGATAGAGAAGATAATAGAGTTGAGGAACGCCGATGAGGATGATCTTGCAGTCGAGGGGGACCGGTTTCGGCTTAAGGGAAACGGTGGCGATGAGCCGGAACTGCTCGGCCATGTCCTCGATGCGAATCTCCCGCTTGCGGATGCTGCGCTTCAAGGCCTCGTAGGTGAAGAGGTTGATCAGCACCTCGCGGCAGTCAAGAATCAGATAGCCGCCGTTGGCCCGATGCAGCGCCCCGGGCTTGATCATCGTAAAGTTGGTGATGGCGTTTCCCATCTGGATGACGTGTTCGATGCGGCCGAAGACGTTGAAGTAGGTGGGATTGGCCTCGTAGATGACCGGCGCCCCAGTCAGTTCGCTGTTGTCGATAAAGAGATTGACCCGGTAGCGGTCAAAAGACGGCTCCTGGCTGAGTTGCTTGAGGCCGGGGATGGCCAGGGTCGGCCCTTCCGATGGACGGAACTCGTCGATCCGGTCGAGCAGGTCTTTCTTGCAGTCGGCGAAATGCTCCAGCACCTGGGTATGCTCGCCGTAGCGCGCCTCCAGATCCTCGAAGAGATGGCCGATCGCGTAGAGCAGCAACTCCTTCTCCATCTTGGTCGTCTCCGCACGCATCTCCTTTTCTTGGTCGCGCACCTGGCGCATGACTTCCGTCAGACGTTCCTGCAGTTCACTGCCGTTGCGGTCGAGCATCTCCCGTTCTTCGTCGGAAAGTTCCTCGAATTCCTGCTGCGACAGGGGCTGCCCCCCCTTGGTCGGCACCAGCACCAGGCCGCTGACTGAACGCTGCAGAACGAAGCGATTGCGGTTGGCCTCGGCCTCCAGACGCTCAAAAAGCTGCCGATTTTTTTCCTGATAGGCGGCGGCGATCTGCCCCTTCTGTTGCTCGTACTCCTTGCTTTCGAAGACCTTGGGGATCTCCTCGGCCAGGCGGATGACCAACGCCTCCATCTCCTTCTGCAACTCCTTGCCCTTGCCGGGAGGCAAGCGCAGACAGACGGCGCGGCCGGTCTCCTTGAAATCGTTGAGATAGCACCAGTCGTCCGGGACATTCTCGCCGGCGGCGCGACGATTGAGAAGTTTGCGGATGGTGGAAGAGCGGCCGGAACCCGGCTCGCCGAGTACAAAGAGGTTGAACCCGCCGTCGCGAATCCCCAGACCGAACTCGATGGCGGTTACCGCCCGATCCTGGCCGATGGTCCCTTCGAGGGGGGAGAGATCGGCGGTCGAGGCGAATTCGAACTGGGCCGGATCGCATTGCCAGGACAGGGCTTCGGGTGCTAATGTTTTCTGGATCATCATCATCCCCTCTGCAAGAAATTACTCAACAGGATTCACGGTCGCCACTTGTTTCCAAGGTAATGGGCGCTTCCAGGTAGATCTTCAGGGTACCGAGAAACTCGGCGGCATCTGCGCCGTCGAGAATGCGGTGATCAGCGGAAAGGGTCAGGCGCAGCATCGGGGCGATACCCGGTTCGCCGTCGTCATCCACCACCACTTCGCCGCGGATTGTCCCCACCGCCAGCACCGCCGCCTGGGGCGGGGTAATGATCGCGCTGAAGGACTCGACCCCGAGCATCCCCATATTCGAGACGGTAAAGGTACCACCGGCCGTTTCCTTGCGCTCCAGCCGACCTTCGTGGGCCTTGGCAGCCAGCTCCGCGGCCCGACGGCTGAGTTCTCGCAGGCCGAGCCCGCCGCAGTCGGCGAGCACTGGATAGTAGAGCCCGCATTCGGTGGCCACCGCCATCGCCAGATTGATGGCCGACTGCTCCACGGCCTCGCCGTCGAGCCAGAGGCTATTGACCCAGGGATGCTCACGCAGAGAACGAACCACGGCAGCAAGAATGAAATCGTTGATGGTGACGCCAAGGCTTTTGCGCAGGCCGATGACGTCGGTCATGTCCACCGCCACGGTCACGAAAAAATGCGGGACACTGCGCCAACTCTCCTGCATCTTACGGGCGATAAGACGCCGCACCTTGAGCGATTTACCCGGAGCGGGCGGGGGTGGCCCCGCATGCGTCGCCGGGGCACGATCCAGCACCGCCAGCAGAGTACCGACCGGAACCATCTGCCCCTCGGCGATGCGTAATACCACCACCTCACCGGGCTCGGGCGCGGACAACGTCAGATTTCTCCCAGCGGCGGAGAAATCGGCCAGGGGCGTGCCCTGCTCCACCCGGCTTCCCTCCCGGACATGCCAGCGCACCAAGGTGGCTTCCTGCATCGCTTCAACAAGAGGGGTGAGCATGATCGGAGAAAGCATGAAACTCTCATGTCGGCAGAAGGGACGAAACAGGTGGTCAAACCGGTTTCCGGGAGCGGGAAAGCGAATCTTTCCGCCCTCGGGAATGCAGCTGAACTCTAGCAATTCCCGAATGGAATAGCAAGGCACGGGACACTGACGGCGCAGATATGAAAAAGCGCCGGAAACCCTGTTGGCTTCCGGCGCTGGAAGAGGCGCGGCTGGTCAGTGATTCAATCAGCCAAGAAAATGCTGGTTGTTCCGGGCACGGTTGGCGACGATGGTGGGATCGAGCAACTCTCCGCAGGAGCAGCATTTCCAGGCGTCGAAGGAACGAACGAAATCATAATATTTCTCGGCGTACATTCTGGCTCGGCACTTAGGACATTTCATGGCTCTCTCCTTGGATGGAATTCAACCGGAGGAAGTCCCCCGGTATCACTCATAAGCATTTACACAAGGCATGCCAGAATTTCCAAAAGCGCCCGAACGGTTTTTCCATCTCAAGATTTTTCTATTATTTATTAGATGTTTATCTTTCATTCAAAATATTTATGCCAGCGTTCCAGCGACTTTGGACCGATCCCAGGAACCCGATCCAGAGCCGTGAAATCGGAAAAGTCGCCATTTTTTTGACGGTCCATTTCGATGCGCTCCGCTAGCCGCGGGCCAATCCCGGGCAACGCCTGCCAGTCTTCTCCGCTCATCCGCTTCGGGTGCAGCGGGATGCCGAGAACCATGCGCTGCTCAGCGGGCATCCAGCGCCTCAGCAGAACCGGCTTTCCCGCTTCGCTGCGGCCCAGAGAAAGACATTCCCCAGAGCGCGGCGGATGGCGACTAAGCTCCAGTTTCAGCCATTCCGGCACCCCTGAACCATCCGTCAATGCAATGACGCCCGTCCAAGCAGAAGCGTCAGATAATTGATGGAGACCCGGTCGCGCAAAACCCTGGCCGAGCCAAACCGACAGAACCGCAGGGTTTGAACGCACAACGGCCGGCGGTTCTTCGTCGATGAAGAGCCGCCGGCCGCCGAAAAAACCGAGACATAGAACGAGAATCCCCACCAGCAGGGAGGTTCCCCGGGGCGGGTACACCCTCAGTTATCCTGATCCTTGAGCAGTTTATACTGAAGGGCATCCACCAGTGCGTGATAGGAGGCATCGATGATGTTGTCGCTGACGCCCACCGTCCCCCAGCGGTTATCCTTGTCCCCCGATTCGATGAGAACCCGGGTGAAGGAGGCCGTTCCCTTCCCCGCCGGCAGAACCCGCACCTTGTAGTCGTAGAGACGAATCTCCTTAAGGCGCGGGTAGAAATTCTCCAGAGCCTTGCGCAGGGCGTTGTCCAGGGCGTTGACGGGACCATTCCCCTCGGCGGCGGTATGCTCGATGCGCCCGCCGACCTTGACCTGCACGGTCGCTTCGGACACGGGCTTCTCATCCTCATGGCGCTTGGTATCGATCACCCGGAAGCCGATGACCGAGAAGTAATTACGCAACGTCCCCAAGGCCCGACGCATAAGCAACTCGAAGGAGGCCTCGGCCCCTTCGAACTGGAAGCCCTTATTCTCAAGATCCTTGATATTTTCCAGGATCTCCAGGGTCACAGGATCCTTGCTGTCGAGGTTGATGTTGAACTCCTCGGCCTTGGCCAAAATGTTGGAGCGGCCGGAGAGGTCGGAAACCAGCACCCGGGTGCAGTTGCCGACCAGTTCGGGACGGATGTGCTCGTAGGTCTCGGGATGGCGCTGGATAGCAGAGACATGCACCCCGCCTTTGTGGGCGAAGGCCGAGTTGCCGACGTAGGCCTGGTGCTTGTTCGGCACCATGTTGGCCAGTTCGTAAATGGTACGGGAGAGCTGGCGCAGGGATTTGAGCTGACTTTCATCAACACAGTTTTTGCCCATTTTGAGTTGCAGGGCGGGGATGATGGAGCAGAGGTTGGCATTGCCGCAACGCTCGCCAAAACCGTTGATGGTCCCCTGCACATGGACGATGCCATGGGCCACAGCGATGAGGGAGTTGGCCACCGCGCACTCGCCGTCGTTATGGGTATGGATTCCCAGAGGCGTGGAGACCCTCTCTTTGACCTGCTCGATGATCGCCGGAAGTTCATGGGGCAAGGTGCCGCCGTTGGTATCGCACAACACGATGCAGTCGGCACCGGCCTGCTGGGCGGCCTGCAGGGTCTTCAGGGCATATTCGGGGTTGGCCTTGTAGCCGTCGAAAAAGTGTTCGGCATCGTAGACAACCTCGCCGACATGCTCTTTGAGATAGGCCAGAGAATCGTAGATCAGTTCCAGATTTTCTTCGAGGCTGATGCGCAAGGCCTCGTGGACATGAAAATCCCAAGTTTTGCCGAAAATGGTCACAGTATCCGGCTCGGCCTGGATCAGGGTACGGATGTTATTATCCTTGTCCGGGGTAGTATTGGCCCGACGCGTCGACCCGAAAGCGGCAATCTTCGCCTGGTTCAGACTGACCTTCTTGATGTCCTTGAAGAAGGCGATGTCCTTGGGATTGGAGCCGGGCCAGCCCCCCTCGATATAATGGATCCCTAGATCGTCCAGAAGCTGGGCAATGCGGATCTTGTCCGCCACCAGAAAGGACACTTCCTCGGCCTGCGTGCCGTCCCGCAGAGTCGTATCGTAGAGCTTGATCTGATTCATGCTTCTATCCCCGCTTTCCGCAACCTGACAATGCAGGTAGGGGCGACGCATGCGTCGCCCCTACGACTGAACCCGGTTGACGTGAGAAACTATCTTTACTCTGCCTTGATGTCTTTTTTGGCCAGATCAAAGGCTTCGTGCAGCACCCGCACCGCCAGTTCAGTGTACTTGGAATCAATGACGCAGGAAACCTTGATCTCGCTGGTGGAAATCATCTGGATATTGATCCCCTCCTGGGAGAGGATCTGGAACATCTTGCTGGCTACGCCCGAGTGGGAACGCATACCGACGCCAACGATGGAAACCTTGGCGATGGTTTCGTCGCTGGTGACGGAAGCGGCACCCGTCTCCTTGGCGGTCTCCTCGACGATCTTCAAAGCCTTCTTGAAATCGGTTTTGGGCACGGTGAAGGTCAGGTCGGTATACCCTTCATGGGAGAGGTTCTGGATGATCATGTCCACGGTGATATTGGCGTGGGACAGGGGAGAGAAGATCTTCGCGGCAATCCCCGGCTTGTCGGGAACCCGCAGCACGGAAATCTTGGCTTCATCCTTGTTGTAGGTAATTCCCGAAACCAGAACGGCTTCCATATCAGCATCCTCCTTCGTGACCAGAGTCCCTGGATTATCGTTAAAACTCGAACGGACGTGGACCACCACGCCGTATTTCTTGGCGAATTCGACGCTGCGGATCTGCAGCACCTTGGAGCCGAGAGAGGCCATCTCCAGCATTTCGTCGTAGGAAACCTTCTCCATTTTGGAAGCTTCCGGAACGATGCGCGGATCGGTCGTATAAACGCCGTCAACGTCGGTGAAGATCTCGCAGACATCGGCCTTGACCGCCGCCGCCACCGCCACCGCCGAGGTATCGGAGCCACCGCGCCCGAGGGTCGTGATGTTGCCGTCCTTGTCGACCCCCTGGAAGCCGGCGACGATGATGATGGTGCCACTCTTGAGATCCTCGCGGATCTTCTTGTCGTCGATCTTTTCGATGCGCGCCTTGGAGAAGACGCTGTCGGTGACGATGGGGATCTGAAAGCCGCAGTAGCTCTTGGCCTTGTAGCCCATCGACTGCAGGCACATGGAAAGGAGCGACATACTCACCTGCTCACCGGTGGCGACGAGCACGTCGTATTCACGCTCGCTGGGGAACTCACACATCTCGTTGGCGAGCGCCACGAGCTTGTTGGTTTCGCCGGCCATGGCCGAAACGATAACCACCACATCGTTGCCTTCGTCATAGGTTTTGGCCACACGACGAGCGACGTTGCGGATCCTGTCGATGGTACCTACGGAAGTCCCGCCGTACTTCTGCACAACCAGGGCCATAATTCCCTCTTCCTCCTTTTGGAAAAACGACTTTAGGGGTCGTATAGGTTAAACGTCGGATGATTTGCGCCGGGCAGCCGCACGCCCCAGCCGATGAACCGCCAGCCCGCAGAGATCCTCGGCGGCCTCCTTGATCATCTCCGGCAGACTGGGATGGGCGCGAATGCCTGCGGCCAGTTCCCGCGCCGACAGCTTGCGGCTCATGGCCAAAGAGGCCTCGGCAATGAGCGTCGAGGCGTCCGCGCCGACGACGGTCACACCGAGAATCCGGCCGCCGTCCTTTTCCGCCAGAATCTTCACCGTGCCTCGGGGCTCTCCCATGCACAAGGCCATGCCCGAGGCGAGATAAACGAAGCGACCGACCTGGAAATCAAGTCCCGCCTCCCGGCACTGCTCCTCGGTGAGACCAACCTGAGCGATCTCCGGATCGGTGAAAACGATGTCCGGCACCACTCGGTAATCGGCCCGAACCTGTCCGCCCAGAGCATTTTCCACGGCGATCTCGGCCTGATAGGAGGCGACATGGGCCAGCTGCCGACCACCGGTCAGATCGCCGATGGCATAGATACCGTCGACGTTCGTGCACATCCCTTCATCGACCACGACGGCGCCGCGATCCAGGCGCACCCCGAGTTCTTCAATCCCGAGTCCTTCGCTGTTGGGACAACGCCCGACGGAAAGAAGGATTTTTTCGACTTGGAGAGTTTCACCGTTGGCAAGACGGACATGGACCCCATCGGAGCGGGATTCAACACCTGAAACGACGGTGTTGAGATGAAGCCTGACCCCGGCCGCCATGAAGAACTTTTCCACTTCGCGCACCGCCTGCCGGTCGCTGCGCGCAAGCAATACGGGAAGCTGTTCTACAAGGCTGACAGAAACACCAAAGGTCGAAAAAATCCCAGCGAATTCGCAACCTATGTAGCCGCCACCGACGATCAGCAGACTCTTGGGAAGATCCTTAATAGCAAGAAATTCAGCGCTGGTCAAAACATTTTTCCCGTCCGGCACGAAGCCTTCGGGGACCAGTGGACGGCCGCCGGTGGCAAGAATGACGGCCCTGGCTCGCAGGTGACCGACCGCGCCCTGACCATGGATTCCAAGTCGGCCCGGGCCTTCGAGAAAACCCCGGCCGGAGTAAAGATCGACACCGTGACCCTTGAGCAGTTGCGCAACACCGCCGACCAACTGAGAAACCACCTGATCCTTGCGCCGCACGGCCGTGGCGAAATCGAAACCGGGTTCAGCAATGCGGATGCCGTGATTTCCGGCCTCGCGCAGGGTGCGCAGGATCCGGGCGGTCGCGTAAAGCGCCTTGGTCGGAATACAGCCCCGGTTGAGGCAGGTTCCCCCCAGCGCCTCGGCCTCCACCAAGCAGACCCGGGCGCCGCGCTGGGCGCCGCGAATGGCGGCGACATAGCCCCCCGGCCCACCGCCGATTACCGCCAGATCGTATTCCTTCATTCTTTCCCCTTCACGGACGACCAGCCTCCGCGCAGCGTCTCCAGCAACCGGCCGTAGGGGTCACGGCCGGCTTCAAGGGTAATCCGGCGGGAATCATCGGAGCCATGCTCCAGATGTACCCGCAGTCCTTCAAGCACCAGTTCCGGAAAGCGGTCCGCCCATTCCACAACCGTCACTCCCGAGCCGTGCAGGTAATCCTCGAAGCCGAGATCGACCAGATCCTCCACCGAAGCCAAACGGTAGAGATCGAAATGATAGAGGGGCAGGCGCCCCGCATAGGGATTCATCAGGGTGTAGGAAGGGCTGGTCACCGGCTCATCCTCCGACACCTCCAGTCCGCGGGCCAGGCCTTGGGTGAAACAGGTCTTGCCGGCCCCCAGTTCGCCATGGAGCAGCACCACCATGGCGGGCTCGAGCAAACGGCCCAGAGCCGCCCCCAATTCCCGGGTTTGCTCCGGCGAGGTCGTGTCCAGGGTCCAGGAAAGCACGGCTCAGGAACGCATGGAACGGATGATATCGAAGCGTGCCACCACCCCGACCAGCCTCTCGCCCTCGACCACAGGAACCAGATGCACCGAACGGTCGACCATCAGCCCGGCGATGTCGGCGACCGGGGTGTCGGGGGCGCAAGTGGTCACCTCGCGGGAACAGATCTCGCCGACCTTGCGGGCGGTGATCTTCTTGACTTCATCCTGAAAGGTCTTTTCGCTTTCCAGATAGAAGACCCAATCGAAAATGGAAACAACCGTGGGGATATGCAGGGGCTTGTCCTGCTCGACCAGATCCGTCTCCGTCACCACCCCTTCCAGATGACCTTCGCTGTCCACCACCGGCAGGGCGTTGACGTTGTGGCGGGCGAACAGGCGGGCCAGTTCATCCACCTCGGTCTCGGCGGTCACGGTATGGACGTCGGTGGTCATGATATCTTTCGCAGTCAGCATGAAATCTCCTCGTTGATGGAATAAAAACCTCGCGAAAACCCGTCCTCGACTTCCCCGGCGGCCAAGGCGGCGCGGGCGGCGGGGATTTCCCGCAGCAGGTCAGAGGCGAAGAGCCCGGAGTTTCCCTGACAGGCGGCGAGACGGTCCCCGGCCAGAGCATGCAGGTAAACCCCGAGGATGGCGGCGGTCTCCGTCGTCAGACCTTGCGCCAAGAGTCCGCCGATGATCCCGGTCAAGGCATCGCCCATGCCGCCGCTGGCCATGCCTGGATTGCCGCCGGCATTGATCCGCACCCGGCCGTCGGGCAAGGCGACAACGGTGCGCGCCCCCTTGAGCACCAGGGTCACCCGGTAATCCAGGGCGAAACGACGGGCTGCGCCGACCCGGTCGGCCTCGATGTCGGCCACGGACGTCCCGGTCAGGCGGGACATCTCGCCGGGATGGGGCGTCAGAACCGCCTGCAGATCGGGGAGTTCCCGAAAGAAGCTGGGATGCGGCCCAAGGGCGTTGAGACCGTCGGCATCGATGACCATGGGCAGGGGGCATTCGCGCACCAGCTGCCGCACCAGTTCTGCCGTTTCCGGGAGTTGGCCGAGACCCGGGCCAAGCGCGAGGGCCTCCTTATCCTGCCACAGTTCGCGAAGTTCGTCCCAGGACGCCAGGGCCAAGGCACCCTCGGTCTCGGCCTGAGGCGCGGTCATCACCTCGGTGAGCTTGATCGCCATCGCCGTTTGAACCGATAGCGGACAGCCCAAAGTCACCAGACCGGCGCCCATGCGCAGGCCCGCCTCGGCGGTCAGCGCCGCCGCGCCGGTCTTGCCCCGGGAACCGGCCACCACCAGCAGATGGCCAAAGGTTCCCTTGTGTCCGGTCACCGGACGTGCGGGGAGCAAAGGCGCAGCTTCGACAGCGGTGACGAGACGGAAGTCATCCTCGCAAGCCGCCAGCAGGGGTGCGGGAATGCCGATATCGAGAACCTCCAGGGTTCCAACCCGGGCTCGACCGGGATAGAGGGCCTGCCCCAACTTCGCCGCGGCGAAGGTCAGGGTCAGGTCGGCACGTACCGCCTTGCCAAGCAGGGCTCCCTGGGTAGCCTCAATGCCGGAAGGCATATCGACGGCCACCACCGGCCGCCCGGACTCGTTGATCCAGTCGATAGCCCGCCCGTAGTGGCCACGCACCGGGGCACCAAGGCCCGTGCCGAAAATGGCGTCGACCACCAAGCGAACCGGCCCGAGCTCGCCCAGAATCGTGAGCAGACGATGCTCGTCCGGGACGAATGTCACTTCGCCGCCCATGCGCATCAGGACATCGAGATTGACCGAGGCATCACCGGTGATCGTCTCCGCTTCGGCGAGAACCAGGGTCCGCACCTGCCATCCCCGATTGAGCAAATGCCGGGCGATGACGTACCCGTCGCCGCCGTTGTTCCCCTTCCCCGCAAGGATCAGCACCGGCCCGGGAAAGGTCTCGCCATAATGTCGACAGAGCCGCTCGGCGGCTCCTCGCCCGGCATTTTCCATGAGAACCACGCCGGGGATTCCGATATCTTCGATGGCCTGACGGTCGAGTTCGCGCATTCGCGCGGCGGTCAACAACTTCATAGTGTTTCCTCCAGAATCACTGTGGCGTTGGCGTAATCCCCCTCATGACTGTAGGAAAGATGAATCGCATGGATTCCCCGCTCGGCGAGTATTTCCGCGGCCCGCCCGCTGACAGCCAAGGAGGGTTTGCCCAGATCGTCGCGGACCACCTCCATGTCCTGCCAGCGGATTCCCTCCCGCAGCCCGAGGCCGAGAGCCTTGAGAAAGGCCTCCTTGACCGCGAAACGGGCGGCCAGATGCGGTGCGGGATCGGGCTTCGGCAGGCAGTAGGCCTGTTCGCCCGGGGTGAAAATCCGCTGAATGAGGGCCTGATTGCCCTTTTCGAGAAAGCGGCGAAAACGGGACGCACGGCTCAGGTCGGTGCCGATCCCGGCGATCGCCACGACTACTCTCCCGACCGAATCAGGGCGGCCATCTCGCGCACCGCCCGCTCCAGACCGACCAGAACCGCCCGGGAAATGATACTGTGGCCGATATTGAATTCGTCGATGCCACCGAGCGCCACCACATCCTGCACATTCTGGTAGTTGAGACCATGGCCGGCATTGACCCCCAAGTCAAGCTTGCCGCCGGCACGAACCGCCTCCTGAATCTTGATCAGCTCGGCATAGCGCTGATCGTAGTGGCGGGTTTCGCAATAGGCGCCGGTGTGGATCTCAACGGCATCGCTGCCCAGTCGGTGGGCTTCCTTGATCTGCTCCAGATCCGGATCGACAAAGAGGCTGACAACGATCCCTTCCTGACGCAGCGTTTCGATCGGTTTCTTCAGGAGCCGGCGATGGCGCAGGACATCCAGCCCCCCTTCGGTAGTCAGTTCCTCGCGCTTCTCCGGCACCAGGGTAACGGAATCGGGACGGACCTTGAGGGCGATGTCGACCATCTCCTCGGTCGCCGCCATTTCCAGATTGAGACGGGTCTTGATCGTTTGCCGCAAAAGCAAGAGGTCGCGATCCTGAATATGCCGCCTGTCCTCGCGCAGATGAACGGTGATGCTGTCGGCGCCGGCGAGCTCGGCCAGGGCCGCCGCCGTTACCGGATCGGGTTCACTGGTCCCCCGCGCTTGGCGGACGGTGGCGACATGATCGACATTGACTCCCAGTCGCGCCATGGTTATTTCTGCTTTCAAAAAAGTGCGCAATCGTGCGCACGGTTCTTTTCCTGCCCCGACGTGTCTTGCTGACCACCTTCGTATCTGACAGGCGTTACTTTCCCGACTACGGCAGAGACGGTCTCTGCCGTAGTGCCGCCATTGCTGGACGGACTCGCCACGGGTAGGGCAGTTGCGGGTGCCAGCCGTTTTAGATTGAGCGCCGCGTTGTGGTCACGGTCATGGCAGGTGCCGCATTGTGGGCATGTCCATTGCCGATCCTTGAGCGTCAGCGCATCGTTCTTCCAGTCGCAGATGGAGCACAGGCGGCTGCTCGGATACCAGCGACCAGCAATCACCAATCGGGTGCCGTAGCGCTGGGCCTTGTATTCCATCTGCGAGCGGAACATGCCAAAGCCCACGTCGCTGATGGCGCGGGCGAGTTTGTCGTTCGCCAACATGCCTTTGACGTGCAAATCCTCAATCACCACCGCTTGGTTTTCGCGGCAAAGTCGGGTCGTGAGCTTGAGGGTGAAATCCGCTCGGATATTGGCAATGCGGGCGTGCAGCCTTGCCAAGGTCGCGGCGGACTTTCTGTGGTTATTGGATATGGGTAGTCTCGTGCCTTTGGGCAAACGGGCGTTGGGTGAAAAGCCTGCGGTTATTTTGGCCGCCTCGATCTTTCGGCTCATGCTTCGGCTACGGATTTTCAGCCTGCGTAACGCCGCTTTGAGCGGCTTGGGCGCTTCGATGGCTTCGCCATTGGAGAGCGTGGCGGCCGCCTTGATGCCAAGATCGACGCCGGTCACGCCATTCGCTGCCCTTGTCCGGTAAAACTGCGCATCGGGAACTTCAACCTGAATCGCTACAAACCAGCGCTGCGCGCGGCGGGAAACCGTCGCGCCGATGACCTTCCCATCGAAACGCAACGCCTCGGTCATGGCGACTTCGCCAATTTTTGGCAGGCGAATCCGCATACCGTCCATGCTGAATTTGTCGTTTGCCACATAGAAACTGTCGCGGCAGCACCCCTTTTTCTTGAATTGAGGGTCGTGCGCCGGCTTCCCAGCCTTGATCTCAGCGAAGAATCGGCTCCAGGCTTTTGCCAGATGGGCGAAGGGTTGAGCGTGGGCATCACGATGAATCGTCTTGAGCCACGGCTGCCCGTTCTCGTCGAGCCATTGCGGATCGCTGTCCTTGATCACGTTGAACTGTTTTTTCAGCGCCATCGCGTTAGGCTTTTGTCCCGCCGCGTACTGCCGGTTCCACTCAGCAAGCGCCCAATTCCAGACGCGGCGTACCGTGCCACAGGCACGATTGAAGTAGTCGGCCTGTTCCGGGGTCGGGAAAAGCGCGATTTTGTGGGACAGTTGCATCGTTTCAATCCCCTTCAGCCGGGTACATCAAGCCCCGCATCCTTCTTCAGTGCCTCGTCCAGTTTTTTTCGGTAATTTCGCAACCCGTACAGCCGTGACGAAAAGTAATGTACAATGGTCATCAGGTCTTGCACCATTTCCTGCACCGGCGACAGACGCTCCTGATTGAGCACCAGCAGTTCACAGCCATTGACCTTGGCAAAATGCTCGAACCACTCAAAGCCGAACCGCGTAAGCCGGTCACGATGGGCGAGTATCAGCATCTTGACTTCCCTTCGCCCGATTTCGTCCATCAGCATCAGAAACCGCTTGCGCTTGAAATTCAGGCCGCTGCCGACTTCTTCGATAAATTCGACGTTCGCCAGCCCTTTTGCCACAACGAACTCTTCCAGAACCTTGCGCTGATTGGCGAGATCGGGTTTCTGGGCAGCGCTGGACACGCGGCAGTAGGCAACCAGCCGCGTTGGCTCAGATACCGCATTGCGCAAGCCAATGAACTCGCGGATTTGTGCTTCGGTATACAAGCGCCGGTTGCTGTCCGTTCGCGCCACCGGTATCAACCGTCCCTCACGCTCCCAGCGTTGCAGCGTCTTGACCGATACGCCCAGCAGCTTCGCTGCCTTGCCTGTGCTTATAGTGTTTTCCATAGACATAATTATACACTAAGGCGCACTATTGGCAAGACTAGAGTATAGCTCCTCCCTGTTGCCGCCCAGGTGGCACTCGATGGCAGCGCCGATCTCTTGGGCCATTTCGGTGATCTGATACTTGTCCTGCCCTTCGAGCATGATCCGCAACAGCGGCTCAGTTCCGGAATAGCGGATCAATACCCGCCCCTTGCCCGCCAATTTTTCCTCGACGGCATCAATGACTCTTTGCACCTCGGGAATCTGGCTGATGTCCCGCCGTTCCTTGACCCGAACATTGAGCAGCACCTGGGGCAGGGAGATCATCACCCCAGCCAGTTCCGAGAGACGCTTGCCGCTGCGCTGCATGATCGCCAGCACCTGCAGTGCGGAAAGCATGCCGTCGCCGGTGGTGTTGTGATCGAGAAAGATCATGTGCCCCGATTGCTCGCCGCCAAGGTTATAGCCGTGTCGCACCATCTCCTCCACCACGTAGCGATCACCGACGGCGGTCTTCACCACCTGGCCGCCGGCCTTTTTCAGGGCGATATCGAGCCCCATGTTGCTCATCACCGTCGCCACCAGGGTCTTCTTCGCCAACTGCCCCTTGGCCAGCATATCCGTGGCGCAGATCGCCATGATGTGGTCGCCGTCGACCTCGTTGCCGAATTCGTCGACGAAAATGACCCGGTCGGCATCGCCATCGAGCGCCATGCCGAGATGGGCGCGATTTTCCACCACCGCGTCGGCGATGACCTGGGGATGCAGGGAACCGCAGCCGTCGTTGATGTTGGTGCCGTTGGGGGAGATCCCCAGGGGGATGACTTCGGCGCCGAGTTCCTCGAGAACCGCCGGCGCCACCTTGTAGGCCGCACCATTGGCGCAGTCGAGAACGATGCGCAGGCCCTTGAGATCGAGATCCTTGGGAAAAGACGCCTTGAGAAAGACGACGTAACGCCCCTTGGCGTCGTCCATGCGGAAAGCCTTGCCAACCTCCGAGGCGACTGGCCGCAGGGAGTCGATCTTCTTCGAATAGATCAGATCCTCGATCTTCAGTTCAGTCTCGTCGGGCAGCTTGAAACCGGTGTGGTCGAAAAACTTGATGCCGTTGTCCTGATAGGGGTTGTGGGAGGCGGAGATCACCACCCCGGCATCGGCGCGCATGGACGAGGTGATGAAGGCGATCCCCGGGGTCGGCAACGGCCCCACCAGGAGCACATCCACCCCCATGGAGCAGATCCCCGCCACTAGGGCGTTCTCGATCATGTAACCAGACAGTCGGGTATCCTTGCCGATGACGATGCGATGCCTGCGGTCGGCGGTCTTATCCTTGAAGATATAGGCGGCAGCGCGGCCCAGCTGCATGACGATCTCAGTAGTCATGGGATGAATGTTGGCGACCCCGCGCACGCCGTCCGTGCCGAATAGTTTCTTGGTCATTCCTTCGCTTCTCCTCTCGGTTCACCCTCATCCATATCAGGTTCGGGGGGAGCCGGTTCCGGCAATTTAACAATGGTCACAAGCACTTCGACGGTGCGATCTTCCTTGAGATAGGTGTAGCGACCGCGATAGTCGATGGGGACAATCAGACTAAAGCTGTCTTGCAGCCCTTCGATCTCCACCGGATCGGTCTCCACTTGGGCGACATTCTTGAGTTCCCCTTCCGCCCCCTCCACCAGCACCTCGGCCGGAGTCAGCCGAATCTCGCTCAGTTCGTATCCGGGGGTGGGGGTGCCGCTGACGACGATCTTGACCGGAACCTTTTTGCTCTTGATCCGTTCCAGCTTGACATCAACAAAGGAGGGGGACAGACGGGTGATTTTCAGGGCACCGGGAAGATTGAAGAGTTCCTCTAGGCGTTTAAAGGAGGTCAATCCCGGCTGCAGTCCCTTCAGGTCGACGGCAATCCCCAGATCCTTGGGATCGATGTTCACCAAAAGCGTCCGCGGACCGCTGATGCGGACATCGACCTGGCTGGGAATTTCGTTGGCCACCATCAGATCGGCCGGAAGGTTCTTGATGGCCAGTGGGATCGCATAGGAAAGCTCCTGCTTCTGCTCGCCCATGACAAAAAACCACAGGATCAAGGCAAAGGCCAGAGACAGCAGTTTAAGAAAGAGATTTTCGGTCAGTCTCCTGAACATGGTCTACCGCTTTTTCTTGGGCTTGCCGTCGCGAGGTTCGAAAAGCCTGGTGAGAACTCGCTTCAGGGAGGTGGAATCGAGATCGCGGGTGATCCGTCCGCCGACCACGACGGAAATTTTGCCCGTCTCCTCCGAAACGACAATGGCCACGGCATCGACCAGTTCGGTCAGGCCGATGGCGGCACGATGGCGGGTACCCAGGGTCTTACTGATGTCGGGGTTCTGGGAGATGGGCAAGAAACAGCCCGCGCGCTTGATGCGCCCCTGTTGGAAAACCAGGGCACCGTCATGAATGGGGGAGTAGGGAAGAAAGATCGAGGTGATGAGATCGCTGGAAACCTTGGCATCGATCTCGATGCCGACTTCGAGGAAATCTTTGAGACCCGTTTCCCGCTCGATGACGATCAGCGCGCCGATACGCTTGCTGGCCATATTGACGCAAGCCTTGACCAACTCATCCATGACCTCAGTCTCTTCCTTGTAGGAGAGATCGGCGAAAAAGGGGTTGCGGCCGACGTGAATCAACGCCCGGCGGATGTCGTTCTGAAAGAGGACGACGATGACCAGAATGATTGAGGAGAGGAAGTTGTCGAGAATCCAGTGCAGAGTGTAGAGGCCGCTGACTTGAGAGGAGACATAGACCCCGAGAATGACGGCCAAGCCGAGAAGCATCTGCACGGCGCGGGTGCCCTTGATGAGCAGCATGATCCGGTAGATGACAAACGCGACCAAGCCGATATCGAGCACGTCGAGCAGCCACCGGAAATTTTTCAGCCCATCGAACAACACCGCCATGTGCACCAATCCCATCAAAGGGTTTCCGTCGCGACCCCTCCGCCGTGTACCGCCCAGGCCATCAGGGCCGCCTCCCGCGCCGGGGCGACCTCATGCACCCGATGAATCATCGCCCCTTCCCGAACCCCAAGGACCACGGTCGCCAAAGTTCCGTAGAGCCGCCGGGCAGGCTCGGGCTGATCGAGAATCTTGCCGATAAAACTTTTGCGGGAGGTGCCCAGCAGGATCGGCCGCCCCAGCGCCCGGAATTCCCCGAGACGGCGCAGTATTTCGAGATTGCCGGAGGCGTTCTTGCCGAAGCCGATCCCCGGGTCGACCGCCAGACGGTCCAAGGGAATCCCCGCCGCCTCCGCCCGCGTTATCCCCACCTGCAGGTATTCGAGGATCTCGCCGGTCAGATCGCGATATGCGGTATCGGCCTGCATGGTCGCGGCGGCACCGCGGGTATGCATGAGGAACAGCCCGGCACCAGCCTGCGCAACGGCTTCGGCCAATGGCGGATCGAAATGAAGCCCGCTGACGTCGTTAATGAAATGGGCACCGGCGGCTAGGGCGGCACGGGCCACGGCGCTTTTGCTGGTATCGACCGAAATCGGGCAGGAAATTTCCCGGCCCAAGGCTTCGACTACCGGCACGACCCGATCAATCTCCTCCTGCGAAGAAACAACCGGAGCGCCGGGTCGGGTGCTCTCCCCCCCGACATCGATCAGATCGACCCCGTCCCGCTCCATCTCCCGTGCCCGCTCCAAGGCGGCGGGCAACGACCGGTAGCGGCCACCATCGGAAAAGGAGTCGGGAGTGACGTTGAGAATTCCCATGATCCGCGGCCGATCCAGTTCCAGCCGCAAACCCCGACCGCACAAAAAGGTCGGCGGATGTTCCAGGCGCTGCAGCAGAACGCCGATCCGGTCCGCTTGCTCGCGCAGGCCAAAAGGCTGCCGGCCGAGACGTTCGACCAGCAGCCTGAGCTGCTTAAGCGACCCGATCAACAAGACATCGGTCGTGGGAAGCGAACAGGCGACACTCCCCCGGGCCACGGCGGCATCGCCGCCCAGAGAAAGCATTTCCTGCTTGAGGATATTCGCGGCGGGACAGGACACATCAACCAACTTGACCAGTCGCCCCACCATCTTGTCCGCCATCCGCGCAACCCCCGCCGGATCGACGCCGATCCGAAGCAGTTCGCGGCGGGCTCCGGCCTCATCCGTCACCTGCAGGAGGCGCGGCAAAGCGGCCATCAGGCTACCGTTTCGGGAACGACTCTCTCCCCCGATGTCCCGAAGACCAGGGCACGGATCTCCGCACCATCGAGGTTTTCCTTCTCCAGAAGCGCCTCGGCCACGGCAATCAGAGAGGTCTTCTGTTCCTCCAGGATCCGGTGGGTCCGTTCGTAATTTTCCTTGACGATCCGCTTGATCTCCTCGTCGATCTCAATGGCGGTGGCCTCACTGTAGTTCTTCACATGGCCCATGTCGCGACCGAGGAAGACCTCCCCCTCCTTCTCGCCGAACGCCAGGGGTCCGAGCTTCTCGCTCATCCCCCACTCACAGACCATCTTGCGGGCGATGGCGGTGGCCCGCTCGATGTCGTTGCTGGCGCCGCTGGTGATGCTTGAAAAGATGATCTCCTCGGCAACGCGACCACCGAGCAAGGTGCAGATGCGGGTATGCAAGCCGTCCCGGGTTTCGTTGTATTTTTCCTCTGCGGGCAAATACATGGTGACGCCCATGGCGCGGCCCCGGGGAATGATCGAAACCTTATGCACCGGATCGGCACCGGGAATGAAGAGGGCAACCAGGGCATGTCCGGCTTCGTGGTAGGCGGTGACCTTTTTCTCCTCCTCGGTAATGACCATGGAGCGCCGTTCGGCCCCCATCATCACCTTGTCCTTGGCCGCCTCCAGATCTTCCATATTGACTTGGTTCTTGTTGGCACGGGCGGCCAGAAGGGCCGCTTCGTTGATCAGGTTGGCGAGATCGGCGCCGGAAAAGCCGGGTGTGCCTTTGGCCACCACTTCCATATCGACGTCGGCATCCAGGGGAATCTTGCGGGCATGGACGTTGAGAATCTTCAAGCGCCCCTTAACGTCGGGGCGGGGGACCACCACCTGCCGGTCAAAACGACCGGGGCGCAGAAGCGCCGGATCAAGGACATCGGGCCGGTTGGTGGCGGCAATCAGGATGACCCCCTCGTTCGACTCGAAGCCGTCCATCTCTACCAACAACTGGTTGAGAGTCTGTTCCCGCTCGTCATGACCGCCACCGAGGCCGGCGCCACGGTGACGACCGACGGCATCGATCTCGTCGATGAAGATGATGCAAGGGGCATTTTTTTTCCCCTGCACGAAGAGGTCGCGAACACGGCTGGCGCCGACCCCGACAAACATCTCGACGAAATCCGAACCGGAGATGGAGAAAAAGGGGACACCCGCCTCACCGGCGATGGCACGGGCAAGCAAAGTCTTGCCGGTACCGGGAGCGCCGCAGAGCAGTACCCCCTTGGGGATGCGTCCACCCAAGCGGGAGAACTTCTTCGGCTCCTTCAGAAAGGAGACGATCTCCTCCAGTTCGTCCTTGGCCTCGTCAATCCCCGCCACGTCCTTAAAAGTCACCTGGGCCTGGTTTTCGGTGAGCAGTTTGGCCTTGCTCTTGCCGAAACTCATGGCCTTGCCGCCGCCGGACTGCATCTGCCGCATAAAGAAGACCCAGACCGCGATCAGCAGCAGAATCGGCCCCCAGGAAACCATCAACGTAAACCAGAAGCTGCGGTCCTCGGCGGGGCGAGCCTGAATCTCCACCCCCTTTTCCCGCAACTGGGCAATCAGCGCGGGGTCATCCGGGACGAAGGTCTTGAACAGGGTATCGTCCTGATACTTGCCTTCAACATTGGAACCCTGCACCGTGACTTCCCGTACCCGCCCCTCCTCCACGGCCGCGAGAAACGCCGTGTAGGTAATCGGTTTCTGCTCCTGCCCCTTCTGGGTCATCATGTTGAAGAGCAGGATCATAACCAGGGAAATGACCAGCCAGAGTGCAAGATTTTTATAGAATTGATTCACAGTACCCCCTAAGCACCTTGATTTATCGTCAACGAACCCGCGCCAAGCCCTCACAAGCTGAAAATCGCGCGGGTTCTCGAAAACTTATCATACGGTCGGCGTTTTCACAACCCGTTTTCGTCCGCCCTTCCGGGCCGATAAACAAAGCGCAGAACCCGTCCGCATGCCGCTTCGGGGCGGTAGTCTTGACACCGCCGAAACCCTGCGACCCAGAGGATTTCATCCTTCGCCAGCAGCCAGAGGCGCCGCCGGGTTTCCTTTTCGACCTTATGGTCGATGAAGAAGGATTTGAGTTTCTTCCCGCCGGGGGCCCCCGCGGGCCGAAAACGGTCACCCGGTTGAAAGGTCCGCCACCACAACGGGAAATCGATGCGGGTACCGTCAAATTCCGCGGTCCACACGTTCTCCTCCCCGGGACGGTCCGCCACCGACACCCGCAATTCGCCGCCGTCGGCGAAAAAATAACTGCCGGGGGCTGTTATTTCAACAGGTTCGACAACGACGGTCGGCGGCCGTTGCCGGCGCATCCACAATCGATCGTAACGTCGGCCGATCCAGGCTCCGGGGAGATCAAGCTCGCCTTGGGGAGATTCGGCCTCAATCAACCGTTGCAGATCGTGCAGATGGCGTGCGCTTATGCCGCGCAGATCACCACGCAGCAAGGCCAGGGCGCGCCGCAAGACCCGCGGCGACAGGGCCGGATGAAGGGCCAGCAGGACGCCGCGCGACAAATGCAACCCGTCCTTCTGTTCGAGAAAAGCCCGTGCCAAGGCTTCGTCCTCGCGCTCACGCCAGAAGTCCTCTTCCGTGGAAAATCGTGCCGCCAGGCGAAAAAGATGCTCTTCGATCCGGGGATTGAAGTTTTCAAGGAGGGGCAGGAGCTGATGGCGAATGCGATTGCGGGTAAAGCGAAGATCGTGGTTGCTGGCATCCTCGACAAAGGACCAACCGAGGTCCGCCAGAAAAGCCCGAAGTTGGGCACGGGTAAAAGGAAGCAAAGGCCGGATGAAAGGCAGGGAAAAGGCCTGCATGGCACCCAGACCGGAACTTCCGGAACCGCGCAGCAACCGATGCAGCAGGGTTTCCGCCTGATCACCGCGATGATGCCCGAGGGCCACTTTCGCGCAGCCCTGCGCCATCGCCGTCTCCAGAAGGAATTCCCGCCGGGCCCGGCGGGCGGCGGCCTCCAACCCGTCCCCCCAGTACCGGGCAAGCTCGGGAACCGGTCGCGCCCCGAGATACAGCGGGACTTCCAGGGAAGCGCAAAGACGGCGCACAAACTCAGCGTCCACGCCACTTTCCGGGCGGATACAATGATCCAGATGAGCCGCCGCGACATCGATCCCGAGAATTCGGGCATTGCGCTGCAACAGCGCGAGCAGCGCCAGCGAATCGGCCCCGCCGGAGACCGCCGCCAGCACTCGCTCCCCCGGAGCCAGCAAGCAATACCTTTGGATGTTTTCGAGAAAAAGCTTATCCATCGGGAGATCTCGCAAGCCAAATAGACAAGCCCCCCACCAGAATCTCTGGAGGGGGGCTTGAAATGGTGGCGGTGCAGAGATTCGAACTCCGGACACTGCGGATATGAGCCGCATGCTCTAACCAACTGAGCTACACCGCCGCTGAACTTCTTATGCTCAACCCTTTATGAGGTTTGATTTTTTGGTTGCGGGGGAAGGATTTGAACCTTCGACCTTCGGGTTATGAGCCCGACGAGCTACCAGACTGCTCCACCCCGCGTCACAGAAACGGGAATTTACCCGCAACATCGAAACAAGTCAAGCAAAAAAATTCGCCGCCAAGGACCTGCCGAGAGGGGCCGGTCACTCACATTCGACTTACTGTTTTTTGATCATTCCGGAAAGACGTTCTTCGTTTTTCAACCGCTCCACGACTTGGGTAACCGCCTCGTTTCCGGCATACGGCCCGACCATCACCCGTTGCCAGACCCCCTTGTCGCCGAGGTTCGCCTCTTGGACATAGGCCCCATATCCCTTTTTGCCAAGGCGGTCCCGCAGGGCGTTGGCGTCGCCCAGACTCTTGAAGGAGGCAACCTGCACGACAAAAGTACCTTGGACCACCGGCTTGGGCAAGGGAGTTGGGGGCGCCTCGGCTTTCACAGTCGGTGCCGGAGTCGCGACGTCGACCTTTTCCGCCTCCGGTGCCGCGAGGACGGGCGGAAGCGGGCGGTGGGGTTCCGCTTTTGCTGTCGGAGCGTCAGTCTTTACGGTTTTTCCCGGCGGAGGCAGGTTGATGCCGCTACCTAAGGGAGGCGATTCCCCCTTGGGCAGCGCTTCGTAAAAGGTCAAAGTCGGCTTTTCCGGTTCCTCCTCAACAGCAGGCACCACGGTGGGTGCCGCAGGCACTCCGGTCTCGGGGGCCGGTGGGGATTCGGCCAGGGGAGGAGGAACGGGTAAAGGAGGGGTTGCGGACTCAACGGACACCGAAGGCGCTCCGGAAGAACTTCGTCCTACCATGATCCCCAGAAAAAAACTGATCAGGGAAATAACCAATAGCAAGACGACCAGCATAATCGCATGTTTCTTTTCCATGCGCCGCTGACTGCGCGACTGCACCTGCATGACCATTTCCCACCTCCAAAGCCGGGATCTCCGGCAAAACCCTGGCCCACCGCGAAACCGGCCGGTCTAGAAGAAAAATTCCCTACCCTCTGCGCCAAACTTACTTCTGACGCCCCTCCTCCTCTGCCGCCCGGGCTTTTTCCCGCTCTTTACGCAGGAGAATATCCTCGCTGAAATCGGGGCAGTGCAGGGAAGAATCATCGCCGCGAGAAAAGCGCTTGGCGCAATGAGCCCGCCAGGCGCAGAGCGGGCAGAGAGTTCGAACATCCTGGGTCATGGCTGAAAATCTCCCATCTCATAATTTCCGGAACAGACATTCATCCTAGCCTCGGAAATGGGCGACTGTCAAGAAAGGGTCCAGGGAAAACGGGCGGGGAAAATCGGAACGGAAAAAGTCTGCCGGGAAAAGCCTCAATGGCGTGAGGCTTTTCCCCCTTTCGCGGTGGGAGTATCGGCGGGAGGCGTCCTTCCATGGGCACGGAATTGATAGACAAGTTCGTCTTCCTTGACCATGCCTAGATCCTTGCGGGCAATACCTTCCAGGTAGCGAGGATTGGACTTGAGGTTTTCAATCTCCTTGCGCAACGCCTGATTAACCGCTTCAAGCTCCTGGACCTGGCGCAACAGATCTTCTTTCTGCTGTTTGGCGCGCAGAGCGCACAAAATCCCTTTATCGCCCCAGACCGCCACCCCCAAAATCACCAGGACGAGCAAGACGGGCCAGAGGGAAAACCAGTTTTTGCGGGTCATCGAGTCCTTTTCCGACATGGACGCATCCTAAAAACCGGGCCGGCCCCGAAGGGCACGGCCCGAAAAAACATGCCAATGATTTAGATCAGCCCAAAGCCGTCGCAACTACTTTACGGCAACCTGCCCACGAAACTTGGCCAGTGACTTCTCGCCGATCCCCTTGACGTCAACCAGTTGCTCCACCGACTTGAAGGGTCCATTCTTTTCCCGGTAGTCGATGATCCGCTGAGCCGAAACCGGGCCAACCCCCGGGAGAGCTTCCAACTGCTCCAATGTGGCGCTGTTGATGTTGACGGCCTTTTGCGCCGTCGCAGCCTGCGGGACCGCGAAGACCTCTGTCCCAGACAGCGTAAAAGTCAACAACATCCCGATAATAACCAGTCTCCAAAAATTTTTCATCAATTTTTCCCTCGTGCTCGATCAGTTTACGAATTCACGGCAATCCAATAATAACCCCACCCTCCTTTCTCCAAAAAAACACGCGGCCCGGCCGCCGCCAGCGGGACCGCCAAAACCACATAGAAATTAACAAAGAACAATATTTGCGGTCAATAATTAAGTTCTTGGCTATCAAAAAAACCGGCACTCGCCGTTTTTTTTGATTGGAGAAAAGTTCTATTCTTCGCTTGCCTGAGTACTCCCCAAATTACCCCCCATGCGCAGCACATTGCCAAGTCCGCTCAAAGCAAAGACCAGGACATATTCCTGCTCGTCAAGACGATCCCGCAAGGTCAGAAACAGACTCCAGCATTGAGAGCGATACTCCAGATCAAAAACCTTTTCCAGAGTAACCCGATCATGAATATCGTAGCGGTGCTGATAGCCAAAATAAAATGGCGCAAGCAACGCCAGGGAGGCCGTACCCGCGACATACTCCGTTCCCTCAGTAGCATACTCGGTTTCATCACGGGTGTAGCGGTAGTCAACGGAAAGACTGTTTCCCCCCTGATCGCGCAAACCGGACCGCGCATTGAACGCCTCCAAACTGCGACTATGGAAATCATAGCGGCCATCCAGATCGAAAAAGGTATTACGGGTGGGTGACCAGAGCAGTTCAGCGCGCACGTCCGACAGGGGATCAACCTCATTGAGATCCTCTCGATCATGCCGGAACTGCCGGATATCGTACGTTTGCGACAGGCGGAAGTTGAGAAATTCCAGATACTCTACCACCCCGGGCTGGGGTTCGAGGCGAGCGGTGAACCGGTTGGTCAAGGCGTAGGTGACGCGATTGGCGACACCGATCCGGTCCAGCGAGTCAAAATAAGGCAGATGATCCTGAGACTCATTGGGGACATACGAATAGACCACTTCCGGGTCAATACTGTGACGGATTTTCCGGTAGCTGCCCACCCCTCCATGGAAAACACGGGAAAAACTGGTTCCCATCCGCAGCGAAAAGTCATAGACACCCGCATCCTCCGAACCGGGTCCGGAAGCCGATGTTTCGTAGAGACGTTCGCGGTAGCCCAGTTCCGGAACGACTTCAAGCCAGGGAACCGGGGCGAAAAACGCCGAAAGATAGGGACGGACATTCAGACGCTGGCCTTTGATCCTGCTCGTCTCCCAGTCGCCGGTAACGACTTCTTCTTCCCGCCAGAAGTAAGTATAGGTTGAACCGACCCCAAAGAAGAAGGGGCTTTCGCCAAGGCGCCGGCGCAGAACGTCGAAACGGAGTTCCGGCAGGCGTTGCAAGGTCGTATCGTCATCAAATTCCAGATCCTGGGTATAGTCGAGTTCGGCGGCAAAAATATTATTCTCCCAGGCGTGACTCAAATAGACTACTGACTCGGATTGGTCCTTGGTATATTCCTCCGCAATCGTACCGAATTCGTCGAAATAATCGCGATTACTGACATATTCCACATCAGCACTCAACGTCCAGGCGCCGGGGAGAGTACCGTGATGATTCCACTCCAAGGCGTAACGGTCGTCCTCATCAAGGGTGTCGGCCAGATCCGGTTCATCCTTGAGTTTGTCGCGCAGGTATTCGTTACGGATGTTGTTGACGTAATAACCGCGCAGGGTTCCTTCGTTGTCGGCACCGAAGATGTAACGATATTCCAGGCCCTGACCGATACCGAAGTCGGAGAGGTAATCGACGTAGATGGTCGCATCCTGATTGCGGGCGATCACGTGATAATAGGCAAGGGACAATTCGGCGCCGCGCTTGTCCGAGTAGCCGAAGCGAGGCATGAGCATTCCCGACTCCCGCTCGGTCTTGGCGGGGAAGACAATGTAGGGGAGGTAGAAGACCGGCCAGTCGTGCAGATAGAAAAGAACGTTGCTGGCCCGGGCATATTTGCCCAGGGTCACATCGATATGCCGGGCGCCGAATTTCCAGGATGGGACTTCGCCGTCACAGGTCGTAAAGAAGCCTCTTTCCAACTGGTAATCCTGCTCGCCGATCCGCTTCAGTTCGTCGCCGGCCAGGTGGAAGTTATGTTCCTTGATAAAGACCTTGCCACTGCGGATCCGGCCCACTCCCGTCTGCATGTTGTAATCGGCCTGTTCCGCCCACAAAGTTCCCAAAGGATCGGTTAGATAGACATTTCCAGTCGCGTTGGCATCCCCGGTCAGGTCGTTAAAGAGCATCTGATCCGCGTCGAGGGTTACCCCCCCCTTGGTCAGACGCACACTACCACGCGCCGTATACAGGGAAGCTTCCCGATCATAGCTCAACTCATCGGCTTCAAGATTGACCGGGGCGGGGCCACTCAGATCCTGAAGACCCGGTCCCGTTGGGGAGGGAACGACCGGCGACGCGACCTCCACCACGGGAGGAACCGGCGGCGCAACAACCGCGGGGAAAGTTTCGGACGTCAAGGGAGCTTCCGCCGGGGTTGGGGCGGAAGGCCGTGGAGCATCTCCGGATAGTTCCGGCGAAGCTGAGGTACGGGACACCTCCGTTGACTCCGCCGGCGTAGCGGCAAGGGCTGGGACTTCCTCCCGCACGGACTCGGCAACAAATACAGCAGGGGAAGAAACCTTCGCGCCAACCAAGTGGGAGACTCCCGAAGCGGCGAGCAGTTGCCGCCCTTCCGGATCGCCGCCCATGGCCGTCAAGGTCACTTCCAGGCGATTGCGCAATCCGCGTCGCACCCCCTGGCGGGCGACCACGAAATCGCTGGCTTCTCCGGAAGCGGAGGAGAGAGGGACAACCGTGGCCAAAATCTCGAACTCACCGGCGAGTTGGCGGCGTACGTAATCGACGGTAAAGGCCGCCATGTCGACGCTCCGGTAACGGTTCAGCGATTCGTGGAGGTCGGCGACCTGCTGGAATTCCTGCACCACCACCTCTTCACCAAGGCGCCGGGCCAGGTAATCGGCCAAAGCCTGGGCCCGTTCCACAGAAGGAAAAAAACGGGTGGACTGGGGAACGATACCGAAAGTCAGGCGCGCCTGCACCGGAGCCGCCCAGCAAAAGATCATCAAAAGGAAAAAAAGCAGCCCAACTCGCATCACAGCAAAGGATCCTTTACCGAGGAAAACCCACAGGTGGGTCCAGACACCATCATAACAGGGGATCCGCGATCGGCTCGCCTCCGGCCAGATATTCCCGGGCCGCCGCCACCAGAAAGAGGGAGCCGGCCACCAAAATGACTTCACCCGGCCGCCGCTCTGAAAGGGCGGCCTCCAGAGCCGCACCGCAACCGGCAAAGACCCGGGCCGGGCGCCCGGCGTCCCGCCCCAGGCAGGCCAAGGTCTCCGGTGGAACCGCCTCTTCCACCGGCGGCACCGTGCAATAGAGTTCCGCAACAAAGGGCAGCAGCGGAGCAAGGATCGCGGCAGCCTCCTTATCCCCTTTCAACCCGACAACCCAGCGCACCACGCGGGGCATGAGATAACGCAGATAATCGGCGAGGACCGCCGCCCCCCCCTCATTATGGGCGCCATCGAGAAGGATATCGCGCTCCTCGTCCCACCACTCCAGGCGGCCGGGCCAACGCGTCTTGGCTATTCCCGCGCGGACGGTCGCCGGGATCAGGGGAGCACCCTGCTCGGCGAGAAGCTCTGCCGCCGCCAAGGCCAGGGCGAGATTCTCCCGCTGATGGGCGCCAAGGAGACCGGGACGAAGCCCTTCCACCTCCCAACGATGACCGTGCCACGACAAAGGGGCGTCATCCCCCTTGGGGCCGAGGACGCTGCCGACATCGCGAACCGGAGCCTGCTTCTCCCGGGCCAGAGCATGAAGCACCCGATCGACCTGGGGATCCTGACGTCCCAGCACCAGGGGGACGCCAGGTTTGATGATTCCACCCTTTTCGCCGGCGATGGTCGTCAGATCGCCGCCGAGATGGCTGGCGTGATCGCGACAGATCGAAGTGATGACGGTCACTTGGGGAGATTCTACGGCGTTGGTGGCGTCGAGCCGCCCACCCATACCTGTCTCCAGAACCGCGAAATCGACCCCTTCCCGCTGGAAGTGGAGCAGGGCCATGGCGGTGGTGAACTCAAAAAAGGTACTCGGAATATCCCCCGCGACCTTACGCAACTCCGCAGTGTAGGCCGCCACTTGCCCTTCGGTGATGGGCGTACCGTTCACCCGGATGCGTTCGGTGAAGGAATGGAGATGGGGAGAAGTATAAAGCCCGACCCGCAACCCCGTTTCGCGCAGCATGCGGTCGAGAAAGGCACAAACCGAACCCTTGCCGTTGCTGCCGGCGACGTGGATGACACCGTAGGTGCGCTCCGGGTGCCCGAGGCGATCGAGCAGAGCGCGGATGTTGTCCAGCCCCAGCTTGATCCCGAATTTCTGCAGCCCATAGAGGTAGTCGAGGCTCTCCCGATAGGCCACGGATCAACTCTTGGTGAAGATCCGCAGAATCTGGGAGAGCCGCTGCTTCATTTCCTGGCGCCGGACGATCATATCGACCATGCCGTGTTCCAGCAGATATTCGGAGCGCTGGAACCCCTCGGGCAAGGTCTGGCGGATGGTCTGTTCGATAACCCGGGGCCCGGCAAAACCAATGAGTGCCTTGGGCTCAGCCATGTTGATGTCGCCAAGCATGGCGAAACTGGCGGTCACGCCACCGGTGGTCGGATCGGTCAGTACCGAGATAAAGGGAATGCCGGCCTTTTTCAGCTTGGCCAAAGCCGCGCTGGTCTTGGCCATCTGCATGAGCGAGAGGATGCTCTCCTGCATGCGCGCCCCCCCGGAAGAGGAGAAGACGAGGACCGGACAACGTTTTTCCAGCCCCAGCTCAATGACCCGGGTGATCTTCTCCCCGACCACCGACCCCATGCTCCCGCCCATGAAGCCGAAGTCAAAGACAGCAACAGCCACCGGCAAACCTTCGATCGTTCCCTTGCCGCAGATCACCGCATCGCCGCTGCTCTTCTTGACGGCGGCGCGAATGCGGTCCTTGTAGCGCTTGGAATCCTTGAAATCGAGGAAGTCCACCGACTCCATGGCAGCGTCCATCTCGGCAAAGGATCCCTGGTCGATAATCAGACTGATCCGTTCCCGGGCGGAAATGCGGAAGTGGTAGTCGCATTTGGGACAGACGTTGAGGTTGCGCTCGACTTCCTTGGTGTAGATGATCTCGTTGCAGTTCTTGCATTTGATCCAGACCCCTTCGGGCATCTGGACATGTTTCGATTCCACTTCGGCGATGGGCGCCTTGGAGCGCTTGAACCAGGACATATGTCTACCTCTTGATTATTGAGTTTCGGCGTGAACTCGGCGGTCGGTCCGGGAGCGGAGTAAAATACCGTTTCCGCGCGTTCGCCCACGGCGAGGCAGGCGTCGGCCGCACCTTATGCCAGAACGAATTTTCTACATTAATCGAAGCCTTGCTCCATTTCAACCGTTTTCTCGGGCGGCAATTTCCCGAACCCGAGTCAGCAGATCGAGAAACATGGCGGCATTGATCCGCCCGGTCTGCACATTGTAGCGGCTGCTATGGTAACTGGCGACCAGGGTCAGGCCATTGGTCAGGGGATAGGCCGCGCCGTGGCCAAAGGGGTAATCAGCGAGCCGGGCCACCAGCCCCTCTTCCTTGAAAAGACGCAGGCAACTGGTGAAGGCGCCCTGGCCGAGGGCCAGCACCACCTTGAGCCGGGGCAAAGCGCCTAGTTCCGCCGCCAGAAAGGGGCGACACTGGGCAAATTCAGCAGGCAGGGGCTTGTTTTCCGGCGGCGCGCATTTGACTGCGTTACTGATGTAGAGATCGGTCAGGTACAGACCGTCGCCGGCATGGGAAACCTCCGGGCAACTGGCGAAACCGGCCCGGTACAGCAGAGGATACATGAAATCTCCGGCACCGTCGCCGGTGAAGGGTCGGCCGGTGCGGTTGGCACCGTGGGCGCCGGGGGCGAGGCCAACCAGAAACACCCGCGCCTGGGGATCGCCGAAGCCGGGTACCGGACGGTTCCAGTAGTCCTGCCGGGTGCGACCGCCTTTCGCCGGCAGCGTCCGCAGATAGTCAACCAGGCGCGGACAGCGGCGACAATTTGCTACCCGTTCGACAAACGCCTCGTCCATCCTCCCCTCGTCCGGTTCAGGCCGACGGCTGGCCATCGGCCCTGGGCTTACCCCGCCGACGCCGGGGCTTCTTCGCCCTTGCGGCGGCGGGCACCGGCTTGGCGTGGGCCGGAGGGGATTTCTTGCGCGGAGCGGAGCGCTTGTAATCCCAGAAGAAATCATCCTCCTCGGGAAACCGGCTGGGAATTTTGCGCCCGATATATTCCTCGATGTCGGGCAGATGGAAGACCAGATCCTCGTCGGCGAAGCTGATCGCCTTGCCGATCGCCCCGGCCCGAGCGGTACGGCCGATGCGATGGACGTAGTCCTCGGCATCCTGGGGCAGGTCGTAGTTGATGACGTGGCTCACGGCATCGATATGAATCCCCCGGGAGGCGACGTCGGTGGCAACCAGGAAGGTCAGCTTGCCCTCCTTGAAATCAGCGAGGATGCGCATCCGCTTATTCTGGGCGATATCCCCGGAAATCACCGCCGCCTTGAGGTCGTTCGCCTTGAGACGCTCGGTGAGGTGCTCGGCCTCTTTCTTGGTGTTGACAAAGATCAGCACCCGCTCGGCCTCCGCTTCCTTCCTGAGCAGACCGAGGAGCAGAGGGAATTTTTCCCGGCGGGCGGCATGATAGAGGATCTGTTCGACCCGTTCGGCGGTGACCTGCTCGGGCAGGATCTCGACCTTCTCCGCCAGATCCATGAACTCGTAGGCCAGCTCCGTCACCCGCTGGGACATGGTGGCGGAAAAGAGCATGGTCTGGCGTTTTTCAAAAGGCGGGAGCTTGCGCAGGATGTAACGCAGATCCTTGATGAAACCCATGTCGAACATGCGGTCGGCTTCATCGATGACCAGCGCTTCGATGCGGTCGAAGGTGAAGACCCGCTGTTTGGCGTAATCGATGAGTCGCCCGGGCGTGGCAACGATGATATCAACACCGTCCTTCAAGGCCTGGCGCTGCTTGTCATAGTCCATGCCGCCGAAGATCGCCTGTACCTTAAGGGGGCAGTGCGCCCCAAGTCCTTTGGCATCCTCGACGATCTGGACCACCAGCTCCCGGGTCGGCGCCATGATCAGGGCGCGGGGATTGTTGCTGGTGCGTTTGCCGCTGGCCAGCAGCCGGGTAAAGAGCGAGATGAGAAAAGCGGCGGTCTTGCCGGTGCCGGTCTGGGCCTGGGCCGCCACATCCCGGCCGGTGAGGGCGATGGGAATGGTCTCTTCCTGCACCGGGGTAAGTTCGGTGAAACCGACCTCGGCGACCCCCTTGAGGACCGCTTCGGGCAGATTCAGTTCGGTAAATTTCATGGGTTCCTTTCGTTAAAGAGCGGCGCGTGCATTCCGGATGAATGCCGCGACCCGCGCCGGATCCTTGCACCCCGGGGCACTTTCGACGCCGCTGGAAACGTCGACGCCGTAGGGTCGCACCCGACGGATCGCCTCGCCGACGTTCTCCGGATTGAGTCCGCCGGCGAGAATGACCGAACGCTCGACGGCAAGACGGGCCGCCAGCTCCCAGTCGCCAAGTTTGCCGGTACCGCCGTAACTGTCCGGATGCCAGGCATCGAGCAAGAGCGCCGAAACCGCGTAATCCCCGATGCCGGCCAGGCTCTCCTCCCCCTTGACCCGCAGCGCCTTGAGCACCCGATGGGGGGGGAAGAGACAGGCATCCGGCCCCTCGTCGCCGTGCAGTTGGATGACATCCAGGCCGCAGAAGTCGACAATCTCGCGGACGATTTCCGGTCGCTCGTTGACAAAGAGCCCGACCGTGGTCACGAAAGGAGGCAAGGCGGCGACGATCGCCCGCGCCTGCTCCCGGGTGACGCAACGAGGACTTTTTTCATAGAAAACCAGTCCCAGCGCATCCGCCCCGCAGGCGCAGGCCTGCAGGGCGTCATCGATACGGGTGATACCGCAGATCTTGATCCTGATCATCCGTCACCCCGACAAGGGCGATCCTTGTGATCGCCCCTACGCGTACCTTTGTCTATCCCACCTTCGGCAGATGGGACAAGGATTCCTTGATGGCCTCGGCGGGATATTCGTAATCGGTGAGCTTGCCGGCGAAGTAATCGTCGTAGGCGGTCATGTCGACATGGCCATGCCCGGAAAGGTTGAAAAGGATGGTCTTCTCCTTCCCCTCCTCCTTGGCCTGCAAGGCCTCATCGACGGCGCCGCGAATGGCGTGACTCGACTCGGGAGCGGGGATGATCCCCTCGGTGCGCGAAAAGAGGACCGCCGCTTCGAAACAGCCAAGCTGATGCACCGCCTTGGCCTCAATCACTCCGGTGTTGAGCAACTGGGAAACCAGGGGGGAGGCGCCGTGATAGCGCAGACCACCGGCATGGATGCCCGGCGGCATGAAGTCGTGGCCGAGGGTGTACATCTTTGCCACCGGCGCCATCTTCGCGGTGTCGCCGTAATCAAAGGCATAGACCCCCCGGGTCAGGGTCGGGCAGCTTGCCGGTTCCACCGCCAGCACCCGCACCTGCTTGCCGTTGGCCTTGTCGGCAACGAAGGGGAAGCCGATTCCGGCGAAGTTGGAGCCGCCGCCGTGGCAGCCGATGACCACATCGGGATAATCCCCGGCGATGGCCATCTGCTCCTTGGCCTCAAGACCGATGATCGTCTGATGGAGGCAGACATGGTTGAGCACACTCCCCAGAGCGTAGCGGGTATCCTCGCGAGAGACGGCATCCTCCACCGCCTCGCTGATGGCCAGACCGAGGGAACCGCCGTTCTCCGGGTCCTTGGCGAGCATGGCGCGGCCGGCGTTGGTCTGATCCGACGGCGAGGGGATGACGTTCGCCCCCCAAAGCTGCATCATGCTCTTGCGGTAAGGCTTCTGCGCGAAGGAAACCTTGACCATGTAGACGGTGCACTCCAAGCCGAACATCTGGCAGGCCAGGGCGATGGAACACCCCCACTGCCCGGCGCCGGTTTCGGTGGCGATGCGCTTGGTTCCAGAAATCTTGTTGAAATAGGCCTGCGGCACGGCGCTGTTCGGCTTGTGCGAACCGGCCGGGGAAACCCCTTCATACTTGTAATAGATCTTCGCCGGGGTACCAAGGGCCTTTTCCAACCGGTGCGCACGAAAGAGGGGGGACGGCCGCCAGATCCGGAAGATCTCCCGCACCGGCTCGGGAATCTCGATCCAGCGTTGCTGAGAGACTTCCTGCTCGATGAGGGGCATGGGGAAGATCGGCAGCAGATCCTCCGGCTTGACCGGCTGCATCGTCCCCGGATGGATGACCGGCGCCAGCGGGCCCGGCATATCGGGGATGACATTATACCAGTATTTGGGGATACGGTCTTCCGGCAACAGGATCTTGTTCTGCATCACTCTCTCCTTGAAATGTCGCGGTAGGGGCGAATCTTGTATTCGCCCTGGGCGCCCACAGGGGGCCCCTACATGTCATTAACCCATCAGTTCTTCCAGCTTCGCGCTGATATCGGCTTCACGCATCAGCGCCTCGCCGACAAGAAAAGCCCCGGCGCCGGCCTTGAGCAACCGTTCGACGTCGGCGCGGCCATTGATGCCGCTTTCTGCGACAACGAAACGATCCGCCGGAACCAACGGCCGCAGGCGCTCGGTAACGGCGAGATCGGTGACGAAGGTGCGCAGGCTGCGGTTGTTGATGCCGATCAGTTCACAGTCCGTTTGCAGCGCCAGATCCAGCTCCGCCTCATCGTGCACTTCGAGGAGCACGTCGAGACGCAGTTCCCGGGCGCAGGCGATAAAATCCCGCAACTGGGGCAAATCGAGCATCGCTGCGATGAGCAGCACGGCGTCGGCGCCAAAGGCACGGGCTTCGACAATCTGATAGGAATCGCAGATGAAGTCCTTGCGCAAGAGCGGCAACGAAACCTGTTCGCGGATCAGACCGAGATAGTTCAGATGACCGAGGAAGAACTTTTCATCGGTGAGCACGGAAAGACAGGTGGCCCCGTGCGCTTGGTAGATTTCGGCGATGGCGACGGGATCGAAATCGGAGCGGATCACCCCTTTGGACGGAGAACCCTTCTTCACTTCGGCGATGACCGCCGTCTCTCCCGCCTCATGCATGATCCGCAGGGCGCGGGCAAAACCCCGGGGCTGGTCCTCGACCAGCTCCAGCCGTTGCTGCAGCCGCTCCATGGGAAATTTGGCCTTGGCGGCGGTCACCTCCTCGCGCTTGTGCGCGACGATTTTTTTCAAAATGTCGGGGGTATCGGTCATCGATTTTTCCGTACAAGGGGCGACCCGATGGGTCACCCGATTATTCGTTCGTCAACGCCGCCAAAGCGTCAACCTTGGCCAGCGCCCGCCCTTCGTCAATAGCGGCGCGAGCCATCTCTAAACCGGCGAGGATATCCTCGGCAGCGCCGGCGGCGACCAAGGCGAAAGCGGCGTTGAGCAACACCACGTCCCGGCGGGGGCCAGTTTCCCCCTTAAGCACACTACGCACGATTTCGGCATTACCGACGGCGTTACTCCCTTGCAAGGCGCTCATCGGGCAACGGCTGAGACCGAAGTCCTCCGGTTCAATGGTGAAAACCTTGACCTCGCCATTGCGTATTTCCGCGACCCGGGTCGGTCCGGTCAGGGTGATCTCGTCCATGCCGTCCATGCCGTAGACGACAAAGCCCCGGCGGCAACCAAGCCGGGCCAGCACTTGGGCGAGGGGTTCGACCAGCGTTTCCTGATAGACGCCGAGCACTTGGCAGTCGGCCCCGGCGGGGTTGGTCAGCGGCCCGAGAATGTTGAAGATGGTACGGATGCCGACCTCCTTGCGTGGGCCGATGGCGTACTTCATCGCCCCGTGCAGGGCCGGCGCGAAGAGAAAACCGATGCCGAGTTCGCGGATGCACTCCTCGACCTTCTCCGGGGTCACGTCCAGGTTTACCCCGAGCTTCTCCAACACGTCGGCGCTGCCGCAGAGGGAGGAGACCGAGCGGTTGCCATGCTTGGCCACCTTCACCCCGCAGGCGGCGACCACGAAGGAAACGGTCGTCGAGATGTTGAAGGTGTTGGTGCCGTCGCCGCCGGTGCCGACCACGTCGAGGATCGTCTCCTGGTCGAGGTTGATGTCCTCGCGGTCGATATCGAGGACCTTGCCGACCCGGATCGGCGTGGCCCGGTCGCGCATGACCCGGGCGGCGCCGGTGATCTCGTCCACCGTCTCCCCCTTCATGCGCAGCGCAGTGATGAAGGCGGCAATCTGCGCCGGCGTCGCCTCGCCGCCCATGATCTGATCCATCACGGCGATCATCTCCGCTTCCGTGAGATCCTTGCGCTCCACCACCTTGGCTATCGCGGCTTTGATCATTCCACTCTCCGTGCGGTGATGAATCAGCTCATCTCCAGAAAATTGTTCAGCAGTTTTTTACCCTCCAGGGTCAGAATCGACTCGGGATGGAACTGCACCCCCCAGATCGGCAGTTCGCGGTGCGCCAGCCCCATGATTTCACCTTCCGCCGTCCAGGCCGTCACCCGCAGGCAAGCGGGGAGGGTTTCCCGCTCGACAAGCAGCGAATGGTAGCGGGTGGCGTCAAAGGGATTGGCGAGACCGGCGAAGAGCCCCTGGTTGTCGTGATAAATGGGGCTGGTCTTGCCGTGCATCAGCGAGGCAGCGCGAACGATCTTGCCGCCGAAGGCCTGGCCGATGGACTGGTGGCCTAGACAGACACCGAGAATCGGGATCTTCCCCGCCAGCCGCCGGATGGCCGCGACGGAGATACCCGCCTCCAGGGGCGAGCAGGGGCCGGGGGAGACCACCAGCTGTCGGGGCGCTTTCTTTTCGATTTCGTCGACGGTGATCTTGTCGTTGCGGTACACCTCCACCTCGGCGCCGAGTTCTTGAAAATACTGGACGATGTTGTAGGTGAAGGAGTCGTAGTTGTCGATCATGAGGAGCATGTCAATTCAGCCCCTTTCGCGCCATGGCGATGGCGGACATGGCGCCTTGCGCCTTGTTGACGGTCTCCTGATACTCGGCGGCGGGATCCGAGTCGGCGACGATCCCCGCCCCGGCCTGTAAGTGGATGCGGCCGTCGCGGATGACCAGGGTGCGGATGGCGATTGCCATGTCCATGTTGCCGGAAAAGGAGAAGTAACCGACGGCGCCGCCGTAAACCTCTCGCCGGCAGGGCTCCAGTTCATCGATGATTTCCATGGCCCGAATCTTCGGCGCGCCGGAGAGAGTGCCGGCGGGAAAGGTGGCGCGAAAGACGTCGAAGGCGTCACGCCCTTCGCGCAGGGTGCCGCGCACGTTGGAGACGATGTGCATGACGTGGGAATAACGCTCGATCACCATCAGCTCGCTGACCTCCACCGAGCCGGTGCGGCAAACCCGGCCGAGATCGTTGCGGCCGAGATCAACGAGCATGATGTGCTCGGACCGCTCTTTGGGATCGGCCAGCAGTTCCGCCTCCAGCGCCAGATCCTCTTCGGCGGAAGCGCCGCGGGGCCGGGTGCCGGCGATGGGGCGCACCTCGACCTGTTCCCCCTCCTTGCGCACCAGCACTTCGGGGGAGGCGCCGACCACCAGGGTCTCGCCGAAACGCAGGAAGAACATGTACGGGGAAGGATTGATGGTGCGCAGGGCGCGGTAGATGTCGAAGGGATCGGTCGCGCCCAGGGGACCGGAAAAGCGTTGGGACAGCACCACTTGGATGATGTCGCCGGCGCGGATATATTCTTTGCAGCGCTCCACCGCCGCCATGAATCCCGCGCGTGTGAAGTCCGATGCCATGGCCGGCGGCTCGCTGAAAACCTCGGCGGCGTGACGGGGCAAGGGCGCACGCAACTGCTCAATCAGTTCATCGATCCGCGCCACCCCCTGCCGGTAGGCCTCGGCCGGATCGACGCCGGGAGCCAGATGGATGTTGCACACCACCTTGATCTTCTGGCGCATATTGTCGAAAATCAGCAGCTTTTCCGTGAGCAGAAAGCACGAGTCGAACGCGCCGATGCGGGCGGGGTTGGCGTCGGGCAGCTCCTCGACGAAACGCACCATGTCGTAGCCGAGATAGCCGACGGCGCCGCCGAAGAAGCGGGGCAGGCCGTCAATGGACACCGGCCGGTAGGGGGCGAGAAAGGCCTTGAGCTCGGCCAGGGGATCGGCGCACTCTCCCGCTTGGATGGTGCGGCCGTCCTCCAGCACTTCGTAATGCGTCCCCCGACTGCGGAAGACCCGCCCCGGGCCGCTGCCGAGAAAGGAGTAGCGCGCCCACTTCTCTCCCCCTTCGATACTTTCCAGCAGAAAGGAGGTCTTGCCGTCATCGATCTTCTTGAAGGCGGAAACGGGGGTTTCCATATCGGCCAGAATTTCCCGGTAGATGGGAATCAGGTTCCCCTGCGTGGCCAGGGCGGCGAACTGCTCGGAGGAAGGGAAGTACATCGGGACTCCGGATATCCGCCGTCGGTACTTCCAGCGGGGATAAGTGAGAAAAAAGTGGCGTAATCTACCATGCCCCTTCCCGAACCGTCAAGGATCAAGCCGGGGCCGACGATGGCGGCGGAGAAGAGCGACACCGCCATCATTCATCATTCAAGTTCCCGGCTCTTGCCCCATTCGGAAAAGCCCCAGGACTGGAAACGGGGAACCCAGGGGGAAGGCTCTCCGGCGGCCGGAAGTTCTCCGCGCGGCTTGTCCCAGTCGTCATCCGCCAGGGGTTGATTTGCGACCGACGCCGGCTTCGCAGCGGGAGTAGCCGAAGCCGATGACGCCGGACTCGCGCCGTCGCCCGGGGCAACCGTCGCCGAGGTGGTCAGTGCGGAGGCCGGGAGTGCAGGAGTGGAAACAACCTCCGTAGTCGGCCCCTGGGAAGGGGGGACAGCGGATACGGTTCCGACGGCGCCAGACGGTGTCGACGCGGCCTCTACCCTTTCGGGCTCCAGCATGGCGGGCTTCGCTACGGAACCGGCGTCAAGCGGCTGAGACGTCGTCACCGGCGCCGGAGCGGCGGCTGCCTGGGCCTGTTTCTTCCACACCCCGGCGAAAAGCGCCTTTACCCCCTGACGGGGGTTTTCCGACGGGCCTAGGTAATAGCTCGATTCGGCAACCAGGGCCTGATCCACCGCTTTGTAGAAGCGGGTATGCAAGCTCTTCGGGCGCATGTAGGTCTTGCCGGACTCATCGATATCCAGCGCCTCGACGACGGCGAGCTGCACATCCACCTGCGCCTCGGAAGATTCGGCCGGCAGTACTACCCGATAGCCCATCCCCTCCAGTTCCTCCCGCGCCGTCGCCACCAACTCGGAATAGGCTTCATCCGGCCCCTGCAGCGACACCGTCGAAACCGTGCTCCAGTCGAAGCCGGGACGCACCCGGGCATGCCAGGAGGCGCAACCGCTCAAAACGATTACCAAGGCAACAAGCCAAAATCGACGCATACGCATGGGCAACTCCTTGTTCAGGGGGATAAATCAATCCTTCAGAGATTAACGTGAGCGGGGGCGCCATGCAACGATTAAAGAGCGCTCCGCTCCCGCCCCCTTTTGTTTTGACAGCGCGGGAGGGCTGCGTTAAAACAGGCCTTGGCATTGAACAGGCCGCAAGTTTCATCCCTTTCCACCCCAAACCGAAGGCATCGACTCATGATCCCTCGCCGCATCCTGCCCTGGCTTGCCCTGCCGTGGCTCCTTCTCGCCGGCTCCGCGTGGAGCGCCGATCTTGCCATCAGCCCCTTCCAGACCGGCAACCGCGCCCCCATGACCCAGATTTTCGGCCTGCCGACCCCCGGCCATGCCCTGCTGCTCCCCCCCGGCGAACACGCCGCCGAGCTCGCCCTGGATACGACGCAGAACTACACCCACAACAGCAGCGGCGATGAGAGCGCCTTCTTCGACGGCGAAACCTACCGTTTCAACCTCAACCTGCGCCGGGGCCTGACGCCGCGCTTCGAAGTCGGCCTCGATGTTCCCTACCTGATGCACCGGGGGGGCTTTCTCGACGGCTTCATCGAAGGCTGGCACGACACCTTTACTCTGCCCCAGAACGGCCGCGACAGAGCATCCCGCGACCGCCTCCGTTACAGCTACATCCGCAATGGCAAGCAGGAAGTCCTAGTCGATGATCACGCCCAGGGACTCGGCGACATCCGCCTCAATGCCGCCTGGCAGCTGACCCGCTCCACCGGGGGCGAGCCTTGGGGAGCCGCCCTACACGCCGCCCTTAAACTTCCCACCGGCGACAGCGATGATCTGCTCGGCAGCGGCAGCACCGACCTTTCCCTTTGGCTCTCCGGCAACCGCACCTGGCTGCGAGAAAATTCCGCCGTCGCCCTTTTCGGCAGTTGCGGTTTCATGGGTATGACCGACGGCGACGTCATCGAAGAAAGACAGCGCAATCTGGTCGGATTCGCCATGCTCGGCGGCGGCTGGCGTCCCTGGTCGTGGTTGGTCCTCAAGCTCCAGATCGACGGCCACACCCCCCTCTACGACAGTGACCTCAAGGAACTCGGCGATCCCGCCGCCCTGCTCACCGTCGGCGGCGACCTCGCCCTCGGCAACAAAACCGCCCTGGAGATCGGCGTCAGCGAAGACATCGCCACCGAAACCGCCCCGGACGTCGTCTTCCGCCTCGCCCTGCGCAGCCGCTTCTAGAATCCCCCCTCCCCCCGCCTTCCACTACAGCAGAACAAACAGCGCCTGTCCACGAGACCCTAAAAAACCGGGCCCCTTCTGGGGCCCGGCATTAAAAACCACCTTATCCACTTTGATTGCTAGGGGCGAGTGGTCCCCAGATAGGCTGCGGCTTCGCCTGTGACGTTGATCGTCCCGTCGAGAACCCCGTTATCGAGGAAGTCGATCGAGTCGAAGATCAGGCGTTTGGTGTAAAAGCGGTTATGGGCGTAAGCCCCCGGATCATGCTCAAGCAGGTTGTAGTTGAAGGCCGCCCCCATCACGTCCTTGCCCTTGCCGGGATAAACGCCTTCCCAGTTCTTAAAAGCGGTCGTGGTTCCGGGAACGTAGAAGTAGGGATGAGAAGGTTTGAACTCGATCCCTTTGACCAAAAGGGCCTGATTCAAGGCTTCGAGAGCGGCGTGGAACTCTTCTTTTTCCAGTTCCAGATCTTCCGGGGTCAACGCGTAGTCACCGGCATGACAGCTGACACAGACTTCACTGTTGATGGCGGTAATCACGCCCTCGTCATTTTTGTCGACGACTTCCCAGGTGTGATTGGCGGAGCTGCCCATGTGACAGGCGGCGCAGGGGCCGGCATCGCTCACCGCCGGGTCCGCCGGGTCGGAGATTCCGACAACGTCATGTTTATAGTAGGCCGGATTCGCGTAACTCGGGCCGTCATACTCATAACCACCGGCCGCAAAGACGGTTGCGCCGGCTGCCAGGTAGTGAGAGTTGATAAAACTCAGGCTGGCAAAGTCGCCGGTGCTCAACTTGATGCTGTCCCCGCTTTCGCGGGCGCCGTGGCAACGCACGCAGAGATTGGAAACACCGACATTCGGGAAGGCTTGGGTGGCACCGTTGCTATACGTAGCGGTGAATGCCGGAGCCGCCAGAACGGCACCGGACGCGATGTCGGTATGGCAGCCGGTACAGCGCAACACTTCGCCCGGCAGACCCGCATCTGCCGCTGCGAAGACATTGGCCGTATTGGCCTCGTCACCCAACCGAACCACAAAGCCGGTCGCGGTATGACAACGCTGGCAGGATGCACGGCTTGCGGAACGCCAGTCATAGTGCATCCAGGCTTCACCGAGGACGTCGCCGTGAGCCGACTCGGCGAACTGATCGACAATTAAACCGTTGGTGACAAATCGGCTGCCATCCGGAATAGGGTTGGCGGCATGGCAGTCACCACAGCCGACGTTGTAAACGGTAGTATCGGTTGTATAGTTGGCCTGCACCAGAGCGGCACCTCCATGGTGCTTCTCTTCGATGCTATAGGCAAGGGCGGCGTTGGCCGTTGCCAAAAGATCGACCGTCTCGGCATCAATGGTGAATGTGCCATTGCCGTCAATTACACCGTCAGCCAGGAAGTCGATGGAATCGACGACCAGTTTGAGGGCATAGTTGGCATTGTGGGCATAGGCGCCCGGATCGTGTTCAAGCAGGTTGTAGTTGAAGGCCGCACCCATCACGTCCTTGCCCTTGCCGGGATAAACGCCTTCCCAGTTCTTGAAAGCGGTCGTGGTTCCGGCGACATAGAAATAAGGATAGGCTGTCTTAAACTCGATGCCATTGGCGAGAAGAGCCTGATTCAGGGCTTCGAGAGCCTCGTGGAAGCTTTCCTTCCGCTCTTCCAACCAGGAGGCGCTCATATTGCCATGGCAGGCAGCGCAAGCATTGGTGGAGACAGCGGTAATAACGCCGGCGGCGTCTTTCTGAACCACCTCGAACTTGTGCGGATCGGCGCTGGTCATGTGACAGGTCACGCAGGGACCTTCGTCACCAAATCGGCTCACGTCGCCGTGGCGCCCATGCTTCGCGGGGCTATCCCAACCGGTATAGTCCTGACCTGAAAATTCGTAACCCGCCTCGCCAAAAATCATGCCACCTGCGGCAAGGTAGTGCGAGTTGATAAAGCTCAAATTAGAGAAGTCCCCGGTTGACGCCGCAAGGACACCTCCGACTTCACGGCCGAGATGGCAACCCATACAGATATTGGAATTCCCGGCGTCAGGGTAATTAACCGTTACAGTGGGAGAGCCGGTCGGAGAGCCGGCATAGACTTCAGTAATAGCACCAGGGGTATACAGCGCACCGGTACTTACATTGCTGTGGCAGCCCCAACAATAGAGCAGCTCATTCTGACCTGCTGCAAGATACGAGAAGTCGTTGTTTGCCGCGGAATAGGTTGCCGGACTCAACAGGAAATTGACAGCTCCGGTTGTCGTGTGGCAGCGGGCGCAGGAAGCACGGCTTGGCGAATCCCAGTCATAATGCCCCCAGACCGTTTCCGTATCGGGCGCGTCCGTAGCGATGCGGCCCGCATGGCCGGATTGGGACCACTGCTCGTTGATCCCACCGGCGACGACATCATGAGCATCCCCATGGCAGTCGCGGCAGCCCTCGGACTCGACATCCCGCATGACATAACCTTCGACAACCGTGGCCGTGGCGGGATCGTCTCCGTCATGCCGCGCCAGGGAAGCTTCATCTGCGTGACACACAGCGCATTGACCTTCAAGGCTCGGCGAGGGGTAAGGAATCGGTCCGATCCCCCGATGGGCGCCGCCGTTGCCGTGGCAATTTTCGCAGCCGACGCCTTCCGTATTGTGGATTGAAGTGGTCCAGTCAGCTAAAACGAAAGCCACATTATTACCATGACAAACAATACAGGAATCGCTCCCAACCGCTTGGGGCTGGGTGTCGGTCGGCGTCACCGCGCTTCCTCCTGAACCTCCGCTGCTCCCACAGCCCCACAACGAGGCGGCCGCCAAAGTAGCAACCAACAGGAAAAACCATTTCGAACGCATCATCTACCTCCTTTGGTTGGTGAACAGGTTGTGCGTTAATGACACTTGCGGCAGGTACGGCCATTGCTGGCTTTCTGTAGGGTTCCCTTCATCTTGTCCCAATCCTTGGGATGGGGGTTGAAGCCGACGACCCCGCCTCGGGCGCTGTGGCACTTGAGACAGACGTCGCCCTCGGGATGGCAGGCCTGACAGGTGGCCAGGCTGCGGCGGGCCTCGCGGGCATGGCCGACGGACCAGGAGTGGAAATCAGGAGCGACGGAACTGCCGAGGTGGCATTGGTCGCATTGGGTGCTAGGGCTCATGCCGGCGTGGATCGCTTCTACATCGGGGTTGTCGAAGCCCAGCTCGAAGCTGCGCCGGTGCGAGGGGCTGCCGATGTCGCCGCCGCGCATCTGGAAGCGGTCGTGGCATTCGTTGCAGTAATCCGGCTCGTGGCAGCTGGAGCAGAGGTTCTGATCGGTGCGGGCGGCGATGGGGTGAGTGACGTGGAAATCGCTGCGGTGCACGTTGACCATGTTGTTGGTGAAGGCGCCCTGCTCGTGGGAGAAGCCGGCCTTGTGGCAGTCGAGGCAATCGCTCTGCTCGTGGCAGGCGTTGCAGTCGATGGCGTTGCCCTTGGCTTCGGCGCGGTGGTTGAGCGCCCAGAGCGGCCCGTGGGTCTTGGGCGCGGGCAGGCTGAGACCGCCGACCTCTTCTTGCCCGTGGCATTCGAGACAGACGGCGATTTCGGGGATGATGGAAGGCGCGCCGGCAACGTGGCAGGCCGCGCAATCGCCGCCGTCGACGTACTCCTTGACGTGAGCCTCGTGGTCGAAGCCCGCCGCCCAGGCCAGCAGCGCGCCGGCGGCCAGCAGCGGGATCAGTGCGAATAATATTCTGCGGGTCATAGAGGATGCTCCTTGTCAGAAGAGAAGGTTCAGACGCAGGGTGCCGCGATTGTAGTAATCCCACAGATCGCTATCCACCCGCTCGATCTTGCCTTCCAGGTTGAGCGTATCGGTCAGGCGCCAGGAAATATCAGCCCAGTAGCGGCGACTGGTGGTGTCGTCGCTGTCGGTATCGCTGTCGAAATAGTCGATCTCCCGTTCCAGCACGTCGAGATTCATGCCGAGCCCGGCCTCGAGCGCTTTGGTGAGGCGATAGGCGCCGCGCACCTTGAAGCCCTTGAGATCCTGACCGTCATCGTCGATGCGGTAGACGCCGGTGAGATAGCCGGAGAAGCTGCCGGTGCGCAGTTTCTCGATCCCCGCCTCGAAGACGTCGGCGTCGGAGAAATCTTCATAGATCTCCCGGACGTAACGGCCGAAGAGCTGGATGTCGCGGCGGATATTGTAGGTGACTTCGGCGAGCACCTCTTCGTATTCGGCGACGGCGAAGACCGAATAGATCGAGGTGGAGGAGAAGACCGGCAGACTATAGAGGTATTCGAGGCGGGCAGTCAGGGGGAAGTCGAAGCGGTATTTACCGCCGACCTGGGCATAGCTGAGCCGCTCGGAGAGGATGTCCCACTGCAGTTCGTTGTAGAGCCAGAGCTTGCCGCCCAAGTCGTAACTGGCGTCGAAACCAAGCAGTTCCTGGCCGAGCAGACCTTCGTCCCACTTCTGCAAATAGCTCAGGGAAAGGTCGAGGCTGTCGAAGAAGTTGCCGGAAACCTCGACGCCGGTGACCACGTCCTTGGCGCTGTAACCCTGGTAGTAGCTGACGTCCCCACCGCCGAAGACCTTGATCTGGTAGTCGTCGAGCAGGGTGTAATTGAGGGAAAGACCGTCCATCAGCGAGGCACCGGCGGTGGTGGAAATGAACTGGCGGCCAAGGCGGAAATCGAAGCCCTCGAAGAGGTCTTTCTTTTCGAGATAGGCGTAATAGAGGCGGCTCTTGATGTTCTCCTCGTCGCGCAGATCGTTGCCGAGCCGACCGTAGGCCTTGAAGTTGTAGCCCTTGGCGCCAAGATCCTTCGCATTCAGTTGCAGGTACTGGTACACCGGCAGCGAGGTCTCCTCGTTGGCCGAGTCATACCATTCGAGCACGGTACTTGCCCGACCGGAAACCGAGGCTGCCGCCGCCGGATCGGCCGGCCACAGGGCCAGCGGCACCAGCAGCACGCCCATCAAAAATCCTTGCCAGACTCTCATGCTACCTCCTGTCTACATGATTTCGTGGAAAACTCCGGAAGCGGAACCAGCCTCCCAACCGATCACCGCCGCCGATGCGAACCGGGTTTAAAAAAGAGCGAAAAGAAATATCACTTTTGTACAAAATGCATCCGACGCACCAAAAGTATTTTTATAAGGAATTTTTCATAAACAATATCGGTATATTAGCTTACTATCTAGCAACTTTTCTGGATATTTTAATAATTGGATTGAAATCTAAGCCGCCAGTTTCACGACAAAATTCAGAATCATCAAAAATTTGGTTGGTAAGTTTTTCGCTAAAGTTTCTTCGGCATGCCCGCGAAAAAAATCCCGAGCATTTATCCAAACCCAAAGATAGCCAATCGACAATGTGCGGATGACAAGCAAATGACGGCATAGGTTCAGTTAAAAGACCGAACCGATGACCGGACCCTGAGCTCCAGATGAAAAACCGGCAAGCGTCCGGGCTGGCAATCCGCCGATTCCCGGCTATGCTTTAATACAATGGTCGGTCCGGAGACTTTCATCCGGAGACAGGCAAATCCATTTCAGGAGGTGTATTTATGACCAGGGAAGAGCTGGCGAAATTTGACGGTCGCGAGGGCCGTAAGGCCTATGTGGCGGTAAACGAGAAGGTCTATGACGTGAGTGACAGCCCCTTGTGGCAGGGAGGGGATCACCAGGGGATGCACCAGGCGGGGGCGGATCTGACCGAGGAACTGAAGTCGGCGCCCCATGTGCGGGCGGTGGTGGAACGTTTTCCGGTGGTCGGTCATCTGGAAGAACCGGAACCGCCGAAAAAGAAGAAGTGGGGGATTTTTTGAGAGGAACGAAAAAGGGCGGCCTGCAGACCGCCCTTTTTTCATTCCCCTAGCATCGCCTTCATATTGGCGAAAAAGTTCGAGGCCATCTTTTCCTGTTCGGCCTCGCCGGTGACGGGCGGGGTGTCGCCGGTCTGGCGGTCAAGAAGTTCGGCGGGGATCTCTTCGAGAAAACGGCTCGGCACCCGGGGCAGGGGCTTGCCGTACTTCTTGCGGGCGGCGGCGTTCAAGAGCAGCAGGTGATGCCGGGCGCGGGTGATGCCGACGTAGCAGAGACGCCGCTCCTCCTCGATATCGAAACTTTCCTCGATCGACTTTTTGTGCGGCAGGTATTCCTCTTCCATCCCGACCATGAAGACCACGGGAAATTCCAGCCCCTTGCTCGAATGCAGGCTCATCAGGACGACGGCATCCTGTTGCAGTTTCTTCTCCTTGCCGTCGCGATTGAGCTGGTCCTGATCGAGGAGCGAAACCTTGTCGAGAAATCCGGCCAGGCTCGGCTTCTCTTCCCTCTCCACGTAGGAGGCCATGGCGTTCACCACCTCCTCGACGTTGTCGGCGCGGCGGCGGGCCTTCACCGGATCGTCGGTGCCCCGGTAGATTTCATCCTCCAGCTTGATCTCGGCGAAGAGTTCCCGGGCGGTGTGAGCCAGGTCGCGGCTGCGGGCGAAGGATTTGCGGTAGCGCTCCAGCAGAGCAACGAATCCGGTCACCTCCTCCATCGTCTTATCGCCGAGTTCCGCCACCCCGGTCGGGTCGGCCAACACCTCCCAGAGGGGACGGCTGAGTTCGGCCGAATGGCGGATGAGACGGTCGGCGCTGGTTTCGCCGATGCCCCGCTTGGGATAATTGAGAATCCGCAGCAGGTTGACCTCGTCGCGGGGATTAACGAGCACGCGCAGGTAGGCGATGGCGTCCTTGACCTCCTTGCGGTCGAAGAACTGCTGCCCGCCGATGAGCACATAGGGGATGTTCTCGTAGCGCAGCTGTTCTTCGAAGGCCCGCGACTGGACGTTGGTGCGGTAGAGGATGGCGAAGTCGCGATAGGCGAGGTGGTGCTTGAAGCGCTCGGCGTGGATGCGTTCCATCACCAGCCGCGCCTCGTCCTCCTCGTCCTCGCAGCGCAGATACTCGATGCGCCGCCCGGCATCGCCCGCGCTCCACAGGGCCTTGTCCTTGCGCTTCTTGTTGTTGCGGATAACGGCGTTGGCAGCGGCAAGGATAGTGCCGGTGGAGCGGTAGTTCTGCTCCAGGCGGATGACTTTTGCGCCGGGGAAATCCTTTTCGAAGTCGAGGATATTGCCGAGATCGGCGCCGCGCCAGCCGTAGATCGACTGATCGTCGTCGCCGACCACGCAGAGGTTGCGGTGTTTCCCGGCCAGCAGCTTGAGCAGCAGGTACTGGGCGGCGTTGGTGTCCTGATATTCGTCGACCATCAGGTAACGGAAGCGTTCCTGGTACTTCTCCCGCACCTCGGGGAACTCGTGCAGCAGGCGCACGGCGAGCATGATGAGGTCGTCGAAGTCAACGGCGTTGAAAGCCTTGAGCGCCTTCTGATAACGGGGATAGAGCGCGGCAACAAGGGTGGAGTATTCGTCCCCTAGCCGGGGGACGAAACGCTCCGGCGGCACCAGGCGGTTCTTGGCGTCGGAGATGATCCACAACAGGCGCTCGGCATCAAACTTCTTGCCATCGATCACCAGCTGCTGCATCAGATCGCGCACCAGCCGGGCCTGATCGGCGGTGGCGTAGATGGAAAAATTCTTCTTGTAGCCGAGGCGCTCGATATCCTCTTTGAGCATGCGCACGCAGAGGGCATGGAAGGTGGCGACGACCATCCCCTTGGCTCGCTTGCGGCCGACCTCATCCGTCACCCGCTCCTGCATCTCGCGGGCGGCCTTGTTGGTGAAGGTGACGGCCAGGATGCTCTCCGGGGAAACGCCGCGCTCACCGACCAGATAGGCGATGCGGCTGGTGATAACCCGGGTCTTGCCCGAACCGGCCCCAGCTAAAAGCAAAAGCGGCCCCTGGTCGTGCCGGACCGCTTCCTGCTGCTGGGGGTTGAGCATGGAAAGGTTCATAACGTCCGTGATTGGTGATGGGTGGCGGAAGGGCGCGGCGCACGATAAATACCATGAAAAGAAAAAATCGCGCAAGGCGAGGAATGAATTAATCTTCCCTTGATTTCACTCCGGACCCTGGTGTAAGGTGCGCGCCATGTTCAAAACCGTCGTCATCCTCATCAGCATCGTCTGGGCTTCGCTCCTGCTCATCTCCTGGGGCGGCACCAGCGCGTCATCCCCCGCAGCGAACCCGGTCGGCCTTCAGGACAGCGTCAAGCCCTGAGGCCCGTCCGACTTCGCGCCCGGCCCCGGGTCGCCCGAGGCGCAGGGAAACGTCTAGCCAATCCCCCATTTCCGTCTATTACCCCGTAAGGGCGCGGTTTGCCGCGCCCTTTCCATATCCGTACGCCGTCATCAATCTCGGGCGATCCGGAAAGCGCTCTTACGTCGGCCACCGTGATTTCGCTCCCTGCCGCGTATCGCGCCGCTCCAGCTCGGCGTCGATGGCGTTGAGCACTTCCCATTTGTTCAGCGACCAGAGAGGGGCCAGCAGCAGGTTGCGGGGACCATCGCCGGTGAGGCGGTGGATGAAGGTCTGCGGGTGCAGCCGTTCGAGGAAGTCGACGGCGAGTCCGACGTACTCCTCTTGGCCGAGTATGGTGATTTTCCCCTCTTCGTAGAGCTCACCTAAGGGCGTCCCTTTGAGCACATGCAGCAGGTGGATCTTGATGCCGTCGACGCGCAGCCGCGCCATTTCATCGGCGGTGGCGAGCATCGCCGCGCGATCCTCCCCGGGCAGGCCGAGGATGACGTGGACGCAGACCTTCAAGCCTCGCGCCTTGGCGCCTTCGTAAGCCTTGAGAAAAGCGGCGTAATCGTGCCCCCGCCGAAGAAAGTCGAGGGTCACGTCATGGCGGCTCTGTACGCCGATCTCCAGCCAGAAATCGGTGCGCCGGTGGTAGTCGGCGAGCAGATCGAGGACGTCGTCGGGCAGGCAGTCGGGACGGGTGCCGACGGCAAGGCCGACAATACCGGGCACCGCCAGGGCCTCGTCATAGAGGGCACGCAGACGTTCCCGCGGGGCGAAGGTGTTGGAAAAGGGCTGGAAGTAGGCGATGAAGTGCCGCGCCTTGTATTTGCGGATCATCACCTCCTTGCCCTGCTCAAGTTGCGCAGCCACGCCTAGAGCGCGGTCGATGCCGACCGCGCCGGAGCCACCGGGGTCGCAGAAGATACAGCCCGATCCGGCCCGGCCGAAGGCGCGGTTGGGGCAGGAAAAACCGGCGTCGACGGAGATCTTGTGTACCCGGCCGCCGTAAACTTCCTTGAGGTGTTCGGAAAAAACCCGATAGCGTTTCATGCCAGCACTATGCCACCGGCGCCGCGATCAAGGCAAGAGCCTTCCCTGATTCGGAACCGGGAAATCCCCAATGAGATTTAATCTTCCATTGCATCAGCCACCATTATTGATATAATTCGTCATGATTTTTTGTAATCTTTCTCTTGCCCTCCCGCCAGGAGATCCCGTGCCTTCAGGCTGCTGCTGGAACAAAGAAATCATTTCTCCCGACGAATGCCGCTTTCTGCGACCCGGCGACGAGGAACTGCTCTTCAACCGCAAAAAACGGTTTCTGACGCGTTGCCTGGAGTGCCCCGACTTCCTCGAAGAGTTGCGGCACCTGAACGGCGGCTCAAACGGGCTCCCCGCCTTCTTCTTCTACGCCATCGAAGAAGTGCTGGCCTTGCGTGCCGAGATTCACCGCCTGACCCAGCAGGCCGCGGACCGCACCCGGGAAATCCGTTTTTTGCATGAAGTCAGCCAGATCCTGCAGACCTCAGTTTCCTTGGATGAGGTTCTCTCCATGGCGCTGACCGCCATCACCGCCGGCAAGGGGTTCGGCCTGAACCGGGCGATTCTGCTGCTGGTCGACAAGGATCGTCAGACCCTCAAAGGGCATATCGCCGTCGGCCCCCGCAACCGCGAGGAAGCCGGACGCATCTGGCACGAGATCGAAAGCCACGACTACTCCCTGCAGGATATGGGGCAGATCCTGCGGGAACAGAAGATGGCGGTGGAAAAGGAGAAGTTCCGCGACCTGCTCGCCATGATCTCGGTGCCCATGAGCCACGCCGACCATCTCTTCATCGCCACCCTGAACGAGCAGCGGACGCGGCACATCCGCAATCTCTGGGAAGAGCCGGGGATCGAGTGCCGCCAAGCGGAAGCCCTCGGCGTCGGCGAACTGCTGCTGGTGCCGCTGGTCAGCAAGAATCGCCGCATCGGTCTGCTGCTCGCCGACAACATCATCAACGGCCGGCCGATCACCGCCGAAGACGTGCAGTCGCTGGAGACCTTCGCTCTGCCCGTGGCCTTCGCCATTGAACGCGCCTCCCTCTACGAGCGCCTGCAAGAGGAGCTGGAAAAGATCACCGAGGCCAACAACCGCCTGCGCGAGCAGCAGGAGCTCATCGTGCGCATGGAAAAGATGGCCCTGGTCGGCAAGATCGCCTCGAACATCTCCCACACCATCCGCAACCCGCTGACCATTATCGGGGGATTCGCCCGCAGCCTGCTCAAACACACGCCGCCGGATGACGCCAAACGCTGTCACATCGAATCGATCATCCGCGAATCCCGGCGCCTTGAAGAGGTGCTGCAGGAAGTGCTGAGTTATTCCGAGTCGCTGCACCCGACCCTCGACTGGTGGGACGTCAATCAGCTGATCACCGGGGTCTTCGCCGGCATGCGCGACGACCTGGAGATGAACCGCATCACTTACCGCTTCGATCTCGAACCGAACCTGCCCAAAGCCAAGCTCGATTTCAAGAAAATCGCCTACTGCCTGCGCGCCCTGATCACCAACGCCATCGAGGCGATGCCCAGCGGCGGCGAGATCGTCGCCCGCAGCTCCCTGCACGACGAGCGCATCCATATCGCACTGACCGACAACGGCCCCGGCATGAGCGAGGAGACGATCCGCACCGTGACCGCCCCCTTCTTCTCCACCAAGGATTCGGGGAGCGGCCTAGGGCTGTCGCTATGCAAGCGGATTCTCGACGAACACGGAGCCCTGCTCGACATCGCCAGCGAGCTCGGCCGCGGCACCACCTTTACCATCAAACTCATTATCGCCAGGGAGGACAACCATGGCTCGCTTGCTGATCGTTGATGATGAACGCGATATCCGCCACCTCTACGCCGCCGAACTGGAGGACGAAGGCTACGAGGTGGAAAGTGCCGGCAGCGGCGCCGAAGCGGTGGAAAAGCTCAATCACCAGCACTTCGACCTGGTCGTGCTCGATATCCAGATGAAAGGCGAGAGCGGCTTGCAGCTTTTACAGAAGATCGTCAAGGAGCGCACCGATCTGCCGGTCATCCTCTGTACCGCCTTTTCCTGCTACAAGGAGGATTTCTCCTCCTGGCTGGCCGACGGCTATGTCGTCAAGAGCTCCGATCTGTCCGAACTGAAGGGGGAAATCGCCCGAGTCCTGAAGAAAAAACTATCCTGAAACGGCGGGAGGCCAATCATCATGAAAGCTGTCATCATGGCGGGAGGCTTCGGCACCCGCATCCACCCCCTGACCATCGACCTGCCCAAGCCGATGATCCCCCTCTACAACCGGCCGATCATGCTGCACATCATCGAGTTGCTGAAGAAGCACGGTATCAATGAACTGATCCTGCTTCTCTACCACCAGCCGATGATCATCAAAAACTTCTTCGGCGACGGCAGCGAATTCGGCGTGCGCATCACCTATGTGACCCCCCTGGAAGACTTCGGCACCGCCGGCGCGGTAAAGATGGCGGCGAAACATCTGGACAAACGTTTCATGATCATCAGCGGCGACCTGCTCACCGACTTCGACCTGTCGCAGGCCATCGCCTTCCATGAAGAACGCCAGGCCAAGGCGACTCTGACCCTGACCTCGGTGAAAGATCCTCTGCAGTTCGGGGTGGTTATCACCAACAAGGAAGGCAAAATCACCAAATTCCTGGAGAAACCGGGCTGGGGTGAGGTCTTCTCCGACACCATCAACACCGGCATCTATGTGCTGGAGCCGGAAGTGCTGGACATGATTCCCGAAGGGGAGAACCGCGACTGGTCCAAGGATATCTTTCCGCAGATGCTCGCCAACGACGACGCCCTCTACGGCTGCCGCCTCGACGGCTACTGGGCCGACATCGGCAACACCGATTCCTACCTGGAATCCTGCCAGGACATCGCCGAAGGACGGGTCGCCGTCAATCTCATGGAAAAACCCGTGGCCCAGGCGCGGGAGGGGGTCCGGCTGTACCTCGGCGACGAGGCGAGCTACGTCGACGACGAGAACACCTCCTTCAAGGGGATGGTCGTCCTTGGCGCCAATACCCAAGTGGTGGGCAAGGCACGCCTGAGCGACTGCGTGGTCGGTCGCAACTGCATCATCGAGGACGGTGTCGAACTGAAGAACGCCATCCTTTGGGACAACGTCTATGTGAAGAAGAACAGCACCATCCACGGCGCCGTGCTCTGCGACAATGTGCGCGTCGGCCAGAAGGTGGTGGTTGAGGAGGGCGCGGTGGTCGCCGAGGAGACGACCATCGGCGACGAGGCCCTGATCAAAAAGGATGTGAAGATTTGGCCGCGCAAGGTCATCGAAGGGGGAGCGACGGTCACCACCAACCTGATCTGGGGCGAAAAGTGGCGCAAGAGCATCTTCGAGGGGGCCATTGTTCGCGGCCTGACCAACGTTGAGCTCACTCCGGAATTCGCCGCCAAGCTTGGCGCCGCCTACGGCTCGATCCTGCCCAAGGATTCCTTCGTCCTCTCCGGCCGCGACGCGATCCGCTCGTCGCGCATGCTCAAGCGCTCCTTCGCCGGCGGCCTGCTTTCGGCCGGGATCAACGTCCGCGACACCAAAATGATTTCCCTGCCGGTGCTGCGCTACAAGCTCACCACCTTCGGCGAATCGGGGGGCATCCACTTCCGCCAGTCGCCGGAAGACCCCATGGCCACCGATATCCTCTTCTTCGACGCCGAGGGGATCGAAATCTCCTCGGCCACGGCCAAAAATATCGAGCGGATCTTCTTCAAGGAGAACTTCCGCCGCGTGCACTACACCGATCCCGGCGGCATCTCGGAGATCCCCCGCATTTACGACTACTACCACGAGGGCTTCCTCCATACCCTCGACCGCAAGGCCATCGCCCAGGCAGCCCCTAAAGTTGTGGTCGACCTCAACCATTCCTCGGCCGGCGAGGTGCTGCCGGCGCTCCTCAACGAACTGGGCTGCGAGGTCATCGAGCTCAACTCCCAGGTCACGGAAAACTTTGTCGGCAAGGGTCCCGAACAGGATGCCAAGGCCATGGATCAGCTGTCGCGCATCGTTGTCACCCTCGGCGCCAAGGCCGGTTTCTGGATGGGCTCATCCGGTGAGCGGCTGGTGCTGGTCGATGAGTGTGGCCAGGCCCTCTCCAACACCGAAGCGGTGACCACCCTGGCGGCACTGGTCTGCAAGGCCGAACGGGAGGGAAGTCTGGTGGTGCCGATCTCGGCCCCCTCGGCCATCGAGCAGTTGGCGGCGGAAGCCGGTTTGCAGGTCAAGCGCACCAAGACCGATCCCCGCTCCATCGTCGAATCGGCCAAGGAACGCCAAGTGCGTTTCGCCGCCTCAATGGACGGGCGCTTCGCCTTTCCCTCGTTCCAGTACAACTTCGACGCTCTTTACGCCGTCGTCAAGATCCTGGAACTTCTGGTGCGTACCGGCCAGACCCTGGGGCAGGCCCGGCAGATGCTGCCGCGCCGTTTCTACGAGCACCTGGAAGTCTCCTGCTCCCAGGAGCTCAAGGGGGGCATCATGCGCAAGATGAGCGAGGATTCCGTCGACCTCGAAGCCTCCTTCATCGATGGCGTGCGCATTCAGCTCAACCAAGACTGGGCACTGGTCCTCCCCGACCAGTACCGACCGGTCACCCACATCATCGCCGAGTCGGCCGAACTGTCCAGCGCCCGCCGACTGGTGGAGAGCTACCGGCTCAAGGTCGAAAAATGGAAACAAGAACTCCAGTAGGGATGCCCACAGGTAAACGGGCCGGGATAAAGTCCGGCCCGTTTACCGGATTGGAACGCCGCTCATGAAACCCTTACGCGTCGCCATCCTCTGGCACATGCACCAACCGGACTACCGGGATCCGGTTTCGGGCCTGACCCTCCTCCCCTGGACCTATCTCCACGCGGTAAAGGATTACGGCGAGATGCTCAAGACCGCCGCCGAGGTACCGGGTGCGCGCATGACCTTCAACCTGGTGCCGACCATGCTCGAACAGCTGGCGCGCTACACTGACGGCAGCGCCCGGGATCTGTGGATCGAGGCGGCCGCCAAGCCCGCCGGTCAGTTGAACGACGAGGAGCGCGCCCTGATTCTGCGGCAGTTCTTCTCGGTGCATGGCGACCGCCACATCCAGCCCTTCCGCCGCTACCGGGAGCTGGCCCGGCGCCGGGGGACCAGCCCCGAGCCCGATCTCCACGCCTTCTCGGAGCAGGATCTGCGCGATCTCCAGGTCTGGTTCCTGCTTTCCTGGTCGGGGCATCACCTGCGCCGGGAATCCGCCTTGCTCAAGTACCTGCTGGTCAAAGGGGAAAACTTCACCGAGGAGGAAAAAACCCAGCTGCTGGCTCTCTACGCCCGCCAGGTGGAGGAGGTTGTCGAGCTCTACCGAAACGCGGAGGGAAAGGGCGACATCGAGGTCTCTGTCACCCCTTACGCCCACCCGATCCTCCCCCTGCTCTGCGGCACCGCCGTCGCCCGCGAGGCGACCCCCGGCATCCAGCTGCCGACGGCGGCCTTCAAGCACCCCGAGGACGCCCGTCTGCACGTCCGCCTCGGCCTCGATTTCATCAGCGAAAAACTGGGCGCGAAAAAACGCGGCATGTGGCCTTCGGAAGGCTCGGTGAGCGAGGAGGTCATCCGCATCCTCGCCGAGGAAGGGGCGGCCTGGGCCGCCTCCGACGAAGGCATCCTGGCGCGCAGCCTTCCCGGCGGCCTCGCCGACCGGCGCCGTCTCTACCGACCCTATTCCTACGCCGGGCTGCCGTTGCTCTTCCGTGACCGCAATCTCTCCGATCGCATCGGCTTCATTTATGCCCACTGGAGCCCGGAGCGGGCCGCCGCCGATCTCATCGAACAGCTCAAGCGGGTCGCCACCCTTGCCCCGGACGGATTGATCCCCCTCATTCTCGACGGAGAAAACTGCTGGGAGCGCTACCAAGACAACGGCCATCCTTTCCTCATCGCCCTCTACCAGGGGCTGCTGGCGGAGCCCTCGCTGCGCATGGTCACTGTCGGCGAGGCGCTGGCGGAAATGAAACCGGAGCCCCTGCCGAAGCTGGCGGCGGGATCGTGGATCAATTCGAACTTCTGCATCTGGATCGGCCATCCCGAAGAGAACACCGCCTGGGACCAACTGGAGCAGGCACGCCGCGAGGTTCTCGAAGCAACCGGCCTGACGGTCCCCGACGGCCGTGGCGGCAGCCCCCTGCCGGAGACGCTTATGCACCTGCTGCGCGCCGAGGGGAGCGACTGGTTCTGGTGGTACGGCGACGACCACTCCACCGATCAGGCGGACATCTTCGATCTCCTCTTCCGCCGCCATCTCGAAGCCCTCTACCGGAAAGCGGGACTCCCCGTTCCCGCCCATCTCTTTCAACCGATCAAGCCGGGGCGAACGACTAAGACGGTCACGGAACCGACCGCCCTCTTTACCCCGCTCATCGACGGCCGCGTCAGCGACTACTTCGAATGGCTGGCCGCAGGCAGCGCCGACCTGGGGACGACGGGCGCCATGCACACCGCCCACCACCGGGAATTTTCCGTGCTGCATTACGGCTACGACCGGGAACGCCTTTATCTGCGTCTCGATCCGGAAGAGGATCTCCGTGCCCTGCTCGGTTCCGACGGACACCTGGAGATCCGTTTCGGCGAAGAGGCCGAGGGCATCGCCCGACTCGTTCCCGGCGGGAGCCTGCGCCTGAGCAACGGGGAAGGCGCCCACCTCGCCGACGGGGCCGCCGTCTGCGCCCGCATCGTCGAACTGGCTATCCCCCTGAAACCCCTGGCATTGGTACCAAATGCTCCACTGATTCTCTCCCTCCACCTCTTCAAGGGGGGGGAAGAGACCGCCCGCTGGCCCGCCGAGGGGCCGTTGCGCCTCCCCTACCGGGGGGAGAGCCTGGAGCTGGACGACTGGTTGATTTGACGCTCACCCCGCCCGTTCCTCGGGCACCCTCCCCCGCTGGGCGAGGGAGAACATAGTTTTGAAAGGATCAGCTCTTGTCGGAATTACGCTGGGATCCCCTGAAAATGAGCTGGGTCGTTATCGCCAACGAACGGGGCCGCCGGCCCCGGGATTTCATCCTTGAGCGGGAGACCGTACATCTGGCCGCCTGCCCCTTCTGTAGCGGCAACGAAGCCAAAACCCCCGGCGAGCTCTTCGCCGTGCGTCCCGGCGGCGGACCAGCGAACGGCCCGGGCTGGAAGGTGCGGGTTATCCCCAACAAGTACCCGATTCTGCGCATCGAGGGACAGCTCGAGAAGAGAGGGGTGGGCCATTACGACACCATCAACGGCATCGGCGCCCATGAGGTGATTATCGAAACTCCCGATCACGACCGTCATCTCGCCGACCTGTCGGTGGCGGAGATCACCGACGTGCTGCGCGCCTACCGCGCCCGAATGCTTGACCTGCGCAAGGACGGCCGTTTCCGCTACCTGCTGATCTTCAAGAATCACGGCCTCGAAGCGGGAGCCAACATCCCCCACTCCCATTCCCAGCTCATCGCCGTGCCGGTGACGCCGACGGTGGTCGCCACCAAGCTCGCCGTCTGCCGGGAATATTACGAACGCAAGGAACGCTGCCTGATCTGCGACCTGACCGCCCAGGAACTGGCGGACGGCCGGGGGGTGGTGCGCGATGACGGGGATTTCGTCGTCTTCGCCCCCTTCGCCTCCTGCCACCCCTTCGAGCTGCGCATCGTCCCGCGCCGCCACGGTCACGACTTCGGCCTGCTCGACGACGGCACCCTGGCCCTGCTGGCGGAAACCCTGAAAGACACCCTGCTGCGGCTGCGGGCGGTGCTGCGCGATCCCGCCTACAACTTTGTGCTGCACAACGCGCCCCCCATGCACCCGCGCCTGGGCAAGCCCGACTACTGGAGCTCGCTTCCCTACGACTATCACTGGCACATCGAACTGGTACCGCGCCTGATGCGCCCCGCGGGCTTCGAGCAGGGAACGGGCTTCTACATGAACCCGGCACCGCCGGAAGCCGCTGCCCGCTTCCTGCGTGAAGCCGACTTGACCGTATCCCTCTAGGTTCGCCCACGGCGGTCGGCAGGCGTCCACAGCCTCTTGTTCGTTATTCCGTTCAGAACGCCTTCATCACCCCGCCGCATACCGAAGACCGCTTCGCGCCGGGGATTAAGGATCGACCATGACCCCAGGCCAGCCCCTCCCCTATTTTCCCCTCTCCCTGCAAGTCGCCGCCGAAGCCTGGCAGCGCCTGGAGCTGAATCCGAAAAGCGTCCTCACGGCCTCCGAGCGCCGGCTTTTCGAGATCCGCCGCATCGCCGAGTCCCTCCGTCGCCACGCGCCACCGGAGCACCCGCCCCGGGCCGGGGAACTCAACCTGCTGGCGCTGCTCAACCGCGCCCTGCGCCATGTCGCCGGTCGCTATCTGAAACAGCGCAGCTGCCGGGTGACGGGCAGCGCCGTCGAACTGGGCGGCGTCGCCAAGCCGATACCGGAGCTTCCGGCGACTCTCAAGCATCTGGTAGAACTCTTTCCGCCGGCGGCGGTCTGGCTCGGCGCCGACCCGAAACGCTATCTGAGCGGTCCCCAGGGCGAAGGGCGACGCCGCGAGAGCCTGATCGAACTCTTCATCCTGGCGGTGCAGAACGGCAACCCTGCAGCCCGTATCTACCGCCCCCTCTTCGCCGACGATGAACTGGCGCGGCGAACCGCCTATCGGCAGGTTCTCTCCGGACTCGACAAGGAACTGGGAAAAATCGCCGTCCCGGGGCTTTTCGGCGGCACCCTGCTCGATCTGCTCCTCGCCCCCGTAAAGGCCGCGCCCCATTCCCTGACCGGACAGCTCGGTTTCATCCAGCAGCAGTGGGCGGGCATCATTCCCGAGGATCTGCTGCACGAGTTGGAAGTGGCCTTCGCCATCCTCCACGAAGAAGAGCTGCAACGGGGCTTCGGCACGGGCGGCCCGCTGCCGGTGCCGACGTTCGGAGGAACAGCGGAGCATGAAGTCGAGGCCTTCTCCCCCGACACCGACTGGATGCCCAAGGTGGTGCTTATCGCCAAAACCATCTACGTCTGGCTCGACCAGCTTGGCAAACGCTACCAGCGGCCGATTCACCGTCTTGACGACATCCCCGAGGAAGAACTCGACCGCCTCGCTCGCTGGGGTTTCAACGCCCTCTGGCTGATCGGCCTCTGGCAGCGCTCCCCCGCCTCGCGGAAGATCAAGCGCATCTGCGGCAATCCCGAGGCCGAAGCCTCGGCCTATTCTCTCTTCGATTACGCCATCGCCGACGATCTGGGCGGCGACGAGGCCCTCGCCCGTCTGGAGGAACGCTGCCTGCGCCGGGGCATCCGCCTCGCCAGCGACATCGTCCCCAACCATACCGGGCTCGATTCCAAGTGGATGCGGGAACATCCCGACTGGTTCATCCAGCTCGATCATCCCCCCTACCCGGCCTACCAGTACCACGGCCCCGATCTTTACGACGATCCCGACGTCACCGTGCAGATTGAAGACGGCTATTACGATCACAGCGACGCAGCGGTCGTCTTCCGCCATCAGGATCACCGCACGGGCCGGGTGCGCTACATCTACCACGGCAACGACGGCACCCACATGCCCTGGAACGACACCGCCCAGCTCAACTACCTGCTCCCCGAAGTGCGCGAAGCGATGATCCGCACCATCATCGGCATCGCCCGCCGCTTCCGGGTGATCCGCTTCGACGCCGCTATGACCTTGGCCAAGAAGCACTTCCAGCGCCTCTGGTTTCCGCTCCCCGGCGGCGGCCAGGGGGTACCGTCGCGGGCCGAGCACTGGCTGGCCAAGGAGGCCTTCGACGCCGTCTTCCCGGTGGAGTTCTGGCGCGAAGTGGTCGATCGGGTCGCCGCCGAGGTGCCCGATACCCTGCTCATCGCCGAGGCCTTCTGGCTGATGGAGGGCTACTTCGTCCGCACCCTGGGGATGCATCGGGTCTACAACAGCGCTTTCATGAACATGCTCAAGCGCGAGGATAACGGCAAGTACCGTCAGGTGCTGGGCAACATCCTCGAATTCGAGCCGGGCATTCTCCAGCGCTTCGTCAACTTCATGAACAACCCGGACGAAGATACCGCCGTCGCCCAGTTCGGCAAAGCGGACAAATATTTCGGCGTGGCGGTGATGCTCGCCACCCTGCCGGGGCTGCCCATGTTCGGCCACGGCCAGATCGAGGGGTTCGAAGAGAAATACGGCATGGAATACCGTCGCGCCTACTACGACGAGGTGGTGGACGAGGCCTTCGTGCGCCATCACGAGGCACAGATCTTCCCTCTGCTGCGCCGCCGTCATCTCTTCAGCGGCGCCGAAAACTTCGAACTCTTCGACTTTTTCCATGACGGCCGGGTCAACGACAACGTCTTCGCCTACAGCAACGGCGTCGGCAACGAGCGGGCGCTGGTGATCTATCACAACCATTACGGCGACTGCGAGGGCTGGCTGCGCAACAGCCTTCCCCGTCAACGGCCGGAGAGTGAAACGCCGCGCTCGGCGAATCTGGCCGCCGCCCTCGGCATCCACACGGGGGCACGCTGGTACTGCCGCTTCCGCGAGCATCGCAGCGGCCTTGAGTATCTGCGTTCGGGGGATGAGCTGGCGGCGAACGGCCTCTTCTTCAGCCTCGGCCCCTACCAGTACCGGGTCTGCCTCGACATCACCGCCATCTACGACGAAGACGGCGCCTGGGGGGAACTCTACCGGCGCATCGGTCACACCCCGGTCGCCGATCTCGACCGGGAACTGCGCAAGATCCGCTTCCGCCCCGTCGGCGACGCCTTCCGCGCCCTGCTCGAAAGTGCCCTGCGCCAGCCCTTGGCGGTAACCCTTACCCGGGAAGCGGCGGAACTGGAGGAACATCCCGACTACCGGGAATTTCTGGCGCGCATGACCCGTTTCGTCGAGACCCTGGCCCACTTCGCCCAGCCCCTCCCCCCCGCCGAGGCGGTACTTGCAGCCATTCGTCGCCAACTCGACGACCTGCGCCTGCTGACCCGCCTGAGCGGCAAGCGGCCGGAGGAGAATCTTGCCCTGGCCGGCCTGCGCCGGATTCTCACGGAAGAGTTGCCGACCCGTGTCCTTCTTCCCTTTCTGCTGCTGCGCCAGCTCGGCGGGCTGTATCCCGGCAACGAGGCAAGCCGCCGGGGCGCCGCCTGGATCGAGGAATATCTCCTCGGCGACGCCCTGCAGGAGACCCTGGCCGACGCCGAGGCTCCCGCCATCCGGCAACTGGTGACCCTGCTCGTGCGCTATCAGGGCTTCTGGCTCCCGGGACGACGCCGCCGGCCTTTCGGCGAACTGCTCGGCGAGGGGACGGTACGGAATTATCTTCTCGTCCATTGGCACGAGGGCGTAGAGTGGTTCAACCAGGAGCGTTGGGACAGCCTCCTCGACGGCCTGCTCGTCGCCGCCGCCTGCAGCGCCGTCCAGACCCTGAAAGAGGACCGGCCCGAGCTGCTGCACTGGCTGACCCGGCGCGTTGAAGAGCGTACCGCCGCCCGCCAGTGGGCGCGGGAGGCGGGCTTCCAGTTGGCCGAGCTGTTACGCCTCTGCGCCCCCCAGGCGGCCCCCGTCCCGACGCGCAAACCGGGTAAAAAACTAAAAATTCTGATGATCGCATCGGAGGTCACGCCCTTTGCCAAAAGCGGCGGGCTAGCCGACGTCGCCGGCTCTCTCCCCCGGGCGTTGCACGCCCTCGGCCACGACGTGCGCATCATCATGCCCTATTACCGCGCCATCGCCCGCCGCGGCGATGCGAGGCGCATGAACCTGACGAGCGCCGTCATCCCCCTCGACGGCACCCCGCTTCAGGCCGCGCTTCATCAGGGAGAGCTCGACGGGGTGCCGGTCTACTTCGTCGAGCAGGCCGACCTCTTCGACCGCGACGGGCTCTACGGCGGCGCCGAAGGGGACTTCTGGGATAATGCCCAGCGTTTCGGCTTTTTCGACCGGGCGGTGCTGGAACTGCTGCCGCGCCTCGGTTTTAAGCCCGACATCCTTCATCTCAACGACTGGCAGACCGGCCTGATCCCGGCGCTGCTGCGCACCGAGTACCACAATGATCCCTTCTACGCCGGGGCCGCCACGCTTCTGACCATCCACAACCTCGGCTATCAGGGGCTCTTCGGCGGTCAACACCTGGAAACCCTCGACCTCGATCCCCGCCTCTTCGGGATCGACGGCCTCGAATATCACGGCATGCTCTCCTTCCTCAAGGCCGGCCTGACCCAGAGCGACCTTCTGACCACCGTCTCGGAAACCTATTGCCGGGAGATCCAGACCCCCGAGATGGGGATCGGCTTCGACGGCATCCTCCGGGCGCGCAAGGACGACCTTTTCGGCATCGTCAACGGCCTTGATCCCGGGCAGTGGAATCCGGCCGTCGATGCGGTCCTGCCCCAGCCCTATGACGCCGACCGCCTCGCCGGCAAGGCCCACTGCAAGAAAGCCCTGCAGGAGGAACTCGGTCTCGCGCCGGAGCCGCATACGCCGATCATCGCCATGATCACCCGCCTGGCGACACAAAAAGGGCTGGATATCGTCGAGGCCGCCTGGAACGGGATGCTGCGCCGCCCGGTGCAGTTCGTCCTGCTCGGCACCGGCGAGAAGGAGCACATGGAGCGCTTCGAGCGCCTGCGTCACCAATATCCGGGGCGGGTTTCCATCAACCTCTCCTTCGACGATGACCTGTCGCGGCGCATCTACGCCGGGAGTGACCTCTTTTTGATGCCGAGCCGCTACGAGCCCTGCGGCCTCGGCCAGCTTATCGCCCTACGCTACGGAGTGATCCCCATCGCCCGCCGCACCGGCGGGCTGGCCGACACCATCATCGATCCGGAACAGGACTGGACCCGGGCCAACGGCTATCTCTTCGACGCGCCCACGGCCGCGGCCCTGCTCCACACCCTCGACCGCGCCCTGGGCCTCTACAAGCGCCCCGAGGACTGGAACAACATGGTCCGCGCCGGCATGCGTCAGGATTTTTCCTGGGAGCGCTCCGCCGAACGCTATCTCGACCTCTACCGGCGGGCGCTGGCGAAGCGGCGGGAGAAACATCAAGGCAACCCCTGAAGTCCCTGCGGGAGTGATTTTCATCCTTCGGCAAAGCTGGCATTCTATCCATGAAAAAAGAACAAGCACCGGAAACCGATAACCGTCTGTCGGGCCCCGCCCACGAAACGACGGAAACGGCCCCATGGGCCGGCCGCTTCCCCGAACTGGCGGAAATCGAACGGGAGGTGGCGACGCGCATCAGGGACAATCAGCGTTTTCTCGATCGTTTCATGGATGAGGACTTCACCGAAGACGAAGAAGATCAGGCAGAGGAGGACGGCGATTTCGAAGAGATCTAATTTCCGCCGCCGCTGTCGGGTTCTCCTCGCAGCTCTCCCCGGCCTTGCCTGATTACAATTCGCTCGGCAACGGCTCCTGCATATCGCCGCTCAATACCCAACGAACGACGCCGCGCCCGGTTCTCCGGTGCGCGGCGTCGTTCGTTGGGTATTGAAACCAGGGTCAGGGTAGCGCCAGTACGTCCGTATGCCGACACCCACAATCACTGAAGAGAGTCTGCAAACTACCGATGAAGTTGTCGATGAGGGTATTTTCGCTCCGCTTAGTAAGATGGAACGCGGCGCGGGAACGAATATGACTGAAGCCTTGGACATAATGGGCGCGCAGCCGACCATCGAGGAGGTAGCTCCGCACGAGACTACGCGAGACGAAGGCGACTCCGCAGCCGTCAAGAACCGAGTCGATGCACAGGTGCAGATCGTCGGAAATCACGACCCGCTTGAAATCAGTTATGTCATGTCCGAGTCTGGCGAGATTCTGTCGCAGCAGGTTGCGCGAGCTGCAGCCGTCCCGACGGGCATAGATGGGATAGTCGAGGAGCGCGCCGATCTCCAAGGGAGTCTCCGGAAGCTTTAGGGACAGGGCACTGATGAAAACCAGCTCGTCGTCGGGAAGGGGATAAATGACGAAGGGTTCCTGGGGAAAGTCCTCGCAATACTCGATCACCGCCAGATCGTATTCCTTGTCTTGAACGCCGCGGATGGCCTCAGCCGGCTGCTTGAAGATGAATTTGAGATCATGGACATCAGCATTATGCAACACGAAATTGCTGAGAATACGCGGCAGATAGGCCATGCCGAAGGTCGGCGTACAGCAGATCGAAAGCCGTTTTTCTCCTTTGAAAGAACGCAAACGATCCTCCAACTCGCGCTCTTTGGCAAGAATCTCCCGGGACTTCTCCAGCACCAAAAGCCCCGCCCCGGTCGGTTCCAACTGCACCCCGCTCCGGTCAAAGAGCTGGTGGCCGTAGTGTTCTTCCAGAAATTTGATGCGCTGAGACACCGCCGACTGGGTAATATGCAACGATTCCGCGGCTTTGGAGAAACTTCCCGTTTCACAGACCATGACTAGAGTCTGATAGTACCGTGTTTCCATGCCTCTTCTCCCCGTGCGTCGTTCAGTACGCTCCCGAACGGCGAATTATAAGACAAAAGACATGCCCAATCCACAACAAAACGAGAATATATGAATACATTGTAGAATTTCTGCTAATAGGGAGCATAAGAAACATTCGCTTTACCGGAAATACCTCGCTGAGTATGGTGCTTTTGTTAAAAATTGCGTAATGAATACCGGAAAGGAGGCTGTAAATACCCGCAAGAGAACCGCATAAGAGAGAGGAAAAACAAGTCCAAGACAAACCCAAGTCAAGGAGAGGAGTGAAAGGAGAGATCATGCCAAAGACGTCGCGACACCATGCCCGATGGCTGGTGCGGCTGCTTCCCGTGTTGCTGCTGCTGGGGGCCTGTGCCACCGGTGCCATCCGCGAGAAGTTGTTGACCCTGCCGACCATCGAGGGCGCCACCTACGTCGGGGAAGAAACCTGCGTCGAGTGTCATGAGGACAAAGGTGCCTCCATGGCCCACAACATTCACGGACGGCTGGCCGATTTCGAGTACATGGGCGGGCAAAAAGGATGCGAATCCTGCCACGGCCCCGGCAGCCTGCACGTCGACGGGGAAGGGGACACGGAGAAGATCCTCAACCCGGCGACCCTCACCGCCGATGAATCGGCGGCGATCTGCGCCCTGTGCCACACCAGCGGCAAGCTCATGGACTGGACCCACGGCGAACATGCCCTGGCCGACCTGAGCTGTAGCGATTGCCACACCATGCACGGCCATGAAAAACCGCTCAAGGCCAACCTGAAACAGGAAGACCCCGCCCTTTGCTACGGCTGCCACCAGGAGCAGATGGCCCAGAGCAACTTCCCCTCGCACCATCCGGTGAAGGAAGGAAAGATGAACTGCTCCAGCTGTCACAACGCTCACGGCGAACTGCTCACCGACGAGCGCAAAAACGACCTCTGCCTCAACTGCCACAGCCGTTACCAGGGGCCCTTCGTCTTCGGACACGCTCCGGTCGAGGATGACTGCACCATCTGTCACGATCCCCACGGCTCGGTCGCCAACAATCTGCTGGTGCAGAACGAGCCCTTCCTCTGCTTGCAGTGCCATGAAGGTCACTTCCACGTCCTGCGGCAGTCCAACTACACGGTTCCCGTGCCCGCCGCCGGACAGACGGCAACCACCCCCGCCCAACAAGCGACTGCCGATATCGTCAACGTCCATGGGCAGGAAGGTTTCCAGACATCCTTCGGCACCAAATGCACCACCTGCCACAAAGTGGTGCATGGCAGCGATTATCCGTCCCAGCCGCTCAGCGGCCACGGCCTGACCCGTTAACTCAAGGAGGAAGAAATGAGGCAACCCTGCCATTGGCTGCTTGCATTGCTGTCCGTCCTGGCCTTGATGACGACAACCACCCTGGCTTTTGCCGAAGAGAATCAAGAGAAGCTCTTCGGCGGCCATGTTGAGGTCGGCGCCACCGGGATAGACACCAAGGACAACGCAGCCCGCGTCAACGAATATGTCCGAGGCCGCTCTGATGACGGCCTCAGCTTCGCCCCGAAGCTCTTCGTCGAGGGGGATCTGGGTGAACATTCGGCATTTGAGCTCGAAGCCGACGTCAACGGTCCCCGCGACCAGCAATTCAACATGGAACTGGATGCCGCGCGTATCTTCCGTCTCGGCTTCGACTACCAGGTACTGGAACACTGGAAGGACCACGAAACCCTCGACCAGATGGGCGCCACCGGTCGGGACGATATCGGAGGCTCGCAGCCCAGCGTCACCACGGACAAGATCTTCGCCAACCTTCCGGCCGGCGCAAGTGTCGGCGGGGGCACTTTGCCTGTGGGGTACGACCCGCTCCAGGAATACACTGAGGAGATGTCCAACGATTATCTGGTGACCCGCCGTGAACTCAAGAGCGAAGCGGCCCTGGTCATCCCGGCCCTGCCCAACGTCATCTTCCATGCCGGCATGCGCATCGAAAAACGTCAGGGCATGGAGCAGGCCATCGGCATGACCAAGTGCGACAGCTGCCACGTCAGCGCCGTCGACAAGAAGATCGACGAGGTCACCGAGGACTACGCTTTCGGCGCCACCGGCAAGTTCGGGCTGCTCACCGTCGACTACGAATACCTCACCCGCACCTTCTCGGAAAGCGGTTCAACCCCTTCCCGCTACTTCGAAGACGCGACCAACCCGAGCGCTGCTTATCTTCTGCTTTATGAAAATGATAACTATGCCTTCGGCCGCACGCCTGATTCGGAAAAGGACAGCCACGCCATCAAGGCCCGTATCGACCTGCCCAAGGACACCAGCCTGAGCGCCAGCTACGTCAAATCCGACATCGAAAGCTCGAAGAGCCAGACCCAAGGGGAATACCTGCTTCTTGACGGCAGCACCCTGGAGAGTGAATTTGAATCCGTCGGCACCAAGCTGGCGACCAAGTTCGGCAAAAACCTGCGCCTCTCTTTGCGCGGCAACATGTATGACATTGATGTCGACGGTAATGAAATCTATTACCCCGCGCGGGATGCCGCCAATTCCGCCGCAGCCGCAGCCGCCTGGCCGGGAACGGACACCAACGCCTGGAACTCGGCGGAAGCCCGCGAGGTCAAGGAAGTCGGTGCCGATCTCGTCTACCGTGTCGCTCGCGGCACCACCCTGCGTCTCGGCTATGAGTTTGAAGAGGTGGATCGCGACGAGGAAGAACTGCTGGATACGGACACCCAGACTCTGAAAGCCTCGATCAAGACCCGGCTGAGCAAGACTCTTTCCGGAAATTTGAGCTACCAGTACCAGAATATCGACGATCCTCTGCCTGGTGCTGAAGTCGGTATCGCCCAAGGGGCCGGCACCCAAGATCCGCTTGGTTCAGGACTCTGGTACTACAATACGGCTGACTTCACGGCGAATCCAGCTACGCCAACCTGGTACTGGTCTGAAGTCTATCCCAATCGCCAATTGGAATCGACCAACCTTCCCGATGAAGTGCACGAGGCGAAGCTTTCCACCACTTGGGCGATCAGCACCAACAAGGCGGCGACTCTCTTCGCTCGGGTGCGCCAGGCGGAAAACGACGATGTGGAGTTCGAACAGACCACCTATGTCCCCGGGGTCAGCCTCTGGTACGCGCCTAACGGCAAGATGAACCTGACCATGGCTTACACCTTCAACCGGCAGGAAACGGAAAACCGCATGTGCGTCGGCTGGTACCATGGCTGAGCGAACGACGTCTCGTCGGGCCAGTTTGGCTCGATCTGCAACACTGCTGAATACAACACCGACGTCCACACCATCGCGTTCAACCTGGATTACCAGGCGACCGAAAAATTGAAGATGAATGCCGGCTTCACCTACAACCGTGCCAAGAGCAGCTGGGACTGGGATTTCACTGAACGCGCCCAGATGTCCACCGAACTCAATCCGACAGGGGTGCTGGCCAACAGCGGAGTCGAAGCGCCCGGGGCTTATGCCTCGGTCAATTACGATACCTGGGAGATGAACAACGAGGTGGACGAGTATTCCGATCTCGCCTACCAGCAGTACCAGTTCACCCTGGGCGGCACCTATGATTTTACCGACGCCTTCTACACCTCGGCTACGGCGACCTACGACATCTTCCGTTCCAAGGAAGCCTATGTCTACGGCGACGAAGACGGCGAGGCCTACTACGCCTATCTTGGCTTAGGCTACCGTTTCTAGAAGCGATCTAATTTTCTATCTGTTATCGGGCCCGGCTGCGCAAGCAGCCGGGCTTATCTTTATCCCGGAGCAAAAAAACACGAGCCTTGACATCATTGTTATATTCGCATATTGTTATGTCAAACGGACCAACAAGGAGACTGCCATGAAAATCACCGAGAGCGCCCGCGAGACACTGCAGGAGCTGCTAAAAAAGAACCCGGGCAAGGCTGTTCGGGTCGTTTTCCAGGGCTTTGGCTGAGGGGGCCCCCGTCTGGGGTTGGCTCTGGATGAGCCGAAAGAGAATGAAAAAGGGATCAAGGTCGGCGATATCGAACTCTTCATGGAAGAAAGTATTCTGCCCTTTACCGAGGACCAGCTGATCGACTACGTGGATAACTGGTCGGGCAAAGGCTTCGTGGTCGCCCCGGCCTACGGTTCTTCCTGCTGCTGATGATGATTCCATAAATTCATGTGAAACGGCGTGTCTCCCCAGCGGGAAACACGCCGTTTCCGTCCCCCCCACCCCGCCGTACCCCCTTTTCGTTTTGGCCTTTTACCGCCGCCTTTGTTATGATGCCGGGGTTTTAATAAAATTTCACGGTTTTCATAAACAAGGAGGACGCATGTCGGGCCGCATCTTCAAACCTTTTCCGGTGGGCGCCTTCACCATTATCCCCGCCGGGTTTTCCACTCCCGAGCCTTGCGGCATCCCCCTGATCCTCGGCCGCAAGGGCGCGTTCGGTTCGGGTGAGCATGAAACAACCGCCTCGTGCCTGGAACTGTTGACGACCATCCCCAGCCTCAAAGGCTGCCGGGCCTTCGATCTCGGCACCGGCACCGGCATCCTCGCCCTCGCCGCCTCCCGCCTCGGCGCCGCCGCCATCACCGCCCTCGACCTGGAATGGCCGGCGGCCCTCTCCTGCGCAGAGAACGCCCGGCTCAACGGTCTCGAAGACCGGATTTTCACCATCTGCGGCGAACTCAACGCTGTCGCGACGCGGCCCTATGATCTGGTCATGGCCAATATCTACGCCGATATCCTCCTCCCCCTGGCCGACCGCCTCGTGGAACTGACCCGGCCTGGCGGTTATCTGCTCCTCTCCGGCATCCCCCTGCAGGACAAGTTCGACATCGAGCGCCGTTATACCCGCCTCGGCTGCACCGTCGCCGACAGCCGCATCCTGGAGGATTATGCCAGCTTCCTGCTGCAACGCCCGGCGACTCCTTAAAACCTCCGGCCCACTCCCCGCGGCAAGGAAAAGGATCATGAAGTTCGAAATCGCCACGCCATTGCTTCTGTTGACCCTGACCCTGAGCGGCTGCGCCACGCCATCGAAACCCTGGAGAACATCCAATCCGCCAAAGGCAGCTTCCTCAGCTCGCACCCCTTGAACAAGGCGCGGCTGGACAATATCGACCGGGAAATCAAACGATTTTAAAAACACAAGGGGATAGAAGCAGCAGGGGACGACCGTTCGGCAACGGACTGCCCCCTTTTTTATTGCTCAGGGCATCGGCAAGGGCGGTTCGTTGAGCGCGGCGAGTTGTTCGCGGAGATGGAGGATGTGTTCCCCCCAGTAGCGGATGGTGTTGAACCAGGGGAAGTGGACGGGAAAGGCGGGGTCGTCCCAGCGGCGGGCGAGCCAGGCGCTGTAATGGAGCAGGCGCAGGCTGCGCAACGCTTCGATCAGACGCAGTTCGGCGGGGCGGAAATCGTTGAATTCGCAATAGCCTTCGAGCAGTTCGGCGAGTTGGGCACTCTGCCGGAGGCGGTCTCCGGAGAGCATCATCCACAGATCCTGTACCGCCGGGGCCATGCGCGCGTCGTCGAAGTCGACAAAGTGGGGCGCCTCGTCGCGCCAGAGGATGTTGCCGACGTGGCAGTCGCCGTGAGTACGGATGCAGCGGGCATCGACCTCTTTACTAAGGGCGTCGATGCGATCGAGCAGGTCGGCGGTGATGGCCAGATAGTTGGCACGATATTCCGCCGGCATGAAGCGCTCGGCGATGAGCGCCGCGCTGTCGCGACCGAAGCTCTGGCAGTCGAGATGGGGCCGCTCGCGGAAAGGACGCAAGGCGCCGATGCGGTGAATGCGCCCGAGCAACCGGCCGAGAATAAGCAGATTGTCAAGGTTGTCCAGTTCCGGGGCGTGCCCGCCTTTGCGCGGGTAGAGGGAAAAACGGAAACCGGCGAAATGAAAGAGACTCTCCCCGCCATCGTCGCGCCAGGGGGCAACCACCGGCAGTTCGTGTTCGGCCAGCTCGAAGCAGAACTGGTGCTCTTCGCGGATCTGTCCGTCGCTCCAGCGTTGGGGCCGGTAAAATTTGACGATCAGGGGCCGGTCATCCTCGATGCCGACTTGATAGACGCGGTTTTCATAGCTGTTGAGGGGAAAGGTGCGGCAGTCGCAGCGAAAGCCGAGGCTTTCCACGGCATCCATGACCAGTTCATGGGTGAGTTTCCGAAAGGGATGAGCATTTTCTCCCAACATGAGGGCTCCTGGAAAGGGTTCTGCGCAGCATAGCACCTTTGAAGCCGTCCGGCCCAGGGTAAAGGCGACCGCCGCCGCAAGGCGGACTTGCATTCATGCGGCACTTTGGGGATGATAGGAACAGTAAGCGCGCCGCGATCTCCGGCTCATCAGCCGCCCAACCCCGAACAGGGCAGGTTCACAATGGAAATCATCCCCCCGGCCTCCGTCCCCCTGATGCCCCACGAAGTTCCGGCCGTCACTCCGGTCTCGCGGGAAGAGCGGCAGCACGACTTGCTGCTGCATCAGATGATCCGGGCGACGGTTGAAGAGGAAGGGCAGGAAAAGGCGCTGCTCAACTTCGGCGAGCGCAAACTCTGGGTGGAGACCGGCACTCCCCTGCGCACCGGGGACACGGTCAACCTGCAGGTGGTGGAAAACGACAACCGCCTCGGCTTCCGCCTCATCCCCCCGAACTTGCTTGAACGTCTCGGCCAATCCCTGCATCTGCTCGACAAGCAGCTCGACCCCATGGCCCTGCTGCCCGCTCTCATCGAGGGGCGGGAGCCGGGGAGCACGAACCTCGACCAGAAGACCCGCGACGGCCTCGACCGCCTCTTCAGCCTGCTGCGCCGGGCGCCGGCGGAACTCGACGGCCAGGCCCTGCGGGAGATCCCCCAGCGTCTGGGACTTGGACATGAGGCGCAACTGGGCGCGGGGCAGACCGAGGCCGCCCGCGAAACCCTGAAAAACGCCCTCGGCCGACTTCAGCAGGGCCACACCCAGCTGCGTCAGTCCTTGAGCGAGCACTTGGAGCCACTCTTCGCTGCCCTGCGTACCCTTCCGGAAGAGCTGGCCACCCCCCCAAGCACCACCACCCGTCCGACAGGAGAAGCGCCCGCCCTCGCCGCCCTGTTACGGCCGCTGCTGCGCCTGGCCCAATCCCAACCGGAAGCACCCGCTAGTCCCCAAACCTCCTTCACGACGTCGGAAACGCACCCCGACGCCGCCCGGACCGCAGCCCTCGCCCGGGAATTTTTCCAGGCGCTTGGGAACTATCTGCGCCCCTTCTCCGGGCAGACCGCTGCGCCGCTGCACCGCCTGGAGGAAGCCGCCCGTGCGCTGGCGGCGCCGCCGGGAGAGCCCGAGGCCCCGGTGCTGCGCGAGGCCGCCCAGCAATTCTGGAACCGGCTATCGGCCGCTCCGGCAAATGCTCCGGCCGCGCCCGAAATCGAACAGACCCTGACCCGTCTGGCCGAGCAGCTGCTGCATCCGGCACAAGCCATGGACGGAAAATTTTTGCGGAATCTCCCCCGCCAACTCGGCCTGCCCACCGAAGGGCGGGAAAATGCGGCCCTCGCCGATCGCCTCGACCGCCTCGCCCAGGGGCTCGGCCGGCTGCCCGAAGCCCTGCGCACGCCGGAACAAATCGGAGCCTTTCTTGATCGCCAGCCCGCGGATTTGGCGGCGGTGCTGCGGCCACTCTTCCGCTTCGCCGCTTCCGGTCCAACTACGACAAGCGCAACGTCTCTCCCGGCAACCGCCGGCACGGCGCCGGCCGCCAATATGCCGATTCTTCCACCGAGCGAGGTCGCCGTCACCACCCAGGCCTTTGTCACAGCCTTGCGCGACTACCTGCGCCCTTTCGCGGAGGTGACCGAGATGCCCTTGGCAAGGATCGAGCAGCAACTGGCCCTGCTGCCGCAAATGCCGCCGTTCCCCTTTGATCAGGCCCTGGCGGCGCTCGGCCAGAAAGCCACGGGCAAAGATCTGCTCGGCGCCCTCTTTCATCTGCTGCGCAGCACGCCGGAGCGCCTTGTCGAAGGTTCGGCGGAAAACCTGACCCGGCAACTCATTGAAACCCTCGGCAAAACCCTCTATCAGGAACTCGACCGCGGCGAACAGCGTCAGGAGGAGAACCTACGCCACCTGGAACTCTGGCAGCTCTGCCGATCGCGCCTCGGGGAGAGCGACGGGACCTTCGTTCCTCTGCCCCTGCCCTTCCTCGAAAACGGCTATCTTGTCGCCCGACGCCGGGAATCGCCCGAGGAAGGGAACGCGCCAGGAGGAAGGGAAACCTTTACGCTTTCCCTCTTTCTCGACCTGCGTAAACTGGGCTTTGTGCAAATCGATCTTCTCTATCAACAGCAGGAACTGTTCGTGCGTTTCCATTGCCAGGATACGGAAGCGGCTCAGGCCTTTTCCGCCGCTCGGGAGGAACTTGGCGACAGCCTCGGCGGCATTCCCCTCGCAACCGTCGCCGTTGGCGTCGGCGCGGAAAGCCCCGACCGGGCACTGATCCGCGAGATCATCCCCGCCGAGCGCAGTCTGCTCGACGCCCGCGCCTGATTTCCTGGGATTTCCGCCCGCGCAGCGGCCCTCATCCTCGCCCTCTGCACGCCCGCCGCCGCTGCCGGCGACGACGGTTCCCTGACCTCGATAATCCCCGAATGCGTCACTTGTCCATTTACAGCCGGGCACCGAGGGGTTAGAATGTAGTACTGTGAATTTGGATGCTATGCCTTGAGAGAGTACAACTCTTTCCCCAGAGGAGGGAACCATGAAAATATTGCCGTCGCTACTGTTCTTGCTCTATCTGCTGCTTGCTACCGGACTCGCCCAGGCGGAGGTGGACAACGATCCCTTTTCAACCTTCGCCTTTGGCGAAGCACCCCGGGGGGACATGCTCTGCACCGCCGGCCCCTGCGCCGTCGGAAAAACCGCGCTGTTCCATCGCACGCCGACCCAGGCGGTGGCCTACTACAAAAAATCCAGCGACCTGACCCACATCGGCGGGATCGAGATTTCCGCTCCCGTCTACACCTATTACCAGGAAGAACTCTTTCAGGTCTTTTTCAAACTTCTCGGTCCCGCGGAAGCAGGGGAACACCTAGTCGACACCTTCATTGACGCTCTAGGCGGAGACGACGCGGCGACCTTGCTTCATGATGAATTCGCTGCCGACGGCCCGGGCGAGGCCTACCACGACCAGGTTTATCTGCTGGATAACGGCTACTTGATCAGCGCCCGATGCACCCAGGAGGAGGGCCGCTGGCAGCCCCCCCATATCAGCCTCTACGAGCCGCGCCGCATGAATCAGGTGCGGCTGGCCTTCAACCCCGACTACCGACCCCATGGATACTGAACCGTACGATTTCCAGCGCTGCAAACTCTGTGGGGCGGCGGCCGCCGCCCCGCGCTACCGCCTGAAAGCCACGACCATTCAGGTCTGCGCCGCTTGTGATTTCCACTTCATCACCCAACTTGATGTCATGCCCGGCGACCAGCCGGAAACGGAAATCCGCACCCTTGACGTGGTCGCCTGGAACTTCATCGAAAAACAGCTCAAAAAAAATCGCCCCCAACTGGAGCGGCGACTGGACCTAGTTGCTCACCACACCCCCCTGCACGAGACGGAATGCCTCGATATCGGCGCCGGCGTCGGTCTCTTCGGGCATTTGCTCGAAGGGACCGGGGCGATCCCCTTCGGCATCGAACCGCAGCTTGTCTTTCGCCAGTTCGCGGAGGAAAAATACCGCTTGCAGCTGCGCGCCGAAACCATCGATCACCCCTACTGGCAGGAACGTCATGCCGGGCGCTTCGCGGTGGTGACCCTCTGGGACACCTTGGAACACCTCAATTTTCCCGTGGAGACACTGCGCGACGCCATCCGGGTCATGCGCCCCGGTGGCCTGCTCTTTCTCGACACCCCCTCGCGAGACTCCCTCTACTACAGGATCAGCGAGTGGTCCTATCGCCTCAGCAACGGCGCCAACCCCCTCTTTCTCAACTCCCTCTATTCCCCCAAACCCTTCCGCCACAAGCAGATCTTCACCGTCCGGCAACTGACGGAACTGATCGAAAGACTCGGTCTGGAGCTTGTCGAACTGAATCGCTCGGGCGCCCTCGACTCCAGCAACAAAATCGTTCTCGTAGCGAAAAAACCGGAAAAAGCCAGCGCCTGACCAGGGAATGTCCAAAAACTACTCGGTATTCTCCCGTTGCAGGCCGGCGAGGTACTTCTCCCATTCCATGGGCAGCAGGTTTTTTTTCTGGTTATTACAGCTCTTGCAGGCCGGCACGCAATTGCTCTTGGTACTTTTACCACCGCGAGAGACGGGCACCAGATGGTCGAGAGTCAGATCTTTCGGCGCCACCTTCATTCCGCAGTAATGGCAGATGCCGCCGGCAATGCGGTTCTTCCACCAGCGGCTTTGGCGCAGTTCACGGGCCTTTTCCCGCTCGCGGCGCTCGTCCTCTTCGGTCACATCAAAAAACGGCTCCATGGTTTTCCTCTTTGTTGAACACGTTGCTGCATTGTAGTCAAAGGCACCCGTGCGGGCAAGGCCCCCCCAATGCTTTTGTCAAGTCTTGCGCATTTTTTCGTTTTGTGCGATCTATCAGGCATTTCGAAACGCTCCATAGTGAACCATATTCCGCCGGGAAACGTGCATTTCTATGAAAATTCTGATTGTCGGCGTCGGTCAGGTCGGCTACTTCCTCTGCGAGCGCCTTGCCTTCGAAGGACACGAAGTCACCCTGATCGACCGCAACCCGGAGTATCTCGGCAAAGCGGCGGACCGGCTCAATGTCCTGGGGATTCACGGCAACGGCGCCAGCGCCGAGGTCCTGGAGCAGGCGGGGATCAAGGACGCGGATATCTTCATCGCCGTCACCGACCTCGACGAGGTCAACATCCTCGCCTGCCTGCTCGCCCGGGAATATCAGGTGCCGACCCGTGTCGCCCGGGTGAAGAGCATCGAATACACCGGACAAGGAGCGATTCTTTCCAAGGAGAAACTCGGCATCGATCTGCTCATCAACCCGGACGACGCCGTCGCCGAGGAGATCGTGCAGATCGCCTGCCGCGCCGGCGCTTTTGACGTGGCCGAATTCGCCGAAGGGCAGATCCAGTTTCTCGGCTACCGGATCAACGAGGGCAGTCCCCTGTGCGACCTGACCCTACGGGAATTGGGAGAGGTTCGCGGCATCTACCGCTTCGTCATCACCGCCATCAGCCGCGCCGGGCAGACCATCATCCCCCGGGGCGACGATCGCATTCTCGCCGGCGACAGCATCTTCATCGTCGCCCACCGCAAGGATCTGCCGGCCATTCAATATCTGCTGCAACAGCAACAGGGGAAGAAACGCGGCGGCGCCCGAGCGTTCATTCTCGGCGGCGGCAACATCGGCCTGCACGTCGCCCAGGAACTGGAAACCATGGGCTTCGCGGTACGCCTCATCGATCAGGATGAAAAACGCTGCGAGCGCCTAAGCGCCAAACTCAATCGCACCCTGGTCATCAACACCGACGGCACCGATATCCGCACCCTGCTTGACGAGGGAGTGGAAGGCGCCGACATCTTCATCGCCGTTACCGACAACGACGAAAGCAACATCCTCTGCTCCCTTCTCGCCAAGCAGCACGGCGCACAGCGCAGCCTGTCCCTGGTCAACAAGCCGGAGTTGCTCAATCTCGCCCCCTCCCTCGGCATCGATGCCTGCGTTTCTCCCCGCCAGGCCGCCGCCGGAGCCATCCTCAAATACGTACGGCGCGGCGGCGTCATCTCCCTGGCGGCCATCGAAGGAAGCAACGCCGAAGTCATGGAGATTCTGGTCAAGCCGGACAGCAAAAAAATCGACATCCCCCTGCGCAAGCTGCATTTCCCCGCCGGGGCGATCATCGGCGCGGTGATGCACGGCGAGACCTATACTATCCCCACCGGGGACTGTCATCTGCATGCGGGGGATCGCGTCGTTATCTTTGCCCTGCCCGAAGCCCTGGGAAAAATCGAAAGGTTCTTCGAGTAGATGAACGCCCTGGCCACGCTGCGCATTCTCGGCGCTCTGCTCCTCTTTCTCGGCGGAGCCTTGTTGACGCCGATTCCCTTTTCCCTCTATTTCGCCGACGGCGCCGCCGATGCTTTTCTGCTCTCTTCCAGCACCTCCCTGGCGGTCGGTCTGTTGCTCTTCAAGGGCTGCCGGGGCGGCACGGAATTCTCGGTACGGGAAGGCTTCGCCATCGTCACCTTCGGCTGGCTTTTCTACGCCCTCTTCGGCGCTCTTCCCTTCGTTCTGAGCGGCGCCATCCCTTCGCCCCTAGACGCCGTCTTCGAAACCATGAGCGGTTTCACCACCACCGGCTCGACCATACTCAAGGTGATCGAAGGGTTGCCGGAGAGCATCCTCTTCTGGCGTGCCCTCACCCATTGGCTTGGGGGAATGGGGATCATCGTCCTCTCCCTGGCGATCCTGCCGATGCTCGGGGTCGGCGGCATGCAGCTCTTCAAAGCCGAGGTTCCCGGTCCCACCGCCGATCGCCTTAAACCCCGCATCCAGGATACCGCCAAACTCCTCTGGGGGGTCTATCTGCTGCTCACCGCCACCCAGACGCTGCTGCTCATGCTCGGCGGGATGAACTTTTACGAAGCCCTCTGCCACGCCTTCGCCACCCTCGCGACTGGGGGCTTTTCCACCCGCAACACCTCGGTGGCGGCCTACGACAGCGCCTATATCGACGGCATCATCACCCTCTTCATGTTCCTCGCCGGGATCAACTTCTCCCTCCACTATCATGCCCTGCGCGGGCGGCCCCGGGAGTTTTTCCGCAACGAAGAGTTCCGTCTCTATCTCGCCATCACCTTGGGCGCCATCGCGGCCTTGGTCTATTTCAACCAGGGAACGGCCTACGCCTCGCTGCCGGAAAACCTCCGCTACAGCGCCTTCCAGGTCGCCTCGATCCTGACCACCACCGGCTTCGGCACCGCCGACTTCGAACTCTGGCCATTGCCCGCCCAATTCCTGCTGGTGCTGCTCATGTTCGTCGGCGGCTGCGCCGGTTCCACCAGCGGATCCGTAAAGGTGGCCCGCATCCTTCTCCTGTTCAAACATGTGCGCAACCAGCTTTTCAAGCTCATCCACCCCAAGGCGGTGCGCTTGGTTAAACTCGGAGAAACGCCGGTGGACCGCGACGTCATGCAGGCGATTCTCGGTTTTTTTGCCCTCTATTTGGGGATTTTCGTCGGCGCCTCGCTGCTCATGACCGCCACCGGCATGGACATCCTGTCGGCGGCGACCGCCGTCATCGCCACCCTCGGCAATATCGGTCCGGGACTCGGTTCCGTCGGGCCGATGGATAACTTCGCCCACGTCTCTTCCTTCGGCAAAGGGGTGTTGACCTGCTGCATGCTCCTCGGCCGACTGGAACTCTTTACCGTCCTGGTACTGCTCTTTCCCTCCTTCTGGAAAAAATAACCCGGTAACAGAACCGCTCATCGCGCATAAAAAAAATGGCGCGCAACGTAAGTTACCTCACGTCGCGCGCCATCCCCTCCTGCGGATAACGCCAAAGCGGCCCGAAAGCCAATTTTAATCCGGTTCATGCAGCCTGGTTTCCGGGAAGAGAGACGGAAACTCCCGAAACAAACCCTTAATCTGCCGGACAGGTCAATCTTAAGTCATTCCGTCTCTTCAATACAATCCGGAGTATTGTGTATTTTTCTGTGGGGAAATCCCTGATTTTTTCGATTAGGCGCTGGTCATCCCCTCGCGTACCGCATACTTGACCAGATCGGCGAAGGTCTTCAGCCCCAGTTTCTTCATAATCCGCGCCCGATGGGTTTCGATCGTTTTCGGACTGAGCCTGAGATGGTCGGCGATATCCTTGGACGAGAAGCCGTCCACCGCCAGTCGCAGCACCTCTTCCTCGCGGCGGCTCAGCAGCAGCCCGGCGGCGCCGCCGTCGGCGTGGGCCGGCGCGATCAGATCCTCAAGCATAACCGAGGTGATACCGGGGCTGAGGTACATCTTCCCGGTGACAACCGCCTGAATGGCTTGAATCAGTTCACCGAAGGCGGCATCCTTGACCACATAACCCCGGGCACCGGCCTTGATCATCGACAGCACCGTCTGCCGGTCGGTAAAGCCAGAGAGGCCAAGGATCCGGGCACGGGGCTGGGTAGCGAGAATCTTGCGGGTCGCTTCAATGCCGTTGAGCCCGGGCAGGCGCACATCCATGACGATCACATCGGGACGCAGTTCGGCGGCAAGACGCACCGCTGTCTGACCGTTACCGGCGATGGCAAGAATCTGCATGTCGCTGCGCTGATTGAACATCTGGCGCATGCATTCGTGAAAGATTTCGTGATCGTCGACGTAGAGAATCCCCGTACTCATGGGCGGCTTTCCGTCATGTTAGAGCGTCCCGAGGAGACATTCCCCCCTTCAAGGCAGGGCATGAAAGGGAAGAGGAACCGGCTCGCCGGTGGGTAACAGATCGCTTTCCTGGGGCTGACGACCCTCGGCCAACTGACGATAAAGGGTGCAGTGGCTACAGAGCTCCCCCTGACAGTAAAGCGCCACCAGGTTTTTCCAGGTGCGGCTCGTCCGGCGGCCATAGTTGGCAAAAAATGCGCAACGTTTCACATAAGGACAGGATTTTCCCATTGCCGCTCCTTCAGATGAGCATTTTGGTCATTTACTTTTTCACCATACAGCAACCATCTGACAAATTTCTTACCGCTTGCTCATTTCTTCAGCTCCCTTTTTTCACAAGCCCTCGTCTTTTTCCAACCGCGTTGCCCAGAGAGACTCGACGATGGCGGTGATTTCATCGGGATCGTAATCGGCCCGAGCAAGGGCCTTGCGGTACTGTTCCAGAACCCGCCGCGCCCCTGCCGGAGAACAGTTTCGGCTGTGCAGGTCATACAGAGCCCGGACCAGATCATGCTGGGTAGGATCGACGCGCAAGGCTTCATTGAGAAACTCGATGGCCTCGCCGTCGCGGCCCTCGGCGACCAGAAGCTGCCCCCAGACCAGCGCCCCCTGAAGGTAGAGACGTTCCAGTTTCGCCCGCCGCGCCAGCAGCTGCTCGTCCTCGGCCGCGACCTGGCTCAGATATCCCCCCCTCCAGAGGCGCAGGGCGCGATGGAGATGGTTTCCCGCCTGCCAGTCCCGCCCCCGGCGAAGCAGACGCAAACTGGTCAGGATTTCTTCGGAAAAATCTGCGTCGTCGAGATGACAGTTGTGCAGGGCCAAGACGCCGCGTTGGAGGGCGAGGTAGTTCTTGGCGGAAAGGGGATGGCAGGCGGCATCAAGCACCCGCCGCAAGCGGGACAAAAGAGTATCGAAACTGGCCCGCGACCGGTCCGCCGGACTCTCCGGCCAAAGCCCATGCTGCATCCGCTCTTGGGGAAGCGACTGATCCTTCGCCGCCAAGAGCAGTGCCCAGAAGGTCCGCTGCGCCGGGCTCCAAACCCCGTCCCGCAGTTCCATGCGGGAATCGAGGCGCATCACCAGCGGCCCTAGGGTTCGAATGCACAGCCGGGGCAACATCTTGCCTTTGTCGAGCAGAACCAGGTCGAGCTGGCGGGCGGCGATGGCGCGGGCGGTTTCGACCTCCATACCGAGACGGCCGGCGGCTGCCAGGAATTCCTGCAACAGGGTCGGCGTGGCCAAGTAGAAATGATACAGATGATTGTCCCGAAGCCCAACCATGGCTCCCCGGATATCCTCGGCGGCCTCGGCGGCGCGCCCGAGGGAAAGGCGCAACAGTCCGCGGAAAGCCAGGGCGCCGATCCGCGTGAAGTGTTCATCGAGACCTTCGCAGATCCGGATGGCCTCTCCGAGAAGAAGTTCAGCCCGCTCCGGCTCGCCGATGCGGGCACAGGTCGCGCCGAGAATCATCCGATTGATCGCGGTAAAGAGGCGTCCTCCGGCCTCGTCGCGCAGGGCCAAGGCTTCATCAACCGCCGCCAGGGCTTCCGTCCGACGCTCCGCCTGGGCCAGAAGAAAGGCTTGGTATTGGCGATACATGCCGCGCAGATGGGGGTTGCCGGCAGCGTAACTCGAGTCCAGACCCATCTGGACAAAGGTCATGGCATCCTCAAGGCGTCCCTCGGCAAGAGCGATATCGATGTCGAGGACCCAGAACAGCGGGCCGAGGGTGGTCTTGACCAGCAGATCGCGGCTGAAAGCCTCTTCAATGACGGCGCGCCGACGGTGGTAGTTGACGAGATCCCCTTGCAGACTGAGCAGGTTAAGCTGCATCAGTCGCAGAAAGAGGCGATGCAGGGAACTGACCCGGGGGTTGGCGATCAGGCGTTGGGCCTCTTCGGCCTTGACGAGGAAACTCTCCCACTGCCCCCGCACCGCGTAGTGATACCCCTGGATAATGGTAATTCCCGCCAGCAGATTGTCGTAACCGTATCTTTTTGCCAGATCTGAAGCGCGAACGGCGTGGCGCGGCACGGCTTCGCCGTCGCTGTAAAGAAAATAGTGTCCCGTCGCCAGGGCATGAGAAACCTGAATAAGCATGACCGGCGGCAGCGTCGACTCCATGTCGGCCAAAAGCGTTTCGGCACGGTCGAGAAGCGGAACAATACAATTGAAACGGCCATCGATGAACACATGAAAGAGGACAAGCTGGGCCGAAGCCAACAGCTCCCCGCGTCCTTCTCGGTTTGCGGAAAAACATTTCCGGGCCTGTTCCAGCAGGGCATAGGCCTGATCCGGCTGGCTTTCCATCAAGCTCATACCGTAAAAAAAGGCGAAGACGGCATGCTTGCCCATGACCGCTTCGGGAACCGTTTCCAGGGCCGTTTCCAGGGTTTTCAGCCGGTTTTTCCCCAGCAGGTCCAAGCCGTAATCCTTAAGCAGCGCCTCACAGGCAACATAATCCCGGGCTTCGGCGAAACAGGCCAAGGCCTCCTCGATCCGGCCCTCTTCGAGATACCAGCGTCCGCCGCACGCCGGCACCGCTCGCCACTCCTCCGCGGAGAGTTCGCGCTGCGCCAGCTGGCGCAGCCTGTCGCGTAAAAGATGATGCAAAACATAGGACTGGCCATCCGCTCCGGAGCGCACAAAGAGGTTGAGCCGAGCGAGTTCGGCCAGGGTCTCCGGCATGCCCCCGTCGCCGGCCACCCGAGCGATGAGCGGCAACGGCAGCTCGTCAAAGTAGGCGAGACGCAGCAGGCCGTGTCGTCTCTGACGATCAAGGCCGCCGAGAACTTCGTCATCAAAGAACTCCTCGACCTGTTCCCACCCCTGACTGGCCATTCCGTGCAACCGGTCGCGCACGGCATTTTCCCCGAAACGGGCCAGAGTCTGCCCGATCAACATCAGACCCAAGATCCAGCCTTCGCTACGGCGCACCGCCAGATCCAGAATCTCGCCCGCCGGAGCCAGGGCAAAAAGCCGATCGTAGAGTGCAACCGTCTCCTGTCGGTTCAGGGCCAACGCCTCATTATCCAGAATCAGTAGACGTTTTTTTTCCAGGGGCAGCGGCAAAGCCCAGCGGGAGAGGCCCAGAACCCGGGCATCACCGGGCAGAAATTGGAGCAGGGAAGAAAAGAAGGTGAGACTGGGAGGGGCGCCATCGATCAGATGCAGATTGTCGAAAACCAGAAAAAATGGGCTGGAAAGAAAACCGGAAAGCGCGGCGGTGAGCAGCTCGGCGGCCCGGCCCGCATCGCCGGAAGACAACTCCCCCTTGTCGAGCATGGCTTCCAGAAGCGAAGCGCGAAAGTCCGGCAGCGCCTGCCGCAGAGCCTCAAGGAGCGCGGCACAGAAGACGAGCGGATCACGATCTTCCTCCTCAACCTGAAACCAGACAAAGGGCGCGGCACATTCCTTCAGGGATTCGCACGCCAGGGTGGTCTTGCCCTGTCCGGCCCGCCCATAGAGGAAAAAGATCCGCCGGCCACGCGTGTCGGCCTGACGCAACACCGCGAGAATCCGGTCCCGCGGCAAATGCCGAGACGGGTCGAAAGTCGGCGGAGTGAACTTGCCGGCCGCGAAACGTCGCATCGAAAGATTCTGGGCGGGCAAGAAAAACCTCTCTTTGTTCGCGGTAAAAATGGCCGGGAAACATAAGGGAGATTTCAATCTAATGCAGACTGGTCCTTATGCACAATAGGGGAAAACAGGTATTTTTCTGTGGGGAATTTACTGAATCCGCCGGCGCTTACCACGCCGGCGGAGATTCGGCAGGGAGCGGAAGATCAAGCAAGGAGAACGAAACCCATCTGGCGACCGGTCTTTCCGCCATCCCGGCGGTAGGAGAAGAGCATTTCGCGATGGCAACAGGTGCATTCCTCAGCCACGTCGACGGCACTTTCCGGCACTCCCGCTTCAGCCAGTTGCAACAGGCAGGCGCGGCGCAGATCAAGATGCCATTTGCCCAAAGACACCTCGTCAGCGATGTCTTCCCAATGGCCGGCACCGGCCCGGAAAGCCTCGCGCACCTGGCGGTCGACCTCATATTTGTGCGCGCCGATCCCGGGTCCAACGGCGGCTGAAAGGTCCGCCGCCCGGCAGCCGAAGCTTGCGGCCATGGCCTTTACCGTCTTACCGATGATCCCGCCGGCGGCCCCCCGCCAGCCGACATGAACCACGCCGGCAGCCCGCTTGAGCGGGTCGTAGAGAAGCACCGGGAAGCAGTCGGCCACCAGGACGCCGATCATCATGCCCAGCTGGTTGGTGATCACCGCATCGCATTCCACCTGCAGAAAGTGGGAGAGATCGGCGTTCGGCTGATCGACCACCAGCACATCGGTGCCATGCACCTGTTTCACCGTCAGCAACTGATGGGGCTGCAAATCGAAAGCCCGGGCCAGAGTCGAACGGTTGCCCTCCACGTTGTGGCGGGGATCATCGGTATTGAAACCGAGGTTGAGCGAATTGTAAGGAGCACGGCTGATGCCGCCGTTACGGGTGGTGAAACCGGCACGGACCCCGGCGGCCTCCCCCCAGACGGGTTGCAGATAATGAAGCTTTCCCTGTTTGACGAGTTTCATGACGGAAGGGATTCTCCAAAGGAAAGAGCCTGTTCCGCCGGATCGACGGAGAGACGGTATTTGTTGTCGAGATAGGCGACGAGTTCGGCCAGTTCCGGGGGAAGCGGGCTTTGAAACTCCAGGTAGGCGCCGCTTTCCGGGTGTATAAAACCGAGCAGTCGGGCATGTAGAGCCTGGCGCCCCAGAGCCCGGACCATGGCGCGCAACTCGGGGTCGACCAGCGCCTTGCCCCGTTGGCTGCCGCCGTAGACCGGATCGCCGACCACCGGCATGCCCAACTCGGAAAGATGCACGCGGATCTGGTGGGTGCGCCCCGTTTCCAGAGCCAGTTCCACCAGAGCCAAACCGTCGGCGACATAGCGGCGCAAAACCCGCCAGTGGGTGACGGCGCGCCGCCCGGCGCGGCTTTGCGTACTCATCTTCTTGCGCTGGAGCGGATGCCGGCCGATGGGGCGGTCGATAGTCCCGGACGCGGCGGTCGGCAGTCCGTGGATCAGGGCCAGGTAGCGGCGGGTGATGGAATGGACCTTGAACTGGGCGGCCAGATGCTGATGAGCGGCGTCATCCTTGGTCGCCACCATCACCCCCGAGGTGTCCTTGTCGAGGCGGTGGACGATCCCCGGCCGCAGTTCCCCGCCGATCCCCGCCAGGTCGCGGCAGTGATGAAGCAGGGCGTTGACCAGCGTTCCCTCACGATGACCGGCGGCCGGATGTACCACCAGACCAGCCGGTTTGTCAACCACGATCAGGCGCGAATCCTCATAAAGAATCGTCAGGGGGAGATCCTGGGGCTGGGCGGCGACGGGCTCCGGCGGCGGGATCACGACCGTCACCGCCTCCCCCCCCCGAAGACGAAGGCTGGGTTTGACCGGCTTGTCGCCGAGCCGGACCCGGCCGTCGTCAATCAGGATTTTCAACTGGGAACGGGAGAGTTCCGGTAGCTGTTCCGCCAAGAAGCGATCGAGGCGCTCGGCCGAGCGCCCGTAAGGAAAAAGCAGTTGGCGAAGGGACTCCATCTACCAGATGGGACTTTCGATCTTGCCAGCCTGCTTGATCATGACATCGACAAGAGCCCGATCGAAAAGATGGTCGGAATTCTCCATATCGGGAACGATCCGACTGCGGAAGTGTTCACGCCCCTCTTCGATCTCTTCGGAAAGCAGATCGAAAATCGTGTCTTTCATGATTCCTTCGCGGACCTTGTCCTGATTGTAGAGGGCGATGTCCGAAACAATCGCCCGCGCCAGTCGGAAAGCCAACTCCGGATTATCCACAAGCCTCGCCATGAAATCCTCCCCACCCTGGAACTAAAAGTTGAGTTATCGCCGTCGCGGCGTGCCCGTGGGCCGGAGGATGCCGCCGACCTTCACGCAACTCTTCGAAACACCAGCAGATTAGCCAAAAAAGCGAAAACTGTCAATGACCCCCGACAGCGCCGAGACGATCCACAAGCCGGCACAGGTCCGCCAGACTCCCCCGATAGTCGGCGCGGAAGGCACCTTGCAGACGATCGATCAGCCAGGTATCGGCGAGAAAGGTCGGGACGCCAGCCCGCCGCGCCGCCAGATCGAGCTCGGTATCGTTGCCGATCATCAGACAGCGGTCGGGCGCTAACCCCATGCGTTCGAGAATATCGCTGAAATAGCCGGGATGGGGCTTGCAGTAACGGCTGTTTTCGTAGGTGGTCACCAGTTCAAAGGGATAGTCGACGAATCCGCCCCAGGCCATGCGCGCTTCGATGACCGCTCGGGGGAAGACCGGATTGGTCGCAAGAACCACCCGCAGGCCAGCTCGGCGACAATGCTCCAAAGCCGCCCGGGCCAAAGGGTGGGGACGCACCAAGGGGGCCAGAGCGGCAAGTTCCGCATCACAGTAGACGGCAAGCCGCCCCTTGAAATCTTCTCCGTCGATCCCCAGGGGTGCGGTCACCCGCTCCAGAAAAAAAGCCTCGTTGCTGCCTGCTCCGTCCTCTCGGCGCAGCAGCTCCAGGGTCGTGGCAAGAAGCAGTTCGGCGAAGTTCTCCGGAGGCGCCAGGTCGGCGAAATAGCCGGCGAGACCCCGGGTGTAGGCCGGGATAAAGCGGCGCATCTCCACATCCAGGAGGGTGCCGTCCAGATCGAACCAGACCCCTTCGATCCCGCCATGGTGAAAACGGTCCATCGCTCCCCTTCGCCGCCGGTGGGCGGCGGACTTTTCTGTCGAGGATAACACAAAGGGGGCCAACCCTGGCCGGAAAAGATCCCCGCTGCGGAGGGAGCACCCGCCCAGTCCCCATAAAGGCCTTGACTTGCCGCCCAGCCCGGGGTAGAAACTTAAAAAAAACAATGGGGTAGCCACCATGGAAAATATTCGGGAAGAGGTCAAGGAGTTACAGATCGGCTTCAAGGTGCGGCGCCTGCGCCAGGAGCGGCGCATGACCCTGCAGGATCTGGCCGATGTCACCGGCCTTTCCAAACCCCTGCTGTCACAGATCGAAAACGAGCAGGTCATCCCCCCCTTAGGCACCCTGCTACGCATCTCCAAGGCCTTCAAGGTCGGACTGCACTCCTTTTTTCAGGAAGAAGGGCATAACGAAAAGTGCATCCTCACTCGCTCCGGTGAAAGTCGGCGCATGTACCGTCGACCGGGAGAGGAGGAAGTCCCGCCCCCCTACGCCTACCACTCCCTGGCTTTCGGCAAGAAGCACCGCAACATGGAACCTTTCCTGGTCGAATTCGAACCGCGCCAAGAGGCCGAGGGCTTGCAGGTCAGCCACGAAGGGGAAGAATTCCTCTTTGTGCTGGAAGGCGCTCTCGAATTCCATTACGGCGACCGGGTCATGACCCTCGCCCCCGGCGATTCGGTTTACTATGATTCCACCGAACCCCACGGTTATGTCGCTATCGCCGACGCCCCGACCCGAGCGGTGGCGGTCATCTATTCCAAAGGGGGCTAGGTCGGCCCGCCCACAGCTTGACATTCCCGGCACTTCTTCTACCCTTTAAGCTGGACGTCGGTACATAGGGGCGGGACTCCTTTATCCCGCCCGCTTCCCCGTCAGGGCAACGTACCGTCCGGTTCTCCATTCCCAGCAAAGCAGGCTCCGCCACCGACCGTCCCAGCGTGTCGGCCAGGGGCCGCGTCCTATCGATTCGAGCGACAAGGAGGTTACTGATCATGGCAAAAGTAGGCGTAATCCTTTCCGGCTGCGGGGTGTACGACGGCAGCGAAATTCACGAGGCGGTTATCACCCTACTGGCCATTGACCGGGCCGGGGCCGAGGCGGTCTGCATGGCTCCGAACATGGAACAGATGCATGTCGTCAACCATCTCACCGGCGATGTCGCAGCCGGCGAAAAACGTAACGTCCTTGCCGAATCGGCCCGGATCGCCCGGGGCAAGATTCGCGACATCAAAGACGTGAAGGCGGCGGACATCGACGCCCTGGTTCTCCCCGGCGGCTTTGGCGCCGCCAAGAATCTCTCTAATTTTGCCGTTAAAGGAACCGAGTGCGAGGTACATTCCGAGGTCAGCCGCCTGATCCGCGAGATCCTGACCGAGCGCAAGCCCCTAGGCGCGATCTGCATCTCCCCGGCAATCGTGGCCCGGGTGCTCGGCAGCGACAAGGTCACCCACAAGCTGACCATCGGCAACGATGAAGGCACCGCTCAGGCCCTGACCGCCATGGGCGCCGAGCATGTCAACTGCCCGGTGACCGAATGCGTGATCGACAAGGAAAACAAGCTCGTCACCACCCCGGCCTACATGCTGGCGGGGCACATCAGCGAAGCGGCCGAAGGGATTGAAAAGGCCGTCAAGGCTCTGGTCAAGATGATCTGACCGGGCTTATCCCGAGGAGGAAGTCCATGGCATCCTATCGTTGCGTCATCTGCGGTTATGTCTACGATCCCGCCGAAGGGGATCCCGGCAACGGCGTCCCTCCCGGAACCCCTTTCGCCGAACTGCCGGAGCACTGGGTCTGCCCTCAGTGCGGCGCCGGCAAGGAAGATTTCGAGCCCGCCTGAAAAGGAGGTCGAGATGGCCAGAATTCCCTATGTGGATCAGGACGCCTGCATCAGCTGCAACCTCTGCGCGGATACTCTGCCCGATGTTTTCCGCATGAACGACGACGGGCTCGCCGAGGTCTACGACCCCAAAGGCGCGAGCGAAGAGGCCATTCAAGAAACAATGGATGCCTGTCCCGTAGCCTGCATCCACTGGAAAAGCTGACTTCATCGTCAAGAACCGGACGAACCACAGCAGGGCCCGACCCGGAACATCCCGGGCCGGGCCCGCCTAAAGCCTCGTTCTTCCTGCCTCTCCAACCTCCGGATTCGCCATGTCCCTCCCTCCTCCCCGCAAGCCTGACTGGCTCAAGGTCCGCCTGCCGAGTGGCCCCAATTACGCCCGCATCGACCGCTACCACCGAGAAAGAGGATTGAACAGCGTCTGCCGGGACGCTGCCTGCCCCAACCAGGGGGAGTGCTGGAACCTGGGCACCGCGTGCTTCATGATTCTCGGCCACCTCTGCACCCGGGGCTGCACTTTCTGCAATGTCGGCCGGGGAGAGCCCCTCCCCCCCGACCCCGAAGAACCGGCTAGGGTTGCCGCCGCCATTGCCGAACTGGGTCTGAAATACGCCGTCGTCACTTCCGTCACTCGGGACGATCTGGCCGACGGCGGCGCCAAAGAGTTCGCGGCACTGGTGGTCGAAGTCCGCCGCCAGGCGCCGAGCTGCCGGATCGAACTGCTGATTCCCGATTTCGCCGGTGATCGCGACGCCTTGGCAAAGGTGGTCGAAGCCGCCCCCGACCTGATTGGCCATAATCTCGAAACGGTGCCGCGCCTTTACGCCGATGTCCGCCGGGGCGCCGACTACCGCCGCTCGCTGCGCGTACTCGCCGAAATCCGACACCTCGCCCCCGACCTGCCGCTGAAATCCGGGCTCATGGCGGGACTCGGCGAAAGCGCCGAGGAACTCGTCGCGGTCATGGCCGATCTGCGCGCTGCCGGTTGCTCCCTGCTGACCCTCGGTCAGTACCTCTCCCCCAGCCGCCGCCACCATCCCGTCACCCGCTACCTGCCCCCGAAAGAGTTTGCCGCCCTGCGGGAAAGGGGCCTGGCCCTTGGTTTCGCCGAGGTGGTCGCCGGGCCGCTGGTGCGTTCCTCCTATCACGCCGAGCGCCAGTTCAACACCGCCTTCCCTACGCCCAACGATCCCTGAAGCCCTTTTTCTCCTGGACATGCCGGTAGTCTGAAACGGTCGGATACGACGATGCTCTTCCCCCGTCGCGTCATCAGGGGATCGACGCTCACGTGGCGGTGGAAGTTCTGGAGGGGAGAAAAACCCTAGAAAGAAACCGAGGCGCTGCAGCAGGCATTGCCGGGGAAATGCGCAGATTGCGAAGAAGGGATTATTTTCAGTTGGGGCCGAGGGTGGGAACCAGAGAGGCCGTTGCCGTCCGCTCCGGTGTGTAACGCCGGTAGGAGCCGGTGACTTCTTCCTGAATGCGGGTCGACTCCTTGATCTGGCGCAGGATTTCGAGAAAGGCGTGGCGCTCCCAGTCGCCGCCGTCGAGATTAATGCGCTGGGGGTTCTTCTTGGTGGTCATGGCTCGATTGCGCCCCTCGGTCACCAGAAGCAGCCAGGCATCGGCGATTCCCTGGTCGATGATCGTCTCGGGACGAAGCCGGTCCTTATCGACCAGCAGAATCCGCGCGGCAAAGAGTTCAGCCACCCGACGGATCACCGGGCCGTGGGCGACGAGAACTTCGGCGGTGCGGCGCGCCTCGGTGGTATCGACAAAGAGCGCCACCTTGGCGCAACCAAAGCGTTCGTAATCAACCAGAGCCTGAGCCTGAAGCATCCCGTCACCTCCCTGTAAAATCCCGCCCGCGCCGCAAGACTCCATGCTATCGCGATATTTCCCCGGCGCAAGCCGCGCTCGCCATTTTCCCACCGTAAAAAAAACGGGAACTCCCCGTTCCGGCAACGGAAAATACGTCTCAGGCGAGGGACTGGAGAAACTCGACAACTTTGGGGGTGAATTTTTCCGGCTCGACGAGGAAGGAATCGTGGCCGTAATCGGAATTGATGAGGTGATAGGCAACCGGTTTGCCGAGTTTTTTCAGCGCCGTCACCACCTCCTCGGTCTGGACGGGGGTGTAAAGCCAGTCAGAGGTGAAGGCAAACCACAGGGAGGGACAACGCAACTGGTCGAGGGCTTCTTCCAGGCTCTTGAAATCCCAGGCCACGTCGTAAAGATCGAGAGCCTTGGCCAAATAAAGGAAGGAGTTGGTGTCGAACCGGTCGACAAAGCTGGCGCCGTTATAATCGAGGTAACGCTCAATCTCGAACTGGCCGAAAAAATCGAACTGACCGTGGCGGGCGGAAAAACGCCGACCGAACTTGAGCTGCATGGAAGTATCGGAAAGAAAGGAGATATGCCCCACCGCCCGCGCCAGAGCGAGACCGTCGGCGGGGGGATGCTCGGGCTTGTAACTCCCCTTCTTCCACAGAGGATCGTTGAAGATCGCCTGCCGCGCCAGGGCGTTCAAGGCGATGGCCATGGGCGAGGTGCGACCGGTGCCGGCGATGGGGATAATCGAACGGACCATCCCGGGGTAGAGAATACTCCATTCCAGAGCCTGCATGGCCCCCATGCTGCCGCCGATGACAGTAAGCAACGAGTCGATGCCGAGCCGGTCGAGGAGCAGTTTCTGGGCACGAACCATATCGCGTACCATGAGTACGGGAAAGGTCAGATTATAGGGTTTGCCGGTGCGGGGGTTGATGCTGGTCGGACCGGTCGAGCCTTTGCAGGATCCGATGACGTTGGAACAGAGGACGAAATAGCGGTCGGTGTCGAGAACCTTGCCGGGACCGATCATATCGTCCCACCAGCCCGGCTTGCGGTCGTCCGGAGAATTTTTCCCGGCGGCATGGGCGTCGCCGGTCCAGGCGTGCGCCACTAGGACGGCGTTGGAGCGATCGGCGTTGAGCTCGCCGTAGGTTTCGTAGGCGATGGTCAACGGACCGAGCAACCGGCCGCTCTCCAGTCGCAGTTCGACATCGAACTCGGCGAACTGGGTTGTCACGATGCCCACGGAATCCTTCAATGCCACCATCCCGGCGGAAGTCCGCCCCATGGAAAGGGAAAAAGCCCCTACCGAAATGACGGGAAGGGGCCTTTACATGCGGAATCTCGCACTTCTTTGGCTCCGTCCCCATCTTTCCCGCCTGCGCGATGCTTCGGCGGGAAGGATTTAGCACCTGCCACCCGCCTTTGCATCAGCTTCGGCGAATCGGTTGCTGTGGCTTCGCAGGGCCTTCTCCCTCCACCACTCTCGATAAAGACGTCGTGCTATGCACGTGTTGGGAAGAACTCTAATAAAAAAACCGGCCCCTTGTCAAACGGAATCCGGCCGCAAGACCGGTTTGACTCACACTCCTCGGAAGCGTATAATACTATCAAAAGATGATTAGGGGCCGCTGGACGCAGCCGCCCCATTTGCCCTGGGTGACTTACCCTCCTGGTCTCCAGGGTTTTTTTTGCGAAAAACGGCCGCCTTTCCTTGTTCGGAGGGGCGGCCGTTCAATGTTTTTTGGGGAACAGAGGGAAGTTATATCTTTTGCGCTTTTTTCAGATTTTCCAGATTGCACAGTTCTTGCTGGGCCAAATGGGCAAAATTGTAACGCTTTAGAATGGCCGTCATCTCATCGCGCACCTCTTTCCAGGCACCATGCACCGGACAGAAGGGGGTGCGCCCGCAAAGGTTACCGTCGGAGAGGCACTCGTTGAGATAGAGAGGCCCTTCCTGGGCGACCACAACATCGAAGAGCGTCACTTCGACGGGATCTTTGCGCAGATAAAAACCGCCCCCCACGCCCCGCTGCGACCCGACAATGCCCTCCTTGATGAGCGGTTGCAATATCTTGGTGAGAAAAGCGGGAGTGATATTCTGGTGACTGCAGATATCTTTTTTATAGACGATTTCCCCGCGTGGCTGGCGAGCCAGGTAGAGCAGGGCGCGAATGGCGTATTCCGTTGCGCGGGTAATAATCACGGGGCCTCCGATAGCTAACTTAGTTTGTTAGAGTAACCTTACTGCATCAGCTTTGTCAACATTAAAGACCGGGGATGTCCGATTCATGAATGCCGCTTCAGACAACCTTGACAGCCCGACAGGGGTCGGGCATGATCCCTCCATCCCCGACCACATCCCGGATTCGCGCCATGCCCCCTGCTCCATCCGCCACAACTCCCGTCGGCCGTTTCGCGCCAAGTCCCACCGGCCCTCTGCACTTCGGCTCGCTCCTCACCGCCGTGGGCAGTTACTGCCTGGCCCACCAGGCGGGGGGAAGCTGGCTGCTGCGCATCGAAGACCTGGATCCCCCGCGGGTCGTCCCCGGCGCCGCCGATCTGATCCTGCGAACCCTCGACACCCTGGCGCTGCACTGGGACGGTGAGGTTCTCTATCAGAGCCGGCGATCGGCCCGTTATGCCGAAGCCCTAGCGATTCTGGAACAAAAGGGCCTGATTTACGGCTGCGCCTGCTCCCGCAAGGAGATTCTGGCCAGCGCGCCCCATCCCGGTGAGGAAGGCCCGATCTACCCTGGCCACTGCCGCGCCGGGCTGGCTCCCGGACGCTCCCCCCGGGCCTGGCGTCTGCGTGTTCCGCCCCGCTCCATCATCCTGACGGACGGTGTCCGCGGCCGGATCATCCAGCATCTGGCCGAAGACGTGGGGGATTTTGTCATCCGCCGGGCTGATGGACTCTTCGCCTACCAACTGGCGGTGGTGGTGGATGATGCCGACAGCGGCGTCACCCAGGTCGTGCGGGGGCAGGATCTGCTGACCTCGACACCGCGCCAGATCTATCTTCAGGAATGCCTCGGCTTCCCCCATCCCGACTATATCCATCTTCCCCTGGCCCTGGCCGACGACGGCGAAAAAATCAGCAAGCGCCACGGGGCCGTCGCCGTCAGCCGAGAAGGAGGTGGCAGACTGATCGCCGCGGCCCTGCGTTTTCTCGGCCAGCCCTTCCCTGAGGAGTGGGCAGATGCCCCGGCGGCGGACGTGCTGCGCTGGGGAGTCGCCCACTTCAACCTGAGTCGGGTACCGAAAACATCGCAACCGCTCCCGGAAAGCGTGCGGGCATGCCTCTTCTGACCTCGAATCTTTGCAAACCTTCACGCAAATGGCGGATCTTCGCAATCCTGGCGAGCTTCTACATCGTCGCCTATTTCTACCGGGTATCGGCGGCGGTTATCGCCGAGGATCTGCAGCGGGATCTCGGCCTCAGCAGCGAACAGCTCGGGAACGTTTCCTCGGCCCTCTTCTACGCCTTCGCCTTCACCCAGCTTCCCCTCGGTCCGACCCTCGACCGCTACGGATCCCGGCGCGTCATTTTCATCCTGGGGTTGATCACCGCCCTCGGCGCCGTGCTTCTGGCCGGGGCGCACGGATACTTCGGGGCGCTGATCGGGCGGGCGCTGATCGGCCTGGGCACCGCCTGCGTACTCATGGGTTCGCTGAAAATCTACACCGCCTGGTTCGAACCGCGTCAGTTCGCCACTCTCGCCGGGGCGCAGATCGCCCTCGGCAACATCGGCAATCTGCTGGCCACGGCCCCCCTTGCCTGGGCCGCCGCCACCTTCGGCTGGCGTTCAACCTTCATGGCGGCAGCCCTCCTCACAACCCTCTTTGCCCTGGCGGTACTGATGATCGTTCGGGATACTCCCGAGCCAAGCATCGGAAACTCCCGAACGCCGCTCTTCTCCGGCTGGGGCACACTGGTGCGCACCCCCTCCTTCTGGCTGCTGGGGCTGCTCGCTTTCTTCTGGTACGGCGGCTATATGGCGGTCCAGGGTCTGTGGGGCGCGCCTTACCTGATCCGGGAATTGGGGCAGACCCCCGGCGAAGCAGCCCACCTGCTGTTCTTTACCGCCGTCGGCTTCATTCTCGGCTGTCCCTTGGCCGGACGTCTCTCCGACCGGCTGCTGGCCTCGCGCAAAAAGGTGCTGCTGGCCGGACAACTGGGCCTGCTTCTGCTGCTGGGCCTCTTTTGCGGCCCCCTGGCCCGTCTTCCTGAGGCCCTGCTTCCGTGCGTCTTCTTCCTTTTCGGCCTCTGCGTTTCGACCGGTCCGATCCTTTACGCCCAGACCAAGGAACTCTTTCCCGGCCCCCTGGCGGCCACGGCCATGACCTCGATAAATTTTTTCGTCGTTATCGGCGCGGCGTTGACCCAGCAGATCATGGGATATATCATGCGGGACCAGGACGATTTTCAGCGGGCTTTCGCCTTCCCGACCCTGGGGCTGACCCTGGCCTGGCTCGGCTACCTCTTCTGCCGGGACACCCGTCCCCGTTAGCCTCCCGACCCGCTCCGAAAAAAACGCGCAGATGAAGAACCGCAAGGAGGAAAAATGATGTCTAGATGGTTATCAATCGCAATGGTTGCGGTACTGCTGGCTGGCTGCGGCGGAAAATCCTTTACCGTCCCCAAAGCCGAATACCGGGAGAAGGTCCGAACCCTGGGAGTGCTGCCACTGATGGTCGACGAGGGCTCGACCATCAGCCATCCCGATCGGGAAACGCTGATCGGCCTGCTGCATCAGTATAACGCTTCGACCCGCGACCTGCTGATCAGCCTGCTCAAGGAAGACAAACAGTATTTCGATGTCCGGGCGATTGCCGGCGATCCCCGGGAGATGTTCGGCCGTCTGGTGATCGGCCAGAATCCTCGGGGTCGGGGAGACGAGGAGCACATCGGATACGTCTTCAATGCCGCGGAAATCGCTCCGCTGATCGAAAGGAATGTGGTCGACGCCATTCTGGTGGTGATCTTCAACGGCGTCGACCGCGATGAGAAACGCTGGGACCGCACCAAACTGACCTATCTGCGGGCCGATTACAACGTCATCCTCGCCAGCGCCATGGTTCTGACGGCGGACGGCCAAGTGCTCTGGGAATTCCACGGCAAGCCCGGCGAGAGCTTTCTGCCCCTCCAGTACCCGGATTTCGACGAAGCCCATTACAACAAGACCGAAGAGGTAAAAATCCGCTACATCTCCCTGGCCGGACTGGAACGCACCCTGGCGGAACGCGCCGACGGCATGTTCAGCAGCGCCTCGGGTCCGTTGCCCTACCACAGGCTCTACGAACAGCTGGCAGCGGAGCTCGACCCGGGGATGATCAATCCCCTGCGCAACCAGCCCAAGTAGCCCCTTTCCGTTCCAAGCTCCGGGAAAGGTCCGTTTTCACCGAAAAAACGGACCTTTCCCGGAACAAACGTATTGACAGTTCCCACCCGATGGTTGTAAATAGCTTCAGCAGCTTTTTCATCCCTCCCGCTGCTCGGCCCATCCAACCAGTTCGAAACGATTCCACATACAGTTCAGCCCTTGCCATCGATTGCCCCTTGACGCAGATCCTTATCGTTTTTTTGCCCGGCGTGACAACCCTTGCGTTTTCTCTACATCCGGCACGCGCCGCCCGACAAAGGCTTATCCTACCAATCCACGCCTGAAACCGTGCTTCCATCACTACCCGCCCCCGAAGATCGACCTGCCGGATTCCGCCAGGGTCGCCACCCCTCCATCCGGACCCGCGCGAACGCGGCAGGCTCGGTGGATCGCCATCTGACGGAGCCCTCCGAGGAGACCCCATGAACCTGAAGGAACTAAAAGAGAAAAAAGCCACGGAAGTGGCCGGCATCGCCAAGGATCTGAAGATCGAAGGCGCGGCGGGGATGCGGAAGCAGGATCTCATTTTCGCCATTCTCAACGCCACGGCGGAGAAAAACGGAGCCATCTTCGGCGAAGGGGTGCTGGAAATTCTCCCCGACGGTTTCGGTTTTTTGCGCGCGCCCGACGCCAACTACCTGCCGGGTCCCGACGACATCTACGTCTCCCCTTCGCAGATCCGCCGCTTCAACCTGCGCACCGGCGACACGGTTTCGGGGCAGATTCGTCCGCCCAAGGAAGGTGAGCGCTACTTCGCCCTGCTCAAGGTCTCCGAGGTCAATTTTGAAAACCCGGCGGTGGCCCGGGAAAAAACCCTTTTCGACAACCTGACCCCGCTCTATCCGGAGAAACGCCTGATCTTGGAGACGACCACGGACAACCTGCCGATGCGCGTCGTCGACCTCGCCACCCCTATCGGCAAGGGTCAACGCGGCCTGATCGTGGCACCACCGCGCACCGGAAAGACGATGCTGTTGCAGAACATCGCCAACTCCATCACCACCAACCATCCGGAAGTCTATCTGATCGTCCTGCTCATCGACGAGCGCCCGGAAGAGGTTACCGACATGCAGCGCAGCGTCCAGGGGGAAGTGATCTCCTCAACCTTCGACGAGCCGGCGACCCGTCATGTCCAAGTGGCGGAGATGGTCATCGAGAAGGCCAAACGCCTGGTCGAGCATAAACGCGACGTGGTCATCCTCCTCGACTCCATCACCCGCCTGGCGCGGGCCTACAACACCGTGGTACCGCCTTCCGGAAAGATCCTCTCCGGCGGCGTCGATTCCAACGCCCTGCACAAGCCCAAGCGCTTCTTCGGAGCGGCGCGCAATATCGAGGAAGGCGGAAGTCTGACCATCATCGCCACCGCCCTGGTCGATACCGGCAGCAAGATGGACGAGGTCATCTTCGAGGAGTTCAAGGGGACCGGCAACATGGAACTGGTTCTCGACCGGCGCCTGGTCGACAAACGCACCTTTCCGGCCATCGACATCAACAAGTCGGGCACGCGCCGCGAGGAACTGCTGGTCGACCGCACCAGTCTCCAGCGCACCTGGCTGCTGCGCAAGGTGTTGACCTCTATGAATGTGGTGGACAGCATGGAATTTATTTTGGAAAAGCTCGGCGAAACCAAGAGCAACCAGGAATTCCTCGACTCCATGAACCAGTAGCCCCCTCCCCATCTTGCCGGCAGTAAGTGTTCCGACAAAAAACTTGCAATCTGCTGCCAAGGGTGCTAAATAGGTAAACTTCGTTTTTACCCCAGCATATCCGCCTGTACTAGCCAGGCGCCAAGGAGACGATTCATGAAAAAAGGTATCCACCCCAAATACGAGAAAGTCACGGTCACCTGCCATTGCGGCAACACCTTTGAAACCCGGTCGACCAAGAAGGGCGGCGAGATCGTCACCGAGATCTGCTCCCAATGCCACCCCTTCTTTACCGGCAAGCAGAAGCTGGTCGACACCGCCGGTCGCATCGAGCGCTTCCGCAAGAAATACGGCCAGGGAAAATAGACTTCCCCAGACGGCCCCCGGGCCGTCTCTTTTTTTGATGTTCCGCGTTCGTGGCCATCCGCTGTGCCCGCCGCATCTGTGGGTGCGTGCGGGTTTCTGTGTTTTACCGTCGCCAGTTGAAGGTTGTCGCGCCCCATGGCTTTGCTGGTCCAGTTGCTGACTCACACACCCGACCCCGAAAAGGTGGTGGCCGCCGCCGCCCGGCTCTGCTATTCATCCGCCTCCATCGACAGCCTGCTGGAGCAGGGAGCGAAGGAACGAGAGGCTTTTCTTGCCAAAATTCTCTCCCTGGGGCACCTCTCGGTCCTCGAACATGTCACCTTCACCTTCGGCATCGAAGGGATCAGCCGGGCCTGCTCCCATCAGTTGGTTCGCCACCGGATCGCTTCCTACTCCCAGCAGAGCCAGCGCTACGTCTCCCTCAAGGATCGTCTGGAGGCGGTCGTTCCGGCGAGCATCGCCGACCGGCCGGAACTGGCGGCGCGTTTCCAGGGACTGCTCGACGAAGCGCGGCAGGTCTATGGCGAACTGCTCGAAGCCGGCATTCCCGCCGAAGATGCCCGCTTCGTGCTCCCCAACGCCACCGAAACCAAACTGGTCATGACCATGAACGCCCGGGAACTGCTCCATTTTTTTAGCCTGCGCTGCTGCCGAAGAGCACAGTGGGAAATCCGCGCCCTGGCGACGGAAATGCTGTTCGCGGCGCGACGAGCGGCGCCGGCGCTCTTTGTCGATGCCGGCCCCGGTTGTCTGCGCGGCGCCTGCCCTGAAGGCGCCATGACCTGCGGCGAGGCTACGGCGGTCCGCCGGGAATTTCAGAATTTATCGTAGGGGCGCTGCTTGCCGCGCCCAGGGCAAGTTGTAAATCTACCCCCTACCGGAATTTGTAATCGTCTATGTTTACCAAGCTCGAAGAAGTTGTTGACCGGTTTCGTGAAATCGAAGGATTGATGTCCGATCCGGCGCTCATCGCCAACCAGGAAAAGTTCCGGGCTCTGACCAAGGAGCACGCCGAACTCGCCGAGGTGGTTGAGACCTATGGCCGGTACTGCAAGGTCTGCGAGGAGATCGAAGGCAACCGCGAACTCCTCAAGGAGAATGACGAGGAGCTGCGCGCCCTGGCCAAGGCCGAACTCCCCGACCTGGAAGCCCGCAAAGAGGATCTCGCCCAAGAGCTCAAGGTGCTGCTGCTGCCCAAGGATCCCAACGACGGCCGGAACATCATTCTTGAAGTCCGGGCCGGCACCGGCGGCGACGAAGCGGCCCTCTTCGCCGGCGACCTCTTTCGCATGTACAGCCGCTACGCCGAAGGACGGCGCTGGAAGGTGGAGATCATGAGCTCCACGGAATCGGAAGCCGGGGGCGTCAAGGAGATCATCGCCCTAATCAGCGGCGAGAAGGTCTACTCGCGGCTCAAGTTCGAAAGCGGCACCCATCGGGTACAACGAGTTCCCGAAACCGAGGCCCAGGGGCGGATTCACACCTCAGCCTGCACCGTCGCGGTTCTCCCCGAGGCGGACGACGTCGATGTCGATATCAACCCGTCCGATCTGCGCATCGATGTCTACCGCGCCTCCGGCGCCGGGGGGCAGCACGTCAACAAGACCGAATCGGCGGTGCGCATCACCCACCTGCCGACGGGCGTGGTCGTCTCCTGCCAGGACGAAAAGTCCCAGCACAAGAACAAGGCCAAGGCGATGAAGGTCTTGCAGTCGAAAATCCTTGATGCCCGGGTCGCCGAACAGCAGGCCGCCCAAGCCGCTGACCGCAAGAGCCAGGTCGGCAGCGGCGACCGCAGCGAGCGCATCCGCACCTACAATTTTCCCCAGGGGCGCTGCACCGACCACCGCATCGGCCTGACCCTATACAAGCTCGACGCCATCATGCAGGGGGATCTGGACGAAGTCATCGACGCCCTGACCACCCACAGCCAAGCCGAGGCCATGTCCGGCCGGGAGGTCTGAGTTTGGCCGAGACCTGGACAGTCCTCAAGGTGCTGCGCTGGACCGCCGACTACTTTCGGGAAAAAGGGATCGACGGCGGCCGCCTCGACGCCGAGGTGCTCCTCGCCGACACCCTTGGGCTGGATCGTGTCGGGCTTTATCTTCAGTTCGACCGGCCCCTGTCCGCCGACGAATTAACGGCCTACCGGCAACGGGTGACACGGCGCGCCCAACGGGAACCTCTCCAGTACATCCTCGGCGAAACCGAGTTCTGGTCCCTGCCCCTGCGGGTCACCCCCGAGGTGCTGATTCCCCGAGCCGACACCGAAGTGCTGGTGGAAGAGGCCCTGAAAAAAATGACGGGTACCGTGACGATTCTTGATGTCGGCACCGGCAGCGGCGCCATCGCCATCGCTCTGGCCCATGAGCTGCCGGAAGCGCGGATCGAGGCGGTGGATATTTCCCCGGCGGCCCTGGCCTTGGCCGAAGAGAACGCCCGCCGGAACGGCGTCGCCGAACGGATAACCTTCCGCCAGGCCGACCTCCACCGGTTGGCGGGTGGCCCTTACGATCTGGTGGTCGCCAATCCACCCTACATTCCACCGGCAGAGATGGACGGGCTCATGCCCGAGGTGCGGGAGCACGAACCCCATCTCGCCCTGCGCGGCGGCGATGTCGACGGCCTGGCCGCCTACCGGGCATTGGCAAAGGCCTCCGCAAACCTACTCAAAACCAACGGCTGGCTGCTGGTCGAGGTCGGTAGCGGACAGGCCGAAGCGGTGCGGCGGCTTTTCACCGACACCGGACTGGATGAATGCTACGCGCGGGACGATTACGCCGGGATCCCCCGGGTGATCGGCGGCCGCAGGCGGCAGAAGACGGATTCATCAACCACGAGGGGATGTCTTGGATAAACTGATCATCAGGGGGGGGCGCAGGCTGGCCGGAGAGGTGACGGTGAGCGGTTCGAAAAACGCCGCGCTGCCGATCCTCTTCGCGACGATTCTCGCCCCCGGGCGGCACGAAATCCGCAACGTTCCGGCGCTACGCGACATCAACACCAGCATCCGCCTGCTTGAAACCCTCGGGGCGCACGTGGAGGGGCGTAGCGGCACGATAGGGGTGGACACGACCGGCATAGACCAGGTCGAGGCGACCTACGACCTGGTCAAGACGATGCGTGCCTCGGTTCTGGTTCTCGGCCCCCTGCTGGCGCGCTTCGGCCGCTCGCGGGTCTCTCTCCCCGGTGGCTGCGCTATCGGCGCCCGGCCGATCGACCAGCACCTCAAGGGGCTGGCGGCGATGGGAGCGGAAATCCGCCTCTCCCACGGCTACGTCGAGGCCGAGGCCAAATGCCTGCAAGGAACGCGTATCCATTTCGATCTTTCCACCGTCGGCGGCACCGAGCACATGCTGATGACGGCGGCCACCGCCAAGGGGGAGACCATTCTGGAAAACGCCGCCCGCGAGCCGGAAATCGCCGAACTGGCCGAAGTGCTCAACGGCATGGGCGCCAGGATCGAGGGAGCGGGGACCGATACCATCCGCATCCTCGGCGTGGAACAGCTCACGCCCATGAATCACCGGGTCATGCCCGATCGTATCGAAGCCGGCACCTTCATGATCGCCGCGGCGATCACCGCTGGGGACATACGCATCCGCGACATGCGCCTGGAACATCTGGATGCCCTGACCTTCAAACTGCAGGACGCCGGCGTCGAGGTGTTCAGCCGCAGCCACGCGGTGCAGGTGCGCGCCCCGGAGCGGATCCGGCCGGTCAACATCAAGACCCGCCCCTACCCCGGCTTTCCCACCGACATGCAGGCCCAGTTCATGGCCCTGATGTGCCTGGCCGACGGGGCCAGTGTCATCAGCGAAAACATCTTCGAAAACCGCTTCATGCACGTAGCGGAATTGCTGCGTTTCGGCGCCGATATCGTCATCGAAGGAAATTCGGCGACGGTCAAGGGGGTCCGCCGGCTCTCCGGCGCCCCGGTCATGGCGACCGATCTGCGCGCCAGCGCCTCGCTGGTACTAGCCGGCCTGGCCGCCGACAACACCACGGAAATCTCCCGCATCTACCACCTCGACCGCGGCTACGAACGCATCGAGGATAAGCTCAAGGGCCTGGGCGCCGATATCGAGAGGGTCAAGGAATAAAACGGCATAAACAGTGATCAGTGATTGGTGATCGGTTTAAAACTGAACACTAATCACCAGTCACTCGTCACGGGGTTTAAACATGAGTGATTACATTACCTTCGCCCTACCCAAGGGGCGGATCATGCAGGATTCGATGGAGCTTTTCGCGCGGATCGGCATCACCTGCCCGGAAATGGAAACGGGGAGTCGCAAGCTGGTCTTCGAGAATCCGGAGAGCAAATTCCGCTTCATAGCGGTGCGCGCAACCGACGTGCCGACCTACGTGGAATACGGCTGCGCCGACATCGGTGTGGTCGGCAAAGACACCCTGATGGAACAGGGTAAAGATCTTTACGAGCCCCTCGACCTCAAATTCGGCTATTGCCGGATGGTGGTGGCCGAGCCCAAGGCGCTGCGCCAGGAGGAAGATCCGGCCAACTGGTCGAACATCCGGGTAGCGACCAAATACCCCAATGTTACCGAACGCTATTTCGCCGCCAAGGGGATTCAGGTCGAGCTCATCAAGCTCTACGGTTCCATCGAACTGGCGCCTTTGGTCGGGCTTTCCGAGCGCATCGTCGATCTCGTCTCCACCGGCGCGACCTTGCGGGAAAACGGCATGGTCGAAGTCGAGACCATCGCCGAAATCACCACCCGGCTGATCGTCAACCGCGCCAGCCTCAAGACCAAGCATCAACGCATCACCAAAATCATCGAAGATCTGGAACAGATCATCGGCGATGAAGTGAGGCTTTCGAAATAAAGCGGTTCGACTTCAGCCTTCAGTCTTTAGCCTTTTTCCTTTCACCTGGATTCTACCCATGATTCAGACATTGCGTTTTTCCGATCCCGGTTTCGCCGAGGCCTTCCGCAAGATCGAGGAACGGGGCGAGACGGCGCCGGCCGGCGTGGTCGAAACGGTGCAGGCAATCATCGCCGATGTCCGCACCCGGGGCGATCAGGCGGTCTTCGATTATACCGTCCGCTTCGATCGGTTGGAGCTGACCGCCGCGACGGTGGAAGTCCAAACCGAGGAAATCGATCAGGCCCTGGCAACGATTTCCGCCGAATCCCGCGCCGCCCTGGAACTCGCGGCGAAACGCATCGCCGATTATCACCGCAAGCAGAAGCAGGAAACCTGGATTTCCACCGACGAAGCCGACGTGCTGCTCGGCCAGATGGTGCGGCCGCTGGATCGTGTCGGCATCTACGTCCCCGGCGGCAAGGCCGCCTATCCGTCGTCGGTGCTGATGAACGCCGTCCCCGCCAAAGTCGCCGGGGTGGCCGAAGTCATCATGGTCGTGCCGATGCCCGGCGGCGAGGTCAATCCCTTCGTGCTGGCGGCGGCGCGCATCGCCGGTGTCGACCGCATCTTCAAGATCGGCGGCGCCCAGGCGGTCGCGGCTTTGGCTTACGGCACCGAGAGCATTCCCAAAGTCGACAAGATCACTGGGCCGGGGAATATCTACGTCGCCACGGCGAAGCAGCTGGTCTTCGGCAAGGTCGATATCGACATGATCGCCGGTCCCAGCGAGATCCTGATCATCAACGACGGTAGCGGCGTCCCGGCGCACCTGGCCGCCGATCTGCTCGGCCAGGCCGAGCACGACGAGTTGGCCTCGTCGATCCTTATCACCACCGACGAAGATTTCGCCCGGCAGGTCGCCGACGAAGTTGAAAAGCAGTTGCGGCAGCTCTCCCGGGAAGCCATTGCCCGCCCGTCCATCGACCGCTACGGGGCGATCATCTTGGCGCAAGATCTCAACGAGGCCATCGACTTCTCCAACCGCATCGCCCCTGAACACCTGGAATTGGCGGTGGACAACCCCTTCGAGATCCTTCCTCGCATCCGTCATGCCGGGGCAATTTTCATGGGCCACCACACCCCGGAAGCGGCCGGCGACTACCTCGCCGGGCCCAACCACACCCTGCCGACGGGCGGTACGGCGCGCTTCTTCTCGCCCCTATCGCTGGACGATTTCGTCAAGAAGTCGAGTATCGTCTCCTTCTCCCCGGCAGGGCTTGCGCGACTTGGCAAAGAAATCGTCCACATCGCCGAACTCGAAGGCTTGCAGGCCCACGCCCGCTCGGTATCGTTGCGCCTGGAAAAATAGGCTTTCACCTCCCCCTTTTGGTACATAGGGGAGACCCGTAGAAGGAGGTTCGCATGTCCCGCAGCGCTACCATCGACCGCCGGACCAAGGAAACCCAGATCCAGCTGACCCTCGAACTGGACGGACGAGGGGAGTCGAACATCGCCACTCCCGTTCCCTTCATCGACCACATGCTGACCCTGCTCGCCCGCCACGGCTTTTTCGATCTGACCGTCGCAGCTCAGGGGGACATCGAAATCGACGCCCACCACACCGTGGAGGATCTCGGCATCTGTCTCGGCGAGGCCTTCAAGCAGGCGCTGGGCGACAAGGCCGGAATTCGCCGTTTCGGCCGCGGGACCATGCCCATGCACGAGGCTCTGGCCTCGGTAATCATCGACTTTTCCGGGCGGCCCTTTCTGGTTTTCAACGTCGATCTGCCCAAGGCCAAGGTCGGCAATTTCGACACCGAACTGGTCGAGGAATTTTTCGTCGCCTTCTGCAACCATGCCGGGGCCAACATTCATGTCAATCTGGCCTACGGCAGCAACCTGCACCACATCATCGAGGGGATTTTCAAGGCCTTCGGCCGCGCCCTCGATGAAGCGACCGGTTTCGATCCCCGCATCCAGGGCGTGCTCTCCACCAAGGGGAAACTCGAATAGCATGATTGCCATCATCGATTACGGCATGGGCAACCTACGCAGCGTGCAGAAAGCTTTCGAAAAGGTCGGCTTTGCGGCGAAGGTCACCGCCGATCCCGCCGAACTGCAAAAAGCCGAAAAACTGGTCCTGCCCGGCGTCGGCGCCTTCAAGGATTGCATGGACAACCTGCGCGGGGGGGGGTTCATCGAGCCGATCCGGCGCCATGTGGAATCGGACAAACCCTTTCTCGGCATCTGCCTCGGTCTGCAACTGCTCTTTTCCGAAAGCGAGGAGTTCGGCCGTCACCAAGGGCTGGGGATCATCCCCGGCAAGGTGGTCCGTTTCCCCGGCGACCTGCGCCTGAACGGCGAGGAACTGAAGGTGCCGCACATGGGCTGGAACCAGATCCGGCTGCGTCAGGATGCACCGCTCTTCCGGGGCGTGGCCGACGGCAGCGCCGTCTATTTCGTACACAGCTATTACGTAATCCCCGACGACCCGACCGTGATCGCCGCCGTTACCGACTACGGCATCGAGTTCTGCTCGGCGATCCGCCGGGACAACGTCATGGCCGTCCAGTTCCACCCCGAGAAGAGCCAGCAGATCGGCCTGCGGATTCTGCGCAATTTCGGGGAGATGTAAAATCGGCCTCTGCGTGCTCAAGTGAGCGAAGCGAACGGGCGAAAGACTGTTCTTACGATTTAAAGGATAAATTCGCATGCTCGTCATACCCGCCATCGATCTGAAGGAAGGCCGCTGCGTCCGTCTGGAGCAGGGGCTGATGGAGAAGGACACCGTCTACAGCGACAGCCCCGCCGCCCAGGGCCGCATCTGGCAGGAGCAGGGAGGGGAACTGCTGCACATCGTCGATCTCGACGGCGCCTTCGCCGGGGTGCCGCGCAACAAGGCGGCGATTGAAGCCATCGTCCAGGCCATCGACATCCCCACCGAACTCGGCGGCGGCGTGCGCGACCTGGCCACCATCGAGGCCTACCTCCAGCTCGGTATCGGCCGGGTGATCCTCGGCACCGTCGCCAAGGAGAAGCCGGAACTGGTCCAGGAAGCCTGCCGCCTCTTCCCTGGTCGCATCGTCGTCGGCATCGACGCCAGCAACGGCTTCGTCGCGGTGCGCGGGTGGGCCGACGTCACCGAGAAGAAGGCAACGGAGATGGCCAAGGAGATGGAAGGGTTCGGCGTCGAGGCGATCATCTATACCGACATCGCCCGCGACGGCATGATGCAGGGGCCGAACCTGGAAGCGACCCGCGCCCTGGCCAAGTCGATCAGCATCCCGGTGATCGCCTCCGGCGGCGTCTCCAGCCTCAAAGATATCGAAAATCTCCTGGCCATCGAGGATTCCGGCGTGGTCGGCGTCATCACCGGCAAAGCCATCTACAGCGGCGCCCTCGATCTGCGGGCGGCGGTAGCGCTGACCAAAGGCCACAAATAATCGTCCGCCCTTGTAAATCAGGGACGGCGTTCTTACCTTGGGTACATTGACATCATGCTGAGTAAACGCATCATCCCCTGCCTCGACGTCAAGGATGGCCGGGTGGTCAAGGGGGTTCAATTCGTCGAGTTGTGTGACGCCGGCGACCCGGTGGAGGCCGCCGAAGCCTACGACGCCCAGGGTGCCGACGAACTGACCTTTCTCGACATCACCGCCTCCAGCGACAAGCGCGCCATCATTCTTGAGGTGGTGGCGCGCACCGCCGAGCGGGTCTTCATGCCCCTTACCGTCGGCGGCGGGGTGCGGGAGATCGCCGATATCCGCAACCTGCTCAACGCCGGGGCGGACAAGGTCTCGATCAACACCGCCGCCGTGCATCGCCCCGAATTCGTCCGCGAAGCCGCCGAGCGCTTCGGCTCCCAGTGCATCGTCGTCGCCATTGATGCCCGCCGGATGCCCGGCTTGGACCCGGTCCGCTGGGAGGTCTACACCCACGGCGGCCGCAACGGCACCGGCATCGACGCCGTCGAATGGGCGGCACGCATGGAAGGCTACGGCGCCGGCGAGATCCTGCTCACCTCCATGGACAAGGACGGTACCAAGGACGGCTACGACATCCCCTTGACCCGCGCCGTCAGCGATCGGGTCAAAATCCCGGTGATCGCCTCGGGCGGCGTCGGCAACCTCGAACACATCCGCGAAGGGCTGGTCGAAGGGGGCGCCAGTGCCGCTTTGGCCGCCAGCATCTTCCATTTCCGCGAGTACAGTATCGGCGAGTGCAAGGAATATCTGCGCAAGCACGGCGTGCCGGTGCGTTTATAAATACAAGTCGTCAGGGCGCACCGCGTGCTCCCTCTCTTATGCCGTCGTCACTGTTCCGGACGCACAGCAGTGCGCCCCTTGCCATAAAGGTTGTCCTATGTCCCTTTCATCACAGCTCAAATTCGACGCCCAAGGCATGTTGCCCGCTATCGCCCGCGACGCGGCGACCGGCGAGGTGCTGATGCTCGCTTACATGAATGCCGAGGCGGTCGATCTCACCGTCGCTACCGGCAAGGTCCACTACTATTCCCGCTCGCGACGCAAGCTGTGGATGAAGGGGGAGACTTCCGGCCACATTCAACAGGTGCGGGAAATCCGCTTTGACTGCGATGCCGACTGCCTGCTGCTCACCGTCGAGCAGACCGGGGCGGCCTGTCATACCGGCCATCACTCCTGCTTTTACCGGATCTGGGACGAAAGCGGCGCGCACACCATCGGCGAAAAGCAGGTCGACGCGGCGGCCATCTACGGTCGCCAGGATATCCTCGACGCGGTTTATCACGTCATCCAAGAGCGCCGTCAGAACCCGACGGAAAAATCCTATGTCGCTTCCCTCTTCGCCAAGGGATTGGACAAGATTCTCGGCAAGATCGGCGAGGAAGCCACCGAAACCGCCGTCGCCGGCAAGGGGGGCAATCCCGAAGAGGTGGTCTACGAAACCGCCGATCTCTTCTTTCACACCCTGATCCTCCTCGGCTACTACGATCTGCCGCCGGAGCGGATCTACGCCGAACTGCGCCGCCGCTTCGGCATAAGCGGCATCGAAGAGAAGGAAAGCCGAACCAAATAAAATCAGAGGCGCAAGGCGATCTTAAAGCTCTTTTCGCATGCAAAAGGAACCGACCATGAGTCTGCAAGAACAACTGAACACCGCCATGAAAGAAGCTATGAGGGCCAAGGATTCCCTGCGGCTCAATGCCATCCGCCTGGTCAAGAGCGCGATCAAGAACAAGGAGATCGAAGCGCGACAGGAATTCGACGATCAGGCGGTGATCGGCGTCCTCTCCTCCCTGGTCAAGCAGCGCCGGGAATCGGCCCAGGTCTATCGGGACAGTGGCCGGGCCGATCTGGCCGAAAAAGAGGAACGGGAAATGGCGGTGATCCAGGAATTTCTGCCGCAGCAACTCAGCGAAGTAGAGATTAAAGCCATCATCGAGGCGGCGGTGGCGGAAACCGGTGCAGCCTCGGCCCGCGACATGGGCAAGGTGATGAAAATCGTCACCGCCAAGACCGTCGGCCGCGCCGACGGCCGGATGGTGAGCGAGCTGGTCAAGGCCCGGCTGGCCTGACGGACAGCGGCATGAATGGCGTTGACATCGCGATCCTCGGCATCCTCGGGGCCTTTCTGCTCAAAGGGCTGCTCCGGGGACTCCTCAAAGAGCTCTGTTCTCTCATCGGACTGCTGCTCGGGGCGTTTCTGGCTTTCCGCTTTCACGCGCCTTTGGCCGAAAGCCTCGCCCAGTCCTTCAGTCTGCCGCTGCCGGCTTGCGTCATCGCTGCCTTTCTCCTGGTTTTTCTGGCCACGGTGCTGCTCTTCGCGGTCCTCGGCTACCTCCTGTCGAAGGTCGTCAAGCTCCTCTTTCTCGGCGGCTTCAACCGCGTTGCCGGGGGGCTTTTCGGCTTGGCCCAGGGAGCCCTGCTGCTGGCCGTGGTCCTTTTCGGCGTTTCCATGATCCAGCTTCCCGGCCCCATGGGTCGCCTGCTGGAACACTCCGAACTGGCTCCCCCCTTCGTTCAGTTCGGAGAAAAGATTTTCAAGGGGAGCGTCACCGTCCTGGACGCCCACAAGGGACAGCCGCCCGCGACGAAGGACAAAACCAAAATCTGAGAGGGATGCCGGCTAACGCATGATCGAAGCGAGCCTGCGGGTTCTCGAATACGACAAAATTACCCAACTGCTGGCCGGGTTCACCCTGAGCCCACCGGGCAAGGATCGCGTCCTTGCCCTGACGCCTCTGGCGGAGCGGTCGGAGGTGACCACGGCCCTGGCCGAGGTCACGGAGATGATGGCGCTTCTCACCGCTCAGGGACGCCCGCCCCTGAGCGGCTGCCGTGACCTACGCGAACCCTTGCGCCAACTGCACGCCGAAGGCACCTTCCTGCTTCCGGAAGTGCTCCTCGATGTGCTCTCCAGCATCGAGGCGGCCCGCGACACCCGCAACTACTTCGGCGATCGGGAGCGGGCGCCGCTTCTCGCCGAACGAGCAGCCCAGCTCGAACTGCTGCGCAACCTGCAACAGGAAATCCGCCGGAGCATCGGGCCGCGAGGGGAGATCCTCGACGGTGCCTCCTTTGAGCTCGGCGATCTGCGCCAACAGCTCCGCCAACTGCGCGGGCGCATCAAACGGGTGCTGGAAGACCTGCTCGCTTCGGAGAAGCTGGCCGGGGCCTTTCAGGAGCGCCTCATCACTGAGCGCAACGGTCGCTACGTGCTGCCGGTAAGGGCCGATCATCGCGGCCAGGTCAAAGGCTTCATCCATGATGAATCGGCCAGCGGCCAAACCCTCTTTGTCGAGCCGGTGGCGGTTCTGGAGTGGAACAACGAGCTGCACAGCCTGGCGCGGGAGGAAAAGCGGGAAGAGGAGCGCATTCTCCGCCGCCTCTCGGCCCAAGTTCGGCGGGAGGCGGAAAACCTGACGCGCAACCAGGAGCTGCTTGCCCACTTCGACCTGCGCTCGGCCGCCGGGCTCTTCGCCCGCGCCTGCGACGCCGTAGCACCGCACCTGACGACGACGCCGCTTCTCGAACTGCGCCAGGCGCGCCATCCGCTGCTGCTCTTTCATCCCGATGGGCGCCGACGCGAGCAGCCGGTGACGGCGGTCGACCTGCTCCTCGGCGAGACGGCGGATACCCTGGTCATCAGCGGCCCCAACACCGGCGGCAAAACCGTAGCGCTCAAGACCATCGGCCTGCTCGCCCTGATGGTCCGCTCGGGGCTGCCGATCCCCTGTCATCCCGACAGCCGCATCGGACTCTTCGACCGGGTCTTCGCCGACATCGGCGACGAACAGAGCATCGAGGAAAACCTCTCGACCTTCTCCGGACACCTGCGCCGCATCGGGCGCATTCTCGAAGAAGCCGACGGCAATTCCTTGGTACTGATGGATGAAGTCGGCACCGGCACCGACCCCGCCGAAGGCGGAGCGCTGGCTATGGCGATTCTTGACAGCCTGCGCCGACGGGGGGCGCGGACGGTGGTGACCACCCACCTGAATCTGATCAAGGGCTATGCCCATCTGCAAGCGGGGGTGGAAAATGCCGCCGTCGAGTTCGACCGGCAGACTTTGGCGCCGACCTACCGGCTGCATTACGGCATCCCCGGCGCCAGCAACGCCTTCACCATCGCCCGCCGACTCGGCATCCCCGAAGAGGTCCTGGAGCGCGCCTCGACCTATCTCGGCCAAGGGGAACGGGAGGGGTTGGAACTCCTTGAAGAACTGAACCGGCTACGCAAGGATCTCGACCGGGAACTGGCCGAGGCGACGACGCTGAAACGCCGGGCCGAACAGGAACGGGAAAAACGCCGAAAACTCCTGCACGAACTGGAAGAGCAGAAGCGCAAGCTGCTCGATCAGGCGACCCGACGCGGCGAGCAACTGGTGCGGGAGGCGGAGCGAAAGCTCAAGGAGGTGCTGCGTGAGGCCGGGTCCGCCGCTGTCGGCGCCCGCAGCCAAGCGCAGCTGACTGCTGAACTGCGCGAGGTACGCACAGGACTGGCCGAGCTGAGCCCGGAACCGGTGCGCCGAGGCAAAGCCCCCCGTGAGGTGCAAATCGGCGAATTGCTGCGCATCCCCGCCCTGAACGCCGAGGGGGAAGTGCTGCGACGGGACGGCGAGAGCGTCGAACTGTCAATCCAGGGGAAAAAGCTGCGGCTCCCCTTGCCCCAACTCGAAGCCTTCAGCCCCCGGCGCTTCGCCCGGCGGGGGGAAGGGAAGGTACGCGGCCGCATTGAGCGGGAAGGCTTTTCCCCCCGGTTGCTGCTGGTCGGCAAACGAGTCGAGGATGCCCTGCTTCTGCTGGACCGCTTTCTTGACGACGCCCTGCTCCACAACCAGCGCCAAGTCGAGGTGGTGCACGGCAGCGGCGAGGGTATTTTGCGTCGGGCAGTGCGGGACTTTCTCGGCGGTCACCGGGAGGTTAAGGCTTACCACGCCGCCGATCTGCCCCAGGGTGGGGATAATGTGACCATCGTCGAACTGAGGAACGGATGACGGGACAGATCGCCGAAGAGACCATCCGCGAAATCCGCGAGCGTACCGACATTGTCGAGGTCATTTCCGCCTACGTCGCCCTCAAACGTTCCGGGCACAACTACCTCGGCCTCTGTCCGTTTCACGGCGAGAAGACTCCGTCCTTCAACGTCAACAGCGCCAGGCAGATCTTTCACTGCTTCGGTTGCGGCGTGGGCGGTGACGTCTTTTCTTTTCTCATGCGCATGGAGGGGCTGGCTTTCCCCGAGGCGGTGCGCAAACTCGGCGAGCGAGTCGGCATCCACATCGAGGAAGGGACCCTGAGCCCGGCCGCACAGAGGCGCCGCGAGGAACGAGAGCGTCTGGCGCGGATGAACGAGGTCGCCTGTGACTACTATCACCAGATTCTGCTCGACACCCCGGAAGGGGCGCCGGGTCGCCAGTATTTGCGCAAACGCGGCTATGATGGCGAGACGGCGCGGGCTTTCAGGCTCGGCTTCGCTCCGGAGCGCTGGGACGGCCTCGCTGAGCATCTGGCGCGCAAAGGTTTCGACGTCGGCGAGGCCCGGGAACTGGGGCTGATTCGTCCGGGAAAGGAAGGCCGCGGAGATTACGATCTCTTCCGCAACCGCCTGCTCTTCCCGATCATCGCCCTCGACGGCAAGGTCGCCGCCTTCGGTGGTCGAGTGCTCGACGAGCGCCTGCCCAAATATCTGAATTCGCCCGAATCACCCCTTTACCACAAGAGCCGGATGCTCTACGGCCTGGCCCAGGGACGCGAGGCGATGCGCAAGAACGACACGGCGATCGTGGTCGAGGGCTATTTCGACCATCTCGCCCTGCACCGGGCCGGCTTTGCCAACGCCGCGGCGACCTGCGGTACGGCTCTCACCGAAGAACATGGGCGGCTGCTGCAGCGCTACGCCAAAAAGGTGCTGCTCCTCTTCGACCAGGATCGCGCCGGACGCAAAGCGACTTTCCGCGCCATGGAGGTGCTCCTTCCCCTCGGCCTTTCGGTGGCGGCGGTCGCCCTCGACAGTGGTGATGATCCCGACTCCTTCCTGCGCAAAGCCGGGCCCGAGGCCTTCGCCGAACGGCTGAATCAGGCACGGCCTGTGCTTGAGGTCTATCTCGATGCTCTTTTCGACGAGCAGGGGGAAGACATCGAGGGACGGGCGCGGGCCACCGAGGAATTCCTGGCCCGGCTCAAGCTGCTGCCGAGCGAGATCGAGCGCGGCCTGTACTTGGGCAACTTGGCGGAACGCACCGGTCTGGCCCGGGATTTGCTGGAGAAAAGGGTTGCCCAAGCGATCACTCCGGTCGTGCCGAAGCCTCCCCCTCCACCGCCGTCCCCCCCCGCCGCCGTCCATCCGGCCATTCCGACCCATCGCGGCGGGCCGGGGCCGTCCCGGGAGATCAAAGCCCAGGACTGGCTGCTGCGGTTGCTGCTCGCTGACGCCGCCGTGCGCGCGGAAGTCGTCGCCGAGGGGATCGGGGAACTTTTTCTCGATCCCCACCGGCAGCAAATCGCCGAAAGGATCATCGCCCGTAGCCGGGAAGAAGAAATATTGACCGAATCGCTCCTGTTTGAGTGCCTCGATGAAGAGCATAAAGCGATTTTATCGGGTATTCTTGTCAAAGACGAAAAAGCCTTCGCCGAGGAACGCCCGCGCATCCTTCAGGATTGCCGCCGGGCGGTCTTCGCGGAGGCGCTGAAACGACGCATCCGAAACCTCGACGAGGAGATCCGCCGGGCCGAGGCGAAGGGCGAGAGGGAACGCGCGGCCACCTGCCAGGCCGAGCGCCTGCGCCTCAGCCGAGAATTGAAGAAATAGCAACGGGAACAAACCAGAAGATTCCACCGGTTCATCCGTGAACCCAGAGGGGAAGCCAACGCATGTCGAAAAAAACCAGGGTTGAAGAAGTTCAGCAACTGATCGATCTGGGCAAGGAAAAGGGCTTTCTGACTTACGACGAGGTCAACGACGCCCTGCCGGCGGACATGGTCTCTTCCGATCAGCTCGAAGATGTCATGAGCATGTTCGGTGACATGGATATCGAGGTCGTCGACACCGAGCAGAAGATCTCCCTGCGCAAGGGGCCGGCTTATGAAGATGGCCTCGACGAAGAAGAGGAAGGGGAGGAAGAGGAATTCGAGGCCGGCACCCTCGGTCGCACCAGTGATCCAGTGCGCATGTACCTGCGCGAAATGGGTCAGGTCTCCCTTCTCACCCGGGAAGGGGAGGTGGAGATCGCCAAGCGCATCGAGGAAGGGGACGCGCTCGTCGCCCGGGTTGTCATGAAGACTCCGATCGCCTTCAAGGAAGTCATCACCCTGGGCGAGCGACTTGAGCGGGGGCAGATCAGCGTTGCCGAAATCACCAAGGATTACGAAGAGGAAGAAGGCAGCGAAGCGGAAGAGAACCAGCGCCAGCGGCTGATCGGGCTGATCGGTCAGATCCGCGAACTGGATGTCCGCTTCATGGCGGTCAAGGAACAGATGGCCGGCGAGATCGCCAAGGAAGAGAAGAAGGCTCTTGACAAGGAATGCAAGGAAATCAAGGTCGAAACCACCGAACTGTTGCGGCAGATCCGCCTGAAGGATTTCCAGATCGCCAAAATCGTCGACCGCCTGAAGGAACTGGCCGAACAGGTCAAGAAGGGGATGGCCGAGGTCGGCGCCTGCGAAAAGGAGCTTGATCGCCCGCACAAGGAAATCAAACGCCAGCTCAGGCGCATGCGCAAGTGCGAGGAGGAAGCGCGCAAGGTTTCGGAGGAACTGACCGTTCCCATGGAGACCCTGCTGGTCATCGAAAAACGCCTGAAGAGCGCCCAACGCAAGTTCAAGAAGGTCGAGGAAGAATCAGGCTTCGCTCCCGAGGAACTGCTCGAATCCCTCAAGGAGGTGCACAAAGGAGAATGGCGGGCCAAGTCGGCGAAAACCGAACTGGTCGAAGCCAACCTCCGCTTGGTCGTCTCCATCGCCAAGAAGTACACCAACCGCGGCCTCCAGTTCTTGGACCTGATCCAGGAAGGGAACATCGGCCTGATGAAAGCGGTGGACAAGTTCGAATACCAGCGCGGCTACAAGTTCTCCACCTACGCCACTTGGTGGATCCGTCAGGCGATCACCCGAGCCATCGCCGACCAGGCGCGCACCATCCGTATTCCGGTGCACATGATCGAGACCATCAACAAGCTGATCCGCACCAGCCGCCAACTGGTGCAGGAAATCGGTCGCGAGCCGACCCCCGAGGAGATCGCCGAGCGCATGGAGCTCCCTTTGGAGAAGGTGCGGCGGGTGCTGAAGATCGCCAAGGAGCCGATCTCCCTGGAGACGCCTATCGGCGAGGAGGAGGACTCCTCGCTGGGGGATTTCATTGAGGACAAGGGGGTGGTTTCCCCCCTCGAAGCGGTGATCAAGGGGAACCTTTCCGATCAGACCGCCCGCGTCTTGTCGACCCTCACCCCACGGGAAGAGAAGGTGTTGCGCATGCGTTTCGGTATCGGCGAAAAATCCGATCATACCCTCGAAGAGGTTGGCCAAGACTTCGCCGTCACCCGCGAGCGCATCCGCCAGATCGAAGCCAAGGCGTTGCGCAAACTGCGCCACCCGAGCCGGGCCAAACGCCTCAAAAGCTTTGTCGAAAATTGATTTTTTTTCTTGACGGAAGCTCTTCGCGCGCCTAAACTGATTTTTCGTTTTGGGCCTATAGCTCAGTTGGTAGAGCCACCGGCTCATAACCGGTTGGTCCCAGGTTCGAATCCTGGTGGGCCCACCACCATAGGAAAGCGATGAGACGACTGCTCATTTTCACATATCCTCGCTACTGAACACGAAGAGTGCAACGATACCCAGGTTGCACTCTTTTTTTTCCCGAAGTGCCATGACCCAGCCATCCACCACCCGCTTGCAGGATCTGACCGGACTCCTGCACAAGCTCTACCCCCCTTTTCTCGCCGAGGAATGGGATAATGTCGGGTTGCAGGTCGGGGATCCGGGCATGCCGGTGGAACGCATACTGGTCGCCCTCGACCCCACCGAGGCCACTCTCGCCGAAGCCCTGCGTCGGGGCGCGCAGGCTCTGGTCTGTCACCATCCCCTGATTTTCCGCCCTCTCAAACGCCTGACCCCTCAGGACGAAACCGGCCGGATTCTCTTCCGGGCGGTGCGCGAGGGGATTGCGGTGCTCGCCGCCCATACCAATCTGGATCGCGCCCGGGACGGCCTCAACGACTGGCTGGCGACACGCCTCGGTATTCTCGATCCGCAACCTTTGGAAGCCGGGGCCCCGGGCGATCTGCTCAAGCTGGTGGTCTTCATTCCCGCCGGTTACGAAGACCGCATCGCCGAAGCGTTGCACCGTGCCGGAGCCGGCCATATCGGCAGCTATGACCTCTGCGCTTTCCGGGTGGCCGGGACCGGCACCTTCCGTCCCGGAGCCGGAAGCACCCCCTTCATCGGGCGGGCGGGAGAGACCGAAGAGGTCAGGGAGATCCGACTGGAAACCATTCTCCCCCGGGAACTGACCGCCAAGGTTCTGGAAAAGATGCGCAAGTCCCATCCCTACGAAGAGGTCGCCTTCGATCTCATCCCTCTCGCCAACAGCCGACCGGGCATCGGTCTGGGACGGATCGGCCGACTCGCCACGCCCCTGCCCCTCGCCCAGTTCGCCGACCGGGTCAAGGAGAAGCTGAACGCTCAGTCCCCCCGGGTTGTCGGCGACCTGGCCACGAGTATCGCCAAAGTTGCCGTCTGTGGCGGCAGCGGCGCCAGCCTGCTGCATGAGGCAGCGCACCAAGGGGCCGATGTGCTGGTGACCGGCGACGTGAAATACCACGAGGCGCGCAACGCCGAAAGCCTCGGCCTGGCTCTTGTCGACGCCGGGCATTTCGCCACCGAGCACCTGATGGTCGACGCCTTGGCGGAACGCCTGAAACAGGCGGCGCGGGAACAGCGCCTGGAACTCATTATCGACACAGCCGAAGGGGAAGCGGACCCGTTTCAGAGGGTCTGATTCCCTTTTTTCTTAGACATTGCCAAAGCCCCGAGCGGGCACAGTGGAGGATGTACGGTGCAAGAAAAGATCAGACTGCTTAAAGAGTTGCAAGCCATCGACCAGGAACTGCAAAAGGTTTGCCAGGGGCGTCAAGCCCTGGAGAAGGAGCAGGCCTCCCTGGGCTCGGAGACGGACCGGATCCGGGCCATGATCGAGAGCCTGACGGCCGAACTCGACAAGCTTCGGGAAGAACGCAGAACCCTGCAGTTGGCTCTGGAGCAGGAAGAACAGAACATCCGCCGCTCCGAAGGACATCTGCCGTCGATCAAGACCCAGAAAGAGTATGTCGCGGTCCTTAAAGAGATCGACACGGCCAAGAAGCTCAACAAAGACTTGCAGGATCGCATCCAAACCAAGGACGGAGAGATTAGCAACCTCAGTCGCGACCGTGAGGAAAAGGAACAGGAACTCGCCGAACTGCAAGCCAAGGTCGCCGATCGTCTGGAGGAAATATCCCAGTTGCTGGCCGAATACGACGCCCAGACCGGCACCCAGATCAACGACCGCGACAGCCTCTTCGATCAGTTACCGGTTTCGTTGCGCAAACGCTACCAGCTGCTCTTCGAGCGCCGGGGCGGACTGGCCGTGGTCGAGGCACGCAACGGCACCTGCTCGGGCTGCAACATGCATCTGCCGCCGCAGCTCTTCAACAACCTCTTCACCGTTCAGGAGATTCAGAGCTGTCCCCATTGCAACCGTCTCCTCTATGTAAAGGTACTGATGTAACGGCCGCACTACGTCGTTGCGGCAAGATCAGACACAAAAAGATGGTCGGAGAGAACCAGGCGATCGCCGCTTGCCAAAGTTATCGACTTTGGCAGGGGGAGGAAAGTCCGGGCTCCGCAGGGCGGGATGGTCCTTAACGGGGACCGGGGGCGACCCCAGGGATAGTGCCACAGAGAGCAGACCGCCTGCCTAAGCCAACGGCTTAGGCAGGTAAGGGTGAAAGGGTGAGGTAAGAGCTCACCAGATCCGGCGGTGACGTCGGGTGCTAGGTAAACCCCATCCGGAGCAAGGCCTAATAGGGGAGCGCTTGAGGACGGCCCGTCCGAAGCTCCCGGGTTGGCTGCTTGAGGGCGTCGGCAACGGCGCTCCTAGAGGAATGATCGTCGCCCCGCCGAGGGTAACCGATGCGGGGAACAGAACCCGGCTTACAGGTCTCTCCGGCCATCTTTGTTCGCTTTCGGCGGCATGTCCCCAGGGACATGCCGCCGGTTTTCGTCGTACCCTTCCCCTTTTCCCGGAAACGATTCCATGACCGATCCCCAACGCTGGCAGGACTGTCTCACACGCATACGCGACGAATTCGCCGCTCTGCCCATCATCGAGCGGGACTGGATAAGGGACAATCTGCGCGCTATTCATGCCCAACAACGGCGACTGCACGATTTTTTCGAGGCGGCGGACGGCGGACGCCATTGCGCCACCTGCGCCGGAGCCTGCTGCGCCCGGGGGCGCAATCATCTGACCCTGGTCAACCTTCTCGGCTATCTAGCCGCCGACGAAGAACCGCCGACACCGGATTTCACCGTCACCTGTCCCTTTCTCGGGCCCGCAGGCTGCCGTCTCGATGTCTCCCGACGACCATTCAACTGCGTCACCTTTCTCTGTGACGTGGTGGAAAACGCCTTGGATGAACCCAGCCGGAAGGCCTTCTATCAACTGGAGGCCGAAGTGCGCCAGATCTACGAAGCTTTCGACCGACGCTATGCGGGATCGAGCCTGCGCGGCCTGTTGATCCGCGCCGAACGGCTCGGCAACCGTGCTTTTCTTGCGCGACTCTAATCGGGCTGTGCTAGAATAATAACTTATGTAATTCCCCGCAGCCATGCAATTTCAAGGAGATGGACCCCATGGACTTGAGTTTTACCCGGACCAACAACGAAATCGACCAGATGATCGACACCCTCATGAACAAGGTCGGCGTTCACCATCCGGAAATGATCCGGGAAATGATCGTCAGTGCCCTCAAGGCCGGGCAGGAGACGGATTACCTGGCCGACCTCAAGCTGATGCGCACGACCATGAAGGAAATGCGTTACACCAACAAGATTTTCGGCCCCTACCGGGACCGCAAGAAGGTGACCATCTTCGGGTCGGCCCGCACCGAGCCGAGTGAGCCGATCTATCAGAAATGCGTCACTTTCGCCCGGATGCTCGCGGAGCGGGGCTATATGGTCATTACCGGCGGCGGTGGCGGCATTATGCAGGCCGGCAACGAAGGGGCCGGAGCGGATAATTCCTTTGCCGTCAATATTCGCCTGCCCTTCGAACAGGAAACCAATCCGGTCATGGCGCAAGCCAAGAATGTGGTCACCTACAAATACTTTTTCAACCGCAAGGTCGCCTTTCTCAAGGAAGCCGACGCCGTCGCCCTCTTCCCCGGCGGCTTCGGCACCCTCGACGAAGCGATGGAGACCCTGACCCTGGTCCAGACCGGCAAGAACCCGCCGGTTTCTTTAGTACTCATTGATGATGACAAGGGGGATTACTGGGAAAACCTCTTCGATTTCATGAAAAAGACCCTGCTCAAAAAGGGCCTGATTTCCGGGGAGGACTTCAGCCTCTTTTCCATCACTCGTGATCCCGTCGAAGCGGTCCAGCACATCGACAATTTCTACCGTGTCTACCATTCGAGCCGCTTCGTCCGCGACCTGCTCATCATTCGTCTGAACCATCCCCTGACCCATGAACAGGTGGCTACTTTAGAAAGCGAATTCAACGAAATCCTCAAATCGGGCACCAACCTGCGCATGTGCGGTCCGCTTCCGGAAGAGATCGACCAGCCCAACCTGCTTGGTCTGCCCCGCCTGGCCATGCACTTCAACCACCGCAGCTATGGTCTGCTCAAGGCCTTTATCCGCCGCATCAATACCTTTGTCTGAACTTCCGGCAAGGATTGACGCCCGCCAGACGGCCGCTAAACTGTAAAAGATCAGGGAATCCGTGATGGGAAGAATATCGTAAATCTTGCCGTTGCTCCGGCAAAGGAAACTGGATAAGGAGATTGCCATGCGAGGACTGTTACTGCTGGGCCTTCTCTGCCTGTGGCCGCTGTTTTTTTCCGGTTGTGGTCACCACGTTCTCTCCAGCGAGGCGCTGGAAACCGTTGATCCCTTGGTCGACTATGGCCGGGTCAAGGCCGATCCTGCCGCGTACCAGGGTAAAACCCTGCTTCTTGGGGGCTTGCTGGTGGAAACCCGGGTGGTGCGCGAGGGGACCGAACTGGAAGTGGTGCTCTTCCGCCTCGACCGTTGGGGACGTCCCTTGAAAATGGAGGATCAGGGCGGTCGTTTCATCGCCCGCACGGGCAGCTTTCTCGACCCGGAAATCTTCAAGGCCGGGTTGCATGTGACCTTGACCGGCACTCTGGAAGGGGAGGAAGTCCGCCCGCTGAAGGGGATCGACTACCGCTACCCGCTCTTCACCATCGGCGAGATCTATCTCTGGCACGCCCCGCAGGGCTATGCCTATCCCACTTACTATTCCCCGGCTTACCCCTGGGGTGGCCCCTATTACGACCCTTTCTGGCGCCCCTACGATCCCTTCTGGCCCTCCTACAACCCCTACTGGATTCATCGCCCCGCTTGGCGCTATCGCTAACTGGTTCCAAATCGACATCTTCCGCAAAAACGAGAACGCCCCCCCAAGTTCGATGCCTTGGAGGGGCGTTCTCGTTTCAATGTTTATCGAGGATTCATGGATTGGTCAGGGAAAGCGAATGGGGATCGCCATGACACTCCGTACACCCCTGGAAGCCTTTCAGCAATTCGGGATTATGCGGCCCATTTCCGTGGCACTGCTGGCAGGCTGGAACATTGCCATGCTCATGGGCGTGGCAGTAGACACAGGTCAGTTCGCTGTGGGCTTTTTTACTTTCGGCCATGAGCTTGGCCGGTTCGGTGTGGCAGCCCGCGCACAAGGCATTTGGAACCTGGTCATCATAAGCAATGACCAGCGGCTTGTGCGGCTCGTGGCAGGTCACGCAGCCAGCGTTGTCCTGATAAGGGGTATGCGGTTCGGGGTGACAAGCATTACAGCCGGGCTTGTAGCCGTGCTGCTGGGAATGGCAATCGTTGCAGGCCATTTCGCCGTGGGCGCTGGGATGGGCTTGAATGAGATCCGCCACCGGGGCATGGCAGCGGGCACATTCCGCCGCCAGCTTATCACCGCCGGCAAGGCTGGCAATGGGAGCGTGCGCCTGCTGATGACAGGAGAGACATTCAGGGTAGGCGTCGTCATGGACGCCGGCGTGGCAATCGTTACAGGCCGGCACCCGGTCTTCCCAAGCCACACCAGGCGTAAAAGTATGGAATTTGTGATGACATTCCCGGCATTCCAGCTGATGTAAGCCGCCCTTGTCGCGAATGGTGTTGAAAATTTCCACGTGGCACTTGCCGCACTCGGCGGTATCCATCTTCTCCAGTTCCTGCAGGTAAGCGGCCGCGCCGTCCCCCGGTGTCAGAGGCCGGGGGGGCTCCGCCCCGACGGATCGGTCGGGCAGAGCCAGCGCCAGGACCAAGAGGGCAAGGGACAGACAACGGACCGCTATCTTCATAAAGGGATTCTCCTTCCTTGTGACACGGTTTCTGGAACAACAACTCATTGCGCCCTCCAGTTGGCCAGATTATGCGGATTGACATGGCACTTGAGACAATCCGGGAACTTGTTATGCAGCCCCGCTTCATGGGGCTGGCCGTGGCAGTCCTCGCAGCGCATGGCCGAACCGTGCTCACCCTGGTGACAGGAGACACAATCGAGCTCCCGATGTTTGGCCGGGGAAGCGGCCAACATCTCGTTCACCTCGCCGTGGCAGGCGGCACAGTGGACCGACGGCAACCCCTCGGTAAAGTTCATCGCCGTCGGCGTGTGAGCTGGGTGACAAACCAGACAGTCGGCATTGGTCATCTCCGGACTGTGCGGCGCATGGCATTCGGCGCAGTCCTTTTTGCCGCCATGGGTAGGATGGCAGAGGGCGCAATCGACCTGAAGATGCTTGCTCGGCTTGGCCTGCATCGCCTGATCAACCTCACCGTGACAACTCAGGCAGGCAGCCCGGGTTTCCTGGGCCTGGCTGAAATCGAACTCCAGCGGCGCATGCGGAGCGTGGCAGTTGAGACAGTCGCCGACCAGGTAATGGCTGTTCGCCTCGGGATCGTGACAGGTCACGCATGCGGGCATCACCCCTTCGGTCTGGGGCGGATGGGCCTTGTGGCAGTCGACACAGGTCACCTCCGTCTTGTGCGCCATCCCCTTCTCATCGATGGTCTTGGCCACCTCACCGTGGCAAGAGGAACAATGGGCCGGATTGACTTCCCGGGCAAAGGCGATGTCCGTCGGTTTGTGTGGCGAATGGCAACGCAGGCAGTCGGCATAGGTCATCTCCGGTGTATGACCGGTATGACAACTCAGGCACTCCTTGAAATCGCCGTGCTTTTCATGACACTCCCGGCAATCCATCGCCGAATGGGCCGAGGGATTGAATTCCATAAAGCGCCCGACCTCGGCGTGACAGGAAACACAGACCGGCTTGACCTCTTTGCGGCTGTCGAGATTGAGCTCCAGGGGCGCATGGGGATCATGACAGGGTGTGCAGGGCTCGCTGGTGTAATGAAGCTTCTGCAGCCGGGGATGACAGGTACGGCAACTCAGGATCGTCTCCTGGCCATGGGGTTTATGGCTGGGGTGACAAGCGGCACAGGTCGTTTTCTCTTTGTGCGCTCCCCCCTTCTCGGCGATCTTGGCGGCCTCTTCGCCGTGACAGGAACCACAGAGCGCTCCCGACACTTCCTTGGGATAATTCAGGGCCGTCGGCTGGTGAGGCGTGTGGCAACGCAGACAATCGTCGTAACTCATGCCCGGTGCGTGCGGCTCATGACAACCGAGACAGGAAATATACTCGCCATGGACCTCATGACACTCGTTGCAGTCCATCTTGGTGTGGGCACTGGGCAAGGACTGGAGCTCCACATCGATAGCGGGATGGCAGGAAATACAGGCCGGCTTGACCGGTTCCACCGCCTTCAGGTCGATGGCCAGCGGGCTATGCGGCGGATGGCACTGGGCGCAGCCGCCAACATTGAAATGCGGATTGTCCGCGGGGACATGACAGGTAGCACAGGAAATGAGCGCGGCGACCCCCGCCTCGGGATGGCTGGCATGGCAGTTGGTGCAGCCGACCCCTGGATGGCGAGCATGGCAGTCGGCGCAGCTAATCTCCGTCTTATGGGCACCGCCCTGCCGGTCGAGATCCGTCACTTGGGAGGCATGACAGGCGCCGCAAAGAGCCGTGGAAGGATTGCCGGAGAAATCGACGATGGTCGGCTTGTGCGGCGCATGGCAGCGCAGACAATCCTCGTAAGTCATCTGCGGACTGTGCGGGCCGTGGCACTCGAAGCAGGACAGAGCCTCGCCATGTTTGGGATGACACTCGTTGCAGCCCATCTCCGAATGGACGCTGGGGAAGTCGATAGTCTCTTTGCCAGGGCCTTCGTGGCAGGAGACACAGGCTGGACGCACATCACGGATACGGCTGAGATCCTTGACTTCCGGCGCGTGGGGGTGATGGCACTTGACGCAGTCTTCGACGGCGAAGTGAGCCGACTCGGACGGCGCATGACAATCGGCGCAGGCCGGTACCGCCCCGTGCTCCTGATGGCAGCCGCCGCAACCGACGGCCTGATGCTTGCCGCCGGCCTTTGCGAGAAGCGCGGTCGGACCCTCGTGACAGGCGCCGCAGAGGTCGGCTTCGATCTTGGCATCAAAAGCCAGGGCGGAAGGGGCATGAGGAGGATGACACTTCTGGCAATCCTCCCGGGTCATCGACTCGGAATGCGGTTCGTGACATTCACGGCAATCAGGTAGATAGCCGTGTTCGGCATGACAATCGATGCAGGCCTGGCGGCTGTGAGCATCCCCCGTCTTGTCCATATCCGCTTTCGGTTGGGCATGGCAGGTGATACAGGCGGCGCCGACGTTGGCCATCTCCGCCAACGGTTTGGCCAGGGGCGAGTGCGGTCCGTGGCAGGACTGACAATCCTTCAGGGCAAAGTGAGGATTGTCCTCGGGGGCATGACATTCGGCACAGGCCAGCGGCTCGCTGTCCTTGACCGGTTTATGCCTGGGATGGCAGGAGGAGCAGCCGACCTTATCCAGATGCGCGCCGCCTTTGGCCTTCAGTTCCTCCACCACCGACGCATGGCAGGCGTCACACAGGTCGGGGGCAACCTGCTCCGGATAACGAATAGCCATGGGATTGTGGGGATCATGGCAGGCCTGACAGTCCTTTTCCCCCATCTTGTCGTCATGGGGAGGATGGCAACCAAGGCACTGCGGCGTGTCTTCGCCGTGGGTGAGGTGACACTTGGTGCAATCGAGGTTGTCGTGACGATTGGAAATCCCCTCAGTCACGGTGACGATCCCTTCGTGACAGCTGAGGCAGGCCTCCTTGACCGCGCCGGCCTTGACGAAATCGAGCTCCAGCGGGCGATGGCCGTGATGGCAGGACGCACAGTTGTTGAGCGCATAATGGGGCTTGTCGGCCGGGGCGTGGCAAGAGGCGCAATCGACCTGGGCCTTCTCCCCATTGGCCGGGTGCCGCAGGTGACATTCCTGGCACTCCACCTCCGACTGGTGCTTGCCGCCATGGCGCTTGAATTCGTCAATGACGCCGCCGTGGCAGGTAGCGCAGGCCGGCTCAGGATCCTTCATTTCCGACAGGGGCTTGGCCAGAGGCGCATGTGGGGCATGGCAGGAGGCGCAATCCTTAAGGGCGAAATGGGCCCGCTCCGTCGGCGCGTGACAATCGGCGCACGCCGGAATATCGCCGTGTTTGGCATGGCAGCCGGCGCAGCCGAGTTCCTTGTGCGCTCCCCCCTGCGTGATCAGTTCCGTCGTCGGGCCTTCATGACAGGCGCCGCAAAGCTCCGGAGCCACCGATTCATCATAAACCAGCCCGGCAGGCGCATGGGGCGAATGACAGGCCAGGCAATCCTTGGCGGTCATCGACTCGCTGTGCGGTTCGTGACATTCTAGGCAGGATTTGGCTTCGCCATGTTTGGTATGGCAATCACCGCACCCGCCGAGACTCTCCTTGTGCATGGCGCCGGAAGTCTCAAAGGTGGTGACCGTCTCTTCATGGCAGACGGCGCAGGAACTGGCGGGGACATTGGTACTGATCGCCGCCGCCTGCGGCGCATGGGGGGCATGACAACCGACGCACTCCTGGTTGCCCATGGTCGCCTTATGCGGTTTGTGACAATCAAGGCAGGCCATCGCCTCGCCGTGGCGGGGATGACAAGCGACGCATTCCATCAGGGAGTGAGCGCTGGGGGTCTTCTTCATCTCCTCACCCGGACCGGGATGACAGCTGACGCAGGCTTCGCGGGTATTCTTCATCTCGGCCAAGGGCTTGGCCAGCGGCATATGGGGATCGTGGCAGCCAGTGCAATTCTTGACTGCGAAATGTTTATTCTCCTTGGCCCCATGACAATCGGCGCAAGCCGGCGGTTGGCCCGTTTCGGGGGGATGATATTTGTGACATTCGGAACAGTTGCCCATGTCGCGATGGGCGCCGCCGTTTTTCTTCATGGCACTGACGATGGCGCCGTGGCAGCTGGCGCAGGCTTCCGGCGGCTGGGTCAGATCCATCTTGACCGACTTGGGGTCGTGGGCCGGATGGCAACCGAGGCAGTCCTTCTGGCCCATCTCCTGACTGTGCGGCTCATGACACCCGAGGCACTGGGGCATCTGGGAATGGATGACATGGCACTCGTTACAGTCCATTTCGGCATGGGGATTGGGGCCGGTCTTCGGCGGAATCGGATCGGCGTGGCAGCTGGCGCAGACTTCCCTGGACGACTTCAGGTGGGAGAAATCGACATCCAGCGGCTTGTGCGGGTCATGGCAGGAAGCACAGTCGGGCAGGGTGTAGTGCTGCGAGGCCGCGGGATCGTGACACTCGGCACAATCGCTATAGGGTTTGCGCCCCTCCAGGGGATGGCCGACATGGCAGCCGCGACAGCCGACCTCCTGGTGCGCACCCCCCCGCGCGGCCAGATCCTTGCCTTTGTCATCATGGCAATCGACGCAGTCCCGGGGGATTTCTCGAGGGTTCGCGGCTTGCGCCCAGATTCCCGAGCCGGTCAACAGCAAACCGGCAAAGAGGCAGGTTAAAACGGATTTCAACATCGGCATAGACTCCTCCCCTATTTCGTAGCTCAACACCCGGCGGCAACCACCCCTGTCGCCTGCCCGGCGCCTTTGTCCTTCTTGTTGTCGCCGCGCCTACGCACAGCATCGCGCGCAATAGAATGCCACACAAAAGAAAAAATTAACACTATTAAATACAGTATACAGTATACACGACCCAAGGACAGGTTTCTGGCGCAAACCCTCCTAGCCGCTTATGCGCCGCAGTTCCACCAGACGCAGATGGGCGTCGAAGCGGATCAGGAAACGGCCGTGCACCCCCTCCCGGGTCACGAAGGGACGCAGGCTCGCCGCCGGAAAACGCAGGCAGCTGCCGTCGTCGGCGGTCACCGCCACCATCGTCGCCCGGCCGCGATAGTAGCGCAGCAGCTCCTCGGGCCGCACATGCAACGTGAAGCGAGCCTGAGGCATGGTCAGCTCCCGGCGAGGCTCGCCGGCAACCCTTCGGCCAGAGTCGGATAACGCAGCTTGACCCCGAGGCGCTTGAGCATACGGGTATTGTCCATGCGCCGCGATTCGGTCAGGTAGGAAATCATCAGCGGCGTCATTACCCGCCTTGCCTCCTCCAGGGAAACCAGGGGTGGCCGAGGGAGACCGACCCGCTCGGCGACAGCCAGGAAATATTCGGTCATGGTGCTGGGATGACCATCGCTGACATTGAAAATTTCCCCCGCCTCCCCCTTCTCGGCGGCGGCAACACAGACTTGGGCCAGGTCGTCGGCGTGAATGCGGTTAGTCGTCGCCGACTCTTCCAGGCGCAACAGGGGATGACCGTCCGCGAGACGCGAAACGGGAATCCGGCCGGGGCCGTAAATGCCGGTAACCCGCAGAATGATCACGGCAACTCCCTGTTCCGCGCCCCAGAGCAGTAGGGTCTGTTCGGCATCAACGCGGCGCTTGGCCCGGGAGGTCTGGGGATTGACCGGGGTCTCCTCGCTGACCACCGCGCCGCCGCAATCGCCGTACACGCCGCTGGTGCTGATATAGACCAGCCGCCGCGGCGCACGCCCGCCGCTTGCAACGGCGCAGAAGTTGCGGACCTTGGGATCGGTGATGCCGCCGCCGGGAGGCGGCGCGAAGTAAAAGACCAGCGCCCCGGAGGTGGGCAAATCCCGCAGTTCCTCCAGGTCGTTGAGATCGGCAACCAGCGGTCGGATACCGGTCCCGGCGAGCATTGCCGCGCTCTCCTCGCCGAAGACCACCCCGGCGACCTTGCGCCCCGCAGCCGACAGCAAACGTCCAACCCGACGACCGATGTCGCCGCAGCCGATGATCAATGCGTCCTTATCATTCTCCATGAAAACCTTTTTCCGAGTCAGGCAAGACTCTTCGAGGCGATTTCGTAACAGTCCGGGGACAACCCCTCGGTCGCCAGAATCCGTTGCAACTCCATGCCCATCAACTCCTGACGCGGCGGGTCATAACGCCGCCAGCGGCTGAGGGCGCCGAGCAGGCGGGCCGCCACCTGGGGGTTGAAGGGATCAATGGCCAGCACCTGATCGGCGCAGAAGCGGTAGCCCTCCCCGCCGACGGCGTGAAAGCGCGCGGGATTCCCCTGACAGAAGGCACCGATAAGGGAGCGCACCTTATTGGGATTGCGGATATTGAAGGCCGGATCCGTCATCAGACGGCGCACCTCGTCCAAGGTCTGCGGGCGTCGGGAGGTCGCCTGCAGCAGGAACCATTTGTCCAGCACCAGGGGATCATCCGCCCATTGTTCGCGGAAACGCGCCAAGGCCTTGTCCCGACGCGGGCCATCGCTGTTGGCCAGACAGCCGAGGGCAGCCAGGACATCCGTCATATTGTCGGCGGTCTCGAACTGCTCCAGACACAGAAAGAGGGAGTCCGCATCCTCCCGGCTCATCAGGTAGGCAAGACAGAGGTTTTTCAAGCTACGCCGGCCGATGGCCGCCGGTTCCGGACGATAGGGGCCGGTCTCCCGGCAACGGCGATAGACCCGGAAGAAATCATCGGGCAGTGCTTCGGCCAGATGCCGACGCAGCCCCTCCCGCGCTTGATGAATGGCGGCGGGGTCGATGACCTCCAGCTGCTCACCAAGATAGGTCTCGGTGGGCAGAGTGAGGGCGAGGGCGAGAAGCGCCGGATCACTCTCCTGGTCATTCAATGTTTTATGAAAAGCCGCGATAAAGAGGGGGTCAAAAGCCTCCGTCCGGCCGTCGGAGATCGCCGCCACCTGCCCCAACAACACATCGCAGGCCAACTGCTGGCCGGCTTCCCAGCGGTTGAAAGGGTCACTGTCGTGGGCCATGCGCAGGGCCAGATCGGCCCGGGGCCAGTCGCCGCGCAGCCGCACCGGGGCGGAAAAGCCGCGCAGCAGCGACGGAACCGGCCGCTCCTTCAGGTCGACAAAACGGAAAATTTCGCATTCGCGCCGCACATCGAGCACCCGCGTCCCGGCTCCAACCGCAGCCGCCTCTCCGGCCAGGCGCAGGGAGAGGTCACGGCCGTCGGGACCGAGCAGACCGAGTGCCAAGGGGATGTGAAACGGCTCTTTCAGCGGCTGTCCCAGCGTCGCCGGGCAGCTCTGCCGCACTTGCAGTTCGAAGGTCTTGCTCGCGGCATCGTAAGCGGTTTCGATCTGCAATTCGGGAGTTCCAGCTTGGCTGTACCAGCGGGCGAATTGGGAAAGATCGATCCCGCCCGCCTCGGCCATGGCCCGCAGAAAATCGTCGGTGGTCGCCGCCTGCCCGTCATGGCGCTCCAGATAGAGACGCAAACCCTGGCGAAAGCGTTCGGGACCGAGCAGGGTGTGATACATGCGGATGACCTCGGCCCCCTTGTTGTAGACCGTGGCGGTGTAGAAGTTGTTGATCTCCACATAGGATTCGGGGCGCACCGGATGGGCCATGGGCCCGGCATCCTCGGGGAACTGGCTGTTGCGCAGCAGGCGCACGTCCTCGATGCGCTTGACCGCCGCCGAGCCCATGTCCGCCGAAAACTGCTGGTCGCGAAAGACCGTCAACCCCTCCTTGAGGCTGAGCTGGAACCAGTCCCGGCAGGTGACCCGGTTGCCGGTCCAGTTGTGGAAATATTCGTGGCCGATGACCCCCTCGATCCCTTGGTAGTCGGCGTCGGTGGCGGTCTCCGGGCGGGCCAGCACGTACTTGGAGTTGAAGATGTTGAGTCCTTTGTTCTCCATCGCCCCCATGTTGAAATCGTCCACCGCCACGATCATGTAGACATCCAGATCGTATTCCAGACCGAAAACCTGCTCGTCCCAGGCCATGGCCTTCTTCAGGGAGGCCATGGCGTGCTCGCACTTGCTCCGGTTGCGTGCCTCGACATAGAGGCGCAGGGCGACCTCGCGCCCGGAGGCGGTCGTAAAACGGTCGGCGATCTCGACCAAATCCCCCGCCACCAGAGCGAAGAGATAGCTGGGCTTGGGGAAGGGATCGTCCCAGCGGGCGAAATGGCGCCCCCCCGCAAGCTCCCCCTTCTCGACGAGATTGCCGTTGGACAAAAGGACCGGATAGCGCCCGCGATCAGCAACAAGGGTGGTGGTATAGCGGGCGAGCACATCGGGACGGTCGGGAAACCAGGTGATTTTGCGGAAACCCTCGGGTTCACATTGGGTGCAGAAGTTGCCGCTGGAGGTGTAGAGGCCTTCGAGGGAAGCGTTGTCCTGGGGACGGATGGCGGTTTCGATCTGCAGGGTGAAGGTTTCGGGGACCGCCGGAATCGTCAGGGTTTCTTCGGCGATCCGATAGTCGCTTTCGCCAAGCTCCCGGCCGTCGAGACGCAGGCCGAGCAGTTCCAGATCGCGACCGTAGAGGGTGAGAACCGGTGCCGCAACGGCAGCAGGATTACGCCGCAGATTCAGCGTGGCGGTAACCAGAGTGCGGGCATCATCGAGATCGAAACGCAGATCAACGGTATCAACCAGGCAAGTCGACGGCGCATAGTCCTTGAGCCGCACTTCCCGGGGGCGCGAGTGAGACATAAAACTCCTTCTCTTCTGGGCAAACGGAGCCGCCGCCAGGCGCTACAGCAGGCGCCGTCAGGGCATTTCATATTAAAAGCTCATGAACGGAGGGCAAATATAACAACTTTTTATCAGGCTGACCACGGAAACTTTCGTTCCGCCGCACCCCGCAAAAACGCCATGGCAACCGAAGCGTCACTGCAATCCGAAACGTCTCAGCACCTCAGGGGGGGCATCGTCATGATGGGAGAATTCCATGGTGAAGGTTCCCCGTCCCTTGGTGGCGCCGCGCAGTTCCGTCATGTAGCCGAACATCTCTACCAGCGGCACGCGGGCGCGGATCACCTCCAGTTCCCCCCGGCTCTCGATGCCGTCGATGCGCCCGCGCTTCTGTTGCAGAGAACCGAGCACCTTGCCGGCGTAATCGCCGGGAGCCAGAAGTTCGATAGCCATAACCGGCTCAAGAAGCAGCGGCCGCCCCTCCCGGGCGGCCAAGGCCAGGCCCCGCTGGATGGCGGCACGCAGCCCCGGCTCGGTGGTCAGACCCGGTACGAAGGGGGCCTCGACCAGCTCGACACGCAGATCAGTGAGGGGATAGCCGACCACCAGCCCCGCCGCACAGGCCGCTTCCAAGCCCTGCCGGGCCGCTGCGCGCAACTCCGGTGGCAGCATGCAGCCCTCCTCGGGGGGAAGGACAATCCGTAGTCCCTCCCCCCGGGACAGGGGGGTTAAGCGCAGCAAGACCTCGCCGTCCTGTACCTTCCCTTCCACTTCCCGGTGAAAGTGTTCGCGCCATTCCACCTCCCGCCCCAAGGTTTCACGGTAGACCACCTGCGGCCGGCCGGTCTTGACCTCGACCCCGAAATCACGCGCCAGGCGGGTGGTCAGCACCTCCAGGTGCAGTTCCCCCATGCCGACGAGAATGGTCTGCCCGGTCTCCTGGTCCTCCCGCACCCGGAAAGTGGGATCCTCCCATTGCAGCTTCTCCAGGGCCGGCGGCAGCTTGTCCCGATCGTCCACCCCCTTCGGCTCCACCGCCAGGGAGACCACCGGCTCGGGGCAAGTCAAACCGGCCAGCAGCAGGGGATGCTCGACGGCGCAGAGGGTGTCGCCGGTGAGCACACTTTTGAGCCCGGCAGCGGCGACGATGTCCCCGGCCCCCGCCTCGTCGAGGCGCTCCCGACGGTGGGCGTGCATGCGAAAGAGCCGGGCAACCTTCTCGTGACAGCCCCGGGTGCTGTTCCAGACCGCATCCCCGGCCCGGAGTCGCCCTGAATAGATACGCAGGTAGGTCAGTTTGCGTCCTTCATCGGCGAGCACCTTGAAGGCCAGAGCACAGAAGGGACCGGCAGCGGCGCTGGGCAAAAACTCTTCCTGCTCCGGGTGGAGCGGATGCCGAGCGAGCACTGGCGGCAGGTCGAGGGGCGAGGGCAGGAAAGCACCGACGGCGTCAAGCAGCGGCTGAATCCCTTTGTTACGCAGCGCCGAGCCGAGAAGAACGGGATAAATCCGGCATTCCAGGGTGCCCCGGCGCAGCGCTGCGCGTAATTGAGAGGGATCGATCTCCCGGCCGTCGAGAAAATCGGCGAGAATGCCGTCGTCGAAATCGGCCGCCGCCTCGACAAGAGCCTCCCGGGCCGCCCGGACTTCTTCCCGCAGATCCTCGGGAATCGTTTCGGCATGCACCGTACTCCCCAGATCGGTCTCGTCAAAACGCAGCAGCCGCTCGTCAAGCAGATCGATCACCCCGGCGAAAGCCCCTTCGCACCCCAGGGGCAGTTGCAGCAGGACGGGGCGGGCGCCGAGCCGCTCCTGCATCTGTTCCAGAACCGCCCGGTAATTGGCGCCGATGCGATCAAGCTTGTTGATCAGGCAGATGCGAGGCACCCGGTAACGATCCGCCTGACGCCAGACCGATTCACTCTGCGGCTGCACCCCCTCGACGGCACTGAAGATGGCCACCGCGCCGTCGAGCGCCCGCAGGGAGCGCTCCACTTCAATGGTGAAGTCGATATGCCCGGGGGTGTCGATGAGATTGATCCACAGCTCCCGCCAGCGGCAGCTGGTGCTGGTGGCGGTGATGGTGATCCCCCGTTCCTGTTCCTGGTCCATCCAGTCCATGGTCGCCGAGCCGTCATGGACTTCGCCCATGCGGTGGATCTCGCCGCAGTAGAAGAGAATCCGCTCGGAAACGGTGGTCTTGCCGGCGTCGATATGGGAAATGATGCCGATGTTGCGTACCGTGCGTTGCTCCAGATCCATGATCTCACCCCAAGGAACTATAATGAATTTAGGTGATTATACCTATTGACCGGGGCACGGCAAGAGAAAAGGGGGATTCAGGGCGCGGGCAGGAAAAAGCGCAGGCTCTGGCCATCGTAGGCCAGCTCGGTACCGGGGGGGAGAAGCGAAGCGTGGCGGCTGTAATCGACGTCGTGGCTGAGATGGGTGAGGATGGTACGTCCCGGGCCGAGCCTTTCGGCCACGGCCAAGGCCTGGGAGATACTCAGGTGGCTGAGGTGGGGACGAAAACGCAGGCCGTCGATGATCAGGATATCGATCCCGGCGAGCAGCTCCATGGTCGCCTCGGGGACGAAGCTGCAGTCGGTGAGGTAAGCAAAGGGGCCGATGCGGTAACCGAGGGAGCGCCCCGGACCGTGGATCAACTGCAGAGGCAGGATCGGCAGACCGAAGAGGGAAAAACCGGCGCTGATTTCCCGGGCGCTCAGGCGGGGACGATAGCCGGGTTCATCGCCGCTGTCGAAGATGTAAGCAAAGGTGCGCCGCAGTACGGCGAGATCCTCGGCGCAGGCATAGATGGGAATACCCGCCCCCGAAGCCAGGTTAAAGGGACGCAGATCATCGATGCCGTTGACATGATCGGCGTGGGTGTGGGTGAAGAGCACCGCATCGATATGGGTGATGCCTTCGCGCAGCGCCTGCTGGCGGAGATCGGTGGAGGTGTCGATGAGGATGTTGCGGCCGGCGGCGCTGACCAGAATGCTGCAGCGGGTGCGCTGGTTACGCGGCTCCCGGGAACGGCAGACCGGGCAGGTGCAGGCCGGCACCGGCACACCGGTACTGGTGCCGGACCCAAGAATAGTCACGGTGACGGCGCGTTCGCTCATGCCTTGAACGCGCCGACCTCTTCGTCAAGAGCGTCGGTCTGCCTGGTCAGGCTTTCCACTACCTGATTGAGCTCCGCCGCGCGCAGGGCGTTGTTTTCGCCGACATCGCGCAGACGGGCGACCGCTTCCAGAACCTGGCGAACACGGTTGGTCTGCTCGCGGGTTGCCTCGTCGATGCGCTCGATCATCAGACTGATATTTTCCATGCTGGTATTGATCTGCCGGCTCCCCTTGGCCTGCTCGGAAGCACTGAGCTTGCCGTGGGAAGCAATGGAACGCATCGATTCGGCGGCATGGGCCAACTGCTGGGCCCCCGCCGTCTGCTGCTTGATGGCCGAGGAGATCTGCCCGAGCATCGAGGCGATCTGATTGATCGAGCCGGTGATCTGCTGACTGCCACGCGCCTGCTCCTGGGTGGCGCGAACGATGCTGCGCACCTGATCCGTCGCCTTGAGGGTACTGTTGCGGATCTTTTCCAGGGCCTCGCCCGCCACCCGGGACCGGGACACCTCCTGATGAACCCTTTCGCTGCTGGCATCCATCGCCTTCACCGCTTCCTTTACCCCGCTCTGGAGATTACCGATGATGCCAGCGATTTCCCGGGTCGAAACGGCGGTACGCTCGGCCAGTTCGCGGATTTCGTCGGCAACCACCGCAAAGCCCTTGCCGTGCTCGCCGGCCTGGGCGGCGATGATCGCGGCATTGAGAGCCAGAAGGCTGGTTTGATCGGCGACATCATCGATGACGTTGAGGATCTTGCCGATAGCGCTGGACTGGTGCCCGAGGTCGCGGATCACCAGACTCGCGCCGTCCACCATTTCGCGAATGGCGCCGATCCCCTGGATGGTGGTATCCACCGCCTCCTTGCCCATCTGCGAATCGGTGGCCGCTTCCTCGGAGAGACGGCTGGTCATTTCCGCATTCTCCTCGATCTCCTTGATGGCGGCATCCATTTCGGTGATGGAGGAAGCGGTCACTTCCGTGGAGGCAGAGAGGATCTCCACATTCTCCATGATCTGCTGGCTCGACACCGACATCTCGTTGATGGAACTGGAAACCTCGTCCACCGTGGCAAAGAGGTTTTCCATCTGCTCGGCGATCTCCTCGATGGTCGAGCCGAGTTCCAGCGTCGCCGAGGAACTCTCCTCCACCGCCGTGACCAGGCTTCCGGTGCTCTCGGCGATGCCGCCCAGGGTCTGCTCGATCCCTTGGATCGCCGCATGGCATTCCTCGATGGAGCGGGAGGAGTGGTTCACCCCCTCGTTGACCTGCCCGGCCGATGAGCGGATGCGCTGGGCGGCCCCGCCCAGGTCGGCGCGGACCACCTGAATGCGCCGCACCATCTCCTGCAACCGGCCGAGGAACTGGTTGAAATTGACCGCCAGGGCGCCGACCTCATCCTTTGCGGCAACTTCCAGGCGGCTGGTCAGGTCTCCCGCCCCCTCGGCCATTCCCCTGAGGCTGCCGACCACCGCCGAAAGAGGACGAACGATGCTGCGGGAAATGCCGATACCGACCACCAGAGCCAAGGCGCCGACCCCGAGGAGAATACCGAGGAAGAGGTTGCGGGTCTGCTGCCGAGTCGCCACCAGTTCCGAACGATCGAGGGCCAGAATCAGGCCCTCCCCCTCTTCGTTGAGGGGGAACGAATGGATGCTGTAGGACGTCTCCCCGAAAGTCGCCAGCCAGCTTTCGCGCCCCTGATAATCCTCGGCGTGCAGCTCGCGCAACGCGTCGAGGGAGGTTCTGATCATGCCGGAACGGCTGTAAAAGGCCAGGTCCGAACCGGCGATCCCCTTGATTTTCTTGGCGTAGTCATCGTCGAGAAAGACCGCGCCGAGGAGATAGCCGATCGGCTTGTTGTGGAAAGTTATGGGGGAAATGGTAACGATGGCGGGATAGCCGGCAATCTGGTCGATGCCCTTGGCGCCGCGGTTGGCCAACGCCGACTGGACCACGGCATGATCCTTGAGCGGCTCGATATCGAGCCCTTTGTGATGTTCATGGACGCTGCTGCGCAGCAGGTCGCCTTCGGCACTGAGAACCTGCAACAGGTCGAAATGGAAAACTTTCTGGGCATCTTCGATGATCGTGCCGATATCGAGCATCTCCTCAGGGGAACTGGCGAAGTAGATGGAATTGACCAGGTCCGCGGTCTGGCTGGTGAGCCGTACATAGTTACCGGCTTCATTCTCCGAATAGTCGATGGTGTTGCGGACAAAGCCCGCCAGCTCGTCAGCCCGCTGCTCAAGGTTTCTCTCAAACTGGCGGGAAACCGAGTTCAGGAGGATGAGCAGGGCAATCATCATCGACACCACGGAAAGGCCGATCAGGGCGAAGAGGATTTTCCAGCGCAGGCTCGTCGAAGTGAACATCGCGACACTCTCTCTTGTCTTTGGTAGCGGAAGAACGGGACTGGCAGCGGCCCGGCATGTCCTTCCCCAGGGATAGTCAGATCCGCCATTTCCCTCAAAATAGCACTTTTCAAGAGCCACGGGCAACGGCTAATCCCGGTCGGGAAGGGGGGATTGTTTCGAAGCGACCGGGGCTTATCCGAAGGCACACAACCGAAACGGTTCCGTCAAAAAACATACGTAATTAGCAAGATCCATTCCTTTTTTCGCCAACCGGACGGCCCTTGCGCATCCACCAGGGCCCCGCGCATTCCCCTTTCCCCTTCCATATCGATCAGCCTCTTTTTGAAAAACACCGGGAAGCAGTGTCGGAATAAATGTCGGGCGCTGGAAAAAACATGGAAAAACTCCTTGCTCGTCGTCTTGTAACGATTTGACGCCGATGGTCAAAATCGCGACACCACCCGGGTCAAAAAAGCCGACCATGGTGGGCGCAGATCAGGCCAAGCGATTGAAATGCAGGCGTTGGACCGCTAGAATGTTCAGAATTCTGCCTCTCCAGGAAAGGATCCATCATGCAGATTCGCGTCAGCAGCGGCACGCCGCTGAAACTGAAAACTCCATGCTTGATCATCGGCGTGCATGAAAGCGCACGCCCGGCGCCCGGCGAACTGGAACTCGATACCCATCTTCCCGGGGCGATCACCCGCGCCTTCCGCGATCACGAGTTTCGCGGCAAGAAAGGGGAGAAGCTGCTGCTTCACACCCCCGACCTTCCCGCCGAACGCGTTCTTCTCCTCGGCCTCGGTCCCGCGCGCGCGCAAAGCCTCGATCTGCGCCGGGAACTGGCGGGAGCCGCGGCCTTTCTCCAAGAACGGAAGCTGCGCGCCTGCACTCTCGACCTCGCCAGCCTCCCCCTACGACAACTGACGCTGGGCGCCCTTGCCCAGCTCGCCGGTGAAGCAATCCTCCTGGCCGGATACCGCTTCTCCCGCTACCGCACCGAAAAGTCGGACGGTGTCGACTCCAAACCTCTGCAACTGACCCTGTGTGTCCCCCGACGCGACCAGATCAAGGAGGCCGCAACAGGAGCCGCCGCCGCCGAAGCGATCTGCCGAGGAGTCTTTCTCGCCCGCGACCTGGTCAACGAGCCGGGGAATGCCAAATCCCCCGAGGAACTGGCACGACGGGCCCGGGTACTGGCCGAGGAGACCGGCCTCGACTGCACCATTCTCGACCGTCGGGAACTGGAAGAGGAGGGCTTCGGCGCCCTGCTCGGAGTCGCCCAGGGGAGCGTTCGCGAACCGCGGCTGATCGTCCTGCACTACCGCGGCGCGGAAGAAACGGAGCCGCCCATTGCCCTCGTCGGCAAGGGGGTGGTTTTCGATGCCGGGGGCATCTCCCTGAAACCGGCGGAGAAGATGGACGAAATGAAGATGGACATGGCCGGCGGCGCGGCGGTCCTCGGTACCCTCGCGGCAGCGGCGCGATTGCGGTTGCCGGTCAACCTGGTCGGCCTTGTTCCAGCGGTGGAAAACCTCCCCTCGGGAAGTGCCATTCGCCCCGGGGACATCCTTACCTCCCTCTCCGGAAAGACCATTGAGGTTCTCAACACCGACGCCGAGGGTCGCTTGATCCTCGCCGACACCCTGACCTACGCCAAACGCTTCGCTCCCCGGGCACTCATCGACCTCGCCACCCTCACCGGCGCCTGTATTATTGCCCTGGGGCATGAGGCGAGCGCCGTTCTCGGCAATCACGACGGCCTGGTCCAGGCCCTGCGCAATGCCGGCGAGCGTTGCGGCGAACGGCTCTGGCCGCTTCCGCTCTGGGAGGAACACGGCAAGCTCCTCAAGAGCGAAGTAGCCGATCTCAAAAACACCGCCGGACGACCGGCGGGGACCATCACCGCCGCGGCGTTCCTGCAAGTTTTTGCCGAGGGTTGCCCCTGGGCGCACCTCGATATCGCGGGGACGGCCTGGGAAGGGAAGGGGGCGCCCGGCCGTCCCCCCGGGGGGACGGGGGTCGGCGTACGCCTGCTGGTCGAGTACCTGCGCGAGAATCCACGCTTGGGGAAAAAATAACCTTCCTGCGAACAGTCCCGGATTTTCACATGAAAAGGGCAAAAAACACGGTTGCCAGCTCGGTATTTCTGTGCTAGCGTTTCTGCCAAGTTCCGGAAGAGCAGGGCCGTGCCTCGCCAGAGCAGCCGCCCGACCCCGCGCGAGGGTGGATGATCGCGGGTTTTGGGCGTCCGGGACTTGCTATTTCAACACCGGTCGCCCGGAAAGACAAAAAGGAGCACAGGAAGATGGCACAAGGAACGGTCAAGTGGTTCAACGACGCAAAAGGTTTCGGCTTCATTCAGCAAGATAACGGCCCCGACGTATTCGCCCATTTCTCGGCGATCACCGGTGAAGGCTTCAAATCCCTGGCCGAGGGCCAACGGGTTCAGTTTGACGTGATTGAAGGCCAGAAAGGTCCGCAGGCCGCCAACATCGTCAAACTCTGATAACAGACTTCTCCGTGACTCAAAAACTCCGCGAAAAACTTCGCGGAGTTTTTTTATGCCGGCAAGACTTCCGTCCGCCCCCCCCCTTCCCGCCCCTCTCCCATCCGGCTATCTTGCTGTTTTAGCTTTTATTTCCCAACCCTGAGGGATCCCGGTTTGACCTTGACAGAATGGGCAGGGCTTGCTACCGTACCTCTTTGGAAATGCCCTGGAGCCACCTGCCATGCCCGCCAAACAACCCGGAGTGGAAACCATGAAGGTCCTCGTAACCGACAAGTTTTCCATGGAAGGCTTGAAAATATTTGAAAACGCCAAGGTCATCAGCCTTAAGTACCGTCCCGGCATGACCGAGGAGGAGCTTCTGGCGGCCGTGGCCGACGTCGATGCCCTGGTCGTGCGGGGAGGAACCCAGGTAACCGAGGCGGTCTTTGCCGCGGCCTCCCGGCTCAAGGTGGTCGCCCGCGCCGGCATCGGCGTGGAAAACATGGATCTGACGGCCGCCAACACCAAGGGGGTGGTGGTCATGAATACCCCCTTCGGCAGCACCACGACCATGGCCGAATATACTATCGCCATGCTCCTGGCCCTGGCCCGGCAGATCCCCCAGGCCTACTGCGCCACCCGCGCCGGGGAATGGGACAGCTACAAATATCTGGGGCTCGACATCGCCGGGCGCACCCTCGGCGTCATCGGCGCCGGCAAGATCGGACGCATGGTGGTCGAGAGAGCTCTCGCCCTGCGCATGCGGGTCATCGTCCACGACCCCTACATTTCCGAGGAACTGGCCCGGCAACTCGGCGCCGAGCTGGTGGAATTCGACGATCTCCTCGCCCGCTCCGACTTCATCAGCCTGCACCTGCCTCTGAACCTCGAAACCGAGGGGATCATCGGCGCGGAAGCTCTGACCAAGGTCAAGCGCGGCTGCTATATCATCAACTGCGCCGTCGGCCGCTTGATCGATGAGGACGCCCTGGCCGAGGCACTGCGCGACGGTCGGGTCGCAGGAGCGGCCTTGGATGTCTTCGCCAACCAGCCGCCGGGCAAGGACCATCCCCTGCTGCAGCTCGACCAAGTAATCGCCACACCGCAGTTGCGTGCCGCCACCCGCGACGCCCAGATCAACGTCACCGTCCAGACCGCCCATCAGGTCGTCGACTTTCTGCAGAAGGGAATTGTCGTCAACGCCCTCAACGTCCCCGCAATCAATGCCGAGATGCTGGTCCTGATCCGCCCTTATGTGCAACTTGCCGAGCGCCTCGGCATCTTCCAGGCACAACGATGCGGCCGCGGCATTACCCAGATATCCATTGAATATTCCGGAGCGGTGACCGCCTACCCCATCGAGCCCTTAACCATGGCTCTGCTCAAGGGGATCCTGACGCCCATGGTCGGCTCTTTGGTCAATTTCGTCAATGCCGCCCAGCGTGCCCGAGAACGGGGAATCCGCGTCACTGAAGCCAAAAGCAACATGGCCGAAGGCTTTTCCAACATGATTCAGGTCAAAGTCACCGGTGAGAGCGGCGAACACTCAGTATGCGGAACGGTCTTCGCCGCCGACGATCAACGCATCGTCCGAGTCGACGGCTATCAGGTCGAGGCCCTTCCCGAAGGACATATCCTGATCCTGCACAATGACGACCGCCCCGGCGTCATCGGTTTCGTCGGCCAGACCCTGGCCGATCACCAGATCAACATCGCCATGATGAATCTTTCCCGCCGCAAGATCCAGGGCAAGGCCATCTCCTTGCTCAATGTAGACAGCCGGATTCCCGATGCCGTCATCGACGAGTTGCGGCGTAACGAGCATATCCTCTCCGCCGTTCAGGTACAGATCTAAGCGGCTGCGGAGAGGCACCGCCACGAAAAGAACAGCGCAAAAGGACCGCATACAACTATGAGTGTCGACAATCCCTCGCTTGAGGCCATTCTGCCCAAGGGGGTCAAGGATTTTCTTCCGATCAAGGCCGCCAAGATCGAGTTTCTGCAAAACACGTTACTGGCGATCTTTTCCCGCTGGGGCTGCCGCCCCATTGTCCCCCCATCCCTGGAGTATCTCGAAGTTCTCGAGCGGGGCCTGGGTAGTGGACTGCGGGACAAGACCTTCCGCTTTGACGACCGGCAGAGTGGCAAGCTGGTCGCCTTCACCCCCGATATCACCCCGCAGGTGGCCCGGATCGTCGCCACACGCATGAAGGATGTCCCCCTGCCCCTGCGTCTCTGCTACTGCGGACGGGTATTGCGTCACACCGAACAGCAGGTCGGCAAGGACCGGGAGATCTTCCAGGCCGGGGTCGAGATGATCGGCCTGGAAAGCCCGGAAGCGGACGCCGAGATGATCGCCATGGCGGTGGAATGCTTGAAGGCCCTGGGCGCCGTGGAGTTCACCATCGACGTCGGCCAGGTCGAATTCTTTCGCGGGGTCATGGCCGACCAACGCCTGCCCGCTCCCCTAGCCGCGGAGCTGCGCGGTGCCATCGCCCGCAAGGACAGTTCCGGCCTCAAGACGCTGCTGGAAACGGCGCCCCTGGATGACCGCGCCCGCGAGGAGATTCTTGCCCTTCCCCGCCTCTTCGGCGGTCGGGAAGTGCTGGATAAGGCAGCGCACGTGGTGACCAACGACCGCTCGCGCCGGGCGCTCGACAACCTCGTCACGGTTCTTGATATCCTCACCGTCTACGGCGTCGAGGAACACGTTACCTTCGACTTGGGCGAACTGCGCGGACTCGACTATCACACCGGCCTGACCTTCCAGGGGTTTCTCAGCGGCATCGGCCGGGCGGTCTGTCTCGGCGGGCGCTACGACAATCTCACCGCCCGCTACGGCTATCCGGCGCCGGCGACCGGTTTCGCTTTCAATCTTCTCAACCTCCTCTTCGCCCTCGATCATGAATTGGACGCCGTTGCCGCTTACCAGACCGACGTGCTGATCTTCCAGTCCGGCAGCAACAAGCAGTGTGCCCAGCAGCTCGCCAGGGCCTTGCGAGCCAAGGGATATTCGGCGGCCCGCGACATCATCCCCCGGGGGTTGGATGAATCCATCAGTTACGCACAGAAGATGAATTTCCGTTTCATCCTCTGTGCCGGCGAAAATCGCGAGGAGCTTCAGCTCATCAATCTGGCCGACCAGTCGCGTCGCACACTGGCTTACCAGGAGATCCTCGCCGAGGATTTTGCTCTTTAATCCATCAGGAGACAACTCAGACATGGCCAACGTAATCGTCGTAGGCGCCCAGTGGGGCGATGAAGGAAAAGGCAAGGTCGTCGACATCTACACCGAATACGCCCAGGATGTCGTGCGCTATCAGGGGGGCAACAACGCCGGCCACACCCTGGTGGTGGGCAACGAAAAAACCGTGCTCCATCTCATCCCCTCCGGCATCCTGCACGAGGGCAAACGCTGTATCATCGGCAACGGCGTAGTTCTTGATCCCAAGGTCTTCCTTGAGGAAATCGACCGGCTCAAGAAGAAGGGCTACCTGAAGAACGACAGCCAGCTGCTGGTAGATGCCAACGTCCACATCATCATGCCCTACCACAAGGCCATCGACATCGCCCGGGAAAGCAATTCCGGAGCCCGCAAGATCGGCACCACCGGGCGCGGCATCGGTCCCACCTATGAAGACAAGATCGGCCGCCGCGGCATCCGCTTCATTGATCTGCTGCACCCGGAAATCTTCGCCCGCAAAGTCAGGGAGCTGTTGCCGGAGAAGAATCTCATTCTTGAAAAACTCCTCGGCGGCCATCCCCTCGACGCAGAGTCGATCATCAGCGAATACACCGCCTACGGCAAGATCCTCAGCAAATACCTGGGGAACGCCTCCAAGCTCCTCAACCAGAGCATCGCCGAAGGCAAGAACATCCTGTTCGAAGGCGCCCAAGGAAGCCTGCTGGATGTCGATCACGGCACCTACCCCTATGTCACCTCCTCCTCGACCATCGCCGGCGGAGCCTGCACCGGCACCGGTGTCGGACCGCGTTTTATCGATGCGGTGATCGGCATTTCCAAGGCCTATGTCACCCGCGTCGGCGAAGGACCCTTCCCCACCGAACTCGACGATGAGATGGGGGAAAAGCTCCGCCAGATCGGCCAGGAATTCGGCGCCACCACCGGCCGTCCCCGCCGCACCGGCTGGTTCGATGCCGTGGCCTTGCGCGAAGCGGTCCGCACCAACGGGATGACCGGCCTGGCCATCACTAAGCTGGACGTGCTCAACGAACTGGAGACCATCAAAATCTGCACCGCCTATTCCTATCGCGGGCAACTCCTTGAAGATTTTCCGCAGGATCTCGAAGTCCTCAAGGAGTGCAAACCGGTTTACGAGGAGATCGAAGGTTGGAACGCCTCCCTGGCCGAGGCCGATCATCTCGAAACCCTCCCGAAGAAGGCCCAAGACTATCTAAAAAAACTGGAACAGGTCACCGGCTGCCCGGTGGTGCTGGTCTCCGTTGGACCGCGCCGCGACCAGACGATTCAAGTCCAGAATCCTTTTGCCTGAAAAAAGCTTTTTTCCCAGAAAGCACAAAAAAAGGTTGACGGAAAAAACAAAATCCTCTATAAGTTGACTCCTCTTGTGAGCCGGTAGCTCAGTCGGTAGAGCATCTGACTTTTAATCAGATGGTCGTGGGTTCGATCCCCCCCCGGCTCACCATTTAAAAAACAGTATCCTGCGGGGACATCTCTCGCGGGGGCTTGAAGTTCAAGTCCCTATCGTCTAGCCCGGCCCAGGACACCGGCCTTTCACGCCGGCGACGGGGGTTCGAATCCCCCTGGGGACGCCAATCTGAGAAAAAGCCTCTTCGCTTGCGCGAAGAGGCTTTTTCATTTTGATCTTGGAAATTCAGATATTGAAGCCCCGCCGAAGGCACATCGGCGGGGCTTTTTCCCATGACATGATGAATAATCGAGCCGGGATGAAGCGATCTCTTAGCAACTAGGTGGTGAACGTCAGTTTACGCTCCAGATCCATGGAACGGGAAACTCGCTTGGCCTCGTTTATGGTGATGACGTCCTTCTTGCACAGCTCGATCAAATGCTGGTCCATGCTCTGCATGTGATACTGGGCACGCCCCTTTTCGATGTTCTGTTCGATTTCGTCGAGACGCCCCTCGCGGATGCAGGCCTGGATGGTGGTGGTGGAACGCATGACTTCCACCACCGGCAGGATATTTTCGCCGCTTTTGTCCTTGATCAGGCGCAGGGAAATGATGGCGACGAGGATGTCGGCAAATCGTTGGCGAACGATTTCCTGAGCATCGGGGGGGAAGTGTCCGATCACCCGGTTGATGGTCGAGGCAGCGTTCTGGGTGTGCAGGGTTGAAAAGACCAGATGTCCGGTTTCGGCCGCCTTGATGCAGGCATCGATCGTCTCAAGATCGCGCATCTCGCCGACCATGATGACATCCGGGTCCATGCGCAGGGCGGCTTTCAAGGCACCGCCGAAGCTCTCCGTGTCGATTCCAACTTCACGCTGGATGATGCAGCTCTTGCTGGAAGCAAAAAGGAATTCGATGGGGTCTTCGATAGTAATGATGTTGTAGCTGTATTTTTCGTTGATCAAGCGCAGCATCGACGCCAGGGTGGTCGATTTGCCGTTGCCGGTGGGACCGGTGACGAGAATCAGGCCATTGGGCGCCTTGACGATCTCTTCGAGAACCGGGGGCAGTTTGAGTTCCTGAAAGGAACCGACGGTGGGCGGGATAACCCGCATGACCACGCCATACACCCCCCGTTGCCGGAAGATGCTGACGCGAAAACGCCCGCCGTTGGCAAGGGCATAGGAAGCATCGCTCTCCTTCAAGGTATCGCCCAACGGCCGACCGTTGTGTTCAAGGATACGTTTGGCGATGAATTCGGTGTCCTCGGCAGTCAGGGGCGGCAACTTGGAACGCAGCAGCTGGCCGCGCGCCCGGAAAAAGGGGGGGTTGTCCACTTCGAAGTGCACGTCGGAAACCCGTTTTTCGAAAGAGATTTCCAGAATCTGGTTCAGAGTTTTGATATCCATGGAGACATTCCCTTCAGCGAACTGAGATCTCGCGCTGAACAAGAAAAGAACGGGCTAGCGGCCGCTGGTCTTTTCCAGTTGCCGTCGATAAATGGCGTTTTCGAGCACCAGCCCGGCTTGGGCGGCCAGCACCCGCAAATAGTCAAGGGGGACGGCGCGCACGGCCTCATCGCCGAAATCCCCGTAGATGACGGCAATCACCCGTCCGCGACCGACAATGGGCAGCAGCAGGACAGCGGAATCGCGAGGTGCGCCGAACCGTTGCCATAGAACCGTTTCCAGAGCCGTGTCGGTGATTGCCCCACAGTGGGTCCGGCCGGTCTCCAGCACCTGCCGCAGGGATCCACCGGAAGCCGGGGCCATCGTGAAGGAAGGGAGCATAACGGCTCCCGATTTCGTGCCATCGGAAAAGCCGATGCCCTTCTCCGAAAGCAGTTCGCCACCGCGCACGATCAGGGTCAAAACACGGGGATAGAACTCCCCCAGCCGTTGCAGCAGAGCATGGGAGATTTCAGGAGCATCGCACAAACCAGCGAGATCGAGCAGTTCCTTGCTGAGGTCGCTGGCAGCGAGATTCCGGCGCTGTACAAAATAATCACGCAGATAGGCCAGCAGCACTTCAAAGAACCAGATCATCGGTACGATCGCGCCGCCCGAAGCAAGTTCGCGGGGGCGGGGAATCACCGCGAGGACGCCGTCCTGATAGGACTGCAGGACAAAATCCCCATCCTGCTCCACCGCCAACTGCACAATCGGCAGTTGCGGAAAACGCATCCGCTTCTGCCGACGCAGGCTCATCAGGTCCAGAGCGCTCCACCCCGGCAGCTCTTCGTCGGGAGCGCCCAGCATCAGCACAGGCACCATCCCCTTGCACAGGGACTGTTCCAGGATCAGGTCGAGATCCCGTTCGTCATCGGTGATAAAACTGAGGATGTCGAGCGATTTACAAATGGTCATAACACCGTGCCGAACCAGCCGATCACGGCCGCAGAAAACCACCCCCCGACTCCCGCCGGCAAGTTCACCTCCTTGCGCGGGCGCGAGCCGGGTAAAAAACTCGACCATGCGTTCCCGCTCGTCGCCGGCAGCACTTGGCCAGAGTTCATTGAGCAGTTTGCGGTGAACCGCGGCGGGATCGATCAGTTCGATACTCGCGAAAACGTCGGGAATTTTCCGTTCCAACTGATCGATATCCCCTAGGCCCAGGTCGTCGGCCGACAAGTCCACTGCAGTGTCCCCCACCGCAATACCCGCCGGGACAAAAGCGGTATCAAGCGCCGTCTCGTCTTCCCATACCGCCACAGCCTCTTCACCGTCGCGGCTCTCCTCGTCGAAGATGCGCAAAGCATCCATCAGCACCCGCTGGGTATCGAGATTGATTTCCTGATGCAGCATTTCCGGGAAATAGCGGTATTCATCGGAAATCACCGCGCTGTTCACATCAAGGATGAACGTTCCCTTGGTCCAGCGCAGCATCTCCACTACGGTCATCTCAATCAGGGAACGTAACCCCCGATAAGCGTCCTCCTTTTTCAGCCCCCCCTCCTCGATGAGGGTGGCGACCAGCGGCTTGCGCCCGGCGCCGGCGTCTTTCTGACCGGTCAGCGCGGCATCACAGACCTCACGGGAGATCGCGCCCATATCCACAAGGATCTTGCCGATACGCACACTGGTGTTGGCATGATTGGCGCTGGTGATATAACCCTCATTGAAGACCAGCTGGCATTCACCACGGCCGCCGCGCACACACAGGGTACCGGTCTTGCGGGTGGAATGCAGGAGCTGGATGACATCAACGATGGGCAAGTGTTCCAGTTCGCCGGAAAAGGACATGATTAGCCTCGGGGAAAAGCGGGAAAAGAAAAACAACTTGATGCGCGCCGTGGCGTCGCGGGCCATTCTCACACAATTTAATGCAAACCCATGGGCATTGCAACAACGGCAACGGGAAAGACGGAAGGAATACCCCTTGCACTGGTTTTGCCCGCCGGCCTGTGCTATGCTGACCGCCGTGTTGTGGCTATTTGATCAATCCAGGAAATCATGACCTCCGAACCGTGCGTTGAAATTTTCTCCGATGGCGCCTGCAGCGGCAATCCCGGCCCTGGCGGCTGGGGTGCCCTGCTTTGCTACGGCCGAACGGTCAAGGAGCTTTCCGGCTACGCTCCCGAAACAACCAACAACCGCATGGAATTAACCGCCGCCATCGAAGCTCTGGCCGCGCTCAAACGCCCTTGCCGGGTACGCCTGACCACCGACTCGGAATATGTCAAAAAGGGCATTACCGAGTGGATTCACAGCTGGGTTCAACGAAGCTGGAAAAATTCTCAGAAGAAAGATGTCGCCAATCGCGACCTGTGGGAGCGTCTACTGGAACTCACCCGCCGCCACGAGGTGGAATGGTGCTGGGTGCGCGGTCACGCCGGACATCCTGAAAACGAACGCTGCGACGAACTGGCCCGGCAAGCCATCGCCCATGGTCGTTCCACCTCCTGATCTCTATCAACAAGGAGTTATCCCATGACCCAGACGATTGATCAGCAAATTGCCTCTTTTCTCGAATCCCCCGCTTACGGCGTTGTCGGCGCGTCCCCGCGGCGGGACAAGTACGGCAACATGGTTCTGCGCTGCTACCTGCAGAAGGGGCGCACGGTGATTCCTGTCCATCCGGCGCAAAAAGAGATCGAAGGCCTCCCCTGCGTCCCCTCGGTCAATGAGCTGCCGGAAACAGTCCACAGCATCTCCGTCATCACCCCGCCTTCGGTAACCGAGAAAGTAGTGCAAGCCGCCATTGCCCGGGGCGTGATCCGCAATATCTGGATGCAGCCCGGAGCGGAAAGTCCCGCGGCGGTCGCGGCCTGTCGCGAAGCCGGCATCAATGTCATCGCCGACGGCAGCTGTGTGCTGGTCGTTCTTGGCTTTCACGATCATTGATTGGCCATCGGCCTGGGGTTCGTAGGGGGAAACCCTAGGCTGAACAGGCAGACCTTCTTCCCAGTCGTCACCCATCCGCCTCGACTCCGCGGACACACGCCGCGACGGAGACCTTAGCCTTCATGTCCCTTGCCGAAGCCGCCCCCTCCCCGCCCTTTGTCCTCCACCCCCTGCGCGAGGCGCTCTATGACGAGCTCCATGCCCGCCCTTTTCACGTGGTGGCGACCCCACAAAAGCTGACCCATCTGGCCTTTCGCGCAACACCTGCCGAGCTCGACCGGTCCTTCAGCCAACTGCTCGATCTTTGCAGGCGCTACAGCGTCAATCAGCCAAGTGCGCAAACTTCCTTCTTTCTTCAGAATTTCGGCCAGTTTACGGTGCGCTGGGAACGGCATACGGAATTTTACGCCCTGACCTTCATGGCCCCTGATGCCCCGCCGGCAGAGCCCTTTGCCGAACCGATCCTGGATCTCCTGCCCCAGGATTGGTTGCACACATTGCCCGGACAGGCGGTCGCGGCCTTTCACCTAGCGGTGGAGGGCGCCGACGTTCCTTGCGACACCAGCACCCTCTACCGCTACTTCGAAGGGCAGAAGCTGATCCTGAGCCTGCCGAAAAAGGGCAAAGCCCAGCTCTGCACCGCCTTCAAACTTCACGGCGACGGTTTCGGCCGTTTTCATATCCGCAATCTTGGTATCGACGACTACCAGATGGGACGCTTGGTGCAACGGGTTATCGAACTAGAAACCTACCGCCTGCTGGCCCAGCTCTCGCTCCCTATCGCCAAACGTATCTCCCCCGAGTTAAATGACCTCGACCACAGCCTGACCTCGATCCTGACCAGCCTGTCAACCCTGGAGAGCACCCGCGAAGAACGTCAACTCCTCGATAACCTGTCGCAACTGGCCGCCCGCATTGAAGCCTTTCGCAGCGAAACCAACTATCGCTTCGGCGCGACCCGCGCCTATCATGACCTGGTCCTCAGCCGGGTGCAGAACATCCGCGAAACCGAGGTCGAGGAACATATGTCGGTCCATGAGTTCCTCAGCCGTCGCCTAGTTCCGGCCTTGCGCACCTGCGAGTCGGTACAGACCCGCCTGGAGGATCTCTCCCGGCGGATCGAACGTGCTGGCGACCTCCTCCGCACCCGGGTCAACCTGACCATGCAGGAAACTAACAAAAGCCTGCTTGCATCCATGGACCGGCGGGGTCGGTTACAGTTCCGCATGCAGGAGACGGTGGAAGGATTGTCCGTAGCCGCCATCAGCTATTATATGGTTAGCTTGACCGGCTATCTCTTCGGCGGCTTACCGCTGTCCCGCTGGGGAGTGGAGAAAGGGGTGCTCATGGCCGCCGCCGTTCCCGCCATCGTCGGCCTGGTCTGGTGGTTGACGCAACGGATCAAACACCGGCTTATCAAGGATCCCTTCGAACGCAAGACAAATCCCCCCCACGGATAAAATTTCCCCAAAACCCTCCGGAACAAGTGGTGACTTCTTTTATGACGAAACTTTTCATCTGGTCGCAGCACTGATGAAAGCCTGGCCTTCGGAACCGACATTGGCGATACCATAGGCAACCCCTTCCGGCACCACCCAGCATGGTTCCAAGTTCGACCTCAGCCGACGCATTCCCAAGAAATCGCCCTCCCTTCAACTGTAACCTAGATATGATCACCAACATATCTGGCCACACACACCAGAAAGGGGTATGTGAGTGGGGAGAACGGCCAAGCCAATACGGACTGATCCTCGGAGAAGGCTATCGTATCTTTGTCGTGGTGAAATCTAGGCGGCATGAACGACACCCATGAATCGAGTAGGGTGAGGCGAGCAGATCAAGCTCGCCTCATCCCTCTCACAGAACCGTACGTACGGGCCTCGTATACGGCTCCTGTCCATTCTTCCCCTCAGTACGTCTGAGGCAGGTACCCGGTTTG